>Ga0256837_1000365_pt1 | contig 39505 bp, 34 predicted proteins | sample 4562384metaG_FD_185976 | JGI IMG/M metagenome (GOLD analysis project Ga0256837, IMG submission 185976) | Hydrothermal vent microbial communities from Guaymas Basin, Mexico - 4561-384 | ecosystem: Environmental > Aquatic > Marine > Hydrothermal vents | place: Mexico: Guaymas Basin | collected... | reverse complement strand
AAAAATACTCACAAAAATCTCTGAAATACAAAATGTTGCCAAGGAGAATAAAAATTTCTTACAGATTATCGCTGTTCTCAGTGCTTATACTCAAAAAGAGTTAGGTTTTATGTGCGAAAGTTGAGTAATTTAATCATTAATTACAAAACTACCCAAGTAATTTCTAATTACTTTTTTTGATTTCACCCAATTCTCAATACCACCTTTTAAGTTTGCAACATTATTAAACCCAAGTTCTTTCAGTCTTTGCGCTCCAAGCAGTCCACGTGCACCTTTAAAACAGTAACAAACAATTGTATGATCACTCAGATCAAGTAACTTGTCATCAACTGCAAACTCCAATTTTCCACGTGGAATCGTAAAGACCTTTTGTGCAGGAATGATACCACTGGCAAATTCATCATGCTCACGTACATCAATGAGAACCATAGATTCCAAGTCTATCTCATCTACTTCAAGCTGAGGAATCTCAGCCTCAGCTTTTTGCAGCATCTCTTTGAGATGACCTTTTATCTGGCTCATATCACAACGTTGGTAGTATTTTTTCATCTGTTCATTTTTGTCCATAACAACTCCTTTTATAATAGTATATCACGCTTCAATGTAAAATCTAAGAATTTTTTGCTAAAATACAAGAAAAATTAGAAAGTTTTTTATGAATATCACAGAAAATTTACTTCAAAATAAAAAAATCCTCTTAGCAGTAACTGGTTCTATCGCCATATACAAATCACTCGAACTCGTCCGTCTTTTCGTCAAATCTGGTGCAGAGGTGCGTGTTGTAATGAGTGAGAGTGCCAAAAAATTTATTACACCCCTTACTTTTGAAACACTCTCATCAAACAAAGTTTTAGATGACACAAACGAAGATTGGTCCAGTGACTTCAACCATATAAAAATCACTGAATGGGCAGATATTATGGTCATTGCCCCAGCAACTGCAAACACCATTGCAAAACTTGCAAATGCCATAGCAGATACTATGCTATTGCAGTGTGCTCTTGCATTTTCTAAGATGAAAATACTCGCTCCTTCAGCCAATACAAATATGATTGAAAATCCAATTACACAAGCAAATCTCAAGATGTTAGGTATTGCAAACTACACTATTTTAGATACACAGGTAAAAGAGTTGGCTTGTAAAACAACAGGAAATGGAGCCATGGCAGAAGAGGTGAATATCTTCTACCAAACTGCTCGTGAGCTTTTAAAAGATGATTTTTGGGCAGATAGACGCGTTATCGTTACCGGTGGTGGCACAATTGAGAAGATTGATGATGTTCGTTATATTTCAAACTTTTCAAGTGGAAAGATGGCAAGTGCACTGGCTACTGCACTCTATCTCAAAGGTGCAGATGTCAATTTAATAGCAACACGATTTGATACACAACTGCCTCAAAATATCCATAAAATTGATGTAGAAAGCTCAGATGAAATGATGGAGTATCTTGTTGATTCTATCCGTATTGCAAAAAAAGGCAAACTTTCAAAAGCAACACTTATGCGTGATGAACGGATTCATCTTATACAAAAGAAACCCTATCTCTTTATGGCAGCAGCAGTCAGTGACTATATTCCCGAGTTCACGCAGACAGGCAAGCTAAAAAAAGAGGTACTGGGCGAGCAGTGGTCGCTTACTTTGAAAAAAAATAGCGATATCCTTCAAGCCATAGACAAAGATGGAATTAGTGTTGTTGGATTTAAAGCTGAAATGGATAAGCTCAATGCCATAGACAACGCATCTAAAATGCTAAAAAACAAACATCTTGATGCGGTCTGTCTCAATATCTTGGAAGACTCTTCAAGTTTTGGCAGCACTAGCAATCAAATAGATTTTATAACAAACGATGAAGTCTCATCACTGCCGCAAAATGACAAACTTTCACTCTCTTTTGACCTCATAGAGAGTGCAAAAAAACTACAAGAGCAGTAGATGAACAGAGCAAAGCATATAGCCATAATAATGGACGGAAACGGTCGATGGGCAGAACTTCAAGGCAAAAAACGTGTCAAAGGACATGAAGCCGGTGCAAAAGTCGTCAAAGCCATCACTACATACTGTGCCAACAATGAAGAGATAGAACGTCTCACACTTTATGCTTTCTCTACAGAGAATTGGAAACGTCCACGTCTTGAAGTGGAATTTTTAATGAAACTGCTTGATAACTATCTCAAAAATGAACTTCAAGTCTATCTTGCAAACAATGTCCGTTTTGAGCCTATCGGTGATATTCGTGCTTTTTCAAAATCACTGCAAAAGACCATTCAAATGGTTCAGGAAAAAACAGCACACTGTGACGGACTCGTTCAATCTTTGGCACTCAATTATGGCTCACAAGACGAAATCATTCGCACCATAAATAAACTGCGCAATGTCGAAGAGGAGATCACAACACAGATGCTTAGCAATGCGCTTGACTGCAAACACAATGTCGATCTACTCATTCGCACCGGTGGAGATAAAAGACTCTCCAACTTTTTGCTTTGGCAAGCAGCCTATGCAGAACTCTTTTTTATCGACACACTTTGGCCGGATTTCAATGTCAAAGAGCTAGAAAAGATTATCAAAAAATTCAAAAAAGTCGAACGAAGATTTGGAGGATTGAAATAATGGAGTACACTTTGCTAATGGCTTTTATTTTAGGTCTTCTTATTGGTTCATTTTTAAATGTAATCATCATTCGCATACCAAAAGAGGAGAGTATTGTCTTTGGCGGCTCACACTGTGTTCATTGTGGCAACAAGCTCAGACCATGGCATAATATTCCTCTACTTTCATGGATACTGCTGCGTGGAAAATGTGCCTACTGCAAAACACCCATATCTGTACAATACCCTATTATCGAGTTAATTTCTGGACTTATATTTCTAGCCATTGCTGCTAAATATGGTCTCTCTTTTGCCTCATTTTTTATCGCTATGAGTTTTTTAATGCTTTTGGCACTCTCTGTTATTGACTTTAAATACAAAATGGTTCCTGATTCACTCAATCTTTTGGCAATCTTCTTTGCAGTATTTGGTGCATGGAATGTTGATGGTGTTGTGCATAACTTCCAAAATGCTTTGCTCTTTACTGGTGGATTTACCCTCCTTCGTTTTACACTCTCATACTATCTGACCTCTTCTGTTTTTCGAGCAGGTCTTAAGACAAAAACAGTATGGAACAAACACTATGACAGAACACCTTTCATCGAAGCCATGGGAGAAGGTGACATTATGGTAGCTGCCACTATGGGAGCACTCCTTGGTGTAGAACTTGGACTTGTTGCTATCTTCTTATCTGCCGTTCTTGCACTTCCTGTAATGCTTTTACTTCTAGGGCGTTCAGCAGAGGAACAGCGTGTACCGTATGTACCATTTTTGGCAATGGCAACTTTTATTGTCTTTTTATATGATTCACAAATCATGAACTACATTAAGGCTAGCTACTAATGAAACGATTACGAAAATATATACTGAGTAACTTTTCATCTCTTTTTCTCTCTATATTTGTACCACTCTTTGCCATTGCATCAGTTATCTTTTTGATAAAACTAGCAGCCTATACAGCCATTATTCAATTGACTATCTGGGAAATGACAAAGCTCTATATTTTCATTTTGCCACAATTGCTTTTTTATACACTGCCCATTACCTTTTTCATAGCTGCAACACTCTCTCTCTTTAAACTTTCCAATGACAATGAGGTCATAGTCTTCTTTTCATTGGGCATAAAACCCTTCTTTATTGTAAGAACATTTTTCTGGCCTGCACTGCTACTTGCTATGGTTATGTTTTTTGACTTTTTTATTATTGATCCTCATACTAGAGTACTCTCAAAGAACTTTATCTCTTACAAAAAAAGTGAAGCAAAGTTCAATCTCTCTGCAAGTGAATTTGGAAATAGTTTTGGGGACTGGCTTTTATATCTTGGTAAAAAAAATAAAGATGGTACTTTTGAAAAGGTCTTTTTGTTTAACAAAAAACAAAAAGAGGAGATTCTCATAACTGCAAAAAAAGCAGAGGTCATTAATGATGCAGGAATTTTACGTCTCAAACTCACACAGGGTGAAGGGTATAGCTATTCTACTGAAAAATTTTCCCAAATAAACTTTAACACAATGCTCATTAATGACACAATGAAAGCAGATTTGATGAACTACAAAAAGCCACTTGAGTACTGGCTTGCAAAAGAGGGATGGGATGGAAGAAAAAAACATCTCTTTATCCGAAACTCACTAATGAGCCTTTTTCCACTTGTCACACTCTTTCTTGTAGTCTCTTTTGGTATCGTTCATACCCGACATCAAAAATCTAAAATCTACCTTTTTATGTTTTTAACGATTCTCTTTTATTACTCCGGACTTTTGGCAGTAGAAAAATTTCTCGGTTTTTATACCATCGCTGCCGTTTCGCTTGGATGGCTTATGGGAGGCTACCTGCTTTATAGAAAAACCATAGTAAGAAAGTTCTAATGAGAGTAGCTGTCACACTGGCATACAATGGTACACATTATCACGGCTCTCAAATCCAAAAAGATATCTCACCGACAATTTTTGGTACTTTTGAAGCAGCACTGCTGCGCCTTGGCATTGACCAAAGAGTTGTCGTGAGCGGTCGAACAGACCGTGGAGTGCATGCCACAGGACAGGTGTGTCACTTCGATCTGCCCTCTTACTGGAGTGATACTAAAAAGCTTAAACGTGTACTCAACTTTATGCTGCCCTCTTGTATTCGTGTACTTCGCGTCAAAAAGGTAGATAATGATTTTCATGCCAGATACTCTACAAAAAAGAGAGTCTATCGCTACATCTTAAAAGATAGACCACTCAACCCTTTTGAAGCTGACTTTATTACCTACTCCAAAGAGCAACTCGATGTCAAAATACTACACCATAAAATGCAGCTATTTTTAGGTGAACATGATTTCAAACACTTCAAAAAAAATGGCAGTGATGAGAAGACAACAATAAGAATGATATACAAAGCATTTGCATATAAGCATAAAGGGTATATAATACTCAACTTTGAAGCAAACGGCTTTTTGAGAAGTCAGATTCGTATGATGGTCGGCGCGCTTCTAAAGCTTAGTAAAGAAGAGATTGTAGAAAAACTACACGATAAAAACCATAAGATAGACTCTGCACCACCAAACGGACTCTATCTTGCAAAAATAAAATATTAACAAATAAGGATTGCTATTATGTTTGAAGATGTCAAAATGCCAGAAGGTATGAGCCCAGAAGCTCTCGAACACCTAATGTATCCAAAAAACTACGGAAAACTTGATGATGCAGATGGTGTAGGTGTAGCACTTGATGAAAAAACAAAAGAGTATGTTATTTTCTATGTAAACATAGAGGGTGATATAGTCAAAGAAGTTACTTTTGCTACGAATGGATGCCAAGATACGGTCGTTATTGGTTCAATGTTTACAGAAATGATTAAAAACAATGACATTGAATATGCCCAAAAAGCGATTCAAAAAATGAATGACAAACTAGGAAACCTCTCGGCACAACAACAGGTCTGCGCCGATATAGTCTTTACTGCCTTTATAGCTTCATTACAAAATTATGAGAACAAACAAAACGGTGCTGATGAAGAACTCCACCTCCTTAAGATGAAAGAGAGCTGCGAAGCACCCCAAGGAGAAGAAAATGAAAAATAAAACTTACCAAAAAAAACACGAACTCTGGCTGAGCATCCTCTTTGCATCATTTGCCATTGAAGATGAAGCAATCAAGTCTCATCTTTATGACTTCTCGCAAATTGCTTTTCGCCATATGAAATGGCTAGGAGAAGCAATTTTAGAGAGTGGTGAAGATTATAACTATGACAGAGATATGGTTTTACTTAAAAGAGAGAGCACTTTTGAGATACTAGAAGCTCTTCTAAATGAGGTAAAAGCCATTCAAGAGCTCTACCCACAAACAGCACTTGGAGAGAGAATGACAACAGATGACACCTATCTGCAAGAGTACATCTCAGAACTTCTTCAAGACAAGCAAAACAATGCAAAAGTAACTGCTTTTGATATGTCACGCAGATGGGGAGATCTCGATCAAGAGCAGATTGATGCCATGACACTCTTTTTGTTTGATGAATCGTACAAAGAGTATGAACTTATTTTAATCTATGCTTATATGCAGGCAAGAACAGATAGTCTTAAACATTATAATATCTACCAGGATTTAGTTGATGAATCTTACTTTCACCTCAAATCATTTGGAAATATGATGGCTCGTCTTGGTATCTTGGCACTCCCACGTGAACTACACGAGATGACCTATATTGTCAAAGATTTAGACCAGTTTATAAAAGACGGTATTGATGAAGAGATAGCAGCAAAAGAGATGTGTAAAGAGCTCAGTGATGCTATTACCGATGAAAAACTCTCAAAGTTTTTTGATTTTATCAATTATCAGGAAAATTATCACATCGAACTAATGAAAAAACTTCTCTAAAAGAGAAGTTTTAGTTTCACCCACAAGATACCAACATACTCATGAATAGCAACTGTTGAGATATAAAGAGCGTGAGCAGTTGGAGCCCGTAAATAACCTCGGAACTCCTCTTTGTAAAAACTTGTCGGTGCAGCTATAGGGTGCATACCTAAAGATTCAAAAAGCATCATTGCCCGTGGCATATGTGACGCTGATGTTACAAGAACAAAAGGTTTTGAGCCAACAACTGTTTTAGTAAAGAGCGCTTCTTCTTTTGTATCTTTTGGAAGTGGATTTATAAGCATATCCTCACGTGAGATCTTAAGTGCTTCTGCCATCTTTGCATTCATCACTGCTTGCGAGATCTCTGTCTTACCTTCATATCCTGTAAAAATAATCTTAGAATCTGAGATCTTGTTATGAATAACAATGCCTTCTACTACTCTCTTCATAGAAGCATCAGAAAGCTGTGAAGAGAGTGGCTGTGCTTCATCTGTATCGTGTCCATTACCAAGGACATGAATATATTTTACATTCTCTTTATAATCATATTTGGCATATTGATTTTCAAGACCACTTACAAGATAGTTTGCAAAAGGAGGATAAGCAAACAAAAAGAGTAGAAAAAATGATGAGAGAAGGAACTTCTCAGCACGACTCTCATTTTTTGTATAAAAATAGTAAATACCAAAAAGCAGCAGCGTTAAAATAAGCCCAACTGGCTCAAGAAAAAATGATACAAACTTCTTTAATAAAAACCCTATCTCCATTACGCTATTACCTCTCTTATTTTTGCCACAACTCGCTCATCCCAAAGCAGCTCTTTATGATGCAGTCCGTCAAACTCAGCATAATAGGCAAGATTTCTCACACTCTCTTTGAGTGCTCTTGCATTTTCTATGTAAGTTATTTCATCATCACGGCTCACAAAAAGATAGCTGGGTGCTTCTACGTTTTGCATAAACTTTTTTGTATTAAACTTGTATCGTATTACAGCCGCTAAATTAATGCCAAATTTTTTCGCTGCCAAAGAAGCGATGGAGTCAAAGGCACCCACTAAAAAAAGTGCTTGCACATCTACTTTAGAAGCCACATAGGCTGCTACACTTGAGCCTATTGAAAAACCAAGCAGATAAAAATCTCCATAATTCTTTTTTACAAGTTCTGCAATTTTTAGACCATCTTCTAAAAGATGTTTCTCACTTGGCGTGCCCTCACTCTTTCCATATCCACGGTAGTTAAAAGTTATGATTCTTGCGTGAGGATAAAGCTCTGCAAAACGGTTAATAAGCCCAACAGCATCATGACTTCTACCGACAAAAACAAGCAGTGTTGCGTGAGGGTGTTGTGGTTCATAAAGCGCACCTTCAAGCTCCACACCATCATCTGTTGTCATACTCAGTAGTGTACACGCTTCACACAGAGGCTCCTCTCTATAATAAAGCGGAGAAAAAACCATAAAATATTGCCATTGGTAAAAGACAAAAAAGAGAACAATCAAAGTAAAAATTATAAAAGCTATATAAATCATAGCCACAATTATAGTATAATTCGCAAAATTAAAAGGTTTTTATATGCAAGTATTTGGAAAATTTTCTACAAATTTTGATATGGATTATTTAGTAGAGCAATATATCTACATTAATGAGAGTGAAGATGAAAAAATCACTGTGGCAGATTTGGAAAATATGCTTAAAAAGAAGCGTAAACATGTAGCAGGGACTATCTTTTTATATAACCCTGAAGAGACGCCTACAGGCTATAAAATGAGCCGTTTCTTACAAGAAGACGGATTTGATAAGTATGATGAATATGTCACAATTCAAGAGACACCACGAATGTATGTTCTCAATGCCGCTTTTAAAGAACATTATAAAGGAAAGCTTATCGAGATACGTTATCTTTTTAACTATAACCGTGCAAATATTGAACCCACACCGATTTTAGAAGAATTTGATGCTGATTTGGATAAATTTACCTCAACGCAACTCACGCGTTATGACAGACATCTTAATTACATCGACATTCCAAACATCCGCCTAACAGGCAAGTTTGTCTTTTTTGGCATGGGACACAAATATGACAGACATCATAAAAACATCATTGCCTATGCCAGAGCACTCTCTGAACATGTAAACAAGCTTGATAAAACTGTTGTTTTTATGCATGATAATAACTATGATGCAAATGAGTGTAAAGAGATTGCCTACTTCCTCTCACCTTTTGCTACAGGAAAGATGCGTGAAAAGCGTGCAAATGCTTTAAAAGAGGTCTTTAAAACTGTTCCACCGCAAATAGTTAAGATCTCCTCTTAGCCCAACGGGCAAAAAAACGTGCAGGAGCAATTCGCTCACTTACCTCTTTTGCACCCAAAATATGCTCTTTTAAAATATGAGCCAAATAGGGTGCAAGCACAAAGCCATACCCTCCACTTCCATTAATCATAGAGAGATGCGGATAATATAAAAACTCTTTAAAATCCGGCTTTTTAATTCGAATATTTTTCTCACAACAAGCAAGTGTCTCACGTGAGAGCACAAGTGGGCCGACAAGCGGCATATAGTCAAATGAACCAGAACGCAGTCCCGTGTAATCTTTTACTATCTTGGCTCCATCAAGATTGAGTGTACGTGAAGCTTTCTCTAGCAACTCTTCTCTTCCTTCTTCTATGTTATAAGCCTCTTCTGACTCTTCAGGGTGGTAATGAACATTATGCGTTGCACCTATTGCCAACCTGCCATTAGTACTCGGTGAGATAGAGACAAACTGATGAATAGAGTAGGGGTTTTGCGTGCTAGTTTGCACATCTATTCTATGCCCCCATACCCCACGCAGTTGAATATAAGGCTCACTGAGCACTGTTTTATATGCGCCTGTTGCCAAAACAAGCTCTTTTGCAGCATAACTCTCATCGATGAGCCAATAACCATCTTCAAAGACAATACTCTCTACTTTTTGCTTAACAAATTTTGCACTATCTATCATCGCTTGACACATCTTCTGTGCATCAACAATGCCCGCTTCAAGAGAGACATTCTCTCTTTGCAAAGCACTCTGCGTGAGCTTTTCTTTTACATCTTGAGAAATCTCTTTTAAAGGGAGTGTTGTTTTTTCTTTGAAAATACGCAGTATCTCATCTTCTTTTATATCTTTGGCAATATGCAACAATTGTGCTTTTGTAAAATGCTGAGCAAAATTCTTCTCGTAATACTCCATAGAGTAAAGAAAAGCATCTTCAATGATGGCTTTAAGCTCACCTGCTTTTGAAAATTTGGGAGAGATAAAAGCACCGGCTGCTCCACTACCGCCACTAGCAACCCCCTCTTTATCCAAAATAAGGACATTTTTATCTTCTTGGAGAAATTCATATGCAACGCTGCATCCGTTAATACCCGCACCAATAACAGCTATATCATACATTTTATCTCTCTTTCATATCTATCTATTCACTATTCTTTTAAAATTTTTGAGTAAAATAGTATTAAAATTATATCGAATTTATGGAGATTGATTATTAAGAGCACAATAAAGAAGTTACTCTATAAGGGAGGACTCAAACTTAAACTAATCAGTTTAATATTTATCTCTATATTTTTTGCTATCTCTGTTCAAAATTACTTTATTATCCCTTTTATCAAAGAAAATATTGAAAAAAAAGCTTTTGAAGTGAGTTCTACTACGATTGAAAGAATTTCTGATTTTTCTTCATTTGCACTTTTAGAGAGAACCTATGAAAACCGCCTCAGTCTTAACGATGCAATAGAGAGACTCAAAGAGTCTCATATTGACGGTCTGCTTGGTATTGCTATCTATCAGAGACAAAAATCCAAAGATGGCACTACATTTGAATACATTTCAGGCTTTGGTCAAAAAATCCAAGACCTTCCACTTGAAAAATCTCTTTTGAATGTTGTACAAAATGCAAAAACTCAACATGTAAGCTACGATACCTACACAATAAAAACAAAAAATGAAACAATAGAGACTTACCGCTTTATTCGCCCTATTCTCTACCAGTACAAAGGCGAAAATATTCTACTTGGTTTTACTCTGCTGTATTATGACAAAAAAGCCATCTCCAAAATTATTGACAAAGTGCTTGACTATATCTATACGATTGCCTTTATCATTCTTTTACTCTCAACACTCTATGTCTATTTTATAGCTAAACGCGTTACAGAACCTATACTACAGATTACCAAAGCATCTTCAGAAATTACCAAAGGTAATTTCGATATCCATCTTGATGTACATACCAATGATGAGATTCAAAACCTTGCCAATCACTTTAATACAATGGTGGCATGGCTCAGAGAAAAAAACAGACTGCAAAAATTTGTCTCTAACTCAACTGTCAATATGATTAAAAATTCTTCACATGAACCGGTAGTACTTGGCGGAGAATACAAAAATATGACCTTTTTGTTTTGTGATATTCGTAATTTTACCTCACTTAATGAGAAAAAAACACCCCAAGAAGTTATCAATATCGTAAATTTCTATCTCTCTTTACAAGCTAAAATCATCAAAAAATATGGTGGTGATATCGATAAATTTATTGGTGATGAAGTAATGGCATCGTTTAGTGGAGAAGATGCCACACTAAAAGCCATACAGAGCGCTGTTGAGATACAACAGACAATCCAGCAAGAAAATATCTTACGAAAAACAGATAATCAAACAATTTGTAACGTCGGTATAGGAATTTCAAAAGGGCAGGTTATTATCGGAAATATAGGTTATAACGAGCATATGGACTATACAGCCATTGGTCTTGCGGTGAATATGGCCTCACGTCTCTGCTCTTATGCAAAAGAGGGAGAGATTATTATTGACAAAAAAACATTTGCAAGTTCAGGGTACCAATGTAACTACACTCTAACCGAACCCCTTTCACTCAAGGGCATCAGTAATGATGTTACAGCCTACTCCATCTCAGGTAAAGAGGCCTAAAATGCACTATATAGCACTTCTTATACTTACTCTTTTTATGAGTGGCTGTGTAAATCCGCAGAGAGAACATGCAACTCCAAGTCAAAAGAAAGAGATTCATGTTACCCAACTGAAAAAAGAGGTAAAAAAGCTAGATTCACATGATAAACGGCTTATCTACAGATCTATAAAAAACGATATCGCTCTCTACAGTAAAAAGGGAGATGAAGCCTATAAAAACGGTTACTATCACGATGCTATCAATGCCTATGAGCTTGTAAACTTCTACGAAGGCTCCAATGTTATCGCCAATGACAAAATAGAAAAAATGAAACTTCAGGCAAAAGTACGAGCTAAAATACACTATAAAAATGCGCAACAGTATCTCAAAGCGGACAATAAAGAAAAAGCTTTAATAGAGTTCAATAGTGTTATGATGAACAATCCAAATTATAAAGAGACAAAACAACTCTACAGCCAACTTAAAGAGGAGAGAGCATTAAAAATATACATCAATGCACTTGAAAATGCACTTGAGGCACAACTTCTCAACAACAAAGGTAGTTTTACAGAGCTAAAATCCATACAAAACTCTCTTACAAATCTAGCAAAGTACGACTATAAAAACAGTACTGCAAACAAAGCAAGAGCCCTGCTGCGTAGAGAAAAAAGCCCTTTACTTTCTCAAACCCTAGCTATATATAAAAAAGGAAAACTCAAAGAGGCAAAAAAGAACTTTACTAAATTCCTTTCTATCTATTCTCATGATGAAACAGCTACTCACTATATAAATGCAATCACCTTTAAACAGAATAAAAAACACACACTCTCTCTTGCAAATAAAGCACTAAAATCAAAAGAGTATCTCCAAGCAATAGAATATGCACAACACATTTTAAGTCTTGAGCCAAGAAACATAGAAGCAAAACAGATTATAAAAATTGCAAAAAAAAGAGCAATAGAGGCAGCAAATAGCTATGTAAAAAATGGGAAAAGGTACTATAATAACAAAAATCTAGATCAGGCAAAAGAGTGTTTTGAAAAAGCGCTAGAAATTGACAAGAGCAACAATACTGCTCTTATCTATCATAAAAAAATTCAAAGGCAACTACAAACTATTAAAAGTCTGCAGTAGTTAGATATTAAATACTTACTTCTTTAATATCTGCAATATTTAAGATGGCTTTGTAGATCGAAGCAACAAGTGCCTTACGATTGTTTTTCAGTGCTTCATCTTCGGCATTGACCATTACAGAGTCAAAGAACGCATCAAGCTGTGGCTTGAGCCCAAGAAGTGCATCTAGCTCTTCTTCATACGAGGCATACTCTTTTGTACTTACCTCTTTAAATTTATGATAGAGAACTTTTTCTGCATCTTCTTGTAATAGTGCTTCATTAACAGATAAGTCCTGCGTGAGATCAATATCTTTTGTAATGTTTGCAACACGCTTAAAAGTAGAGCTTACTTCATCAAAACCTTCAGAGTTTACAAGAGTATTGAGTGCCTCTATCTTTTTCCCCATTGCTAACAGCTCACGCTCACCAGAAGCTAGAACAGCCTCAATGATTGAAGGATTTACTCTATAATAACGTTTGATTCTCTCTAAGATAAAGTTTTCTAACTTCTCTAAGTCTATCTTGCCCTCATAGTTTTTAGCAAGTTCTTTTATATCTTTGACAATATCAAAAGTAAAACCATACTCATTAACAATACGAATAATACCATTAACCGCACGACGCAATGCAAATGGATCACGTGAACCTGTTGGAATCTGATTAACAGAAAAAAGTCCAAGCAGGGTGTCAAGCTTGATACTCATCGCTACAATCGCACTCAGTGGTGTAGATGGAAGTTCACTATCTTCGCCCTCTGGCAAATATTGTTCTTTGATTGCAAGGGCAACTGCCTCATTCTCACCAGCTTTTAAAGCGTAGTAGTAGCCCATAAGGCCTTGAAGTTCGGTAAATTCATAAACCATCTCACTCATAAGGTCAGCTTTTGCAAGCTCCATTGCACGTATAAGATCGGTTTTTGAAGCATCAATACCATACTTATCAAAAAGTTCTTGCGCTATTTTTGTCTCACGTACAATCTTATCTGCAACACTGCCAAGCCCTTTAAAGAAAGCAACTTTTTGAAGTCCATCAGTTGTAAGCCCATTTTTAAGATCATTTTCCCAAAAAAAGAGTCCATCTGCCAAACGTGGGCGTAACACTCTCTCATTTCCGGCTATAACTTCACTAAAGTCGTCTGTTAAAGCATTGGCAACAACAATAAATTTATTAATAAGTTTACCATCTTTAAAGACAGGAAAATAGCGTTGGTGTTCTTTCATTGAAGTGATAATAACCTCAGGAGGAAGCACTAAAAACTCCTCATCAAATGAACCTAAAAGTGCTGTCGGATTTTCAGTAATGGCAACAACTTCATCCATCAAATCATCATCAATCTCAATTTTTACACTATTTTGCTCTTCAATATCTTTAAAATCAGCAAATATCTTTTGACGTCTCTCATCTTGATAAAGTGTTACTCCACCCTCTTTAAGCTTTTTAAAATAATCTTTTGCGCCATCAATAGCAACAGGATCAAAACTTGCAATTCTATGCACACGTGTTGTTTTAGCACTTTCAACTTCATAAAGTTTCATCGGCACAACGGCATCATCCAAAAGAACGTTCACCCAACGAATAGGACGAATAAAGCTCTCACGCAGACTTCCCCAACGCATAGACTTACCAAAATCAAGAGATTTTATCCACTTCTCTATAATCTCAGGAAGGAGTTCAACTGATGGACGTCCTTGAATATCTTTTTTATAGTAAAGAACCTCTTTACCGCCCTTCTCTGCCGTGCTTAGCTCATCTAAACCTACACCACATTTTCGAGCAAAACCCTCTGCTGCTTTTGTCGGCTTGCCATCTTTATAAGCGACTGCCAGTGGCGCTCCAAAAAACTCCTCCACAGAGTCCTCTTGAGAAGTTTTAAACTCTCTGTGCCATAGCACCAAACGACGAGGAGTATAGTAAAACTCAAACTCACCTAAAAGGGCATACTCTTCTAAAATTTTTGCATATTTTGTTTCAATATTTTTCAACTCTTTTAACAGTGGAACAGCCGGTAACTCTTCAACACCTATCTCAATCAATAATGGTTTTAACATTGCTATACTCTTTTGTTTATAAATTGTCGCGATTGTACCTACATCTTGGTTAAAATCTTATAAAATTAAATAAGTCTTAAACAAGATAAATATTATCCTGTTTATGCTTCTATAAAAGATTTTGCAGGTACAATGGCAGCATTAAAAAACAAACAAAAGGATTTAATATGCCAAAGATTAACAAATATGTTGATATTGACACAGTAGAAAGAGAAGCAAAAAAAGATTTAATCGATCGTCACTCACCATTCATTACAGTTGCAGGTGTTGCAAAAAAAGGTGAAATGCTTGCAGTAAACGTTAAAATGGGTAACGAATATACTCACCCAGATGATTTTGATCATTATATTGAATCAATCACTCTTTTTGATGGTGACACGAAACTTGCAATGGCTACTTTCGTACCGGGAACTCTTGGAAACGAGAAGTCTCACGCAGAAGTAACATTTAACATCAGACCAATGAAAAGCAAACTTAACCTTGTAGCTCACGGGTACTGTACTAAACACGGTATTTGGGAATCAACGCCAGAAATCGTAGAAGTTACTGAATAAGCGCTTTTATTTAAACTAAAGCCTCTTTATTGAGACTTTAGTTGTATCTCCAAAGATGGTTCATCAATATAAAACCCTTGTGAATAATCAATCCCCAATTCTTTAACTTTATCCATGACAACACTTGAATGCACATACTCTGCTATTGTCTTGATACCAAGTCTTTTTGCGAACTGCACAATTGTATCTACTACTATAAGTGAAGCATCATCTACATCAATATTCTCAATAAGGGAACCATCAATCTTAATATAGTCTGCATTTATTTTTGTAAGATACGAAAAATTTGAGTATCCACTTCCAAAATCATCAATGGCAATCTTTGCACCATAACGAGAAACCTCACCTATAAATCTATCAACTTTTTTAAAGTCTTGAATCGCTTCTGACTCTAAAAGTTCAAAAGTAACTCTATTTGCCGCTGATCTATTATCTTTAAGTTTTTGAATAATGAAATTAAAAATCTCGCTACTCATAATATCCTCGATTGAAAGATTAACACTAAACTCATACTCACTCTCTTCAAATGTTTCAAAAGCCTTATTGACAATGATTTTTGTTACTTCATTGTATATTTTAATATTTTTGGCAATTGGAATAAAAAGCATAGGAGAAAGAATCTTCTCATTTTTATCTATTAGACGGGCAAGGCATTCATATTTGACTATTTTTGAGTCTTTATTGCTCATAATTGCTTGAAAATAAGGAACGATACGTGATTTTTCAACTGATTCTCTTACAATATGAGAGAGAACAAGATTTCTCTCATACTCATGTTCAAAATTCATTCTCTCTTCATATATCCAAAAAGGTACCCCTTTTTTCTTCGCATAGCTCAGAGCCATAGAGACTTTAGAAAAGATATTTGTATTATCTCTATTGGATGATGATGCCAAAGTAAAATCAACATATATTTTCACATCTTGATAGATAATTTCTATATTTTTTATCTTTTCATAAACCTTTGCCAAATAATCTTTGAGCTGATAAAAACCTAATCTTGTCTCTATTGTTAAAGCATACTCTGCACCTGAGAGTCTGTAAATCTTATGCTCTTTTAAAATTTCTTTGAGATATTTTCCTACATATTCTAAAACATAATCACCAACAACAAAACCATAAAAGTTATTAATTGCTTGAAAGTTATCTATTTTCAGTAGTACAAGCCCTGCATCATCACAATTTTGCAGATCTTTTCTAAGTTGATAAAGATTTGGAAGGTTCGTCAGATGGTCAGTAAAATAACGTTTGAAAAGTTGCACTCTATACTCTTCAATACTCTCTTTTTTATGAAAATTATCAACACAAAGTTCTTTGAGTATTTCATCACTGATATACTCTTCATTATCAGTATCTATTGTAAAAAGTGTTACCAATGTTACAATTTTATTATCATGTTTAAGTAAAACTATTTGTACTTCAGGTATGCTTTTTTTTAGCTCTTTGACAAGATTTTGAACTAAAACTGTATTGTGAATATACGAGACAATATGAATGAGGACTCTGTTTTTTTTCAGTAGATTGATTTTTTGAACAACTTCTGCTACCTCTACTGATGATTCTAATGTAAAATTGTTAATCTCGAGTTTATCACTATCTACAGGCATTTATAACTCCAAGCTTTTCTTGTCATATAATAACATATTTTTGATATAAAGTAGAGTTTAACAAGATTTCGACTATACTTTCAGTGAATTTATCTGAAGTTGGTATTTAAAATTGAAATCTTTTCAAAATCTTGTTTTACTTCAAAATCTCTATAGACTCAAAGCTATGGGATTTCAATATATTGACCATTTTAATATTAACGAAAAAAGAGAGTATAGAGAAGCAAACTCTTTTGATGAACTCTCTAAAAACATTGCAAATTGCCATTTATGTGATTTAAGTAAATCTCGCAAACAGAGTATGTGTGGATTTGGAAATACTAATGCCAAACTTGTTATAATTGACTATCTGGTATCACAAACACAAGATAGCACCAACAGTTACTATGCAGGTCGTTCGGGAGAAATTTTAAAAAATATGATTGAAAATGTTCTACATCTAAGCTGTGATGATGTTTACATCACTCATGCAATCAAATGTAAACCACTCCAGTCAAACAAACCATCTGAGTCTGAGTGGAGCTCTTGTAAAGGGTATCTCTTTTCTCAATTGGAATTTCTCCGACCAAAAGTCATCGTTACTTTGGGTGCAGAAGCCTATGCGCATCTTGCAGGTGACAAGATAGAAAATTTTGAAAATATCCGTGGACACCTTATTGATTTTAAAGATTCGAAATTGGTTCCGATATATCATCCGCAATACCTTTTGCGAAACCCTGAACTAAAAAAAATAACATTAAATGATTTACATACTATAAAGAGTTGCTTATGAAAAAACTACTATTTTTATCTCTGCCTGTTATCATATTCGCGCAAAGCTTTATGATCTCAAACATCCCTCTGCCAAAAACATATATTCAAGATCTAGATCCTTATGAATGCAACAATGAATGTATGCGTGAATATCTAAAAAAAGATATGATTTTTTCTTTTCTCTCTCACGCAAACACAAAACTTGCAGATAAAGAACTCGATGAAGTAAGAAGTATGGATATCGCTATTTTAAATCTTGGAGCATTTAATGCCGGTGGTAAACTAAAGATTGCCCTCCTCCTTCCATACAAAAAAATAGGCAAATATGCCTCATCCACTATAAATGCAACATTTGCCTATCTTATGACAAAAAGCAATCCATTTAGTCTCAAAAGTTACAAAATAGAGAGTGAAAATATGGAGGATTTAAGTAGTGCCCTTCAAAAAATCAAAGATGACGGTTATGATTATGTCATTGCACCTGTTACTAAAAAGGGAGCTCAAAATATCATAGATCTAGACCCAAATATCAATATATACTTTCCGACAATTAACAAAAAAGATATTGAAACATCTTCTTTATATTTTGTCTTTGGTGGTATTGACTACAATGCACAGAGCAAACTACTCCTCAAAGAAGCAGTCTCTCCACTTATTATCTTCTCAGATAAATCTCAAACAGGAAAAAAACTTGCACTCTATCAAGAAGAAGAGTTTTTACATCCAAAACAAAGTATTGATGAAAAGGTAAAAGAAGATGGAATATTTAGCAGCTTTTTTAACTCTTCGTCGGCTAATGATGAAGTTCAAGACAAAGAAGTTGTCAATACTGAAGATACAAATGCAAGTGAAAAAAAAGTCATTAAGTATTTTATCTCACGCAGAACTACAAACCTCGAACATTACTTAAAAGAGAATGAAAATATTACAAATGGCTCCTTTTTCATCAATACGCCAATTATAAAAAGTGGTATGATTATGTCGCAACTTACACTCTATGATACAAACGCAACAAACATTCTCTCTACACAAATCAATTATGATCCTCTTTTACTCTCTATGACACAATACATTGACAGAAAGAAGATGATAGTAGCCAACTCCATCATTGAAAATAACAGTGTACTTATTGAGACAAATTCACTCCTTGGGAATGATATTGTTTATGATTGGATAAACTACACGACAACAATCGGTGTAGATTACTTTTATAATCAGATTACAGGTGAGGAAAAAGAGTATAATATTAGTATCACAAATAATCAAATCATCTATGATATTGAACTATTACGACCGGGAAGAACAAAGTTTTTAAAATACATCTCACCCCGTGAAGAGTGATAAGACAAGCTCTTTACTCTCATTGTCAAGCTTCTGTACTTTTCCTTCAAAAGTAATATAAACAAGCAATATTTCTAACTCAAAAACTTTCGCATCTTCTCTTGTGATAGTCTGCTTCAAACTAAAAGAGGCTGCCTTCATATCTAAAAGCTCTGTTTTTATCTCAAGCTCATCTCCAAGCTTTGCACTTACGTAAAAATCAGCAATAACTTTACGCGCTACAAAATGCCCATTTTCTAGCACTGGTGTCATTCCACGTGAGAAAAAAGCCTCACTCCGTGCCCTCTCACAAAAATTTAAATAATTAGAGTGATAAACAACACCACCGGTATCTGTATCCTCGTAATAGACTCTTATTTTCACTACTATTTTCCTTTTACTTGAACAAAAAACTTTGTTCCCCTGATAGATACCATACCTTCTGGTGTTTTCAATATAAACTTCTCAGGTGCTAATTCTCCAATTTTTCCAGATTCAAAAGAGAGAGTTCCTTTTTTTAAAAAAAGTTCGAATTCATACTCATTTTTCATAGGTTTAAAGACAAATTTTTTCAAACTCAGCATACTATATGGAGCTAAAACAGCCGTAGAGTTATCATTAAAAACAATGACAGCAGAACCATTTTTACTAATTACTACTATCTTGCTATCTAGTTTATCTCCCGTATGGAGTGCATAATAATCAGTAGCACTTTTTGCAATAACTTCACCTTTTACATCTTTAACTATTGCTATACTTTTTGCATACACAAGCGGTATAAAAAACAGTAACATCACTATATATTTCATCTTTTCTCCTTGCTTACCTTATTTCATCATCAGAATATTTCTGTGCTATCTCACGAAAGAGATCTTTTATCTCAATAAAACTATCAACTAAAATAGGATCAAAATGTTTTCCTCTTCCATCAATAATAATCTTATTGGTCTCTTCAAATGAAAATGCCTCTTTATATACTCTTCTACTTACAAGTGCATCATAAACATCTGCAAGTGCCATAAAACGACTCTCTAGAGGAATTTCTTCACCTTTAAGACCTTCAGGATAACCCGTTCCGTCCCATTTTTCATGATGATAGTGTGCAATATTTCTAGCCATAATAAAAAATTCATTTTCTTTATAAGATGATATCGCATTATTAATAATATGTCTTCCCAAATCTGCATGTGTTTTCATCACTTCATACTCCATGGGAGTGAGTTTTCCCTCTTTTTTCAAAATTGCGTCTTCTATACCTACTTTTCCAAGGTCATGCAGAGGTGCTGTTGCATACATCATATCAATTTTCTCAGCTGAAAGTTCTCTTGAATACACTCCTTTTGAATAAATATATTCTGCCAGTACTTTAATATACTTCTTTGTTCTCAAAATATGTGCACCAGTTTCAAGATCATGAACTTCAGCAACATGCACCATACTGTCAAGCAGAGCAATGTGAGATTTATTTAGCTCCTGTGTGAATATATGGCGTTCATGAGCATCAATAAAGATATATAAAAAACTAACAATAAAAAAATGAATCAAAAACGGCAATAAAAAGTACGCAATCGAGATATAAACTCCCTGTGCAATAAAATAGTACGTTGCAGCAAAAGAGAGTAATAAAGTTGCAAAAAAGAGAAAGAGAATATAACTGTTTCGATTTGTAATTAAAAGAAAAAACAACACAAGAGTAATAAAGAGTGAAAGTGAAATATTGACAATTTTATAGTGTGAGAGTTGTATAAAATATTCACTATTTAAGATATTATCTATCATTGTAACATGAATTTTTGAACCTATAATTTTCTTGCCGTCCTTTATAACAATCTGATCATGCAAACCAACTGCAGAGGAACCGACAATAACTATCTTTCCACGAATCATATCAGGTAACACAGCATCGTTGAGTATATCTATAGCAGAAACTTTTTTATACCATTGCTTATTATAAAAATTAAGCAAGATATTTGTCTCCTTATCAGTTTTTAACGTTATGCCAAAGAGAGTAAATTTTGTAGCATTTTCTTGTTTAAAATCACTCTGTGTATTTAAAAGCAGTGCCAAGGCAAAATTTGGGATAACTTTTCTATTATACTCCTTAAAAAGAGCTACTCTTCTTAGTACTCCATCATCATCAATACTACTGTTTACAAAACCTTGATACGTTGCCGAAGAGTGCAATAGAGGCATGTTACAAAGAGCATATTTGTATTTTTGCAATGCCAAAGAACTTGTATCTATCGCAATAGCATTTATATTTTGGCACCCTTGCTCTGCCAAATAATCATTACTAAGATAAAGACTGAGTGTTGTTGCCGTATCTTCCAAGACAGAAGCAAATATAGCATCATTATTTTGCAGTGCTTTGGGAAGATTTTGCATAACCCCATCAATACCAAAAAAGTTTTTATAAAATTTATTTATCTCAAATGGTGATGTTCTGTCTTTTTCCGGGAAAATAATATCTAAACCTATTGCAGTCGCATTTAAACTATCTATTTTTGAAACAAGTTCAGCTAGAACAACTCTCGGCCATGGCCATTGACCAAGAGCACGAAGACTTCTCTCATCTATATCAACAACAACCACATGAGATTGCTTTAAAAGAGCTTTATCTTCATAAACAGAAGATGAAATAACATCATAAATTTTATAATCGCTAAATTTAACAAAATCACTTTTATATAAAAAGTAGTGATTGCCAAAAATAAAAAGAGAAACTAAAATATATAAAAATATCGTTTGCAATCTTAATGTATAAATACTTCTACCCTTCGATTGAGTTTTTCATCAACATTATCTGCTGTTTTTACAGCAAGATTTTTCTCACCATAGGAGAGAGTATCTATTCTTAAGGTTTTTATTTTTGATTTGAGTATAAATTTTTTAATCTCATTTGCACGTTTTAGTCCGAGTTGTACATTATATTTATTGCTTCCAACAGTATCTGTGTGTCCAATAATTTTAATGATTGGATCTTTGATTTTTGCAATCTCTAAAATCATATTGTTCAACTCTTTTTTTGAGTTTTCAAGTAGATTAATATCATCAAAATAAAAGACATAATGCTTATTCACAACATTTACACCAATAAGATCAGAAAATACTTTATTCAATTTTTTTTGTGAAATTTTTTTAGGTGGTGTTGGAGCACTCTTGTTTGAACTCATCATAGTCAGTTCATTAAATGTATCTATTATCACACTTCCTGCATCATTAGAGACAATAATCTTTGCCTCTTTTTTATGCCCTTTTACCAGTACAACAATGTTTTTAGCACTACATCCGTTTTCATCAACAATTGCATCTTTAGGAGAGTTCGGACATTTATCTTTATCTGAATATATACCATCCTTATCATCATCATTTAAATAATTTAGATAGAGATTGATATTAACCCTATTTGAGAGAGTATTTGACTCTTGCGTCTCATCACTGTAAAGCATAAGCGTATCACCTTGAGCATATTTGTAGATAATATTTTCATCTATTCCTCTCATAGATAACTCTTGATAGATACGTTCAACATACTTTTTACTCATCTCAAGAGCATCCTCTTGTGTATCTCTATGTTGAGAAAAGCCCACTAATGATATCTTTAGACTTGCGTGAGGATCAGCAAGTTCTCTTTTAATAGTTTTTATAATCGGATTTAGTTTTTTTGATATATTTTCATCACCTAAGGTATTTGAAAAGTAAATCTCATCAAAACGTATAATCTTATCAAATTTACCTTCGTAAAAATCTGATTCTACATAATTCTGTGTATATTCCAAAGCATTGAGTTGTATAAAAAGAAGTAATAAAAAAGAGATAATCAGAGTTAGTTTTTTCATGTTTAGATTTTAACATATACTCACTTATAAATAAGCTTAATCATCAAGCTGTGTATAACCTTTTTGTAGTTGTGCTTTTTTTGCCATCATTTTGACATTTTCTGTAATGTTTTCATGTGTCTTACTATAATTTTCATCAAGATTTTTTAAAAACTCTGCAAGCATCTCTTTGATGTCATCACTACTATTTTCTTTTAGTGTGTATAGTTCATTTGAAAGCTGCGTGAGCTGTGCCTGTGCTTTGACATAATCTGCTTTTATCTTTTCAATATCTTGAACTAAAACTTCTAAATCACCATACACATTACCCAATGTAGTGTTTTTTTTCTCTATCTCATCCATCTGCTTTGCTGAGAGACGCATCTGTTTCATTATCATTTCACTTTGCATTCGAATACCACTAAGCACATTTTCATCTTCATAGAGCGTAGTTTTAATTCCTTCAGCATGAAGCTTCAGTGAGACTATCTGCCCCTCAAGTTCCTGCGTGAGAGATGTGAGTTTTGTAGAAGTTTTTTCTACTATGGTTTTAGAGACACTCTCAGAGAGCTGTTTCATCGACTCTATCATAACTTTGAGATCTTCAATATCTTCTGTTATACCAAATCTGCTATCACCCGCTTTTTTCAGCAATCTTGTAAGCTTGTTGTAATGATCCTGTTCCGTAACACGCAAAAGCTCTATATGTTTATTAAGCCGTTCATTGAGCTCTGGCATCTCAACTTCACTGAAATAAGAAAATGCCTTATTGACATTTTCATTATATGTTTCAATCTTTTCAAATTTTTTCGTAAACTCTATCTGATTCACTTGAATAGTATCCAATACTTTAATATCATTTTGAAACTTTTCTTGAATCTCCTGCTGAATTTTTCTGTCCTCTTGAGAATACTCCGTCATTCGAGACTCAAGTTCAAGTATAAACTCTTTTAGCTGTGTAATCTCACGAACAAGAATTTTTGTAAATTCATCATGATGTTTGGCATTTTGAGACTCTTTGGTCTGGTTCAATATATTCATAATTATATAAAGTATCATAGCAACCAGTAGCGGCATCAAAGACTCACGCATAAGTAAAATAACATCAGAAGGAGTAGGATGGATTATAAAATGAATTAAACTTGCTATTGTCCCTACAGTAATCATTAAAGGAGCATAGTTAATCTTATTTTGTTTTTTCAGTATTGCGACATGTCTTAAAAAAAGAAGCGCCATAAAACCAAAAGCAATTAATAAATCTATATCAAACATAGAGGTATTCTATCATAAATTTTAAATTATTATAAATTTTATCTATAAAATAATCTCCAAAATCTCTTTTGGCTCTTTTACTACAACACTATATTCGCCACTTTCAGAAAATCCCCAAGCAGCAAAAATCGCTTCAATACCTGCTCTTTTGGCACTCTCAATATCTTTAGAGTTATCCCCTATCATCCATGCTTTGTCTTCCTCTTTATCGTAACTATAAAAATCTAAAATCATATGAATCATATCAGGATGTGGTTTGGATGCTTTTACCTTGTCTGCACCCACAATCATATCAAAGAGCTTGGCAACATCCAAATGTTCAAGCATCGTTTTTGCAAACAGTGTAGGAGCATTAGTTGCTACAGACATTTTCACACCATTTTCTTTCAATGTATGGAGCATATCTTCTACTCCATCATAAAGATAAGGATGCTTTATACACTGCTCTTTATAATGTTTTTCAAAGAGTTCTCTATCTCTTTGTTCATATGTTTTAGTCTCATAAAAAAGATAGGGAAGATTTCTCTCATGCATATTAATGGCTGTAACAATAAAATCTTCACAAAGTGGTGGCAGATTATGATGTTTTTCTCTTACATAATTAACAGAGATTGTAATATCTTTTTTGGAATCTATCAGTGTCCCGTCCATATCAAAGATAACTATTTTTTGCATTACTTCATCTTCTCATATATCTCTTGTAGAGCATCAACAAAGAGTTCACTGTCGTTTGGACATTTTGCCACTCTGTACTCTTTAAAACCAAATTCCTCGGCAATTTCACGATACTCAACATCAAGCTCAAAATCTGTCTCAGAATTATCTATAGTAAAAGCAATAGGAAAGATAATAACACCCCGATTACGTACGCTTTTTAGCTTATCTTCAAGTGAGGGTGTCAACCACTCCATACGCCCTACTTTAGATTGATATGCAAGATGTACTTCATGAAACTCCATTGCCGCATTTTGCATCATCTCTTTGAGTATCGCTACATGACGATTAACATGCTTCTCATAAACATCACCGGCATCTACTATCTTTTTAGGCAAACCATGTGCAGAGAAAATAATATCAAACTCTTTATACTCTGCATCACCCATACTCTCTTTAATTCGCTCTAAAATAGCTTCATTATATTTCTTATTTTCAAAGAAGTGCTTTATCTCTACAAGCAGTGCATCTGCACCTTTATCATGATAACACGCTTCAAAATCTTCCAGAGATGATTTTGTTGTTGTTGTAGAGTATTGCGGATAAAGCGGAATGAGATAGATTTTGTCTATATCTTCACTGTTAAGTTTTTCTACTACTTCACAGGCAAAAGGAGGTGTGTAACGCATAGCAAAATCTACAATCACATTCTCACCGAGTCTCTCTTGAAGTTTTGCCACAAGTTTTTTCGTATGTCCGACTATCGGAGATTTCCCACCGAGTTGTCTATAGATCTCCTGTGAGCTCTCCGTACGTGTAAAGACAATCATACTACCAACAAATTTACGAAGCAACGCACTCTTCATCGTCAATATATTCTTATCTGCAAACATATTTTTTAAAAAAACTTCAACCTCTTCAAGGTTATTTGGTCCACCCATATTGAGTAGAATCACTGCTTCTTTTGCCATTAATCCTCTTTTTTGACTCGTAAACTGACTTCATACATAAATTGTTGTAATGGTAGCATATCTTCATAGATTTCATAGAGTGTGTCTATTAATTTTTCACCATCTTCTATTAAATGTGGATCTAAAACTTTATATGTTGCCATTCCCTTGTAAAGAGCAAGATCCACATGCTCCATCTCTGCATGAAAACCTTTTGGATAACGCTTATAGCCTTTTTCAAGATGTGTATAACCTTTACCCATCGCTTTTATATTTGTTAATATATTCCAAAGCTCTGCACGTTTTGTATCATTTTTGATTGTCTCTCTAAAGGCATCGAGCATCGGCTTTTCAAACCATCGTACACCTGCAGCCACATACAGCTCCTCAGGAGAAAAGTGCAGATAAAATGAAGAACTCTGCATCCGTTTGCCCGAACCCTGCCAAAAAATAACACCTATACGCTCTTTTATAGGCATTGCAATAGCATTTGGACGCCTGCTGTCACGATAAATTCGAAAGAGTGACTTGTTTATCTTTGGAGAAAAATTAATAGTAGGCTCAAGAGCTTGAAGATGCTCCCCAAACTCTTCTACAAAAGCCCGAGAAGGCTCTAAAATAAGTGTTTCATACTGCTTTTTATGAAGTGTAAACCACTCTTTGTTGTTATTCTTGCGAATTGCAGCTAAAAATGGAAGTGTCTCTTTAGAAAAGCCCTGAAACTCCACACGCTACCTTTATGCTATCTTTCTGTTACGATATGCCAAAATAATAATAACAAAAATTATCACATAAGTAATAGGAACAAAATCAGGAATCGGAACAGGATCACCTTTTGCGTACGAGTGCATACCGGCAAGATAGTAATTTACTCCAAAGTAAGTCATCAATACTGATGTAAATGCCAAAAGTGAAACAACACTGTAATTAAACTGATTGTAAATTGATTTAATAAATCGTAAATGCACTACGACCGAATAGACCAAAATTGTTACAAGCGCCCATGTCTCTTTTGGATCCCATCCCCAGTAGCGTCCCCATGACTCATTTGCCCAAACACCACCTAAAAAGTTACCAATTGTAAGTAAAACCAGGCCTATGAGCAAACTCATTTCATTAATAGCATTAAGTTCTCTAATAGAGAGTGCAATCTGTTCACGGTTTGCACCATTTCCCAAGATATAGAGCAGAAGTGTAATAAATCCAAGCAGTGCACCAAGCCCTAAGAAACCATACGATGCTGTAATCATACTAACATGAATACTTAACCAGTAAGAGTTTAAAACCGGTACAAGATTTGTAATCTGTGGATTCATCCAGTTAAGGTGTGCTACAAATAAGATAAGTCCCGCTAAAATTGATGTTGAAGCCAAAGTGATTGGTGATTGTTTTGAGAAGATAAAACCAGCCAGTACCGTCGCCCACGCAATATAGGTCATTGACTCAAATCCATTCGACCAAGGAGCATGCCCTGAAATATACCAACGAAGTGCTAAACCTGCTGTATGTGCAACAAAAAAGATTGCCAAGAGTCCTAAAGAGATTTTTGTAACCGTATCCATCTGGAATTTTGGTTTGACAATTTTAATAAAACTCAAAATCAACAATACAAAACCTACAACAAAATAGAGTGGCCAGAGAATTTCAAAAATATTGGAATGGTTATAAAATATCTCCGCTTTTATCTTCCCTTGAGATGGATAGACGGCTGCACCATAAAATTTTTGAAATTCTATGATATTATCTAAATCTTTATTACAAGCGTTCCAATCCCCACTTTTTAGAGCTGTATCAATATCTGTAAAGTAATTTATAGCTAAACTTCTTACCTTGAGTGCATCTTTTTTTGGAAACTTTTGAAGTGCATCAATAGTTGCATACCATTTATTGTTTACATCATTTGGTTTTGGCCAAATTTTAAGCAATGATCCAGTAAAAACCATATAAACGACATTAACTCTCTCATCAACTTTAAGTGCATCTTTGTCAAACTGATTTCTATCACCAGGTGCTTTTCTTGCTGCTTCTTCTACGATAGAGGCCAATTTGTAACCGCGAATATTTGCTGCATCTTCAAAAAATTGTGAAAAAGCAACATATTTTGCATTCTCTTTTGCGCCAATAACTTTATTGATGCTTTTATATCCTGTTCGGATTAATTTTATCTCTTTATAAATATCAGGATGTATCATCATTCCAAGAATAACTTGATTTGATGTCAACTCTTTATCTCCAACTTCTAATGATGCACTTCTATGGATTTTTGCTAAAATCTCAGTAGAGAGTGTATCTATTGGTTTCATTCTCCCTTGTGTATCTTGAACAATCAAAGTTCCAAACTGTTTTGCATGATTTTCATCAAATGATAAAATCGTCTTTATAGACGGATCAAGTTCAGCTGCCTTAGATGGTGTGACACTAAAGAGCATTGCAACAGCTAAAAAGGCAGGAACAACTTTCGCTGCTGCTGCTTTTCTGGCTTTTTTAGAGAGTTGTCCAAATCTATACTTGCGTGAGAAGAGCACCCAGAACATTCCAAATGCCATCATCGCATAACCAATGTATGTAGGAAGTGTTCCTGGATCATGATTTACCGAAAGTACGGTACCTTTTTCATCTCTATCATAAGAAGATTGAAAAAATCTGTAGTTTTGATAATCTAAAATATGGTTCATATAGATTCTATAAGGCATATGTACTCCATTTCTTTCATCGATGAGTTCTACTTCACTTGCATATGAAGCCGGACTCATTGAGCCAGGATAGCGATCAAGCTGAAAATCAAGCAGTTTAAGCTTAAAAGGCAAAGTAATTACTTTAGAACCATATGCCACACTTACATTCACACCTGCGAGTGTTAGCGTAGTTGGACGTCCTGGCATACCTCTTTGTCCATATACTAAGAACTCTTTACTTTTATCTCCTATTTTTACTAAAAATTTCAGTGCATTAATACCGGAATTTCTCAGTAACACAGAGCTATCTGTAACAACCTTTTTCTTTGCATGAAGCATAAAATCACGCACAACAAAACCACCAAGTTCTGTGGAGTAAAGCACTCTTTGATTTACAGGCTCATTCTCATTTGCTTCAAGATTACCTTGTGAACGATCTGCCATTGTAAGGTATGAGAGTTTCATATTATGTTTCATAAATAGCTTACCGTCTTTTAAAAACAAAGCTATTACAGGTTTGTCAAACTGCTTACCGGAGTTAAAATCAAGTACAAAACTCCCCGCATCAAAGTATTTTCCCTCTTCAAGAGCTATCGGTTTTCCTTGACCTCCTCCAGTAATCATCATCTTTGCAATAGCTTTTCCGTTTTCATCAGCAACAATCGTCTCAACAGCATTAGGAATATAATCTATAAGCTCCAAAGAAACTTTTTTATCACCTACCTTTAAAGTACGCCCAAAACTGTTATTACCTCTTTTTGAAAGGAAGAGAATCTTATCAAACTCTGCTTTGTTCTGCATATCCTGTGCATTAATTACAATGTATGGATCAGAACTAAGCATAGTATTAGAGCTCATACCTTCACGGATATGCATACTACCTTCATAGCCTACATATCGTGTAACTGCCGCACCTATTAAAACAACAAGAAAAGCAACATGAAAGATAAAAATAGGAGCTTTTTTGAGTGTGTACATTTTAAAGTGAAAAATATTATAGATTAGATTGATGGCCAACAGTCCAAGAAGTACTTCAAACCAACGCGCATTATATATCTCTGCTTTTGCTGTCATTGTTCCAAAGTCATTCTCAATAATCGTTGCATAACCAATTGCAAATGAAAAAATAAGCATTAAAATCGCCATTGTTTTCATGGAACCTATAAAAGAGAGGAGTTTATTCATAACTGTTTCCTTAGTTTTGTAAAAAAAATTATTTTAGTCAATATTAGCTAATAAAAAGTAATATAAGAGGATTTTACGATTTTTTCACCTGAAAAACAATCTCAAAGTCACCATTTTCCAACTCTTTTGCTTCATAGTCAAAAAACTGTGATATTTTCGCATACAATGGCGTCGGTTCATGAAAAAATCGACCTACTAATCTTGCTTTGTCATTTTGAATGACACGCAAGGCATTCATAGTGTTTACCATCGGTTCAGGTGCACAACACTCCGTGGCATCAAATTCATAATAGATAATTCCATCTTTTTCATATTTATAAAATTCCAGTGTTGTCATTGGAATTACTACTTTTTCTTTTTGCACTTTTTTTTGCCTTAATTACAGGTATATTGTTTCGTTTGCTGATTCCATACAAAGTTGCTTGAAACCTGTTTAAAAGCCTTGAGCACTATTGTCTCTTTGCACTCTTTAGCATAGATAACTATCGGTGTATGATAGTATCTGTTATATGATTGTATCGGATGAAATAAAATATCTTTCCATGTTATAATAATTTTACCATCATAAGGTTCAAAAGCAACCGCAGAGACTATTTTTTTATCTGTTTGCGGACATTTAAAATGACACACAACAGTTGAGCCATCAATCGTTACATAGTCGAGCAAACTAACAATATTTTCATGTGTCATTACCATCTCTCAGCCTTCTCCTTTGATCGGTATTGTGATTTGAAAACATTTTTGCGAACTATCACAGAGTTCTACACTACCCTCATGCACTTCTGCAATTTGTTTACAGAGCACTAAGCCAAGCCCATTGCCTTTGAGCTTTGTACTTTTAAATGCTTCAAAAAGATCCCCTTTTTTTTCAATGGCAACACCACTGTCATAGATAGTAAAGATATGCTTGTTCTCTTTAATCTTATGCTGTATCTCAATAGTGCCTTCTTCATTTGTATCTTCTTCTATTGCATCAATAGCATTTGTAATAAAATTTGAAAAAAGCATCTCAAGCAGATCTTTATCTCCAAAAATAGTAAAATCATTCTCTGGAAAGATAAAACTAATCTCCTTAGAGTATCCGTAATAATCTATCGACATATTAAGTGACTCTTTTAATTCACTCCACAAAAACTCTTTTTTGTGAGCCTCAACACCTTTAGAAAACATCAGTGTAGCTTTAATTATTCGTTCTATACGATGTACTGATTTTTGTATCTCTTCAACAATAGGAATATTCTCTGCAATAACTCTTTTTTTAAGTGTTGAACTCATTAAAGAGATAGCTCCAATAGGATTTCGAATCTCATGAGAAAGATGTGCTGCCATCTGCCCCATCGTCGCAAGATTTTCTTTTCTTTGCTGCTCTGTTATATCAATAGCCGAAAGCATAATTTTATCTTTATAACTAGAGCTTTTAATAAGGTAAGAGTGATTATTATACTTTACTTCATAATCCTCTTCTTTATATTCCAAAAGCTTTAAAAGCTGCCATAACTCTCTTGCGTGAGAGTTTTGCAAAAAGACAGTAGCATCTTCACTGTTGAGTATCCAGATGGCATTTGGCAAAAACTCCACAACCTTCTCAACAGTATCTTGCAGATGTGCATAGGAAGCTTTAAGTTCATTAAACTCATTCTCTACCTTATAGGTCTGTTCAATTAAAAGGTTCAGTTCTTCAGGTGTTACCGTTGCCATCTAAAAAGAGAATCCCACTAAAATTTTATATAAAGAGTGTGCATCATCGCTCCCTGCAAGCTCACGTATGGAATGCATAGCAAGCGTTGGCAATCCAATATCAATCGTATCAATTCCAATACGTGTAGCCGTAATTGGTCCAATAGTTGAGCCACAACCCATATCTGAACGTGTCACAAATTTTTGTACAGGTTCACTTAACTCATCTGCAACTTTTAAAAATCTTGCCATTGTTTCACTGTTTGTTGCATAACGCTGATTGGCATTGATCTTGATTACAACACCTTTATTCATCTGTGGTGCATGCTCTTTATCATGTTTACTTGGATAATTTGGATGAATTGCGTGAGCATTATCTGCACTAATCATCATAGAACTTCGAATCATCTCTACATACTCTTCATAATCATCAAAAAGACGACGTAAAGTGTTCTCTAAAAAACTGCCCCCTGCTCCACTTGTCGTTTCACTGCCGACCTCTTCATGGTCTGAAGCTATAAACAACATAGGTTTACTTGCATCAACACTGCATAGTGACACCATTCCAACATAACAAGAGAGAAGGTTATCAAGTCGTGCACTGCTAATAAAATCATCACGAAGCCCAACATAAGAAGCTTTTTGTGCATCATAAAAACTGAGTTCATGTGCATAGATATTTTTCACGCTATCAACACCAATTTTTGCAAGCTGCCATTGTAAAAACTCATCAAAATCAAAATCTTCATTTGTTGTCAAAATTGGACAAATATCTGTTTGCTTGTTAATTGTTCTCTCTTTATTTGCCTTGTCATCAAGATGAATTGCAAGCGATGGAATTATAGCTATCTTTTTTTCTACATTGACAAAAGCACTTTGCAGACTCTCCTCTGCATCTAAATAACTAACTCTTCCTGCTATTGAAAGATCTCTGTCAAACCAAGGATTTAAAAGCAGCCCACCATAGCTCTCAACACCAAACTTCACAACTCCGTGCTCTTTGATAAGAGGATTTGGTTTGAGCTTTAGATTTGGCGAATCTGTATGTGCACCCACCATCAAGTAATTTTTTTGCTCTTTTGGATAGGTAAACACAATAACAGAAGAGTCATTACGTGTCACATAATACTTTTTCCCTGCCTCAAGATTCCACTTCTCTTGCTCACGCAAGGCAATAAACCCAGCATTTTCAAACATCATCGCCATATTTTGTGTTGCGTGAAACGGTGTCGGTGAAGCATCTAAAAAACCTAATAATCCTTCGTTAAAATCATTTTTGTTCATATCTATCCATTCATAATTGTAATTATCAAACTATATTTTAACTAAAAAGCACTTCTATCCGTCATAAGTCTATAACTCAGAACAGACACTCTATTGAAAAATCTTTCTAATATCCTGCATACTACTCTCTATAGCGCAATCGTTCTGGGGTCTCTCTTGGACATATTTTATAAACAAACTCATAACGCAGTTGATGAAAACTACTTCCTTCATCCCAAAATTCAGGATGCATAACTGCGATTTCAGCTTCCCTTTTTGCTTCTATAAGTTCACGGTTTTCTTCAAGAAAATCCTCTTTTTCCCATAAAAAATCTTCATAAGTATCTTCATCAGAGACCAATGCCAAACAAAAATTCTCAAGCTTTTTATGATAATTTTCATAAGCAAACACGCTATCAACCATTCCTATAGTATTGGCTTCTACTGCACCTATTGGCAAGCAGGCATCTAAAAGTTCTTGTGCCTTTTCCTCCCCTACTCGTTTTGGCAAGCTGTAAGTATGATATTCACTCCCACTTAACCCTAGAGTCTTATAGTGTGGATTAAGAACTACTCCCTCACGCATCAACACATAATCACATACAAGTGCTAAAAATACTCCGCCAGCTCCTGCATTTTTTTCTAAAGAAGCAACTGTTATTACATCATCAGCAAATAAAACACTCTTAACAAGGTCATTCATTGCATTAATGTTACTCCAACCATCCTCTCCATTTTTTTTACTGTCTTCTAAAATATTAAGATGAATACCATTACTAAAAAAATCAACTCCACCCATCAGTACGACTACTTTTACCTGCTCTTTAATATATTCAAAAGCATATTTTAGTTTCATGCACTTTTCACTACTAAAAGCACCATTATGAAAATTAAAATGTAAATACGCCACCTCATTTTTTATCTCACAACTAATCTCATAAAATGTCTTATAACTTTTATCAAAGATAAGAGGTAATCGTTCCTCTTTAATTCCTTTGAGTCGTTCTTTAAGTACATAAGTAGCAGGAAGCTTAAAAGATCCCTTCTCTTTTAAGTGTGTTATCCATATAGCACCATCAAGAGTGCAAAGACATATTGCCCCATCTCGCTTGGCAAGTACCTCTTTTGGTCTATTACCTTTAAGCTTCTCCTCTTCCCACGCTCCATAGAGATAACACTCTACTCCAAGTATCTCATCTAAAACACCAGGGAGAGAATCACTCATATATATTTTCTTCATTATCTCTTTTGTAGTGTCAGTTTGCCAATGAATAGCTCTATCAACTTGCGTCAGTTGTTTATGAAGAGGTGTTGGAAGCTGAGATATTGGAGTAAAATCAGAATTTACAACATTTTGCAGCAATTCACACAAAGCTTCAAGTGAAGCAACATTAACCTCATTTCTATAGAGAGAGGCCTTGTATGTTTCTCGCATAAAAAAACGTTTTTCTACATATATATCGCCTCCATCAAAATCATCATTAGCACGCAAATAAACGACGCCCCACTCATCTTTAGCTTCAAGCAAAGCATTATCAAGGGAATAAGCTCCTTTATCACCTCTCACACCAGGGTGTAAAATATAAGTCGGATAGTTCAGATAAATTGTGGAGGGAACAAATTTCTTTAAAAATGGACAAAGAATAAACTCAGGGTTAAAAGCTTTAACCTCTTCTATCATTTTTACATCATTAATGGCATAAACAACATCTACACTGTGCTCTTGCTCTTTTAAATAGGTATAGGCTAATTGAGAAGTAGAGTTAAAGCTGCTTATGAGTAGAGTTATTTTCATTCATTTTTTCTTTAGTGTAAAATTTTTGTAGATTATAGATGAAATATTATTTCAGTCCAATAAAACAGTTCCATATTCCATTAATTTCTTTTCAAATTTCATAGCACTCTAAGCAGACTTGAAATTAGAAGATAAAATGAGTTAGTATAAGAAAATTTACATTTTATATAATAGTTACAAACTCATTCTCTTCTAAGGCAGTTATTAGTTGACTGCCTACACAAATAGCAGAATCTATAATGACATTATGCAGTTTTGAAATAATGGTTACTTTCAGTGGTCTGTTGCCTGGATGCTGACGAATAGTGCTGTAGAGTTTCTCTAAAACATCAAAATCATTGGAGAGTCTGACCGCAAGATTTATCGGTTCAGGCGGAGCCTCTTGAATCTCTGTTTTGACTTTTTTTGTCTCTCTTTTGGCATCTTTGAGTGTCATAATCTTTGTTACATTCAAACGTGGTCCAAAATCGGTATGTGTGATGCGTGCTTTAAAAGCAACAGGCTCTTCCAAGTCCATAGCTTCGAGTTGTTCAAGCTTATCTGAAAAGAGCATAATATCAATATTGCCATGAAAGTCCATAAGATTCACAATACCGAACTGATTTCCTTTTTTGGACATCTTTCTTTGGATCTCTTCTACTTTACCTATAAAGATGGCAAAAGAACCATCTTTGATGTTCTCTAACTCAGATGAAAGTGTATAATTGAGATCATCAAGTGTTTCACGATACTCATCCATAGGGTGCCCAGATACATAAAACCCGAGTGTATCTTTTTCAAACTCCAAAATCTCTTTGAGTTCATACTCATCTGAGTTACTTAACTCAAGTTTTACTGTCGTTATCTCCGCATCATCACCAAAGAGAGATCCAAAGGCATTTTTCTTTGCTTCACTCGCTTTTTTTGCAGTTTCAACAATCAGATCTATCTGATCTAAAAGGGCCTTGCGTGAGAAGCCGTATCTGTCAAAGCCTCCCGCTTTTATGATGGACTCAATAACACGTTTGTTAACTTTAGAAGGTTCTATTCTATTGACGAAATCTTCCAAGCTGGCATAATCACCATTTTGCTCACGCTCTTCAAGCATTGCCTCAACGGCAGCCTCACCAACACCTTTAATAGCACCAAGCCCAAAAAGAATCACCTCTTGTCCATCTTTATCTATTGCTGAGAACTCTAGCTGTGAATCACAAATATCAGGAGGAGAAAGCTCGATACCCATCCGTTTAACTTCATCAATATAGCGAACAACTTTTTCTGTATTGTCCTTGTCTGAAGTAAGCAGCGCTGCCATAAATTCATTGGGGTAGTAGGTTTTTAGCCATGCAGTCTGAAAAGTAACCATCGCATAGGCCGCTGAGTGAGACTTGTTAAAACCATATCCGGCAAATTTTTCAATCAGGTCAAAAAGTTCTGAGGCTGTTTTATAATCAAGCCCCTGCTTTGCAGCACCTTCACTAAATTCTTTGTTATACTTGATCATCTCTTCGACTTTTTTCTTACCCATAGCACGACGAACAATGTCCGCACCACCGAGGCTAAAACCACCAATAGTTTGAACGATCTGCATAACCTGTTCTTGATAAACAATCACCCCGTAAGTAGGCTTTAATATCTCTTCTAAAGCTTCAAATACATAAGTGATCTCTTGACGTCCATGTTTACGTTCGATGAAGTCATCAAGCATCCCAGACTCCATTGGACCCGGTCTATAGAGTGCCAAAACCGCAATAAGGTCTTCAAAATTATCTGGTTTTAGACGACGGTTAAGGTCTTGCATACCAGAGGACTCAATCTGAAACATCCCAACTGTATCACCCGTTTGAATAACTTCATAAACCTTTGCATCATTCTCATCTATTTTATGCCACTCTACATCTCTGCCGTAACGGCGTTTAATGAGTTTAACTGCATTTTGAATAACATCAAGTGTTTTCAGCCCCAAGAAGTCAAACTTAATTAAGTCAACATCTTCCATATAGTTAAGAGAGTATTGTGTAACAAAAGTATCCTCACCACTTGGCTTATAGATTGGTGTTTTTTTCCATAACTCTTCATTGCTTATAACTACACCGGCTGCGTGCATACCTGCATTTCGTTTCAAACCTTCAAGCTTTTTAGCAAATTCCCAAACACGAGCAGCATTCGCATCCGACTCAATAAGCTCCTGAATTTTCGGCTCTTTTTGAAAAGCACCCTCAACAAATTTACCGTTTTTTGTCTTTCCATTGAGCGTAATTCCCAACTCATCAGGAATAAGTTTTGCCATCTTGTCAGCCTGAGAGAGTGGCATATCAAGAACACGAGCAACATCACGCAGTACCCCTTTTGCAAGAAGAGAACCAAAAGTAATGATTTGTGCCACCTGATTTCGTCCATATTTTTTTACAACATAGTCAATAACCTCTCCACGACGAGCCTGCATAAAGTCCATATCGATATCGGGCATACTTACACGTTCTGGATTTAAAAAACGCTCAAAGAGCAGATCATATTTCATAGGATCAATATCGGTAATTTCCAATGAATAAGCTACCAAACTACCAGCAGCACTTCCTCGTCCAGGACCTACCGCAATTCCCATCTTTTTTGCCTCTTTTACGAAATCCCAAACAATCATCATATAACCCGGAAACTTCATGGAGTTAATAATGTCCATCTCAAACTCTAAACGCTCTCTATACTCTTCGTGGCGCTCTTTTGGTACAATTGCTAGACGTTTTTCAAGCCCCTCTTTACATTTATAAATAAAATAAGCCGCATCATTTTTATCTGCTGCACTTAGCCACTTCTTTTTTTGTTCTTCTGTAGCATCTTCTGGCAATGGTGCATCATCTTCAAAGTCAAACTCTAGCCCCTCTGCATGCGCATACTCTTGCGTGAACTTAAAGTTTGGCGGTGTTGGAGATTTGACAATCGGCACAAAATCTTCGCACTTATCCACAATCTCTTGCGTATGCTCTAAAGCTTCAGGAATATCAGCAAACAGACGTGCCATCTCCTCAGGACTTTTAATATAAAACTCATGAACCGAGTGTCGCATACGATTTGGATCATCATAGAGTTTATTCATCCCAATACACATAAATGCCTCATGGTATTGTGCATCACCAGGGTAAGTATAGTGGGTATCATTTGTTGCTATTATTTTGATGCCTGTCTCTTGGGCGATTTGTAATATTTGCTTGTCAATATTTAACTGATCACCAATACCGTGACGCATAAGCTCAAGATAAAAATCATCTCCAAAAATATCCTGATACTCTCGTGCAACTTCCAAAGCAGCCTCATAGCCACCTGCCCCGTTTTTAACATTTCGCTCACTTAAATTCAAATGCCAGTTTACTTCGCCCTGCAGACATGCAGAAGAGCAGATAATCCCTTCACTGTGCTCACGCAGCTCTTTTTTATTAATACGTGGAAAGTAGTAGAAGCCCTCTATAAAAGCTTTTGAAGAGAGATACATCAGGTTTTCATAGCCTATTTTATTTTTTGCATACAAACAGATATGAAAACGCTGTTTTGTACTTTTATCATCCAGCGTCTCTCCGTTATGAATATACCCTTCCATTCCAATAATAGGCTTCAGACCGGCAGACTTCATCTGTTTATAAAAATCAATAGCACCAAACATATTTCCATGATCGGTCATAGCAACAGATGTCATACCTAGTTCTTTAACACGTGAGACTAGATTTGAAAGTTTATTTGCCCCATCTAAAAGGGAGTACTCTGTATGAAGATGTAAATGTGTAAAGGGAAGTTGTGCACTCAATTTGTATCCTAAAAAGTATCTAATATTTTAAAATGATTATAGTTGAATTATCCTATAAACTTATTTAAAAATTTTACTTTAATGAAGCAACACAGTTACGACCAGACTCTTTTGCTGAGTAGAGCATATTGTCACATCTTTTTACAATGCTGTCTATCGTATCTCCCTTTCTATATTGTGTAATACCAAAACTGCAGGTAACAGAGAGATTATTATGTAAAGTTGCTTTTTCAATAACAGAGCGGAGTTTTTCAGCAAACATCTCTGTCTGATAAATATTTGTCTGTGTGATTATCATAAACTCCTCTCCTCCCCATCGTGCAAAGATATCAACATCCCTTGTATGGTGTTTAATTAAAGCTGTTAACTCTTTTAAAATGACATCTCCGACATCATGCCCATATGTATCATTAATTCTTTTAAAATGATCAATATCAAACATAAGTAAAGAGAAAACATTTCCATAACGCTCTGCTTTTTGAAGTTCTTGTTGAAGAAAAAATTCAAATCGGTTACGATTAAAAATCTGTGTTAATGTATCGAAATTTGCACGTTCCTCAAGTTCTTGCTTTAAAGAAAGATCTTTTGTTATATCTCTAAAAAGAATGAAAAACTTGTGAGAATCTTCAATTTTTTCGATCTCAACAGAAAAAATACGCTCTTCATTTTTACAATTGAGCATTTTCACCTTATGCTCTTCATTTGGATGCTCTTCGACATATTTAATCCAATCCATACCATTACTATTATGTTTTGCCAGACAACCATCTGCTTCCATGAACATATCACAAATACAATCATGTTCACGCTTATATTTTTCTAGACTATCGTAACAAAAAAAGTTTAAAAATGCACGATTTGCATCTATAGTATCTTTACCATCATTAACAACTATCAAATCGTGTTGCAGATCGATTAACTCTTTAAAATAACGTCTGTTTTGCAGTTCTTTATAGACAAAGAGCCCTAACATACAGCCAAAGAGTGTTACAAAAAACATCTCTAACACAAATGTATCTTTGAAATGTTCTAAAAGAGAACTATTGAGATGTACTAAAATATATGCAAAAGTTTTACCCTCAATATCTTGAATAGGATACACAACAACGGCATAATTGGACTCTTTAAAGCTATAGTCAACCACCGATGGATTCATTTGCTTGAGTGCATTTTTAAAACTATCTAGTTGTTGGATGTATCTAAATCTTTCCTTATCTATACTTTTAGCATAATGCTCTTTTTTCATATAAAATATATCTGAGCCTATCTTTACTTTCTCATAAAACTTATTAATTCGTTTGTTTTGAATTGAATTTTTCAAACAATCTGCACAAAAAAGAGATTGATATGCATCACCATAAAAATTTTGCATTTCATGAATTAAAGATTGTGAATTGACACTATACTCATAACTTCCTACAAAATCACCATTATAAAAAAGCGGATATTGAAAACGATATGAATCCTGAAAAAGTCCGATCTCAAAGCCTTCTTGAAATGAAAATGTTTTATAAAGTTTTTGTAAAGAGTACCTTTGTTCTATTATTTTGTCATCATGTACATATGGTTTATGAAAACGTAAAAGAGAACGACCTTCTTTATCAAAAATATGAAAACCACTCAATCCATTGAGTTTTTCATAATTAAAAAAATCCATAAATTCATTTAATAAGATTTCTCTAATTT
>Ga0256837_1000364_pt1 | contig 39542 bp, 37 predicted proteins | sample 4562384metaG_FD_185976 | JGI IMG/M metagenome (GOLD analysis project Ga0256837, IMG submission 185976) | Hydrothermal vent microbial communities from Guaymas Basin, Mexico - 4561-384 | ecosystem: Environmental > Aquatic > Marine > Hydrothermal vents | place: Mexico: Guaymas Basin | collected... | reverse complement strand
TTATCTACCACAAAATCATACTCTAAACCTGTATAATTACTTTGTAAACTTTTTGCTCCACTTATACTCTCACCAGCTTTAAAGCTACCCATATATCTATACTCTGCTAAAAGCGATATTGATGATAACAATAAAATAGCAAAAATCTTTAAAAACATATCAATCATAATTAACTCCTCATTAACTTATCTTACATAGTCATATAGATAATAATTTAAACATCTACTTAAATATTAAAATATTTTGTTAAAATTTAATATCTATTTTTAAAACTTAGTTAAAATAGTTGTATGAAACTATCTCACTTAACACAAATAACAACTTATCTACAAAAATTTAAAAAAATATCCGCCATCTATCGTGTATCTGATACTATTATGAAGATAGCATTTGATAGAGATGATGAACTATATTTTAATGTTCAAAGATCAAATTCAAACATATTTAAAGCACCATCTTACTCCCGTTCTAAAGTTTATAATGCCCCTTTTGATGTTGTTTTAGCAAAAAGATTTAACCGTTCAAATATTTTAAGTGTTGAGCTTTTAAATGGTGATAAGATTATCCGTTTTAAAACATCAATAGCATCAGCTTATAAGGAGGAGATAACTTATCTTCAAGTGGAGTTTACTGGAAAATATACAAATATCATCATTTTAGATGAGGATAATATTGTACTTGAAGCACTTAGACATGTTGATCTGTTTTCATCATTTCGTGAGGTTAGAGTTGGTCAAAAACTTTTAGATGTTCCAACTGCCCCTTTTGTGGCAAAAGAGTATCCCATAGATGATATAGAGAAGTTTTTATATGATGTTTATGAAAAAGAGCAAAACTCAAAACTAGAATCTCTTAAAAAACAAAAAATCTCACTCTTAAATAAAAAACTTAAAAAACTTAAAAAACTTTACAGTTTACTAGATGATGAGCAAACACTTTTTAGTGAAGCACAAATCGCTCAACATCAAGGAAACTTAATCTTATCAAACCTACATAACATAAAACCATATACAACTTTAGTAAAACTAAAAGATTATGATGGTAGTGATGTTGAGATTAAACTTCCAAAAGCTTTCTCAACTGTTTCACAAATCTCAGATTATCTATTTACAAAAAGTAAAAAAGCTAAACAAAAAGCTAAAAATCTACATATAGAAAAAGATTCCCTATCTACAAAGATAAAACATATAGAGCTTTTTATAAACACAGTTCAAGAGGCGACAAACATAACAAAAATCTCTTTACTTTTCCCAAAAAAACCACAAACTAAGAAAGTAAAAACAAACGATTCTATTGAAGTTTTTTGGATAGAGGGGTATAAAGTTCAACTTGGTAAAAGTGAAAAAGGGAATATCGAAGTTTTGAAAAATGCTAGAGCAAAAGATATCTGGATTCATATGAAAGATAGACCATCAGCACATGTTGTGATTAGTACAGATAAACAAAATCTACCTCTACATATAATTGAGAATGCTGCTAGATTATGTGTAGATTTCACAACTACTTCAAAAGATAGATATTTGGTCGATTATACACCACGAAGAGAGGTAACTATCCAAAATGGTGCGAATGTACTTTACAACAAGTATAAAACTATCGAGATAGATACTAGAAAATAAAAGGGGTGTTTTATGTCAGTTGGAGCGATCGGGAACACTATACTAGTAAATCAGATGACAGCAACTACATCTGCTATTCAAAATGCTCATGATAATCGTGTTGATCTACAAAATGTGATGGCACAGTCTATTGTAAATGAGAGGGATGAAAAAGTTTTGGAGGTTCGCCCAGCTGAAGAGAATCATGAGGTTGATCCTGATAGGGAACACGCTAAAAATGAAGCAGATCAAGAGAATGCTAGAAATAAAAAAAGAGATAAAGATGATGAAGAGATAAGTGCTGAAGATTTTACAGAATTTAAACTAGATATAATGGTTTAGTTAAATTTTTAAAACATAACAATATTTACTCTTTCTACTACACAAATATTAGATACATTTTGCTACAATACGGTTACAAATTAACAACAATCTCAGGAGCTTTTATCGATGGTTGATAAGATATCTTACTTAACTCAATATTATGCTGTTTTTAATAAAACAAGAATTATATCAAGAACAAATCTTAGAGGAATCATAACAGGGGTTAACCAAAACTTTTGTGATATAAGTGGTTACACTAGAGAGGAGTTGTTGGGATCTTCACATAGTATGATAAGACACCCTGAGATGAAAGATGCTGTTTTTAAACAGATGTGGAAAACGATAACTTCTGGAAAAATTTGGCAAGGTGAAGTTAAAAATACAAAAAAAGATAATAGTTTTTACTGGACAAAAAGTGTTGTTTTTCCCATCTTTGATAAAAATAAAAATATAGTTGAATATGCCTCTTTTAGAGAAGATATAACTAAAAGAAAACTACTAGAGTTAAAAATAGAAAAAGAGGATAATCTCAGAAAAGAGATTCTACATTCACAATCAAGTATGGTTATCTTAGTACATAAAACAAAAGGTGTGATTTTTATGAACCACCAATGTTTTATAGATTTACCATTTAATTCAAGAGCTGAATTTATGAAAGAGCATAGATGTATTTGTGAATTATTTATAGAAAAACAAAATTTTTTAAGAAAAACTACAAAAGATAGACATTGGTTAGATGATTTTGATGAGTTTCCAGACAAAGAGCATAAAGCAATGATTTTAAATAAAAATAATGAGGAAGAGATCTACCGTGTAGATGTGAACCATCTGGATGATAATCCAAACTTAATGGTTATAAACCTAACCTCGATCACTAAACTTGAGAAATATACTAAACATTTAAAAATAGAGAAGATTAAAAAAGAAAAATCAGAGTCCAAAATAGATAATGCTCTAACAAAAATAAAAGAGAAACTTGAATCTAGTGATGAGAGTAAAGATTTGCTAGAAGAGTTAAAAAATATTTTAGAATCATAACAGTTAAGCTATACTTTCAATAATTATTTAGTAGGAAGTGATATGGCTATTTTTGGTGAACATACAGAGAGGATAGTAACTGGTTTAGCACTGGTTGCGGGGGTTTTAACAGTTGGTTTTATAGATAATTTTTTTGTTATGTGGGTTGTTTTTGGTGCTATCTACCTTTTAGCTTTTAAAGAGGCTCTAAACCTTTTTGAGATTCCTTTTGATAACAAACACTTTTTTCCAGCGATTCTTTTATGGTTAGTAGCTGCTTTTTACCCTTATGGTGATGATCTATTTGTTTTAGCTGGTGTTGCTTATGCTAGTGCTGTCGCTTTTAACAAAGATGTAGAGTGGAAAAACTTTTTACCTTTCATATACCCAACTGCTGGAATCCTTTTTATGTTTACAATGTACCAAGAGTATGGTGTAACCTCACTACTTTGGCTTATAATCGTTGTTGCTATGACTGATGTTGGTGCTTATGCTGTTGGTAAAAGTATAGGTAAAACAAAGTTTTGTGAAACAAGCCCAAACAAAACTATGGAGGGTGTTGTTGGTGGTGTAGTTGTAGCAACACTTAGTGGTATGTTTATGGGATTATCTATCGTTGATATGAAGATAGCTTTTCTTATCTCTTTATTTGTAGCGATAAGTTCTATCTTTGGAGATCTTTTTGAGAGTAGCCTAAAGCGTTCAGCTGGTGTAAAAGATAGTGGAAATTTACTCCCCGGTCATGGTGGTGTACTAGATAGAATCGACGGATACCTTTTTGGTTCAATCGTGATGTTGGTTCTGTTAAGAGGGCTAGTTTGATACTTTTAGGCTCAACAGGTTCTATCGGTGTAAATACTCTTGAGATTGTTAAAAGATTCAATCTTGAAGTTGAAGTTTTAGTTGCTGGTAAGAATATAAATCTTTTAAATAAACAGATTCTTACACACTCCCCAAAAATTGTTGTTGTGGCTTCAAAAGATGATGTTTTAAAAGTGAATCATAACAATGTCTTTTTTGGAGAAGATTCTATACTTAAAGTTATAGAAGATTCTAAGAGTGATTTAGTTGTAAATGCTCTTGTAGGATTCTTAGGTCTTGCTCCAACTATAAAAGCTATAAAATGTGGTAAAAAAGTAGCCCTAGCTAACAAAGAATCTTTAGTTGCTTGTGGTAATTTTATAGATATATCTAAGATTCAGCCCATAGATTCTGAACATTTTGGACTTTGGTACTTACTTCAAGATAGAGCAATATCAAAGATGATAATCACAGCTAGTGGTGGAGCATTTAGAGATTGGGATATTAACAAACTTAAAAATGCTACTTTAGCAGATACTCAAAAACATCCAAACTGGTCGATGGGGCAAAAAATCACCATAGATTCAGCAACAATGGTAAACAAAATGTTTGAACTCCTAGAGGCTAGATGGCTTTTTGGTGAGGGTGAATATGATGCTATCATAGAAACAAAATCACTCATTCATGCTATGATAGATTTTAAAGATGGTTCAACAACAGCACACTTTGCCAATGCCTCTATGCAACTCCCTATCGCTTTTGCTCTTGATGAGAAGATGGATGAAAATATACTAGGTCATGTAGATCTACTCAAAGCTGGAAGTTTAGAGTTTCGTGAGATAGAAAAAAATCGCTACCCAATTTGGGAGATTAAAGATGATATTTTAAAAAATCCAAATCGTGGTGTAGTTATAAATGCTGCCAATGAGGTAGCTATCGAGAAGTTTATAAACAAAGAGATAGGATTTATGGATATAAGTAAAACTATATTAAAAGCTTATGATATGTTTAGAGATGAACCAAAAAGTGTTGATGATGTTTTCGCACTTGATTATGAGATAAGAGAAAAATTAAAATAAGGAGAAAAAGAGTGATTAGTTAAGCTGATGTAGTGGGAGGGTGCGAGAACACCCTACTGAACCACAAAATCAACATAAAGGAAAATCAATGATAAACAGGATCATTGAACTTCTTAAGATAATTATATCAATTATTTCATTAATTGTAAATATCTTAAGATTTATAAATGAGGGTTAAACCCTAATTTATCCTTTTTATTGGTTACATCAGTTTAAATAATCACTTTTTAAAAATAACTATGATTTTAAGTATAGAGAGTTCATGTGATGATAGTGCTATATCTATCACAGAGATAAAAACAAAAAAGTTACTGTTTCATAAAAAAATAAGTCAAGAGTTAGAACACTCTGTTTATGGTGGAGTTGTTCCAGAGTTAGCAGCTAGACTTCATGCTGAAGCACTTCCACATATTTTACAACAGTGTGAGCCTTACTTTAAAGATTTAAAAGCAGTAGCTGTTACTTCAACTCCAGGGTTAGCTGTTACACTTGTTGAGGGTGTTACTATGGCTAAAGCTATCGCTGTTTCTTTAGATATACCTATCATTGGTGTAAACCATCTTATCGGTCATATCTACTCCCTTTTTATTGAAAAAGAGACTATATTCCCTTTAACTGTTTTACTTGTTTCTGGTGGACATACTCAAGTTATGGAGGTTAAAAGTTTAACTGAGATAGAGACCGTAGCAAAAAGTATGGATGATAGTTTTGGTGAGAGTTTTGATAAAGTAGCTAAGATGATGGGGTTAGGTTACCCAGGTGGACCTTTGATTCAAGAGTTGGCAAAAGATGGTGATAGAGAGAGATTTAACTTCACAGTACCACTACATCAATCACCACTCATAGCTTTTAGCTACTCAGGGCTTAAAAATGCTGTTAGATTAGCAGTTGAGAAATCAGATGAGAGTGATTATAAAGATATAGCTGCTTCGTTTGAACATATAGCGACTAAACATCTAACTATGAAACTAAAAAAGTATTTTAAAACTGTTAAACCACAAACTTTTGCTATTGTTGGTGGTGCTAGTGCTAACCTTTATCTTCGTTCACAAATTGAGGAGCTTTTAAAACCACATAATGCTAAACTACTTTTGAGCGAATTAAAATATTGTTCAGATAATGCTGCGATGATAGGTCGTGTAGCTGTTGAGATGTATGAAAAAGAGATGTTTAGTTCAGTAGAGAAGTTAGATGTAGCTCCAAGAAGTTACTTTTAGTCTTAAATTAATCTTAGTCAAAAACAGTTTTTGACTAAATAAGAGTATATTTATCCGATTTCAAATATACTTCCAATAACAAAACGCATAAAGCGTTAAAAATTAAAATATAAAGGGTCAAATATGGCAACTACAAAATTTAAAGGTACAGACGTAGAATTATTAGGAACTGAAGTAAATGTTGGAGATAAAGCACCTGCGATTACTGTTGTAAATTCAGACGGTCTTGGTGATGTAGTAGTTGGTGGAGCTACTGGTAAAAAACAACTTATTATTGTTGTTCCTTCTTTAGATACTGGTGTATGTGCTACTGAAACTCGTAACTTCAATGCTAAAGCTGCTTCATTAAATGATGTAACTACTACTATCGTTTCTTTAGACTTACCATTTGCTGCTGGTAGATTCTGTTCAGCTGAAGGTATCAATAACTTAACTGTTACTTCAGATTTCAGAAACAAAGATTTTGCTAATGCTTATGGCGTACTACTTGGTGGTTCAGTTTTAGCTGGTGTTACTTGTAGAGCAATCTTCGCAGTAAATGAAGAGGGTGTTGTTACTTATAAAGAGATCGTTCCAGAGATCACTGAAGAGCCTAACTACGATGCTGCTATCGCTGCTGTTAGTTAATCAAAACTTTTTAACTATTTAGATAATTATTCATTGAGCCATTTACTCCCCTAGATGGTTCAATCTCCTATTTTGAGAAGTTATAATTATATAACTTCTCTCTCTTTTTTTAAAACCTAAGCATCACACCAGCATATAAACCAGCATACTCTAAAGAACCATAAGTATCTTCTGTATCTATATCAAATTTTTGAACTCTATAACCAACTTCAACAGCAGGTTGAATAATAGGAGATATATCAAAAGTATAATCAACTTTCGCTCTTAAATCATAGATAGTGTTATCACCATCTGTAATAAACTTAATATCACTCTCTACACCAATATTAGTAGTTGGAATCTCAACTCTTCCTCTTAGGTAAAGTAAAGGAATAGGTGTTGTATCTGAAGATTCGTAAGCTGGAATAAAACTATTGATAGCATTTGTAACACCATCAAAAAGTGAATTTTCAGTCTCATTACCAATAGCTTCAACAACTATATCACTTTGGATAACTTTAATATCTAAACCAACATCAACTGTTACCCAAAAAGTGTTATCTAAAAGGTTATAATAAGGGATAATATCAAACTGTTTCATATCAATAGTTGTTGGTGACTTACCAGCATATTGACCCTCTATATAACGATCAAAATCACCACTATCACTTAAAGATACATACTCTAATCTAAGATTTGGGATAAATGGAAGTGGATGTTTAATAAGCATCCAAGCATACATCTCAGCAGATTGATCCTCACTAGTTCTATATACACCATCTAAACTTAAAAAATCTGAATTTGCCGTTGTTGCTAACTCACCTGATGGTGTTTGAACCCATGAACCAGCACCAGCCTCAACTCTAGCAAAATCAGCACTTAATGTTGAAGCTAAAACAGCCCCAGCAGCAAAAGTTGTTATAATCTTTTTCATCTATAACTCCCTAATATAATTTATGAAATTATATCTAACTATATTATCTACTACACTTAAGTAATTTATTTAACATAAAATTAATATTATGTTGTGTAATATATCTTATTAATAAAATTTATATGTTTATCAAAGGAAAAATTATGTCAAATCGTAAACAAGTGCTTATACTTGGTGGTGGATTTGCTGGTGTTGAAGCTGCTATTTTTTTAAAAAAATGGAATTATGATATCACATTAGTTAGTGATAGAGATTACTTCTACATATATCCAACATCTATTTGGGTTCCAACTCGTGAGAGTGAGTTTAGTGATGTTTGTATAAATCTAAATGCTTTACAAAAAGCTCATGGTTTTAAACTTATAGTTGATGGTGTTGAGAAAATATCAGCTAAAGATGCTTCTGTAACACTTAAGAGTGGGAAAGTGATAGATGATTATGATCACTTAATTGTAGCGATTGGTGCTTCAAAAATGAAACATCAAGGTATAGAAAATACATTATCTATATGTGGAGCTCCAGAACAAGCTCTTTTACTTCGTGATAAAGTTGATGAGATGGTTGAAAAAGGTGGAGGTAAAATCTGTTTTGGTTTTGGTGGAAACCCTAACGATACATCTGCTGTTCGTGGTGGTCCAGGGTTTGAACTGCTATTTAATGTTCATAACCTTTTAAAGAAAAAAGGGATTAGAGAACATTTTGAGTTAACTTTCTTCGCACCTATGGCTGAACCTGGTAAAAGAATGGGTCCAAATGCTCTAAAAATGATGGATAAATTTTTTGGTATGTTAAATATCAACCAACATTTTGGTAAAAAAATAAAATCTTTTGAGAAAGATGGGATCATCTTTGAAGATGATTCTAAACTAGATTCTGATTTTACTATGTTTATCCCTGCTGGTGATGGACATGATGTTATTAAAGATTCAGATCTGCCACTAAATGAAGCTGGTTTTATAAAAACAGATGATTTCTCAGAGGTTGAGTTTGATATTGAAAATAGTGCTAGAGATCACCGCATATATGCGATAGGTGATGTTGCTGCTTTAGAGGGTTATGAATGGAGAGCAAAACAGGGACATATCGCTGAAGTTCAAGCTAGAAATGTTGCTCATAATATTGCTCAAAAAGATAATGATACTTTATCTTTTAAAGGTTATAACGACCACTTAAACATCTTATGTGTGATGGATACTGGCGATGGTGCTTCATTTGTTTATAGAGATGATAAAAGAGCATTTATGATTCCTATGCCGATAGTTGGTCACTGGCTTAAAAAAGGTTGGGGTAGCTATTGTCGTTATTCTAAACTTGGAAAAATACCTAGAATCCCTGGTATGTAACATAAATGTAACTATTTAAAGATATTTAAGTAAAATCAACATTTTTACAGCATGATTAAAGTAAAATTAAAATAATTTTATAATATCTAGTATAAAGGTTAATCATGTCTGTAAAAAAATTATCTAAATTAGATGCTACAAAGAACATTACAAATAGAGAAAAAACACTCGGTAATGATGACTTCATAGTATCAAAAACAGATACAAAGGGTACAATAATCTACTGTAATGAGATCTTTACCAGTATGGCTGGGTATGAAGCTAACGATCTAATTGGAGCGAACCATAATCTTATAAGACATCCAGATATGCCTCGTATCGCTTTTAAAGTTCTTTGGGATCTTATCAAAGCAAAAAAAGAGTTTTTTGGTTTTGTTAAGAATCTCTCTAAAGATGGTAGTTACTACTGGGTATTTGCCTATATAACTGCTGATTTAGATTCTAGTGGAAATATCATAAGTTATACATCTGTTAGAAGAAAACCACCACAATCTGCCATAGATACTATCATCCCAATATATAAATTACTTGTTGATGCTGAAAAAAGGGGTGGAATGGAAGCTTCTGGAAAACTTCTAAACGATTTCTTAGCAGAAAATAAGATTACTTATGAAGAACTAGTTATAAATCTACAAAAAGGGGCAAAAATATGAGTTTTTTAACTAAATTTAAAAAATCTTCAACTAATGAAGTAGAACTACAAAAGCAAATATCTGCCGTATTAAAAGATATAAAAAATGGAAAACTAGCCTCTAGGGTTGTTCTACATAAAAATGAAACACCTCTTGAAGGGATTGCGTGGGATCTAAATAACTCTCTTGATCAAATGGAAGTTATCCTTAGAGAAACGAGAAACACTATACAAGCGGTAAGTCATGGTGATATGTATAGAAGTATGTTTCCTAATGGTCTTCATGGTGAGTTTAAAGATACAGCAGATGCTATTCAAAAAGCTGTTTCATCTATGAAAGCAAATGAGAGATATAAGCTTATGGGTCAACTCTCAACAGCATTTAGTGAGTTTAATGGTGGTATGAAAGGTAATCTTGATATGATAACTACCGACATTAACAAAACAGAAGAATCGTTTGCTAAAGTAACAAAATTAACATCAAAAGCATCAGAATCTGCTCAAGAAACATATAGTGCTGTTGAGGCTACAACATCTGAAATCTCTAGCTTAAATGAGTTAGTTATAGATACTGTTGATGCGATAGGTCAAATGGATACAAATGTTAATGAGATCACAACTGTTGTAAATCTTATCAAAGATATCGCTGATCAAACAAATCTACTAGCATTAAATGCTGCTATTGAAGCTGCTCGTGCTGGTGAGCATGGTCGTGGTTTTGCTGTTGTTGCTGATGAAGTTAGAAAACTAGCTGAGAGAACTGCTAAAGCTACTGGTGAGATAAGTATCACTATCCAAAATCTACAACAACAATCAAGTGCCATATCTGAAAACTCATCACATATGAGTAATATAGCAAATAGTGCTAGTGATACAATGAACAACTTCTCAGAAACTATGGGAACTCTAACTTCTGATATGAAATCAACATCTCAACAGTCAAATCAAAGTAGTTTTGCTCTATTTTTATCTAACTATAAGATACACCACATACTTTTCAAATCAAACGCTTACTCATCTGTGGTAAATGGCACAGTAACTGATGAGCTTAAAAAAGATTATAAACATTGTGGATTTGGTATTTGGTACTACTCAAAAGGGCAGAAGCTTTTTGGAAGCAATGCTACATTTAAAAAGATGGAGCTACACCATGAACAGTTTCATACACTTATAAATGAAAACTTAGATTGTGCCTTAAGTGGTGGATGTATGGGTAAAAATAAATCTAAAGATGAGATTATGAAAAAGTTTAAAGATGCTGAAGAACACTCAAATAAACTTTTTATGCTTATGGATCAACTAGCTGAAGAGGTTGGTGGTGATATAGATATGAATGAGGTATTAGGTTAAGTATAACCTCCTTCATACTAAATTTAAGATGCTTGCGATTTCCTTTTTTGCTTCATCTTAAGTTTTGCTAACTCTCTCATATCTTCAGTCGCATCACTCTCATCCATGATCTCAACACCTAAAATTGTCTCTACACAATCCTCTAATGTTAAGATTCCCTCTGTTTGATCATAGTTATCCATAACTAAAAACATATGATCTTTTTTAGATATAAATAGATCAAGTGCTTTTGAAACAGGTATATTTTCATTTATAGAAAATATCTCTTTTTTTATAGAACCAACACTTACACTATCATCCTCTAATGCTTGTTGAAATATTTTTTTAGTTAAAACTATACCTGTAACATCCTCTATTGAACCATGATAAACAGGGATACGAGAGAAGTTAAAAATATCATTTTGTGTCTCAACAATCTCTTTAATTGTCATATTTTCATCTAAAGCAAAAACAACACTTCTAGGTGTTAAAACCTCACCAACCTTTACATTGTTAAGATTTAAAATATTTTCAATAACATCAGATTCTTTCTCGTCGATAATACCCTCATCTTCACCAAGAAGCATAGATTCTAAAAGCTCCTCTTTTGTAAGGGTATGGGTATCATCTTTACCACTTGATATACGGTTTGTTACAAAAAGTGTTGATAAAATAATAGGGTAAGTCAACCATATAAAGATTCTAATAATATGAGCAGCAATAGGTGCTAAAGCTTTCCAATGGATAGCCCCTATCGTTTTAGGGATAATCTCACTAAAAAATAAAATAGCAAAAGTTAAAACAATAGAAACTACAACAACAGCATCATTACCAAATACAGCTGACGCTTGAGCACCAACTGCTGCTGCTCCGAGTGTATTTGCTATTGTGTTTAATATAAGTATAGATGCTATCGATTTATTTATATTTTCTTTGTGATGACGAAGTAGTTTTCCAACTTTTGGTTTCTCTTTTTCTAAAACAGCAACATAAGATATGTTAACAGATAAAAGTACAGATTCCAACACAGAGCATACAAAAGATACTCCAACTGAAAGTACAAAAAATAGTATTAATAAGTCCAAGTTTTACAAAATCCTTAAAGTAAAATATATGTTGCTAGCCCTAAAAAGCTAAAAAAACCAACAACATCTGTAACAGTTGTTAAGATAACTGTACTCCCAATAGCTGGATCTATCTCCAACTTTTTCAAAAACAGTGGTATAGCAGCACCAAAGAAACCAGCCATTAAGAGATTGATAACCATACTTAAAGCTATAACTACACCTAGCAGGTCTATATCAAACCATAAATAGGCTATTATCCCCATAATTATAGCAAATAAGATACCATTTCCTAATGAAATAATAACCTCTTTTTTGATAATCCTCATAGCATCACCCTTAGATATATCACCTAAAGCTAATTGCCTTACAACAACTGTTAAACTTTGAGTTCCAGCATTACCACCCATAGATGCTACTATCGGCATCAAAATAGCTAAGGCAACGATACTCTCTAAAGTATCAGCAAAAATCCCAATCACAAGTGAAGCAGCAATAGCTGTAAAAAGGTTTAAACCTAACCAAGTTGCCCTTTTTTGAGCAGCCTTTACTATCTCATCATCCTCTTCAGCATCATCATCAACACCAGCTAAATTATACATCTGCTCAGTAGCATGTTCATTTATAATATCATATATATCATCTGATGTGATACGACCTAGTAAAACACCATAGGCATTTACTATCGGCATAACAGAGAGATCATACTCCTCAAAATAGTGAACAACATCTTTTATATCTTCTCTATCTTGAGCAGTTTTTGGTTCAAAACTATCTTCACTCTCTTGAATATTTTCTATGAGTGTTTTAGAAAAATCAAATATAAGTAGATCATCTAAACCAACTGTATATATAAGTTTATTATCATCTGTTGTTATGAAAAGATTTTGAACATTTTCAAGTTCATTAGCTTTTCTAAGCTTTGCGAATCTTTTGATAACATCTTGAACTATCTCATTTTTAGAAGCTGTAAAAACTTCAAGCTGCATATATGCCCCAGCTTCTGTTTCTTCATACTCTTGTAATTTAGTTATCTCTTGTTTATCATCATCATCTAACGAATCAAAAACCTCAGAAGCGATATTCTCATCTAGCTCCTCTAAACCTTGCATAAAATCTACTTGATCATCAGATTCTAATTCAGTTACAGCGTGCGAGAGTTCATCAACACTAAGATTTTCAACAACATCATCAAAATATCTATCTGGAAGTGCTAAAGCAACATCACCAAGTAGATCTTTTGGAACAAGTTTTAAAGCATTAGAGAACTCTTTGTCATCTAACTCTTTTAAAATCTTTGCTATATCGGAGGGGTGTATCTCACTTGTTTCGTGAGAGTCTAAATATTCTTCTAACTTATACATAGTGGTAATTATACCTTAATAAGAAAAATTATTTATCATACTTAGTCAAGTTATTGTATTTTATAACTTTTGCCAAAGCTACTCCATACTCTTTACCAAGCTCAGAGTATTTATCTAACTTCTTTACTAACTCATAAGGGTTATCAGTTTTCATATTTAATTCCCTAAACTCTTTATATGCTTTCGCAGTAGATAAAAGTTTATAGTATGCTCTTATACTATCCTCTACTGTATCAAATTTTCTAAGCCAAATCGTTGTATCACCCGCTCTCTTTTGTTCAGCAGGGATTCTTGGTTGAGTATCGTTTGAACACCACATACCAAAAACATTATTTGCTTCTAAAAAAAACCTAGAGGTTGCCCATCCACTCTCCATAGCAGCTTGTGCTAATGTTATACTTTTTGGATGTGGTTTTAAAGCCATCAACAACTCACCATCTGTCTTAACTTTATACTCTTTTTTTAATCTATTTATCTCTTGTATATTTATAGATTCATTTATATCTTTAGCTATCTGCTGATATTTTAACAACAACTCATTATGAACATTCTTTATAGCGGGAACAAAAAGTTTATAGAAATTCTTTTTTTTATTAGACACATACTTTTTTTTATGGGAACTTTTTACAAAACTATCCTCAACATTGATAGTTTGAATATCTAAACCAAGTATCATAAATAGTAAAAATGTAAACTCCATCTAACTATCTTATTCTAAACATATAGCCATTAGATAACTTCTTCTTTTTATATCTATAATAACCATCAAGCTCTATCACAACTCTATAATAACCATCATGATTAGCGATTCTAATCTTTGAAAAAACATTGTTTTTAAACTTCTTAACTAAACTTTTTAAACTTGTATCTCTATCAAAATCTATAACTATTCTATGTGGTTGAACTAGTAAAAAATCTCTTAATATTTTATCTTTTGTTACTATCTTTAATGTTTCACCTAAACTATAAAACTTAGCATATCTTATAGAAGCCAACAGTTTGAAACTTTTTTTATTCTCTTTTTTTATCTCTTTTTGTACAGTTGGAGTATAGCTTTGAGATATAAATATAGGGAGATGCCAATCTATGGAGTTATTTAAAGAGATACTCTCTTTATCTACTGTACCATCAAGATTCTCATACTCAACTGTAACTTTTTGTATAACTCTTGCTTGTGAAGGGAGTGTAAGTGTTGCTCTTTTTAAAGCTGGTATCTTAGTAGTTATGTTTGTAGTGACTGGTATATCCATCTCACCAGCAGCAGGGAAAAAAGGGTTTTCTCTAGCATCAACAACTGTTACTAAAAAAAATAAAATAGATAAAAATTTAATCAACACGACACCTTATAATTAAGATTATTGAGCAGATATCTCTTTTAGTTCAAAGTATTCTCTTTGAAGTTCAGCATTTTCATTTTTTAGATGAACTATCTCGCCCTCTAAGTAACTCTCATAATCTTGTAGTCCAGAAAGAACTTCAACTGAGTTTGTTCCATAAAGTAAAACACCAACATATAACCCAAATGAAACTACAATAGCTAAAAGAGCGAAGAACTTTAAAAGAGATAAACCTAAATACCTTTGAGTAAAACTCTGAGTATCGTCTATCTCTTCATAAAGCTCCTCTTTAATCATACTACGATTAGTTAAATATGCGTGATCCTAAATACTCACCATATACAACTTCATTTTCAATCTCTAAAAGACGGTTGTATTTTGCTGTTCTCTCACCACGAGCAGTTGAACCAGTTTTGATTTGACCACAGTTAAGTGCTACGGCAAAATCAGCGATGAAAGCATCTTCACTCTCACCAGAACGGTGACTCATTACACAAGTATAACCATTTCTTTGAGCAAGACGAACAGTAAGCATAGTTTCACTTACAGAACCAATTTGGTTTGGTTTAATTAAAATAGAGTTAGCGATACCTTTGTTGATTCCCTCATTTAAAATGTTTACATTTGTAACAAAAAGGTCATCACCAACGATTTGAATCTTATCACCAAGTTTTTCAGTCATAAGTTTGAAACCATCCCAATCATCTTCACTTAAACCATCTTCGATAGAAACGATAGGGTATTTAGCACATAAGTCAGCATAATAATCAACTAATTCAGCAGATGTAACAGTACGGCTTTCAGATTCTAATCTATAACCACCATCAGTTACAATCTCACTAGCTGCTACATCTAAAGCGATAGCGATTTGCTCACCAGCTTTATATCCAGCTTTTTCTATCGCTTCCATAATGATTTGGATAGGCTCTTCATTTGAAGATAAATCTGGAGCGAAACCACCCTCATCACCTAAAGCAGTGTTGTGTTTTTTAGCTTTTAAGATAGCTTTTAAGTTGTGGTAAACTTCAGCAGAAGCTCTTAAACCCTCAGCAAAATCTTCAAAACCAACTGGAACAATCATATACTCTTGAAAGTCAACAGAGTTATCAGCATGAGAACCACCATTGATGATGTTTAACATTGGTGTAGGTATAGTCATAGCATTAGCACCACCTAAGTAACGGTATAGTGGCATACCAAGTGATTTAGCAGCAGCACGAGCAACAGCCATAGAAACACCTAAAACAGCATTAGCTCCTAAGTTACCATAGTTCTCAGTACCATCAATCTCTTTCATAGTAGCATCAATAGTAGCTTGATTAAATGGAGACATACCTATAAGAGCATCAGAGATCTCATTATTTACATGAGAAACTGCTTTTAAAACACCTTTACCCATATAACGCTCATCACCATCACGAAGCTCTAAAGCCTCTCTCTTACCTGTACTAGCACCAGATGGTACAACAGCACTCTCAATAGTTCCATCACTTAACTCTACTGTTGCTTTAACTGTTGGATTACCACGAGAATCCATAACTTCGATTGCACTTACACTATCTATAAACATATATTTACCTTTATACTTTGTATATTAATTGGTTGTATTTTATCTAAAAATGGTTAAGAATCATATAAATCTTAACTATTCAGCACTATCGGCATCCTCTATCTCAGCAACATCCATAACCATAACATCACTTACACCCATCGCTACTTTGATCTTCTCCTCTATCTCTTTTGCTAATTCAGGCTCATCTTTAAACTTTTGTTTAACATTTTCACGACCTTGACCAAGTTTTGTCTCCTCATAAGAGAACCAAGCTCCAGCTTTATCTACAATATCTAATTTTACACCATAATCAACAAGTTCACCCTCTTTGGAAATTCCCTCACCAAACATTATGTCAAACTCTGCTTGACGGAATGGTGGTGCTACTTTGTTTTTAATAACTTTAGCTTTAACACGGTTACCAATTTGAGATTCACCCTGTTTTAGAGATGCTATTCTTCTTACATCTATACGAACAGAAGCATAAAATTTAAGAGCATTACCACCTGTTGTTGTCTCAGGTGAACCATAACCCATCATACCAATTTTCATACGAAGTTGATTGATGAAGATTACAGTACAGTTCATCTTATTTAAAACAGCAGTAAGTTTTCTAAGAGCTTTAGACATTAAACGAGCTTGAACACCAACTTGTTGATCTGTCATCTCACCCTCTAACTCAACTTTTGGAGTTAAAGCAGCAACAGAATCTACTACGATTAGATCAACAGCACCACTACGAGCGATAGTCTCAACAATATCAAGAGCTTGTTCACCATAATCTGGTTGAGATACTAAAAGATTCTCAACATCAACACCTAAATTTTTAGCATAAACAACATCAAGAGCATGTTCCGCATCTATAAAAGCACAAACACCATCATTTTTTTGACACTCTGCTGTTATTTGAAGTGCTAATGTTGTTTTACCAGAAGATTCTGGTCCATAAACCTCTATTACACGACCTTGTGGAATCCCACCTATACCAAGTGCTAAGTCAAGTCCAAGGGAACCTGTACTGATAGATTGAATCGGTTCAATATTTTTATCACCAAGACGCATCAACGCACCTTTACCAAATGTTTTATCTATCTGCTTCATCGCTAAGTCTAATGATTTTTGTTTATTTGCGTCCATCTTTGGCTCACTTATATTAAATTTTGAGTAAGTATATAGTAATTTTGATACTTTTTTTTAAAATATGGCAAATTGTCATATTTTTTATTTAGTGGAATTTTATCCCTTTTTGGCTAAAATCTTCTTTATGAAAAAAACTTTAATTGCTCACTCCCCGGACGCTGATGATATTTTTATGTACTATGCCATAAAGTTTGGTTGGGTAGATATGAAAAACACTCAGTTTGATAACATTGCTAAAGATATTCAAACTCTTAATGAAGACACACTTAACGGTGTTTACGACATAGTTGCTATCAGTTTCGCACTATATCCACATATAAAAGATGAGTATGCTCCACTTAGAACTGCTGTAAGTTTTGGTGAGGGTTATGGACCTAAACTTATCAAAAGAAAAGGTGAAAAACTAAAACGAAATTTCAAAGTCGCACTTAGTGGTAAACATACTACAAATGCGATGCTTTTTCGCATAGCCTACCCTGATGCTAGAATCGTTTATATGAACTTTTTAGAGATTGAACAAGCTGTACTTGATGGAACTGTTCATGCTGGTGTGTTGATTCATGAATCGATTCTTACATATAACTCTGAACTTGAAGTTGAGAGGGAGATGTGGGATATTTGGCAAGAGTTAGCTGGTGATGACCTACCACTACCTCTTGGTGGTATGGCGATTCGTCGTTCACTCCCATTAACCAAAGCTATTGAGTATGAAGCAACACTCACAAAAGCTGTAAAAGTAGCTAGAGATCATAAAGATAGATTATCTAAAATGCTGATTGAGAGAGACTTAGTAAGAATCGATGCTCCAACACTTGATAAATATCTTGAACTATATGCTAATGATGAATCTATAACTTTAAGTGAAGTTCAATACAAAGCGATAGATAAACTTTTTGAGCTAGGTTATAAACATGGTTTTTACGATATGCCTGTAAAAGTTGAAGATTACTTGATTCCAACTGAATATACAGAGATTAGGCACTCATAGTATATGGAAGAGAAGCTGATTGGTTTAGGTATTGAAACATTTAAGATAGCTCTACTTATGGCACTGCCATCATTACTTACTGGTATGTTTTTAGGTTTAGCTGTAAGTATCTTTCAAGCTACAACTCAAATCAGTGAACAAACACTTTCTTTCATACCTAAAATATTAGGTATAGTTATTGTCATAATTTTAACTATGCCTTGGATGTTAAACTCTATGGTTGATTTTTCAACAAATATCTTCAATCTTATCCCAACTTTTGTAAAATAGATGAATTATAAACAGATAAATTTCTCAAAATTCTCATCTATAAAGATTGGAGATACTTTAGATGTAACACTACTAAAAGAGTGTAGTGATTTTTCACAAGATTCTTATCTTATAGGCTCTTGTAACAACATTCTTTTAGGAACACAACCACCACCACTTATCATACTTGATAAAAAATATGATTATATCAAGATAGAAAACAATCAACTCAAAATTGGTGGTGCTACACCATCTGGAAAGATAGCCTCATTTTGTAAAAAAAATGATATTACAAATTTTGAATTTTTATCACATCTTCCTGGTACTTTAGGTGGGCTAGTTTTTATGAATGCTGGAGTTAAAGAGTATGAGATATTTAATAACCTCATAGCTATAAAAACTTGTGATGGTGTAAAACAGAAAGATGATATAGAGTTTGGTTATAGATTCACAAATATATCAACCCCTATACTTGAAGCATCTTTTAGTTTAGAGTATGGCTTTGATAAAGGTAGAGTTGAACTATTTAAAAAGATGCGATCAAACCAACCACATAACCCTAGTGCTGGAAGTTGTTTTAAAAATCCTATTGGTGATTATGCTGGACGACTTATAGAATCTGTTGGATTAAAGGGTAAAAGAGTTGGTGGGATGGAGTTTAGTTCTATACATGCCAATTTTTTAGTAAATGTTGATAATGGTAAGTTTGAAGATGCTATATATCTAATTCAAACAGCTCAAAAAAAAGTTTATGATAGATTTGATATTTGGTTAGAGTGTGAGATAGTTATTTTAGACAAAAGATACTTGGGTGACAAGTCACCCCTACTTAAACCCTAATTTATCGTTTCAATCCGATAAGTGTTTCAAGTAGTGTATCTGAGGTTGTGATAACTTTACCATTTGCTTGGTAACCCCTTTGTATAATAATAAGCTCCGTCAATGAACGGGAGAGATCGGCATTTGATGTTTCAAGTGATGATGATTGTATAAAACCACGACCAGATGTTGATGCTGTACCGATAACTGGATCTCCAGAGTTGGCAGTTTGAACAAAAACATTTCCACCCTCAGTTGATAAACCCTCATTATTTGTAAACTTAGCTAAAGATATTTGTGCTAAACCAAAAGAGTGTCCATTTGAGAATGATCCAACAATAGTACCAGTTTGATCGATTCTAATATCGATTAGATCACCACCTGTAAAACCATCTTGTGATATACCAGATGTAGCAGAATCACTATCAAAACTTGTCATACCATTAAATCCACCAGATGTACCAAGATTTAAGTTTATCTGTTGGTTTGAAGCTGAACCATTATTAGCTGAAAAAGATATATTTGGTGGTGAGTAACTAGCTACTGAACCATCATTATTAAAATGAACAGAACCAGATTTAGCATTCAAAGGCTCTACTGTATCGATAGTCCCTGGTTCTGGTACACTTATCTTCATATCCCAAGTGCTTCCAACCTCATTATCAACAGCTGTTTTTCTATAATCCATTTTTACAGTATGTTTAGATCCTAATGAATCAAAAACATCTATTGAACTAGAGTGTGTAGCAGCATTAAAACTTTGAGAATATGCTTTTGAACTACCAATAGGAAGAGCAGTGTTTAAAGCCTCCATACTATCTGTAAAACGAACATTTTCAGTTACACCAGCTTCTGTAATGGCTGTTACTTTAATGTTCATATCGTAAGAATCATCACCACCACCTGGGTTTGAGATCTCTATCTTACCTTGATCATTTACACTAACCTCAACATTACTCTCATTTATATTTCCATCGCCATCTACATCAAGAGCATTAGCTTGTGTTTCAAGAGCTTCACGAAGATCAGCAACTGTTTTAAATGTTTTATTCTCATTAGCAGCAGCACTAGAACCAGCTGGATCATACTGATATTTATAAGCAGTAGTAACAGTTTGAACACCTTGATCTAAACCACTATTTGCTCCACCATCTGCTATATTGATATTGTGTGATTGGGAAGCTGTACCATTAGTATTTGTCAAGTTTATCTTATTATTATCACTATCATAAGAAGCTGAGATACCAGTGATAGATGTTTGAGCATTGATAGCTGAAGCATATCTCAGACCATTATCAGATGAACTATTATCAGCATCACCACCAGTTGTTGTGATTCTTTTTGTTGTACCATCATCTAATGTAAATGTTATATCAAGTTCAGCATCACCATCAGCTACATCACCACCATCTGTTTTCTCAGAACTTAAAAATGAAACCCAAACACCTTGATCTTTTTGAAGAGACAAACCCTCACCCTCAGCATTAAACATAGCACCAAGGTCACCAGAAGCTACTGGATAACCATCAGCATCAACAGCTTGAAGAGCAGGATCAGCAGCAGGATCTCCACTAGGAACAGCATAAGCTGGTGAATAACTAACAAGATTAGAACCTGAATTTAGATTCGCTTTTAGAACTATCTCCGTTGTTGGGGCAGCCGGTGTAGTTAAACCTGGATCTATCGTTATATCTGTGATTGGAGCAGTTGTATCAACAACACCTGTCTCTTTATCTTGTACCCAACCCTGAATAGTATAACCATTATTATCTACAAAGTTACCAGCAGCATCAAATTTAAAGTCACCAGCTCTTGAGTATTTATATGTGTTACCACCATCTGGCGAGGAGATAAAGAAACCATCACCCTGTATAGCAACATCTGTATTTTTATCTGTTGTTTGAATTGAGCCTTGTGAGAACATTGTAGTTGTTGATGTTACACTAGAACCTAAACCAACTTGAACAGCATTTTTACCACCTAAATCCCCTTGTGGAGCAGTTGCTATCGATTTAGTTTGTGCTAACATATCTGAAAAATTGGCTCTTGAGTATTTAAAACCCGTAGTGTTTACATTAGCGATATTGTTCGACTCAATGTCCATAGCTACTTGATGAGATTGTAACCCAGAGATACCAGAATATAATGACTTTAACATTTTAAATCCTTTATCTATATATTATATAGAATAAGCATTTATTGTTCCAATGTTACTAAAATCAACCATCCATATCTAAAGCTTTTTGTATCATCTCATCTGCTGTGGTTATCGATTTTGAGTTAGCATCATAAGATCTTTGGTAGATTATAAGATCTGTTAGAGATACTGTCATATCAACATTTGAATTTTCTAATTGAAAATTGTTTATATTAGCACCAACAACATTATTACCATCAGCATCTTGATAAAATATAGGGTCACCACTATTTGAACTTACACTAAAGTTACTATTACTAATCCTCTCTAAACCCTGATTGTTTTGAAAGTGATAAACAGCTACTTTACCAACACTACTCTGTTTACCATTAGTAAAAGTTGCCACAACTTCAGAGTTCTCGTTTATCTGGTAACCAACTAGCTCACCACCAATATTACCATCAGCTGAACTAGATGATGTTAATGCTGTGTTATTTATAGAGACTATACCATTAAAACCATCACCAAGATTTATATCTATTGGTGATCCATTATTATCTATGGTAGTTAGGGAATTAGATACTAAAGCACCCCGCTCATCAAAAGATAAACTCCCAGATTGCGTATCATAAATAGTTTCTCCATCTAAAGAGGTTGTGGTTGCTGTAACATCCCACTGTGTTCCAGGTGGTGTTTGTGTCTCAGCTAGGCTATATTTAAGCTCTAAAATATTTCTATTTCCCTCAGAATCTATCACTCCTGAACTCATAACCACATCCTCTTCACCAAAACCTATATTACCAAAAAAATCAACTTTAGAGGTAGCATCAGCGGGATAAGTCAGTGTTTTTGGAAAATTTAACGGTTCTTGCGTGGAGATATCACCTAAAGGTATCGTATCTATATTTTTAGTTAAAACACCATCTTCTATATTATTGCCAAGTGTTCCCATAACATGATAACCATCATTGGTAACAAGGTCACTATTCATATCAAAAGTAAAATCACCAGCACGAGTATAATATGTAGAGTTATTACCTGAAACACCAAACCAACCATCACCATCTATCGCCATATCTGTGTTGTTATCTGTTTGGACAATAGAACCACTACCTGTTAACATAGATGTTACCTGTACTTGAGAACCTATACCAACACTATTTTGGATATCACTTTGATCTCCAGATGTTGTTACAACATCCTCATAGATAGATGAAAACTCAACATTATATCCACGATAGCCAACAGTGCTTACATTGGCAATATTATCAGATATCGCATCTATCGCTGTCCCACTAGTTTGAAGACCCGATAACCCTGTATAATATGCTTGTAACATAACTAATCCTTAGTATATCTCTTTAATGCTATCCATAGGAACATAGTTTGAACCAACTTTTACAAGAGTCTCCCCAGCATCAAATTTTATAGATTCAACTGGATAAGAACCAAGTTTAGTTGTTAGGCTATTTCCATCAGGATCTCTATAATCAGCACTTACTTTATAAAGCCCACTCTCAGCAAAACCACCACTAACATCTGAACCATCCCAATCAAACTGATAAACACCAGATGGGTTTGATTCTACATCGATTGTAGCTACAAGATTATCTTGCATATCTGTAATATTTAGTGTTCCACTATCTATATCTTCTGGAAAATAAACCTCAAAAGAGCTTACACCACCCTCCTCATAAGAGATAGCATCACTACCTAAATCTGCTGTTTTACCAATAGCAGCTATCGAAGAAAACTGATCACCCATAGCAAGAGTATTTGATAGATCCTCTAATGCTTTATTTGTGTTTTCAGCAGATTCTAAAGTAGCTAACTCTGATGTTTGTGTAAGGATAGCTTCTGTATCTGTTGGCTCTGTTGGATCTTGATTTTGAAGCTCCACTAAAAGAAGTGTCATAAAATCATCTTTACCCAATACCGATTTATCTTCTACAACCTCTGGTGTTGAATACTCACCATAAGTTGATATATCTTGACCTACTGAATTAATTGCCATAATCTATCCTTTTTTATGCGTAGTTTGGAACAACTATCTCTAAAGAGCTTACTATCTCTTCATTAGATTCTTTTTGATTATCAAAATAGTTATACTCTTTATGAGCTCTTTGTTGCTCATGTTGATTATTTCCACTTTGCCCACCAGAACCTGTATCACCATTTTGTGTAGTGTTGTTAAAATTTAATGTAGCATTATTTATTCCACTATTACTTAATTGAACTCTTAATTCATTTATATTCATAGCTAAAGTGTTTATAGCAGCTGAATTTGAACCTATACTTACATGTAAATCGCTACCTCTTTGAACCATTGTAACCTCTACATCACCAAGTTTTTGAGGGTTAAGTTGAAGTTTAATTCTAGTAAATGGAGATTTATAATCATCAATAGCTGTTTTTACATCAGATGATAAATATCTTATCATCTGTTTAGATTCATTGACTTTAACCTCAAAACTATCTGCTTTGTTAGTTGATAAACCATCCAATTTAGATAGTTGCGTATCATCTGTTTTATCTGTTTGTAAAAGAGATTCTAAACCTTTGGTTAGATCAGATTGTGGTGGAGTTACAAGGTTTGCCGTTGAAGATGATATATTTGTGTTTACAATAGTGGAGTTTGTAACCACCTTAGAATCTCCACGAAGTAAAGATTCTAATGTTTGTGTTGTTTTAACCTTTTGAGTTTTATCATTAAGACCCATCTCTTTTGGATTCTCAACTTGTTGTTTCATAAGATTCTCTGATTTTATCTCAATTTTTGAATCTTTTTTAGTAGTATCCTTTATGATTTTTATATCATCTTTTACCTCTATACTCTTAGTATCTACTACCTTTTTATCATCCGCTTCACTCTCTACTTGTTTTTCTATTTTTTGTGATTTTATCTTAACCTTTGAATCTTGTTTAGTCTCAATTTTATGATTATCTACTAATTTTATATCATCTTTTTTATATGGTTGTTTAGCTTGTTCAAACTCTTTTGATACATCCACACTTTTATTATCTATAACTTTTTTATCATCCATCTGTGGTTGTTTTAGTTCACTTTTTAACTTTATCTCAACATTTGAATCTTTTTTAATATTATCTTGTTGTGGTTGATTAATCTCTTTTGTTGTCTTTGTTTTATTATTATTTACTAATTTTATATCATCTTTTTTATATGGTTGTTTAGCTTGTTCAAACTCTTTTGATACATCCACACTTTTATTATCTATAACTTTTTTATCATCCATCTGTGGTTGTTTTAGTTCACTTTTTAACTTTATCTCAACATTTGAATCTTTTTTAATATTATCTTGTTGTGGTTGATTAATCTCTTTTGTTGTCTTTGTTTTATTATTATCTACTAGTTTTGTGTTGTTTATTTTATTTTGAGGTTGTTTTATTGACATCTCTGGTTTCACCTCAACATCCCTCTTTGGTAAAGAATCAGCTTTTGGTTGTTTAATCTCTTTTTTTACCCCACTATCTTCAATCTTTTCACTACTACTCTTTGTAGGTATCTTTAACATATCTTCTAGTGAATTTATAGTTTTGGGTTGATCTTTATTGATTGGTTTATCACGAGAGATAAGCTCAAGTGTTGATAATCTAGTTGTAGTATCTTGTGGCTTTACTAAATCTATACTTGATTTTGTACTGGTTGGGATACTCTCTTTTTTTGATGATTTTACATCCTCTATCGTTATTTTAGAGACATTTACATCATACTTCTCAGCTAAATCAACTAAACCTTTTAATGTCTTAGGTAGCTCTTTCACTTCAGCTTTTTTATACCCATCAGTTTGAACAATTTGATTTTTTAGATACTCTTTAGCATCAGATACTAACATTTTTATATCGGTTTTAGATGTTTGAGTAGTTTGTTTAAGATTTGATTCTGATTTATCTATTAACTCTATATTTGGTTCATTAGTTGTAGTTACATTTTTTAGTAGTGTTAGAAGATTATCTTTAGATGATAAATTTTTTGATGTTTCTTCGGTTGGTAGTTCATTTTTGATATTTTGTTCCACTAACTCAACATCTTTAGATATTTTAGTATCTTTTGTAGATAAAACATCATCACCTATCATATTATCATCTTTACCATAACCTTTTAAAAGATCAGAAAAAGATAGTTTTGTATCTGTTTTTGAGTCTGATGATTTAGTTTTTGAGGGTGAAGATGTACTTGTTTGGTTTATATCTAGTGAAATCATTTTATACCCCTAACTACACCCTTTATAGGTTTTTTAGTTAGTAAGCATAAACTATGCCATTTTATTTAAAATTATCGTAAAATATTTTTATCTCCATCTCAACTTCACAAAGACCATCTTTAAATGTTGTTTCAACAACTGTCGCATTTTTTATCATAGCAGATACTCTCATATTTACAACTGAACTTTTTAATGCCATATTTTTGATAGTATCTTTACCTTCAACTTTTACACCTTTGATTCTCTCAGCTATGATTCTATAAGCATCACCCATAGCAGCACGCTTTGCTAATACATACGATTGAGCTGGAGATCTAGCAAAAGCTGGAGCGATTCCTTGACCTGTAACTGTTATGTTCATAGATGAGTTTACTTTTAAAACTGTATCTTCACTTTTATTGTTAGATGGTTTAGTATCATCTTTATATGCCTCTATCATTGGATCATCAGGGAAACCATCAACTGCGAAAGTTTGAGTTACTAAAAGAGCCAAAACGAATATTAAGTGTTTCATATTTTTATCCTAAATTATTTTTAAAAAGCATATTTAAAGCTAAATTTATACCCAGAGGTATTAAAAGTGATAGTATCTAAATCTTCAACTGCTTCAAACTCTTCATAAAGGTATCCAGCACTTAGATATAACCCATCGACAACTCTATAATCTACCCCAGCTTGATAAGATGTTGCTTTAGCATCTACAAATGACAATGTTGAAACATTAGCATATACAACTAAATTATAAAGATAATAGTTTATACCTAAATATGGTAACGGTATAAATTCACTAACCTCTATCCAAGATTGCTCTTTTGATAAATCTGTTAAATCTTGAATACTAAAATCCCAACTAACTAACTTTGTATCTAAACCAACATCAAACTCTAAATCACCAGTATAATAATATGTTCCAAAAAGTTTTAAGTATTTACCTTTTAACATTAAATCTTGATATAACACCACATTTAAAACACTACTATTTATAACTGTTGCTACTGAGCTATCAAATGATGTATCTACTAAATTTTTAGAGTTAGTTAGTGTCGTATGTTGATTATCTTTCATATTAAAATAGTTGATTATTAAATTTGGTGTATATGCTCTATCGTGTTTAATAAACAGTGAAAAATATGATGCTGTTGTATCGTTATACCCTAAATCTTCATCAAAAGTTGTCTCACCATAAACATTTGATATATCACCACCAAAAGTTGGAAGGTATATACCAGCTTCTATCTTTAAATCGATATTGTCATACCAATTTTGCTCTTTAGCACAAAGTGGAAAAATTAATAAAAATGGTAGTAAAATTTTAAATATCATACGCTAAATAACCCTCTTTTTGTAATAGATGAATTTTAGCATAATAATTAAACAAAAATCTTAAATTGCCGATGTTTTACTAGATGTGATTAGGGGTGTAGGTTTGAAAATTATTTTATTTATTGTTTTATTTCTTTTTAGTGGTTGTAATATAGAGTTTGGTACGGCTGGAACTACACAAATAGAAATAGAAGCAGATAATAATGAAACGAATGAAACTGTTGTTGTAGATGATACAAATGAATCTGATGTTACAAATGATGTTTCTATCGTTAATGAAAACTTAGAGAGTGATTTTGATCAAGATGGAGCGATATTAGATAATGAAGCTTGTGGTGCTTTTGATGGATATTTTACCATAAAAGATAATAGCTTTGATCCTGAGGGGTTTTATGATGATACAAATGGTATCACTTTAGGATCTTCATATCCGATGAGTTTTAACCCAAACGATACAGAAGTTGTTTTATTTTATAAACAATTAACAGAAACTAAAACTGGAATCTTCTCAAATATATATGAAGATAACTATTATCTATCGTTTGATCAAGCGTGGATAAAAAATAGTGATAGAACAATATATCTAAAAACTCCTAAACTAGAAGCAACAAACAATAAATATGGTTGTTATAGATATGAACTAAACTCTATCGATTCAACAATAAATAGAGTAAAAGTGTATAGATTTAATTAAAAAGGTATAAATTATGACTAAAAATAAAAAAAGAATTTTAAGTGTTGTTACTGCTCTAGCTTTAAGTTCAAGTGCTATCGCTAGTAGCTATGTTCCACTAACATCTATAAATAATGATAACAGATGGATACTTTATGGTGTAAATGGATTTAAACTAGATGGTGCCACTTCAGCATCTACTGCCCTATTTACAAACTGGGGAGATGCTGTCGATACACAAATCACAGACTCTGTTATTGATGAAGTATCGGTTAGTGGTCTTAGAGCAACTGCTGGTGATGCTACTACTGAGATGGGTGAGATAAAAGCTCTTAATCTACCAACAGGAGCATTAAGCTCCATCACTATAAATGTAGATTCATTGAGTGAAAGCTTCTCAGCAACAGAACCTATGAGAACCATGTACTTTAAAGCTCAAGGTAATAGTTATGCTGATGCTATGTTTACATATAAATCATCACTAGAGGGGAAAGCGTTAGAGTTTCAATACAACGGTGATGCGACCAAAACATACACAATAACCATAAATGCTCAAAACACTTTTGAGAATCCAGCAACTAGAGTAGAAAAAACAGCAGCTGATGGATCAGGTGGTATAGCTTTAGATACTATCCCTTTAGCTATCGATTTTGATCTACTAGATAACCCTCAAGATCCAGCAGATTACAACAGAGTAGCAAATAGTGATAATCCAGTCTCAAATCAAACAATAAACAATAATGCTTCAACTAGAGTATATGGTTATAACGCAAATACAAAAACTTGGGAGATTTATGATTCTGGAAATAGTGAACTTGCTAACGATTTTTTACAACTAAAAAAAGGTAAAGCTTACTGGGCAAAAATCGATTTAGATAATGATGATATTAGTGATGCTCACACTAAAGCTGGTTTAGTGTTGGGTGCTTCTGGATTAGTAGATTCAGACTATGATGGTGAGATTACAACTGGATGGAATCTTATGAGTTTTGATGGTGCTAAACCCACTATTAGAACATCAAGTACAGGTATGATAATCACAGATTCTTTAAATGGTGGTTCATTAAAGATTCTTGATTATACAGGGATAAATAGTGTAACAGCAAAACTATCTGGAGATTCAACACAAGCTGATGCTATCGCAATTAGTATGGCGATAGAAGCAGCAAAAAGTAATGGTTTAATCCCAGATACTTTTGATCTAAGAGCATTTAGAGTAGATGATGATGAGATACTACTTATATCAAACAAAAAATTCAGTGTGTTGGATATAGGTGATAGTGAAATTAGTGCTGCTAAAACCATAGCTGGTAAACCTCTATGGGATATAGCTAATAACCAACTATTTCCAACTGCTGGAGATGATATACCAGAAACTGGGGCAACAACTGTTTATGGTGAATCTGCTCTTATATTAAAACCTTTAGTAGCTGTTGGAACAGCTTCTCAATTAGATAACAATAAATCTGTTGGTAGTGTTGGAGCTGGTCGTTCAGCAAAAATACAGGTAGATACAAACACACCTCTTCACCTTGCTGGTGCTGGTGATGATGATGCCGCTTCACTATCAGATACTGTAAATAACTTCATATCTGATAACACAATAGATAATGCTGTTACTGTTGACTTAGATAACAACGGTACAGAGGAGTACATTTTAATATCTGCTGAAAAACCTTTTTATATTAGAGATTATACTTTTACAAGAGTTATGAGTTACGATCCCACTAACTTTGGAAATAGTATAAAGATAGCATCTCCAACATCAGGAACTATAACGACAACAGCAACTATCGCAACAACTGTTGATAACATAAACGCTATCGCTGATGAGAACAATGGTGATACAGATACTTTTGTATATGCTGAAGCTGATGGGTCTAATATAGTGTTTATATCATCTGGAACAGATTCAAATAATTTCAATATTTTTGATGATGCTACTAATGATTATCTTATAGATTCATCATCATCTAACGATATAGCTAAAGGTGCTGTAAAAGATGTGTATAGTATAGATTATTTAGCTAAACAAAAACTTGTGCCATATAAAGTGTTGATAGATATAGATATAACTACCGATGATGATGCTGATACAGTTGTTTTTACCCTAAATGATGGAGCAGATAGTGCTAATGCTTCAAAAGGTGATGTAGCTGATACTGCTGCTGCTTATAAAGAGATGTTTGATTCGTATGTATCTGCTATTAAAGATAGAATTATAGCTGATGGTTTAGATGCTACTGTAACACATAACTTTACAGAAACAGATGATACTAAAATAGCTACTGCTTTAGATGAAGCTAAGATTACAGTAGCTGGATATGGTGTTTATAATGTTGTAACAGATTACACAGATGGTGGTGGAAATGCCGAATCTGATACAAACGATACAAGTGTAGCTGGATATGGTATCTTAGATAACCCTATCGCAAATTTAACATCTGATCTAAAATATAATGCTATATATACTCCAGACTATGCGAAAGATGGTCCATTATATACTCTAAAAACTTTAGGTTATACTCCGCACTCCATAGTAACAGGTAGTACATTTATGGAAACAGGTGAGATAACTTGGGATAGTATAGACTTAACAAGACAACCATCCCAATGGTTTAGAAACTCAGATGGTACAATCCATAACGATTATAATATTTTTAGCATAGATGGTAAAGCTGGTTACTGGGTTTATTTAGTAAATAACACAGATTCAAATAATCTAGCTATATCAGAAGTTAAGATAAGACCAACTTATATCCACCATTTTAACAATAATCTAACAACGATAAATCATGTAGCAGCAACTATACAACTTACTGTTACAGGTTTACCAAGTGATACTTCATCTGTTAATGTTTATGCTAATGTTGGTGGTAGTAATATAGAGTTAACATCAAGTTCAAATAATGGTATATATGCTGGAACATTAACATCTTATGAGGTTCAAAACTTAACTTCTGGTGGTATTAGAGATATAACAGTTAGTGTTGCTGATGGTCTAGGGTGGAGAATAGATAATATCACAGTTGGTAATATCGACTACAAAAAACCAGACGCACCAACTATAAATAAGGGTAATGGTACAAATGTTGTTTTAAGCTCAACAAGTGAAGATACAACAGGTTACTATATATATAAAGATACTATCCCTGAAGAGAGTACAGGAACTAGTAATAATAAAATTGTAAAACTTTTAGCTTCTGAAGCAACTAATTTTAACCTATGTGCTATATCTAACTCATTTGGTACAGAGTATATATATAGAGCTATCGCAATGGATGGAAAAGCAAGTGTAACTGGAGCTGGTAATGATGGTGAGTTAGGATATGGTAATGCTTCTGATGCTTTAGAATTTACATTTAGTGCTACACTAAAATCAGCTTCATTATTAACAAATACACAAGGTATCGATAGCGATGCTTCATCACTTGCTATACCTTATGATGAGAGTTGTCAAGCAGGAACTCAAGATACTCAAGATGCTGGTATATCACTAAAATCGATAAATACAGATACACAAGTAAAAATCTCTTATAAAAAAGAGCCAAATGTGGCATTTACAACTGATGCTCCAATTACTATATATGTTGGAAAATCTAGTGCTGGTGTAGCAGAGATTAAATATGTACCTGCTTATGCTGGTAAAACTTTCTACATAGAGTTTAACAATGTAACTTATTCTGGAGTTTTTCCAGCTGATGACAACGCTAATGGTAACTCATCAAACGCTTTAGATGTAAGTGGTAATATCGTAGCGGGACAAACCTTTTAGGTTTGTCACTTAGAGTTATTTAGATATAACTCTAAGTACAGGAAGTGGTGGCATCCTTTTAGATGGAAACCTACCCTCATAACATTTTCTCTCTAAAAAATCATAAATATAAAAAATCTTATTTTCATACTCTTTAGAATATTTAAGCATAACCATAGGCTCTGCTGGTCCATACTTATCAGTTTGTTTTAACTTTTTAGTCACTTTAGGGTATATAAGAAGCACTCTCGTATCATCATAGTAACCTCTATACTCATGTGAAGAGTATCTTGAATTTATACCCATATCTTTATTTTTATCTCTTGTATCAGATTTAGTAAGCCCACTATCTAAAAGTGTGTTGTAGCTTCCACTATCTATAAACTTTTTACATATCTTATCTACACTTGATGATTTTATATTTAACAATATATCTTTATCACTAAGCACAAAAAAAGTGGTTCCAGATTCTAAATATTTCAAAAGTAACATCTCTTTTATATCTTTAAGTATAGATTGCTCTAGTGTAAAACCAGCCCAATATTTAGTTTTAAAATCATAAGTTACTATAAATTTCACTTCTGGAATATTTTGAAAGGTCTCAATAACATCAACGCCATCTTTAGGTGCTGTAAATCGGTTCCAACCTTTTTTAATTGTATAAGTATCTTTTTTATAAATAGATGAAGAGTGAACAGATTTCAACTTCGAAAGAAGTTGAGTCTGAACACTTTTAGAAAATGAAGGGGCTATATTTTGAATTGGTGAAGCAAAAATAGCCGATGTTAATAATGTAGATAAAATTAAACCCTTCATATTAAACTATACTCTAATCTAATGAACTATTTTTAGAACTAACAAGAGTTAAATCTAAAGCATTATCAAATGAGTTATCAGCTTCTGTTTGATCAACTGGGAAATTACCTTTATATAATGCTCCGTTATTGAACTCTACATAAAATGGTTTACCAGCATACGCTTTAAGAACATCTACTTGTAATACATCATCACTACCATCTGTGATCTCATAGAATGCTGAGAAAGGTAGATCATCTTCATTATTTACAGTTCCCTCAAGAGCGATATAAGATAAAACAACAGAACCACCAGATTGAACCGCTTTAACTTCAACACCAGATTTTAGAGGAGCAGCATCAGGTGTACAATCTGTCGCACTATAAGAAGCAACTATACTTGTATCATCACCATTAGTATGTGTTAATACTGTTGCCCCTTTTAAAGTGTTTTCATAAGTAAATCCATTAATATCTGAAGCATTAGCTTTACCAAATATACCTGTACCATCAAACGCTACAACTTGATAGCTTGTAGTGTCACCATAGTTTGTATTTTTACAAACATTATAAGAAGCAGCATCAGCAGCTAAAAGATTACTCTCTGTTGGTGTATTTGAACTTCCATCATCAGGAACATAATCTTTCCAAAGATAGAAACTAGTAGCATCAGCACTTGTAAATGCTACATTAATACCATCTAAAAAGTTTACAGTTGGTTTTTCTGGTTTATCATAATCAAAAGAGATTAGATCAGATTTTAAATAAGATTCACCTAAACCATCTGCTGCTAAAAGAGAGATTGAGATAGGACCTGTATTTGGTGTAAAACCACTAGTTTCAGGTTGAGTTAAAACAGCACTAAAAGTTGAACCAGTTTTTGTAAGTTGAACCTCATTACCACCAATTAACAATTTAGCATTTGAAGTCTCTTCATCAAGAACTCCACCCTCAGCACTACCATCAGCTATCTCTATACTAAATGTAGCAGAATTAAGAAGATTCTCAGTAGCACCTGTTGCTGTATTGAAATGGTGAGAAAAAGATGGTGACCATACTAAGTTACTCTCAGCTATATCATTTTGAGGTGTATAAGCATCTACAAATACCCAATAACCAGCACTATTACTTACATTAAATAGGTTAAATTCATTGTTTTTTAACCAATCTTTTGAATTACGAGTTAAATCGATATGATCCCAATGTGTAGTAACATTTTCATCTAGTTTTGTACTAGGACGGATAATAACTTTAGCCTCATAACCAGCTTTCTTTAAAGTATATAATGGACCATTATTTACATAATCTGGTGTATAGATAGCATTTGCTTTTAAGTCAGCTATGATTAAAGCACTATCAACATTTAATTCACCTGGATTACTATTTTGCTCACCCTCATCTGTCGCTATAAGATCTGAATCATTTGTATCTGTTGAAGTGGATGTTATACCAATACCCTCTATACTAATAGTAGCTTTAGTTATATCATTAGTTGTATCTAAATAATTATGTGAAGCAAATGCTGATATATTATTATCTTTTAAAATCTGATTTGTATTATCAACAAGCTTATCAAGCATAGCTATAATCTCTGTATCATCAGCTGTTGTTACATTCACATCATCACCAGCAATAGAGTTTACATCTATACTAACAACACCATCATCAGTAGATCCGTCATCAGCAAAAGAGATAGTAAGTCTATTTGTGATAACACTTTCCCTAGCTAATTCAGCAATATTTATAACTCTTTTTACAGCACCTTTTGCTATATCACTTGTTGAAGAAGCCGCAGAAAAATAATCGATAGTAGCGCTATCAACATCTAAAAGCTCTAAAACTTTAGAATTTTTAGTTACTATAACCAATTTTGTAGCATCGTTAGGATCTATATCAGCATAGATGCCTGTTGATCTTTTATCTGTATCAGTAGCATTCTCATCAGCAACATCATTAATAGCTGTTTCAACATCAGACACTGCTGTACCAGCTGGTGTTACAAAAATATTTGGTGTGATATATGGAGTTATAGCAAAAGGTTTTAAACCACCACCTAAACCAGTAGCTGTTGTATCTACTGTATATACACGAGTAAATGTGTTATCTTTTACATAAAAAGCTTTATTTGCTGATGTTAAAACCATATCAGCAACACCATCAAAGTTAGTATCTATTTTTACAACATTACCTGATTGAGTTGTACCATCAATAGCTGTTTTTGTGCCATTAAAAATATCATCTGTAACAATCTTATCTGTCGCTGTTTGTAAAGTTGTGTTTGTATCATCATCAGCTAATGGAACAACACCACTCTCACTATCACCATCTATATTACCAAAAGCGATAGCAGCAGAAGCATCAGAATCACCATCTGTTCCAGAAACAGCACCATCTAAATTTGAAGCAGTATCAGAACCAGTTAAAGGCTCTATAATCATAGCGTACTCACCATACACAGATGTTACACCACTATCATTGATATCATCAACCGTTTGCTTTGTACCATCAGAGATGATAACCTCAGCAGCACCAGCTAAAGTTTTAACAGCTTTTAGATTATCATTAGCCATATCTTTAACAGTAAATTGTTTATCTGATAAAAAGATTATAGTGTTATTACCATCTTCCACATCAAACGCTTTAATGTTAAATGTATCAGGTATTTTACCTGCTATCTTATCAGCTTCAATAGCAGCATTGATATATTTTGAAGCATTAGAATCTGGAAGATCAGCATCAAAAGTAACAGTCACAGAGTTTGTACCTGTTTCATCTAAAAGTTCTATACTATCATTAGCAGCAAAATCAGCATCTAGCGATACAATAAGACCAGTAGCAGCATTACGCATATCTGGATTTTCAGCTGGATCAAAAGCTACCATATTCCAAGCATTTGGAACTAAATCACCAGTATATATAGCTGGATCAGCCTCTTTTTTACCAGATTTACCAAGATATAAACCAGCTTTAGTAGTAGATGTTGTTGTACCATCACTATTTATATCCATTCTACCCCAGTAAGCTTTACCTCTTTTAAGTTTAGTAAGAGTATTTGTACCATCTGAAACCTTTAGACGATCCCATAAAACCCATTGAGCATTTACTGCGTCATAGTGATAAAAACGCTCGGCACCAGTACTATCACCTTGATATTTATTTTTATCATAAGCTGAAGCTAATACAGGACTGTTTGTTAAATCGTAAGCTAAAACATCTTCAGGAGCCATCTCATCTAATTCAACTTGGTCATCTATAATCTCTTTAGCGATAGCTGGAGAATTAAATGTAGCTCTTTCACTGATAGTTGTTTTATAAACAGTTCCCTCATTATTAAGTTGTATCTCAACAGTTCTACCCTCAAGAGAAGATCTGTAATTTAACTTAATTTTTGCTACTGTATTTGTATCAGTAGGAGATGTTTGAATAGCTATATACATAGAACGGATAGGTTGTTGTTCTGAATAAACCACATCTGTTGTTTTTAAAGCTAAATTTAATGTATCTGTAATTAAAGGAGCACCATTAGCATCTTTAAGTGCTTGAAATGTTGCCATATTCTCACCAGTAGATGAAGCAAATGTTGTATTGTCAACACCAGCATCTATAACTGCTTGACTAGGTGAAACTAAATCATCAGATGTTGAAGCTTCCTCAACAACACTATAACCAGTTGAAAAATCACTATCACTAGCCGCTGGTGTTGGGATACCAGTACTAAAATCATTAACTCCAAACATAATCCAAGCTTTATCAAACTCTTTGCTTGTTAAAGGTACATAAGTAGCATTTGGATCTGCTGTTACTGTTGAGTTTAAAGCTAAAACCGCTGCTAAACTCAAAATACTTCTTTTGAAATTCATTTTATATCCTTTTTTTTATTATATCTTAAAAATATCATAGATGGTTAGTATCTATATACTTTTTGTTCTGTATTTGATATGTCATCACTATTTATAATAATTTTATAACAAGTTTTCAATTCATTGTCCAATTTAGGTGTTTCCACATAAATTGTATTATTAGGCTCTGTTATCCAAACTGGGTCATACTCTATCCTAAATTGAGAATTATCAAAATACCCATTTTTCCTAAAAGCTAAATTTCCAGTCTCCCCTGTGATAGTTTTATAATAAACTATCACATTTGAGTTTTCTACATAACCTGTTTCTGTGTAGTAAGACATAACAGCAATACCATTAGCATCATCTGATGTTTCTCTATCATCATTTTCATTATTGTCTTGTAATATAGGGGCGGTTGCCCAAGAACTATTACAAGCATTTTCATCATAGACAGCTCCACTAGATTCAAAAATAGGCTCTCTATCTTCATCTGTCGTTGTATCTGTGTTTGTGGTTGTTGTATCGTTAGTATCTGATACAACTACATCTTGAGTAGTGTTAGTTTCATTACTATCTGAAGTAACTACATCCTCTACCACTATATCTATGCTACTAGGTACACCACTAGAAGCTGTATCTACTCCACATCCAGTAAAGCCAACCATAACTAATAAAGGTACTAAATAGTTCATGAACCCAATCCAACAAGCTCTTCAGGTAATGTTGGTGGAGATTCTGTTTGAGTTTCATCATCCACTTTAACAATATCAGTTGTTGTATCTGTTGTACTGATTACAACATTGTTTGTATCAGAGATGGTGTTACTATCTGTATTAGAAGTTATATCACTTATAGTATCGCTACCACTACTTTGTATTGTATTTTCAACCTCAACAGATTCCATACCACTAGAACCCTCTTCAACACTACAAGCATTAAAAATAACAACCATAAAGATTGGTAACCATAAGCGATTCATATATATACCCCTAAATATTATTCATCTGCTGGAATTTGAGGAATAGCAGGTAAACCACCATCTCCACTCTCAAGAACTTCTTCGTTAACTGTTGTATCAGTAAGTGATGTTTCACCATCAGAACCGCTATCACCACAACCGATAAATGTAAAAGCTACTAAACTAGCTAAAATAAGAACTATATTTTTCATTTTTCCTCCTTCAAAATAACATCCCACGACCTACAACATACATCGGCAATATAAAAAATAACTTTAACAAACCGAGTAGCTAGTAAAAGCAATTTTTATTCCATCTTAACTAATAAATAAGAGTATATTTTAGGTATAGAATTTGCTTTAATTTAAAAATTCCATTAAAAGGTACTACTTTGAGATTTATATTTATAACGATATTTTTATCTATATTTGTTTTAAACTTATCAGCAGAGGATGCTTATAAAAGAATCATAATAACTAAAACATTAAAAGAGAGTAGTCTTAAAGAGATTAAGATGAAACTAGATGCGATAGGGATAGCTATGTATGTCAAAAAATCTTGGCATAACAACAACTATAACTACTATGTTTACTCAAAAAAATATGATAGTGATTATATGATAAAAAAAGATCTTAAAAATATAAGAACTATGTTTAAATCAGCTTATATTATAGAGAAGAAAAAAGAGGTTGTACATAAAAAAGAGAAGAAAGCTACAAAGATTAGTTCACATACACCACTATCACCATATTTTATAGGTGTAAATTTAGGGTTTGATAACATTAGTGGAACTAGCAGTAGCTCATCATCAACTGAAACATCAAGTAGTGGGGTTAGTTTTGGTATTGAGGGTGGTTATGTAGTTGATGATGATATATCTATATCATTAGGCTATCTAAACACATCTAGTAGCGATATCTCAATCAACAATCTTTATATATCTGGATTATATAAGATAACAAACTATGATGAGATAGATATATATGGTGGTTTACTTCTTGGTTACTCTATCTTAGAGTTAACTAATTTTAAATATACTAAACCTAGTAGCTCTTCACTAGCTGGATTACAATTTGGTGCTAAATATAACTTTGATAAAAATATAGCTTTCTTTACAAACTATCAGGGGATGATGATGGATCATATCGTCAAGATAACTGATGACAACTCAGAGATAAAATTTAGTTTTATCCATAATCTTCAGTTAGGGTTACTATATAGATTCTAAATCTATATAGTATAAGGTTTCATCTCTGCTCGTGAGCCAAATGGTGAACCTTGTACCTCTTCACCATCATAAGATAAAGTATATGTTTGTGTAGTATCTGTTTTACAGTATGTAAGAATCGCAGATGTTGCTATCTTTTTATCATCTTCACTAGCATTTTTACTAAGCATAGAGTGTGGTCCAGGTAAACCAACAGTTTTTATATGAAAATATTTATCGTTATCTATCTCTTGAAGATAACCATTCTCCTCTTTATCTCTACCTATAACAAGTTTAGCTCCATCTTTAAGACGGAAATGGCGACCATACTTCATAAGTGGTATATCTTTCACCTCAAACTTATCATATTTGATAAAATCAAACATCTTTTTACCAAAATGCTCATCTGTAAGAAGACAACCACCACCTGGAGATTCAAAGTTTTCTAAACCTATCTCTTTTACCATCTGCATCTGTCTTTCACGACCACGACCAGTGATTCCCTCTAGTTTATCTCTATCTACCCAACCTTTCTCTTCAGGAATCGTTGGTGCTAACATTTTAGCTGACATTGGACGGAGTAAGATACCATCACAGTTACTCTCATTTAAAACTGTTTGAAGAGCATCTTTGTTTTGGCTCATAGGTCTCTGCCCCATAACTTCACCACTAATTAAAAATGAAGCACCCTCAGCATCCATAATCTTTTTAGCAACAGCAAACATCTTAGCATGACAATCTATACAAGGGTTAAAGTTTTTTCCATAACCATGTTTTGGGTCAAATAAAACATCTTGTAGATACTCATTTTGAATATCTATAATCTTAAGTTCAGCACCCACTTGATCACACATACTTTGCATATGTTCAAGTCTATCGGTAGTGCTTCCAAAACCTGTGTTAATATTTACCGCTATAACCTCTATACCTTGGTCTATAATCAATTTCATCGCTAAAGTAGAATCTAATCCACCACTAAAAAGTGCTATCGCTTTCATAAAAATCCTCTCTTATACTTCTGATAATTTATTTATACTATAATAAAAAACAGCAGAAAAACTAATCGCTAATGCGATAATCGCAATTAAAGCTAAATTCATCTACAAATCCTTAATCTCTTTAGTTTTCTTTGATAATTTATTTACAATAAGTACAACAAATAAAATAAATATAAAAGTTCCAGATACTGCTAACCAAAATATATTATCAATTTTATCATTATCATATCTTTGTACTATA
>Ga0256837_1000363_pt1 | contig 39570 bp, 36 predicted proteins | sample 4562384metaG_FD_185976 | JGI IMG/M metagenome (GOLD analysis project Ga0256837, IMG submission 185976) | Hydrothermal vent microbial communities from Guaymas Basin, Mexico - 4561-384 | ecosystem: Environmental > Aquatic > Marine > Hydrothermal vents | place: Mexico: Guaymas Basin | collected... | reverse complement strand
ATAATACTGCACCTTTCAGGTGTGGAAACGTAGGTCGCCGCCTAGCTCCGGTTATTCTCTTCTTCTTAAATCAAACTTTTTTAACTTATCTCTTGTTTTATTATTCTTTAGCGTGGTTTTTTGCAGGATTTTTTTATATTCTTAGGGCATTGTTTAACTTGCTTAATACTGGTGGATAGTCTCTTTCTTTAGATAATTGTTTTACAGTTTCGAATTCTTTAATGTTGAGTTTATTTAAAGTAATTTGTGTTCTTTGTTCTACACTTTGAATATTCCACCCTTTATAGATTTTATTTAAAAATAAGGGGAAGTTTTAACAAGACCATTTTCAAAAAGTGTAATCTCTTGTGTCATTCCATGGAGTTGAAAATATCCATCTGCATAAGGGGTAAATTGAGCCATACCTTGAGGTGTTCCCCTTTTGCCAAAAAAGATAATTTCAGGCCATTTTGTAGAATCAAAATTGCTTTTTGTTACATATACTGCTTTAAACTCGACAAATCTTTCTCTTTTAAGATGAAGCATATCATCAATCTCTCCACTTTTAAAACCTGTTGCATTAATTAAGTAGTCATAGTGATTGTTATTTATGAGAAATGTATACCCTTTTTTTTCTATATTTCTTACAGGTGTATTAAGAAGAATTTTTACATTGGAGAGAGCTCTTGTAACATAAGAGTAGCACTTGCTGCAAGTCTAAAAATATTAAGACCATACTCTTGTACCATAATAATAGGAAGTTTTATTTTTGAAAAATCTATCTCTTTTACTATAACATCAAAATATTTTTGATTTTTCTTTTGAAGAAGATCTTCTTTAGAAAGAATTGTAAAATAGTTAGAAACTTCTCCTAAAAGTTTATTTTTTGGATCTTGTTGAATTAGTCTTGCATACTCTTTTTGCAGTTCTTGAAGTCGAGGGAGCAAGTCAAGAGGATTAGCATCATCGGTTTTAGGAGTTATTAAAAGTGTTGGTCTTAAATCTATACTAAAAGGGTAGAGGCGTATAAGTTCAATAGACTCTTTAAGAAGTTGTAAACATTGTTTATCAGATATTTCACGATAGAGATTGCCGCCTCCTGAATGAAGATGACAAATTGGTGGACCATCAACAAGGGAGCTATTCTGTTCAAAAAGTGTAGTATCTATCCCTAATTCTCCTAAATAAATAGCAACACTACTACCAGCAATACCACCACCAATGATAGCTACTTTTGGAGAGAGAAGTGTAAGTATATCTTCAAAATTTTCAATAATTGTAGTTGGGTTATATTTTTGTATATCTTCATCATAATTGTAACCATAATTAACTGCTATACTCTCTAGATTAGCTTCTTGTGCTGCTAATATATCATTTTTAGAATCACCTATCATTAAAGTTTCTTGTTTTGTAAAACCAAGTGTTTTACAAGCATACTCAAGAGGTTCTTTATGTGGTTTTTTATTTTTAAGAGAATTTGCTCCTAGAAGCAGTGAAAAGTAAGAATCTATCTCTAATTTTTGGAGTATTGGTTCTATAAATTCAAAAGGTTTATTGGTAATAATTGCTAAAGTAAATCCTCTTTTATAAAGCTTAGCGAGTGTTTGTTTTACAAAAGGATAAAGTGTTGTGTTATTACAAAGATTATTTTTATAGTGTGTTAAAAAAATTTCTAAAGCTTGTGTATTGTTTGGTTCATTTAAAGCTCTTTGTAGCAAAATTTTTGCACCATTACCAACCCAGTTGCGGATTGTATTTTCGCTGAACTCTTTTTTTCCAAGTTGTTGTAACATAAAATTAATTGAGGCTGCTAAATCTGGTACACTATCTATTAATGTTCCATCTAAATCAAATAGGAGAAGTTTTTTATCTTTAAATTGCATAGAAAAAACCTTTGGAGTTAAATAATTTTGCCAACTTCTAAAAGTGTTGCAAAAAGGATTGCTTCTTTATCTGCATTGGAACTTTTCATTTTTAGTTCACTCTCTAAAAGAAGAGTAGTAAGTTTAGTATAGGTTGGTAGTTTTATCTTCATACTTGTAGCTGCTTTTTTTTCTACTACAAATTTTGGTGCATTGTAACCTAGTATCTCTTTTGCATTGGGTGCACCATTGATTCGAATATAGATATTAAACATATAAAGTTGTGTTATATAATTTGTAAATGCTCCTAAAATACGAATAGGATCTTCACCATGTTCTAAGAGGTTATGTAAATCATCTAAAAACTCTTTTTTCTCTATAAGTTTTTGTAGAAATTCTTCTAAAGAAACTTCACTAAGACCATATACAAGTTGTTCTATATCTTTATTTGTAATTTCATGTTGGAAGATACTTAGTTTCTCAAGCTCTTGCATCGCTAAAGCGATATCTCCATTTTGTAGTTGTAGGAGATGGGAAATTGTATATTTTGAGATATTGATATGCAATTCATTAGCACGTGCGAGTAAAATATTTTGAGCTTCATAAGGTTTTGGATGAAAAAAGCGTACAACCATTGTAGAGAGTTTAGAAAAAGCATTTGCATAGGCTTTATTATCACTTCCATAGTATGCAAAAATAAACAGATTATCTTTGTTTTTTTCACAAAGTAAAAAGAGTGTTTCTAACTCTTTTTTAGGTATTTTTTTATCATTTTTTATAACTAAAATATTATTACCACCAAATAAAGAGGCTTGAGAAAGGTGTGCTTTTGCACTACTAAAATTATATTCATCATAATAAAATGTAACTATTGAAGCATCTTCAATATTTGTTAACATTTTTGTGTACATATCTATAAGAAAATAACTCTCACCATAAAATAAAAAACTATTGGAAATGGTTTTATTTCTTATGTGATTGTCAAGTTCATTTTTATACATCAGCTTTCTCTACCACTTCAACATAAATTTTTGCACTGATAATATCTACTTTAGTAATACGTACAACTATATCTTCAAAGAGTGTAAGAGTTTCATTATTACCTAAAATTTCAAGTTTTGCACCTACTATCTCATCTTGAAGTTCTGCTTTAAATTCAGGAGTTGTAGCAACAATTTTTGCTTTGAAATTATTGTCTAATTGTGTATCTGCCCAGCGTGCAAATTTTCTTGTCATAAATTCAAATTCAATCGAACTTGCTTCACGCTCTTTTTCACTTATAGTTTGTGTTAATGTTTCGATATTACGTAAAACATAACTTCCTTCAACTTTATCATCTTTTTCTATCGCTTTTAAAAGTCTATGAACTATTAAATCTGAATAGCGTCGAATTGGAGAGGTAAAATGTGTATAGGCTTCAAACCCTAGTCCAAAATGACCAAGATTAATTGGGGCATATCTTGCTTGCATTTGTGATCGGATAATTAAAGTATCTACCTCATGCTCTAATCCCATCTCTTTTGCTTGTGCTTGAATAGCTTCAATTGTCTCTTTAACACTATCTTTAATATCTATATTCATCCCAATACCAGCTAACTCTTGGTAAAGGTTTTGTAGTTTTGTTTGAGTTGGTTCCTCATGAACTCTAAAGACACCTCTACTAAATTTTGAAGCTGCTGCTTTATTGGCTAAAAGCATACAATCTTCAATAAGTGAGTGTGATGGAGTCTCAACCGCTACAGAAGTGCTAACAAGATTTAAATTTTCATCAAGTTGCATCTCTATTTCACTTGAGTGAAATTCATAACCAGTTTTTAAACGTTTACGTTTCAGTGCATCTGTAAGTGGACGAAGCTTTTTAAGCATGGCTAAAACTCTTTGTTCCTCTTCATTTTGTGCGGTGAGTTTTCCTTCAAAAAAAGAATCTATCTCTTCATAATTAAAGCGACGTTTAGAGTGAATAATAGCTTCATACACTTTTGAGTCAGCAACCTCTAAGCTTTTTGTATCTAGTTGCATCTCAAACACATAAGCAAGGCGAGGTTTATGGGGTTGGAGTGAACAAAGAGTTTCGCTAAGCTCTCTTGGTAGCATTGGGATAGAGCGGTGTGGTAAGTAGATAGAAAAACTTCTATAGATCGCTTCATTATCTATTGGACCAAAAGGTAAAACATAATGACTTACATCAGCAATAGCGACATATAACGTAGAAGTTTTCTCTACCCAACAGATTGCATCATCAAAATCTTTTGCAGTAACTGGGTCAATTGTACAAAAGTCTAAATCTCTTAAATCTTTTCTATTTGGATGTTTAGAGGGATCTACCTCTTTAAAAGAGCGAGCAATTTTTAAAACTTCCTCATCAAACTCATCATGTTTGTTATATTGTGCTAAAACAATTTTTTCATCAACTTTAGGATCTTTTATGTTTCCTAGGAGTTGCATAACAGCATTTTCTTTATTATCAATTTGAAACAGATCCCCTTCTTGGTATTGGCTAAGTTCTTTACTAGAGAGTTCAGCCCCTACAGGATATTTTGTTTTTAAATCAACTAAAGAGAGATGGTTTTCTTCATTTTTTGTAAGAATTGCAACACTGTATGTTTGAGCACGCCCAACAACAGCAATAATTTTTGCACTAGGAGTTCCACGTTTGCCAAGAAGGCGTTTAGCAATAACTATATCTCCCTCTTTTGCATTGAGTAAATCTCCTTCATCAATAAAAAGATCTCTCATCATTTCACCCAAAACATTAACATAAGCAGTATCGTTTTGAACAAGTCCTACAATACCTGCTCTATATTTTGAATGAAATTTATATATATTATTTTTAAAAGTTACAAAACCTTGTGTTATATAGTTATCTATAATCTCTTTTTCATCAGGTGCTACATCTTGTGCATAAAGGCCATGAGTAAGTTTAACAAGTAGTGCTTTCAAATAGTTATCTCACATTTTTAAGAGCATTTTCATAGCTCTCTAAATCTAGACCATATTTTTCAATAAGTGCTTTTGCTTTTTCTGCACTTTGATCTGAAATAGTAGCATTGAGTTGAACTGAAGTACGAACAGTTTTTAAAATTGCAGCAGCTCTTTGGTATTCCTCATCTGCATTTTCTGGATCATCAGAGTGTAAAAGAACATTTACAAGACCCTCTTCAAATTTCCATTGTTCAAAAATTTTAGCACTTACTTCTGCTGTTGTTGCACCAACAATTTCTGCTTCAGCACCATCAACATCTTGAAGTTCAGCTAATGCATCTCTAAATGTAGCTTGTTTATTATCTGCAATGATTTGTTGTGCAATAATAACTTTTCCAATTTCAACTAAAAATGAAGCTGGAGAGAGAACACCCATAAGTTTATTTTCTTTACGTAAACACCAAGATGTCATAAGTCCACTCTCTTTTGTAGAGATTGCAGAGAATGTGTCGTTTGAAATGCCATATGGAGAAAGATCTAGTGTAAAGCTTTTTTTCACAATACTTGCAAGTGCAAAACCACGAATTGTTCCCATACCAAAAAGACCAACAGCCTGACTAATCGCATTGATCTCACGGCTAAATCCATAAAGTGGTGAGTTTGCAGCTTTTAAAATATCTGCAGTTAAGAGAGGATCTTTTTCTAAAACTTTTACCATATCTTGAAAGCTACTATCTGGATCTTGGTAGATTGCTTCAATTTTCATTGCAGATTCTGGAAGTGGTGGAAGTTGTTTAATTTTTTTAAGTACAGCTTCTGTCATAAAATTTTCCTTGGTTATATTTTTTGAAATTATAGTATAGTTAAATATATGAGTAACTGAAAAGAGTTTTTAATAGAGCAAAAATGTAAAAATAATTTTTTTTATGAAAAAAAATTAATAAACTAATGATATTTACAAAAAACTGATAATATTTTCAATTAAATTTTTTATAAAAAAGAGGTAGATATGCAAACAATGCAACGTGATGCAATGCTTAGACAGTTAGGGTATACACCAAATGAAGCTCTTATGAGTCAAATGGAAAGAATTGAAAAAAATACAAAAGATTATGAAAAAATCCAAAAACATATTATGGATTTACATGACCATTTAAAAGTTGATGATTCATACGTAGCAATGTCAAATACAAAAGATTATTTTAAAATTAAAGTAAATGCTCCAAGTAAAGAGCTTGAAGCTGAAGCACATGAGCAAATTAAACATTTTAGTGAAAAATTTAAAGTAACACTTCAAAAAGAGAATGAGAATACTTATTATATTTTAGGTTTTCATCATTAACATACGGTAGCATTTTTTGCTACCATCTTCAAAAAATCTTCCATTTTCATTTTTTTTCAACATCTTTTTTGATATAATCTTTTTTTAAAAACCAATTTTTAGGATTCCAACGTGAGCCAACAAATAGAAAATATTGATGAAGTATTAGCAAATCATAAACTTTCACAAATCGAATATACACATATTAAAGAGATTTTAGGTCGTGAGCCAAACTTAGTAGAGATTGGTATCTTTTCTGCAATGTGGAGTGAACACTGTTCATATAAATCTTCAAAAGTGCATTTAAAAGGTTTTCCAACAAAAGCTCCATGGGTTATTCAAGGACCGGGTGAAAATGCTGGTGTTATTGATATTGGAGATGGATATGCTGCTGTATTTAAAATGGAATCACACAACCACCCAAGTTTTATAGAACCATACCAAGGTGCTGCAACAGGTGTTGGTGGTATTATGCGTGATGTTTTTACAATGGGTGCTCGTCCAATTGCAAACTTAAATGCACTCCGTTTTGGTAATGTGTTAAATGATGATGCAACTTCAAAACATCAACGCTATTTAGTTCGTGGTGTTACAGAGGGTATTGGTGGTTATGGAAACTGTATGGGTGTACCAACAATTGGTGGTGAAACAAGTTTCGATGAGTGCTACAATGGAAACATTTTAGTCAATGCTTTTACTCTTGGTTTAGCAAAATCAGATGAAATTTTCTATGGTCGTGCTGAGGGTGTTGGAAATCCTGTACTTTATGTTGGAGCAAAAACAGGACGTGATGGTCTAGGTGGTGCTGTAATGAGTAGTGACTCTTTTACAGAGGAGAGTAAATCGCTTCGTCCAACTGTTCAAGTGGGAGATCCTTTTACTGAAAAACTTCTTTTAGAAGCTTGTTTAGAGCTCTTTAAAACTGACCATGTTATTGGTATTCAAGATATGGGTGCTGCTGGTCTTACTTCTTCTTCATTTGAGATGGCTGGTCGTGCTGGTGCCGGTATGATTATGCATCTTGACAAAGTTCCAGCTCGTGAAGAGGGGATGACTCCTTATGATTTTATGCTTAGTGAATCTCAAGAGCGTATGCTTCTTTGTGCTAAGAAAGGGAGTGAAGAGGAGATTATTAAAATCTTTGAAAAATGGGATTTAGATGCAGCTGTTATTGGTGAGGTAACAGAGAGTGGTAATATGGAACTTTTTTGGCACGGTGAAAAAGTAGCAGAGGTTCCTGTTGATCCTGTAAGTGAGGAAGCACCAGAACTTAACCGCCCAATGAAAGAGCCAGCATACTTAAAAGATATTGCAAGTACTACATTAGCGGATTTTGAAGCAGTTTCTAATCAAGAAGCATTTGAAAAACTTACAAAATCTATGGAAGTTGTAGATAAAAGCTGGATCTATACACAGTATGATTCAATGGTACAAACAAATACTGTAAAAAAAGGTGGAATGCTTGATGCCTCAGTTGTGCGTGTAAAAGAAAATGGTAAAGCTCTTGCAATGAGTGCAGACTGTAATGTGCGTTATTGTTACATTGACCCTAAAGGTGGAGCAGCTGCAGCTGTAATTGAATCTGGAAGAAATGTTGCAATGAGTGGAGCTAGACCACTTGCTATTACAGATTGTCTTAACTATGGTAACCCAGAAAACCCAGAAGTTATGTGGCAGTTTGGTCAAGGGTGTGAAGGTATTAAAGAGGCTTGTGCTGAGCTTACTACTCCTGTAATTGGTGGAAATGTTTCACTTTATAATGAAACAAATGGAACTTCAGTTTTCCCAACACCATCTATTGCAACTGTTGGTGTAAACGATGACCAAAACAATGTTTTAATGTCAAGTTTCCAACAAGAGGGGAACCTTTTATACTTAGTTGGTGAGAGTAAAAGTGAGTTTGGTGGATCACTTTATATGAAAGAGCTTTACAATACAGTAGCTGGAACTTTACCTGAGATAGACTACAAAAAAGAGTTAGCGCTTTGGGATTTAGTTATTGAAGCAAATAAAAAATACCTTTTAGAGTGTTCAAAAGATCTCTCAAGTGGTGGGGCAGCTATTGCACTTGCAAAAATGGCAGCAACAAGCTCACTTGGTTGTGAAGTAAATATTAACGTAGAAGATAGCAGAGATATTTTTGCAGAGTCTATGAGTCGTGCTATTGTAGAGGTAAAACCAGAAAATGCAGAGGCTTTTGAAGCAATGCTTAATGGTTTAGCCTGCCAAAAAATTGGAACTGTTGGTGGCGATAGCATCAAAATTAATGATGTGAAGATGAGTATGGAAGAGTTGCAAAATAACTACTTCAATACTTTCAAAGAGGTTATTGAGAGAGATCTTTAAGAGAACTCTCCTCAATATATTTTAGAAGCTCACTGTCGAGCTTCTTTACCTCTTGTGTCACTTCATCTATGGAGTGAGAAACAAACCCCTCTTTTGTATAACAAATAATCGATTCATCAATTTTTTTAGAAACTAAGTTCTCAAATGCTTGCGATACAAATTTATAAGCCATAAGTCTATCATAATTAGAAGGGTTTCCTCCACGTTGAATATGCCCTAGTACCGTTACACGCGACTCTATACCTATATCATTTTCAAACCAGTTTGCTATCTCACTAGCTTGTGTTTTTGCACCTTCAGCAACAATTGTTATAAAATAGCGTCTGCCATTTTGGAGTTGGAGTTTAAAGTTTTGCGTAAAAGCAGAAAGTTTTATTGGGTACTCTGGAATAACACATAACTCAGAACCAGATGTAAGGTGTGAAACAGCAGCTAAATAACCACAATCTCTTCCCATTGTTTCAATAACAAATGCACGTTTAAAGGAAGATGCAGTATCTCGAATAGAATCTATTGCATTGCGAATAATATTAAGGGCCGTATCTACACCTAAACAATATTCAGTTTTATTTATATCATTGTCTATTGTAGCTGGAATGCCACAAAAAACTATTTTATGTTCTTCATAAAATTTATGAAGTCCACGAAAAGAGCCATCTCCACCTAAAACAATAAGCTTATCAATATTTAGCTTGTCAAGATTTTCTTTTGCAATTGCTCTATATTTTTTCTCTAAAAAGCGTTTACTTCTAGCAGAACCTATAATAGTACCACCTTTTGTCATAATTCCAGCTACATCTTTATAGGTTGCTTTTTTAATGTTATTATCAATGAGTCCATCATATCCATCATAAACAAAGTAGGGTGTTAAATCATTAGCAAGTGCAATCTCTACAAAATGTTTTAGTGCTGGGTTCATTCCAGAAACATCACCACCAGAAGTTACTATGGCAATATTATTCATTAAAAATCTACCTCAAACTCATCAACATCTGCAGCAGTTTGTTCTGGTTGTACATAAGAATCAAATGGGCGGATAATCTTATATGTGATGCGTTGAGCATCTGCTTTATAAATTTTAATACGAGCATTTTTATAAGAGATCATTGTTGGACGATTTTTTTTAAGGTAGTAACGAATTTGGCTTGAGAAAGAGGGGCGTTCAAAAGAGTTAGCAAATTCTCTATAAGTAAAAATAATCATATTTTTTTCAGTTCCATCAAAGATTAGCTCTGCTTTTTGAAATGGTTTTGAGATATCTATTCTTTTTACTTTTCTGTATGATATTGTATCTTCAAGCTCATAAGGACCCATTGTTTTATTTTTATTATAAACAACAATAAAGCTATCTAAATCGTCAAGATCCTCTGTAAGACAAAATTTATAATCTTTCACTTTTCCAGTAATTGGTGTAAAATAGTTTCCACAATAATAAGATGTTTCTGTATCAGGATCAACATATTTAGCTAAAAAAGCACGAGGTGGTACGCTTACTGTACCAAGCATGACAGATGCACTAAATTCTTCTTGAAGTTTAATTCCTTCTAAAACAGAGTAGTTATAGGCATTTAAAATGACATCACCAACATCTTTTACAATTTTTTCTTCTGCAACCATGTCTGAACCATCTCTTTGAGATGTTAATGGAACAGCTAAAAAAGTACCAAAACAACCACTAAAAAACAGAGCAGAAGTAAGTGCTAAGAGTGATGAAGCTTTTTTCACAAATTATCCTTTAAACCTTTATAGTTACTTACTTTAATTATAGCTGAGGATAACTTATACCTCTCTGTTGTACTTAGGTACAATAGTAAAGGATACAAAAAAAGGGTAGTATTTTCACAATAGAAAATAACATTTATTATATGGAGGTGTGTTATGGCATCTGTAATTGGAAAAATTGAAAGTTTAGATGGAAAGTTTTACATTAAAGAAAAAGATGGAAGTTTAAGAGAATTAGAGCGTGGAGATGAGATTCACGAGGGGGAGATTGTTGTTGGTTCAGATGGTAACTCTCCAACAAATAGTGCTGTTGTTCTTTTAGATGATGGTACAAGTATAATCATTAGTGGGAATGAGAAACAACTTTTTGACAGTTCTTTAGTGAAAGAAGCTTTTGAAGAGAGTGAAACAGTTACAGATGAAAAATCTATAGAGTCTTTATTTGATAACACATCTTTATTTTCTCAAGATGATCAAGCAGATGACAACAGTGATGAACTAGAAACTGCTGCTGGTGCAGAGAATTTAAATAGTGGAGAATTTTTAGAATCCTCTTTTGCAGAATTTGATCTTAAAGATGCAGAGGTTCATGCAGATGTTAAAGAAACGGAAGTTGTTGTTCATGATTCTAGTGATGTCGCAGAAGTAGTAGCAGATGTTGTAGATGAAGCATATTTAAGTTATTTAGAAGAGAGTTTAGAACAAACACAAACAGCTATTGTAGAAGCAAATAGTGCGGCTCAAGTAGCACAAGAAAGTGCCAATATTGTTGTAAATGAGCCAACAGTGTCAAATTTAGAAGATGCAGAGGCTGCTCAACAAAGTGCTTTAGAAGCTGCAAATAGTGCAAATGAAGCAGCAGATAAACTAGAAACAGCACTCAATCAGCTTGATACAACAGCACAAACAACAGATATAATAGATGTTAATGAAGTAAAAGGTGTTATCTCTAATGCTAGAGATGCAGCACAAAATGCTATAAGTGCTGCTGAGAGTTCCGAAACACAAACAGATGCTCTTATTGCACAAGAATTAATTGAATCACAAGAAGCACAACAAACTTTAAATGAAGAGCTACAAGATGTACAAAATGCAGAGTCTCTTGTAACTTTAGATTCTCAAGGGGAAGAACTTTCAAGTTTATTAGATGCTACACAAGAAGCTCAAGGGTCTATCTCTTCTAATCCAGAAACTTTAGCAGCCGCAACAAGTTTGTCGCAGCAGTTACTTAATAGCTCTTCAGAGTATATTGTAGCTAGGGAAGAGAATTTAGAGCAGGCTCAAGCTAATATGACCGAAGCACAAGAGGCGGTAGCTGCTGCAAATATTGCTATTTCTACAGCAACAAAAGCTATTGAAAATGCTGAAGCTGCCAATGAAGATACAACAGCATTAGAAAATATTTTAGCAGATGCTCAAGGTTCTTTAGTTACTGCGAATGATTTATTAAGTAGTGCAACAAGTGAGTATGAAACAGCTCAAATAGAATTAAATAGTGCACAAGCTATTTATAATCAAGCTCAAGAGTTAAGTGTAGATATAAATAATGCAATCGATGAGGTAATTTCATCTCAAATTCAAAACGTTGCAACACTCACTCAAGCAGCAGAGCAAGCAGCAGAGGCAGCAAATGATGCAGCAGAGCAAGCAGATAAAGCTGCCATAAAAGCTGATGCAGAGCCAACACCGCAGAATCTTGCAGCAGCAGAGCAAGCACAAGATGCAGCAACAACTGCAGCAACTGAGGCTACAAACGCAGCAAATACATTAGAGGCAGCAACTACAACGCTTAGTGAAGCAGCAGATGCAGCAAATGAGAGTGTATCACTTGAGAGTGCAAATGCAGCAATAGCAGCAGCACAAGAAGCAGCAACAAATGCAACACAAGCAGCAACTGCAAGTGAAGCAACAACAGATTCTGAAATAGCAACTATGATTCAAAACGTTGCAACACTCACTCAAGCAGCAGAGCAAGCAGCAGAGGCAGCAAATGATGCAGCAGAGCAAGCAGATAAAGCTGCCATAAAAGCTGATGCAGAGCCAACACCGCAGAATCTTGCAGCAGCAGAGCAAGCACAAGATGCAGCAACAACTGCAGCAACTGAGGCTACAAACGCAGCAAATACATTAGAGGCAGCAACTACAACGCTTAGTGAAGCAGCAGATGCAGCAAATGAGAGTGTAGATCTAACAGAAGCTACACAGGTAGTAGCACAAACGCAAGATGCAGCACTTAGCGCAAATGAAGCAGCGAGCATTAATGATAGAATTTCAAATCTTTCAGATAGTGACAGTACTGAAAATAGTGTTGTTGAAAATGCAGTAGATGGAACTTATACGGGTGTAACTCTTCATGCGGTTGATCCAGATAGTGGCGATAGTGTAACATATGAATTGCCAGATGATGTTCCATTTAGTGTTGATGAAAATGGTCGTGTTATTACTAATGGAGAGCTTGATTTTGAGAATCAAGAAGCTTATACATTTGATGTTGTAGCAAGAAGTAGTGATGGTTCAACTTCAACACAAAGTGTTACTATTAATGTAAGTGATGAGCGAATTGAGCATATTACAGATCTTGGTGGTGCTGAAAGTGGAACACCAGTTTCTTTTACAATAACAGGGGATCATTATGATCCTAAAAATGAACAAGATGTTGGTGCTGGTAGTCCAAAATATAGAATTTTTGTAAATGGTGAAAAATTTGAAGATGCTGATGGTAAAGATACTTTTAGTGTTCAAGGTAACAGAGGTTATGTAGATGACAATAATGTTCTACATAGAGATGCACAAGATTTTGAACTTGTGACATTTAAAGTTCCAGAAGGTGTTGATCCAAATGCAGTAAGTATAGAGTTTGTTAATGATGCTTGGGATGGACGTAATGACCGTGATGGTGATGGTGTTCTTTATGAAGATAGAAACCTTGTTGTAGATAGCTTAAATATTGGTGGTGAGGTTCAAGCAGATGGAACTATTGTAGGTGGTGAAACTTTCCAAGCTGAAGATAAAGATACAACACTTTATACTGCAAGTAATGGTCATGATGTGAGTGGTAGAGAGGTTATGCCATGGTCTGGAACAATGACATTCTTTAAAGAGGGTGTTCCAGATGTTTCAGAATATAATGATACTTTACATACAACTATAGGTAATAGTGATGAGGGGACAACTGCTATCTTTAGAATTAGTGGAGATCACTATGATCCTGCAAATGAACAAGATATAGGACAAGGTAGCCCAAAATATCAAATTTTAATAGATGGTGAACCAATTACAGATAGTAATGGAAATGATACTTTTGAAGTTCATGCAACAAGAAATATGCATTTAGATGAAGCACCAAATGTAAAACTTGCAGTAAATCAATTTGAAAATGTTGAATTTAAAGTTCCAGAGGGTGTAGCACCAGAGAGTATCTCTATTAAATTTGTTAATGATGCTTATGATGGATATGATAGAGATGGTGATGGAATACTTCATGAAGATAGAAACTTAATTGTAGATAGTTTAAATATTGGCGGTGAAGTTCAAGCAGATGGATCTATTAGCGGTGGTATAACACTAGAAGCAGAGAATAAAGAGTACTCTACATATACTGCAAGTAATGGAAATGATGTTAGTGGTAGAGAAGTGATGGCTTGGAATGGTGAAATGAACTTTAATATGTCTGATGCTGGTATAGATGAAACTACATTTAATTCTGCTCCAGATGCCGTTGATGATACTGCTTCTACAGACGAGGATCATTCTATTATCATTAGTGCAAGTAGTTTATTAGCAAATGATAGTGATGTAGATGGAGATAATTTAACATTACAAAATGTTCATGCTACTGAAGATACCCATGGAACAGTTGAGCTTATTGAAACAAAAGCAATAGATTTAAATGGTTCTAATGATTCTTACATTTCCGTTGCAAATTCAGATAGTATTAATATGCAAGGTAATAGTGAAATGGCTATTGCTATGAATTTAAGATTAGATAGTACACCAGCAACAGATTATGATATTTTGGTCAATAAAGAGGGACAATATGAAGTTGCTGTAGATACAAATGGAACAGTTAAATTTGCAATGGTAACTGATAATCAACGTTGGGCATGGCATGATAGTGATTTAACACTTCCTGTGGACGGTAATTTTCATGATGTTAATTTTATATATGATGGTTCAAATGTATCTTTAAGTGTTGATGGTCAAAGTTGGTCTATGCCTTATACAGGAGAGATTGGACAAGTAAGTAATGCAACACATCATAGTGATAGTGAACTTCGAATTGGTAATAGAAGTTATGATGGGCATGGTACTTATACGACTGATATGACAGTCAATGAAGTAAAAGTTTATGAAAGTTCAGAGATGAATCAAGATAACTTAGCTTTACATTTAGATTTTAACTCAGATAATCCACTTCAAGATCTTTCAGGTAATGGTAATGATGCACAAATACATGATGCAGAGATAGTTGATAGTGGTGTAGCTGTAAAATTTACACCAGATGCTGATTACACGGGTGAAGCCAGTTTTGAATACACAGTAGTAGATGAAGGTGGTGCAACTGATAAAGCAACAGTTTTTATCGATATTATTAGAGGTGATGAAGAGGGTGTAGTACTTAACTATCGTAATATTCATAATGAAACTATAGTAACAGAAGATGGTAATGATACTATAAATGTTCATCATGATGTTACATCATCTCATATTGATACTTCAGCAGGAAACGATGAAATTTATGTTGATGATATACAGCGTCACTCAAGTGTATCTATGGGTGAAGGCAATGATACAATCACAATGGATGATATTAGAAGTGGTTCAACTGTTGATATGGGAAGGGGTAATGATACAATAGCGGGTCAAGGTCATCACAGTCAAATTAATGATGCAACAATTGCAATGGGTGAAGGTGATGATAGTGTAACAACACATACTATTCGTGGTGAAGCAGATATAGATATGGGTGCAGGAGATGATACAGTTAATGCTCAAACAATAGGTGATAGTGCTCATCTTTCTACAGGTGGTGGTGATGATACTGTTACGATTGATAGAGTAGAAGCAGAAGCTACTATTGATACAGGAAGTGGAGATGATAGTGTTGCTCTTAATGATATAAGTGGTCGTTTTGATGAAGGTAGAGTTGATCTTGGAGAAGGGGACGATTCTTTAACTTTAGGAGATAATCTTCATGGAGTAGATGCATCATTTGATTTAGGTGCTGGAGATGATACTGTTACTTTTGAAAGTGAAGCAAACTTCAATCCTATGGGAATGCCTTTTGGATTAAATGATGGAATGCAAATAGATCTTAGCGAAGCCAATCTTCATAATGTTGAAGAGATTAATCTTGGAGATGGAGATCAAGAGCTTACACTTAATATTAGCGATGTTTTAGAAGTAACAGATGATGATAATATTCTTCGTATAGATGGTGATACTCTTGATACACTTACATTAGAAAGTGATGATAATACAGAGTGGAAACTGGGTGATTTTAAAACAGATGAAGAGACAGGTGCAACATATCAAGAGGTTATTGGTGTTGAAGATGATGCAACTGTAACACTTGAAGTGAATACAGATATTCAAATAGACCAAAGTTAATTTGGTCTATTGAATTATTTTAGAAGTAAAACAAGTGAGAGTCTGTCATTTATGTGTAATTTTTGAAAAATAGAGGTGATGTGTGCTTTTATTGTTCTTGTTGTTGTATTGAGTTTCGTGGCAATAGCATCATTTGTTAAGCCTTCTAAAATGAGATAAACAACCTCTTTTTCTTTTTTTGTTAGGCGTTCATCAAGTAGTTGTTGAGCTTCTGGATTTAAAGAGGGAGTATTACTATGTTGAACAAGAGAAGCTGTTAGTTCTGGATATGTCCAAACTTTTGAATTTTGGACAGTTTGGATCATTTGTGTAAAGTGAAGAGGTAACATTCTAGCATTACCATATGCTTTTACTCCTCTGGAAATAAGGGCTTTACCAGTTACTATTTGAGGTGCTTTTTCTAAAACAATAAAGTTTTTTGGAAGTTTATTGGAGGCAATGAGCTTATTTACATCTGTAGCTACAGAGTCGTAGTCGGCTAAAATGATAGAATCATCTTGTAAAGTTAGATGAAGTAGCTCCTCTTTGGAAGTTACTTCTTTAACATTGTTAATATTATATTTTTTTTTCCATTCATATGGTAAATCTAAATCTTGAGTAAATAAAATAAATTTCATACTATCGCTCCGAAAAAACATACTGTTTTGATTTTAAAATAGGTTTTAAAATATATTGCATAATTGTTTTTTTACCTGTTACAATATCTACTTTTGCAACCATACCAGGAATAATATGTAATGGATGCTCTTTTGTACCTAAATAATTTTTTTCTGTTTCAATATAAATAAGATAAAAGGTATTCTCTTTTTTATCTGTTATTGTATCTGGAGAGATATTAACAACTTTTCCTTTTAAACCACCATAAATAGCATAATCGTAAGCAGATATTTTAACACTTGCCTCTGCACCTGGGTGAATAAATGCAATATCGCTAGGTTTAATTTTAATCTCTAAAAAGAGTTTTTTATTTGTTGGAACTATCTCTACTAAATCTGCTCCAGGTTTTACAACACCACCAATAGTGTGGACAAAAAGTTTTTGAACAATACCATTTACAGGTGATTTTACAATAGTTCTATTTACTTTATCTGTATATTCAAGTTGTTGAGCTTGAAGTTGTGCCATTTGAGATGTTACTTCATTAAGCTCTTTTTTTGCTTCATTCATAAATGCTTGTTTAGCTTCTATGCGTTTTTGTCTATATTCTTCTATGGCATAACGAAGTCTTGGTAAAGAGAGTTGTACTGCTTCTATGTCGTTTTCTATTCCATTTGCTTCACGTTTAAGCTTTAAAAAATCAACTTTAGATTTTATCCCTTGTTGTACCATTGGAGCAGTCATAGCTATCTCTTCTGTTACATATTCAAGAGACTTCTTTAAGTTTTTTATTTTTACTATTGCTTCTTTAAGTTCTTGTTTTTTTTGCTCTATTTGTTGTGCAATAGTTTTATCTTTAGCAAGATATTCCTCTCTTTTTGAATTGTATAGTTCTTTGGCAAGAGCAATTTGTTTTTTGAGCCCTTCATCATCTGTTTGAATATCTTGAAATGGAAGATTATTTGCTTGAGCGTAGAGTCTTAAACGTTTTGCTTCAAGTTCTTGAAATTTGATTTTATTTGTTTGTGCAGAAGCTAAAGATTTAGAGTTGTTGATTTTTAAAAGAACTTGACCTCTTTTGACTCTATCTCCTTCTTTGACTAAAATAGATTCAACAATACCACCTTCAAGGTTTTGAATAAGTTGATTTTTTCCATATGGTATAACTTTTCCATTTCCACGTGTAATTTCATCTACCTCTGCAAAAGATGCCCATGCTATAAAAGTGAGAACTGTAAAGAGCCATATTTTTATAACACGACTAATACGAGATGGAGTTCTATTGAGTATAGCAGCACTCAGGCTGTTCATAAATTCGTAATCTTTTTCACTTAATTCTATGTTTTTATTACGTTTCATCTACTTTTTACCTTGAAGTTTTTTAAGAGCTTCCTCTTTTGGTGCATCGATAACTAAACGAGTATTATCTATAACCATAATTCTATCTACAATATTTAAAAGAGTCATTTTTTGTGTTACAAAAATAGCAGTTCTTCCTTTAACATTTTGTTGAATGTTTTTAAGAACCCTTGCTTCTGTTGTTTGATCCATAGCATTTGTTGGTTCATCAAAGAGCATAATAGGGGAGTTAATAAGAAATGCACGTGCAATTCCAATACTTTGACGTTGACCTCCTGAGAGTCCTTGTCCACGCTCTCCAATTGGCATCTCATATCCACGTGGATGTTTTTTTACAAATTCATCTGTGGTACTAATTTGAGCAGCTTTTATCATATCGCTATCTGTTGCGTAAGATGCTCTATAGAGAATATTGTCTTTTACTGTTCCTCTAAAGAGCATTACATCTTGAGAAACGTATCCTATATTTTTACGTAAATCTGCAGGGTCAATTTGTTTAATATCGATTCCATCTATTAAAATTTGCCCTTCATCTGGTTCATAAAGACCTAAAATAAGCTTTTGAATAGTACTTTTTCCAGAACCAATACGCCCAATAATAGCTACTTGTTCACCTGGTTGAATTGTAAAAGAGATATTTTTTAGTGCAGGAATCTCATTGCCTGGATATGTAAAAGTTACATCTACAAACTCAATAAGACCAGTAAACTCTGGACGTTGTACAAACTCTTTAGCAGCGGGGCGTTCCCCCTCTTTGGAGATGATATCGTTAAGTGCTTCATACGATGTTTTTGTATCTTCATAACTTGTCATAAGTGCAGTCACCTGACTCATTGGAGCAAGTGCTTTTCCTGTTAAAATAACAATACCAATAAGCCCACCCATAGAGAGATTGAATTCTTGAATTTGGTATACACCATAAATGATAATCATTACAGTATTGAGCTGAATTAACAGTTGAGTGATAGTTGGAATAGATGCAGAAAGAAGACGGGATTTTAAACTTCTTGTAGCAATTTCACCAGTTGCTTCCTCCCATTTGTATTGTACTTGAGAGAGCGTTCCTAAAGTTTTAAGTGTTTCAATATTACTAAGAGTTTCAATTAAAACAGCACTTTTGTTGGCACTTGCTTCATGTGTACTTTCTATACTTTGACGAAGTGGTTTTTTTATGAAGTAAGCATATCCTATAATAAACATCATAGTAAAAAGTGGAAATAAAACAATCGCTCCACCAATATATGCAATAACTATTAAAAAGATAATAGTAAATGGTAAATCTATAAGTGCTGCCATTGTAGCATTTGTTAAAAAGCTACGAATTGAGTCAAAATCTTTTAACTGACTAGAGAAAGAACCAACTGAATTTGGATGGTTTTGCATTTTTAAATCAAGCACTTTTTCAAAGATAATAGAGGACATAATAATATCACTCTTTTTTGCAGCCATCTCTAAGAGGTAGGTTCGCGTAAACTTTAAAAAAGTATCTATAATATAAACAATACTTACCCCAATTGCAAAAACCCATAATGTTTCAATAGCATTATTTGGTACAACTCTGTCATAAACATTCATAGTAAAAAGAGGAGAAGCTAAAACAAAAAGGTTAATTAGCAAAGAAGCATAAAGTACATCTTTATAAATTGGTAAAGAGAGTTTTAGTGTATCCCAAAACCAATGCTTTTGTTGGATGTGAAGTGTTCTAGATGAATTTTTATCGACATATTCAAATGCCTTTTTAATCATAAATCCATAGCCGATATATTCATCTTCTAAGTCTTCCATATCTACTGTCATTGGAACAGCTTCTTCAGCTGGCATAATAATAGTAGCTTCTGTACCATCTTCACTAATAGATTCTAAAATAGCAGCACTTTGATTAGAGAGTAAAATAATCATAGGAAGTTGCAGTGGAGATATTTGTGAAAGTGGTCTTTTTACAATAGTAGATTTTAAACCAGCTCGAGCTGCTGCACGTGAAAATAAACCTTTAGATTTATTGATGGAAAAAAGTTCAGGAGATTCTTTGCCTGGTTCTATTGGTAATCCTGCTGTTAGTGCTTCAGCAGAATAGGGTTTATGGTAAAGTTTTGTAAAAAGGACAAGTGCATCAAGCAGAGAGTCCATACGTACATTATTTGCTTCTGTAAATAACATCTAACTAATTATCCTCTTTATATAATTTCTTGACAACAATAGTTGCACTGTTGTTTTGTTTTATATTTTCTAAACTTATTGGTGCTTCATCTGCATTACTAAAGAGAGTAATGTTTTGTTTTGAAATACCATGGTTTATGAGATTCTCAAGAATTGTTTTTCCTCTTTTATTAGATAAGTTTTGCATCTCTTGTTTTGTTTTTGAAGAGTTGAATGCATTTGTATAAATATCAATTTTTATGTTTTTTAAACCATACAGTTTAAGTTGTAAAATAAGATTATTAAAACGTTGTGAGCCATTGATATCTAAGGACTCATTATTGTCGTAGAATGTAAAGTTGTTGTATCTTTCAATTTGTGTAATATTATTCTCTTTTTGTAAGTAGCAACCAAGTGAATCTTTGATTGTAGATGATAAAGAATTGTCACAAATATCTAAATTATTTGGAATAAGGTCTTTATCTTGGTCTAAATTAAAGTGGATTTGTTCTAGATTTTTTTGAAGAATAGTTTCACTATTTTGACCCATAATGTTATCTACTAAAAGTCCTAGTGCATTTAAAACTTTATATTTTGCAAGTAAAGCATTATATTTTGAATTAATAATTTGTGTTCTTGCTCCTATTAAATCATTTTGAGCAGAGAGTAAATCTAGTAGAGAGCGTCTTCCTAAGTCATATTCTCTTGTGTATAAATTTAGAGTTTTTAATGAAAACTGTTTATATTTTTGAAGATGTATGAGTTGTTCTTGAAGTTTTTCTTGTGCTACCCATGAAAGAGAAAGTTTTTCTATGGTATTACGTTTAATTGAATTTTGTTTTATAAACTCTGTTTTTATATCATTAAGAGCTTTTTTTGTTAGGGCTTCATCGCTAAAACCATTAAAAAGATTATATCGTAGAAGAATCATAGCTTTGAAACTGTTTGTATCTCCCTCTACACCACTAAGGTTTCTATTTAAAGATTCTGTAATCTCCAAATCGAGTGTAGGATAAAAAAGTGCTTTTTTCTCTTTATGTGCAGCGCGGGCTATTTTTATATTGTAGTAACTAATTAGTAATGATGGATTGTGTGTCACTCCATAACGTAAAGCTTCCTCTAAAGATGATGGAAGTATTGGAGAAAAATCTGGTTCCTCTAAAGAGTCTAAATCAAACTTTCTTCCAAGTGTTTTTTCTAAATTTAAAATTGTATTTTCTAATGTATTTTGAGATACAACAAGATTAGATTTTGCAAGAGCAAGGGATGACTCTATTTTATTTACTTCGGAGAGAGTTGTTAATCCAGAATCGTAAAGTTTTTGCACTTTTTTTAAAATATCTGTGTCTATATCTACATTTTCCTGAGAATTTATAACCAACTCTTTGTTACGTAAAACTTCAACATAGTTTTGCGCTAACTCTAATGCAATATCGTTAACACTTTGTGCATAGTCGTAAGAACTTGAGAGAATTTTAAACTTTTGTTGAGAAATTTGTGAGCTTGTTACAAAACCATCAAATATTTTTTGCGTTAATTTTAAAGAGTTTTGATAGATTGTAAAGTTTGTTGTCTTGTCCGGAAGGTTGTTTGCTTGGTTTGTTTTTTCTGTATTTTCAATTCCAACACCCAAAGAGAGCTCTATTGTGGGTAAATACCCAGCTTTAGAGATTTTAAGATCCTCTTGCATTGAACTGTAGCTTTGGCTTTTTTCTTGAAGAGTAGGGTTTGTCTCTAGCACTTCATTTAACAATGTTTTAATTGTCTGTGCATAAAGGTTGAAACTAAGTACAATACTTAAAATAGCAGCAATTCTCATCTGTTTCCCTACAACTCTAATTTTAATTATATGATTATAGCACAAAACAAAAGAGTGCAGAGAAGTTATTCTTGCACTTTCATCTTTTTTTCGTAAATAATCACCTGATTTCTTCCATGCTCTTTTGCATAATAAAGTGCAATATCTGCAAACTTTACTATATCGCTTACAAGTGAACTATCTTCTGGAAAATTTGCTATACCTATACTTAATGTTTTAGAAAATTTTTCTGTATCGGAATTAAATATAATTTTTGCAAACTCTTCTTTAATAGTATTAGCAATTTTTTGTGCATCTTTTTGTGTTGTGTTGAAAGTTATAATTACAAACTCTTCCCCTCCAAAACGGATAGCAAGGTCTGAGCCTTTGAGAACCTTTTTAAAGACTTGTGCAACTTCAATAATTACTTTATCGCCAATATCATGACCATATGTATCATTGACAGCTTTGAAAAAGTCTATATCTAGCATCATAAGTGAAAAGTGAGATTTATCATTTATATTTTTATCCATATACTCATGGAAAAATCTTCTATTGTATAGCTTTGTCATAGGATCTTTAAGAGATCTTTCGTTTAAACGCTCCATTAACGATTTTGTTTGTAAAACAGGTTCAGCTATTTCAAAATAGTTAGAGATAATAGGTGCAAGTTCTTTTACTTTTGAAAGTTCCTCTTTTGTATTTGTGTAGATTAGTAAAGAGAGGGAGATATCTTCAGAAATTGTAACAAGGTTTGTTCTAAAAACACGACACGAATGTGGTGAGCGTTCAAAGTTTTCATTTGTAACATAAGTAGTTGCTTGTGTTTTATAGACTATTTTTCTTCTCTTTTGTTCTGAAAGATTTTCAAAAATTACAAACTCTTTAATATGAAAGTTGTGTTCAAGAACATAGGCAATACGTTCATAAATTTTCATTTTGTCGATATCTGTTTCAATTGTTTTTTTGAATCTAAAAATTTCAGAAAGTTCATTAAGTCGTGTTGCAACTTTTGCTGCATCATCTGAAACTTTTGTTTTAATATAGTAAGAAAAGTCCCCTTTGTATGCACGAGTATAGCCTCTTCTAAGTCATCAAAAAGTTTAATATACGGCTTAATTAAATAACTAGATATAAAAAATACAATTGTAATCAGAATAATTTTAATAATTAGATTATCAACTTGATCTTTAATATCTGTTGCATAAACCTTTACTGTTAATTGCTCCAAGAACTTCACCCTCTTGAACATTTGTATGACAGCTCATACAGTTTGGAGAACCATATTTACTTGCAATATAGGGAATAGTAACACGAATTGCAGTTTGGTCATCACCATTTATAAGCTTTGTGACTATTTTGCCTTTTGCTAAAACCTCTTTTTCAATATCATCATACTTGTAACTCTCAATTTCACCTTCACCATAGATTTCAATTATTTTTTTACTACGTAAAACATGTAAAGATTGAACATTTTGGTGTTTAATGACATTATTGAGGTATTCATCACTTTTATCCATAGTGCCATTAACCATATGAGATATAAGCCCATCACGTATAGATTCAGCTAAAGAGTTGATATGTGAGATTGAAGATTTTTTGCCATAATCAATAAAATTAATAACAACACTACCCAATATAAATATTGATAATGTAGAGAGAATAGTAACAATAAGGATTAAAACTTTTCTATTTATATGCATAATTAAACCAAATTTGTACAGATTGTTTGTGTTTTTTATTTGTATATTAGAGAATTGTTTTTTATCTTTTTTTAACAAATCATCATCATTTTATCTTTTAAGGGATAAAAGCTCTATTAAACACAAAAAAATATTGAGAGTTTTATTCTTCTTATGTTAGAATTTTGAAATTATAAGGAGAGTTGTAAATATGAAAGTTATTTTTATGGGAACACCAGATTATGCTCAAAAGATTTTAGAGGGTTTAATCGCAAATGAAAGTATAGAGGTAGTTGCAGTTTATACGCAGCCAGATAAGCCAGTAGGGCGTAAAAAAGTTTTAACACCTCCACCTGTAAAAGTAACTGCACAAGAACACAATATTGCAGTGTATCAGCCTGTAAAATTAAGAGATGAAGCAGTTGTAAGAGAGTTACAACAAATTGAGTGTGACTTTATTGTAGTTGCTGCATATGGTCAAATTTTACCAAAAGAGGTGCTAGAGTATGCTCCATCTATTAACCTGCATGCTTCTATTTTACCAAAATATAGAGGAGCAAGTCCTATTCAGCAAGTTTTATTAGAAGGGGATGATATAACGGGTGTAACAGCTATGCTTATGGATGAAGGACTTGATACTGGTGATATTTTAAAAATTGAAACAATAGAGATTGCTCCAGATGAGATGGTTGAGTCTTTGTTTAATCGTTTAACACAAGTTGCTACAACGCTTACTTTGGATGTTTTGAAAAACTATAATTCTCTTATTCCACAAAAACAAGATGATTCTCTAGCAACACATTGTATTAAAATTACAAAAGCAAATGGAAAAGTGGAATTTGAAAATGCAGAGCTTTTATATAAAAAATACAAAGCATACACTCCATGGCCTGGAATATATTTAGAGAGTGGTTTAAAGCTTAAAGAGATTGCACTTGAATCTAAAGAGGGAAGTTTTAAAGCAGGTGAAATTTTATCTATAGATAAAGAAAGTATTGTTGTTGGTTGTACTCAAGGGAGCGTACGTATTTTTAGAGTACAAGCACCTTCAAAAAAAGAGGTAAGTGTTTTAGATTATATTAATGGTAAAAGGTTTAAAGTTGCAGATACTTTTGCTTGACGAAGTAGATTCTACACAACTTTACCTAAAAAAAGCACTTATACAAAAAAAACTTACACCCCCTTGTGGTGTTTTAGCAAAGATTCAAACTGCAGGTGTAGGAAGTAGAGAAAATAGTTGGATAGGTTTAGAGGGGAATTTTTTTTTCTCTTTTGCACTAAACTTAAATGATTTACCACAAGATTTAAAATTAGAATCTGCTTCTATCTACTTTGCTTATTTATTGCGTGAAGTTTTAGAGGAACTTGGTTCAAAAGTATGGTTAAAGTGGCCAAATGATTTTTATGTAGAAGATAAAAAAATTGGAGGGATGATTACAAATATAGTAGGGAACTCCCTTGTGTGTGGTGTTGGAATAAATTTAGTAAAAAATCCAAACTCTTTTGCAAAGTTAGATATTGTACTCTCAAAAGAGAAACTATTGGGAGCTTATGTAGAAAAAATAGAAAAAAGAGTTTTATGGAAGCAAGTTTTTAGTAAATATAAGCTAGAATTTCAAAAAAGTAAAACATATACTACACATGCAAAAGAACACACAATTGCACTTTGTGATGCAATTTTAAATGATGATGGTTCAATTACAAGTAATGGCGAAAGGGTGTATAGTCTAAGATGAGTGAAGTAATCGTAATTGCAAATCAAAAGGGTGGTGTTGGTAAAACAACAACTGCTGTAAACTTAGCTGCATCTTTAGCAGTTGCAGAAAAAAAAGTGCTGTTAATAGACAGTGACCCCCAAGCAAATGCTACAACATCGCTTGGTTTTCATAGAAATGATTATGAATTTAATATCTATCATGTGCTTATTGGTGCAAAAGATTTAGAGGATATTATTTTAAAATCAGACATAGCAACACTTTATCTAGCTCCATCTAACATTGGTTTAGTTGGTATAGAAAAGGAGTACTACGATGCAGATAACGCAAAAGGTAGAGAACTCGTTTTGAAAAAAGCTATTGAGAAACTTAGAGATACTTATGACTATATTATTATCGATTCTCCTCCAGCACTTGGCCCTATGACAATTAATGCTCTTTCTGCGTCAAACTCTGTAATTATCCCAATTCAGTGTGAATATTTTGCACTAGAGGGGCTTGCACAGCTTTTAAATACTATTAAACTTGTAAGAAAATCACTCAATCCAAAACTAACAATTAAGGGCTTTTTGCCAACTATGTTTTCTACACAGAACAATCTTTCAAAACAAGTTTTTGAAGATTTAAAACAACATTTTAATGATAAATTGTTTCGTGATAATGATGATGAGTTTATTGTAATTCCAAGAAATGTAAAACTTGCAGAATCTCCATCTTTTGGGAAACCTGCAATTTTATATGATGTACGCTCAAAAGGTTCTATGGCGTACCAAACTTTAGCACAGGCGATTATAAAATAATGAAGAAAAATAAATCATTAGGTAGAGGTTTAGATGCTCTTTTGGGTGAGATTGATGAGGCGTATGAAAATGAATCATCAAATAAAGATGTTATTTTAGAACTAGATGTTGCAGATATTAAACCAAATCCCTATCAACCAAGAAAAGAGTTTGATCAAGAAACACTTTTAGAGTTAGCAAATTCTATTAAAAAAGATGGTCTTATTCAGCCTATTGTTGTAACACAAGAGTTAGATGGTTATGTACTCATTGCTGGTGAGAGACGTTTACGTGCTTCTAAACTTGCTAATTTACCAACTATTAAAGCTATTGTTTTAAATGTTGATGAAAAACAGGTTCGCTCTTTAGCGCTTATTGAAAATATTCAGCGTGATGAACTTAACCCTGTAGAGCTTGCATATGCTTATGAAGAGCTTTTAAAAGTTTATGAGTTTACACATGAAGAGCTCTCTACTAAAATCCATAAAAATAGAACACATATTACCAATACTTTACGCCTTTTACAACTCTCTAAATATACACAAGATGCACTGATCGCAAAGAAAATTACAGCAGGTCATGCAAAAGTTTTAGTGGGACTCTCAGAGCGAGACCAAATGCTTATTGTAAACTCTATTATTGGTCAAAAGCTAACAGTAAGAGAAGTGGAAGCTATGATTAAAAGTATGAAAAATCAAGAGAAAAAAGAGGAGACATCTACACCAAAAGTAGAGGTGAAATCCTACGATTTTTCAGCTTTGAAATCAAGTTTTGAAAATGTTGGTTTGAAACATAAAATATCTAAAAATAAATTAACAATTGAGTTTGAATCGCAAGAAGAGGTTGAAAAATTGCTTCAATTGTTGAAAAAATAGTAAATTAATTCAAAACTTAAACGAAAAATCTAATAAATATTACAAACTTTAACTATCCTTTCAATTTTATCATAGTATAATCTACCTAACTTTTAGGAGGTGCTATGTTAGATATAAGTCCAATACTACTAATGGTCACATTTGTTGTATTTCTTTCACTCATAGCCGTTCTGAACAGTTGGCTTTATAATCCTTTATTTGCATATATGAATAAACGTGATGCTGATATTAAGTCAGATTTAGAACAAGCTGGTTCTAATGATGATGAAATCGCAGAACTAAATTCTAAAGCAGAGTCGATTATTATGAAAGCTAAACTTGAAGCTGCGGCTCTAAGAGAGAAGGTAATTGAGGATGCTAAGAAGTTAGCAGAGAGTAAAATCGAAGCTAAGCGTGCTGAATTAGCTAATGAATATGCGGAGTTTGAAAAATCTCTTGTTTCTTCTAAAGAGGAACTAGTTAAAGATTTACAAGCGCAAGTTCCAGTATTCAAAAAAGCTGTTGAAGCTAAATTTAGTCAAATTTAAAAAGGATGTAATGTGAGTAGAATATTAGTATTAATACTAACGATGTCAACAATAGCATTAGCATCTGAAACTGTTAAAGATGGTAGTACAGATATCGTTCAAAGAACGGTGAATTTCTTACTATTTGCTGGGCTAGTTTGGTATTTAATAGCTGAACCTGTAAAGAGCTATTTTCAAGCACGCAGCGATGCTATCGCTGATGAATTGAAAAAAGTTCAAGATAAACTTAATGAGTCTGTTGAACTGAAAAAAGAAGCAACTCTTAAGGTTGAAGAAGCTGAAAAATTCGCTCAAGAATTAATGGCTACAACAGATGTTGAAGCGAAGATTTTAAATGAAAAAATCATGGCTCAATGTGATGCTGACCTTGAAGTAATTGAGAAACAACATAAGTCACTTATGGAGTTTGAACAAAGAAAAATGGTTAGTGATGTTGTAGAAGAGATTCTTGAGGATGTTCTTGCTCAAAGTAGTAAGAAATTCGATAAAAAAGCTATGGCAAACGTTATCTTAAAGAAGGTGGCATAGATGGAAGAACTAATTGCAAAAAGATATATCAAAGCTTTAATTGAGGGTGAAAAATCATCTGCAATTGAAGGTATGGCTGTAGTTTTTTCAACTTTAGCTGTGGCTGTTGAAAGTAAAGAGCTTTCAGAAATAATTAACAATCCAGATGTAAAAAGTGCTGATAAAGCTGCTATTTTATTAGATGCTGTTAAAAAAGTGAAATCAGATAGAATTAATAATCTTATTAAGCTTTTAGCTGAAAACAAGCGTCTTTCTCTTATTCCTGCTATGGCAGAGCAATTGAGAAAAACTTTAGCAGATAGTACAAAACAATATCAAGGTGTTGTTTATAGTAATGCAAAAATTGACAACAAACTTGTTAGTCAATTAAGCGACGGTTTAAGCAAAAAGTTTGATTCAAAAATCACTTTATCTTATGAAAAAGATGATTTTGATGGTATTAAAGTAAATGTTGATGATCTTGGTGTTGAAATTAACTTCTCTAAAGAGAGAATTAATTCTCAAATGATAGAACATATTTTAAAAGCAATTTAACTTTCAACGAGAGGAGAACATATAGTGGTAGCAAAAATTAAAGCTGATGAAATCAGTTCAATAATTAAAGAGCGTATCGACAATTTTGAATTAAATGTTGATATTAATGAAACTGGTAAGGTAGTTTCTTATGCTGATGGTGTTGCTCAAGTTTACGGACTAAGCAACGTTATGGCTGGAGAGATGTTAGAATTTGAAGATGGTACTAAAGGTTTGGCAATGAACCTTGAAGAGAGCAGTGTAGGGGTTGTTATCCTTGGTTCTGGTAATACTCTTCGTGAAGGTTCATCTGTAAAAAGACTTGGAAAACTTCTTCGTGTTCCAGTTGGTGATGCTCTTCTTGGTCGTGTTGTAAATGCACTTGGTGAGCCAATTGATGGTAAAGGTCCAATCGAAGCAACAGAAACTCGTTTCGTTGAAGAGAAAGCTCCTGGTATTATGCAACGTAAATCTGTTCATGAACCACTTGCAACTGGTATTAAAGCTATTGATGCACTAGTGCCAATTGGTCGTGGTCAACGTGAGCTTATTATTGGTGATAGACAAACTGGTAAAACAACAGTTGCAATCGATGCAATCATTAACCAAAAAGGTAATGGTGTTGTATGTATCTATGTTGCTATTGGTCAAAAAGAATCTACTATTGCTCAAATTGTTCGTCGTTTAGAAGAGCATGGTGCAATGGAATATACAATTGTTGTATCTGCAACAGGTTCTGAAGCAGCTGCACTTCAATTCTTAGCACCATATACTGGTGTTACTATGGGTGAATATTTCCGTGACAATGCACGTCATGGTTTAATTGTTTATGATGATTTATCTAAACATGCAGTAGCTTACCGTGAAATGTCACTTATTCTTCGTCGTCCTCCAGGTCGTGAAGCTTACCCAGGTGATGTTTTCTATGTTCACTCAAGACTTCTTGAGCGTGCTGCTAAGCTTTCAGATGAAAAAGGTGCTGGTTCTTTAACTGCATTACCAATTATCGAAACTCAAGCAGGTGATGTTGCGGCTTATATCCCAACAAACGTTATCTCTATTACAGATGGTCAAATCTTCTTAGAAACTGACCTTTTCAACTCAGGTGTTCGTCCAGCAATTAATGTTGGTCTTTCAGTATCTCGTGTTGGTGGTGCTGCACAAATCAAAGCTACTAAACAAGTTGCTGGTACACTTAGACTTGACCTTGCTCAGTATCGTGAACTTCAAGCATTTGCTCAATTTGCATCTGATCTTGATGAAGTTTCTCGTAAACAACTTGAGCGTGGTCAAAGAATGGTAGAGGTTCTAAAACAAGGGCCATTCTCTCCACTTTCTGCTGAGAAACAAGTTGCAATTATTTTTGCAGGTAACGAAGGATTCTTAGATGATTTAGATCCATCTGATGTTGTTCGTTTTGAAGCTGAGCTGTATCCATTTATTGAAGCTTCTTATCCTCAAATTTTTGAGAATATTAGAAGTACTTCAAAAATTGATGATGATACAAAAGCATTATTAACAAAAGCACTTGAAGAATTTAAAGCTAGCTTCGTAGCAGCTTAAGGAATGCTTTATGGCAAACTTGAAAGATATTAAAAGAAAGATAGGCAGTGTATCTAATACACAAAAGACGACACGTGCTATGAAGCTTGTAAGTACGGCTAAACTTCGCCGTGCTGAAGAGCTTGCTAAACGTTCACGTCTTTATGCGCAAAAGATGAATCAGGTAATTGCCGAAATAGCTGGACGCATTAAATGTAATAAAATTGGTGGGATTGAAAATCGCTGTTTTACAGAGATTGAAAACCCTCAGGTTATTGATATTATCTTTGTAACTGCAGATAAAGGTTTATGTGGAGGTTTTAATATTCAAACTATTAAAGCTGTGAATAAACTTATTGCAGAATATAAAGAGAAAAATGTAAAAGTGCGTTTACGTGGTATCGGTAAAAAAGGTATAGAATTCTTTAAATATAACGAAGTTGAATTATTTGACGAAGTGAAAGATTTAAGTTCTAGACCTGACAAAGTAAGATCTGATGAGTTCATTTTATCTTCTATTGAAGACTATAAAGCTGGTAAAATTGATGGGCTTTATATCGTTTACAATGGATATAAAAATATGATCACTCAGGAATTACATGTAAACAAAGTGTTACCTGTTGACACTGAAAATTTTGATTGTACTGAAGTTGAAAAATCTGTGCTTGAAGTTGAAGCACAAGATGAAGAGCATATGCTTGACTCTCTAGTAGAGAAATATGCTGAATACAACCTTTACTATGCTCTTATTGATTCTGTTGCTGCTGAACATTCAGCACGTATGCAAGCTATGGATGCTGCAACAAACAATGCAAAAGAGATGGTAAAACAATTAAATGTTGAATACAATAAAGCACGTCAAGCTGCTATTACTACTGAGCTGATAGAAATTATCAGTGGTGTGGAGTCTATGAAATAATGGAGAAAAATATGATTGGAAAAATTAGCCAGGTAATGGGTCCAGTTGTTGATGTTGATTTTGAAGGTTATCTTCCAGTAATCAATGAAGCAATTGAGGTTAAAGTTAACTTAGAAGGTAATGAACACCGTTTAGTGTTAGAAGTTGCTGCTCACTTAGGTGATGGTCGTGTAAGAACTATTGCTATGGATATGAGTGAAGGTCTTGTTCGTGGTATGGATGCAAAAGCTACTGGTGCTCCTATTCAAGTTCCAGTTGGTGAAAAAGTTCTTGGACGTATTTTCAACGTAATTGGTGAAACTATTGATGAGGGTGAGCAAATTGAAGATGCTCCAATGTGGTCTATTCACCGTGATCCTCCACCACTTGTTGATCAATCTACAAAAACAGAGATGTTTGAAACTGGTATTAAAGTTGTAGATTTACTTGCTCCTTATGCAAAAGGTGGTAAAGTTGGTCTATTTGGTGGTGCTGGTGTTGGTAAAACAGTTATTATCATGGAGCTTATTCACAATGTTGCTCATGGTCATGATGGTCTTTCTGTATTTGCTGGTGTTGGTGAAAGAACTCGTGAAGGTAATGACCTTTACCACGAAATGCTTGAGTCTAACGTACTTGACAAAGTTGCACTGTGCTACGGTCAAATGAGTGAACCACCAGGAGCACGTAACCGTATTGCTCTTACTGGTCTTACAATGGCTGAGTATTTCCGTGATGAGAAAAAATTAGATGTACTTATGTTCATCGATAATATTTTCCGTTTTGCTCAATCAGGTTCTGAGATGTCTGCACTTCTTGGACGTATCCCATCAGCTGTTGGTTACCAACCAACTCTTGCTCGTGAGATGTCAGCGTTACAAGATCGTATTACATCTACAACTACTGGTTCAATTACATCTGTTCAAGCTGTTTATGTACCAGCGGATGACTTAACTGACCCGGCTCCTGCTTCTGTTTTTGCTCACTTAGATGCAACAACAGTACTTAACCGTAAAATTGCGGAAAAAGGTATCTATCCTGCAGTTGATCCACTAGATTCAACTTCAAGATTACTTGATCCACAAATTTTAGGTGAAGAGCACTATAACGTTGCACGTGGTGTACAACAAACTTTACAAAAATACAAAGATCTTCAAGATATCATCGCTATTCTTGGTATGGATGAGCTTTCTGAAGATGATAAAAAAGTTGTTGAGCGTGCTCGTAAAATTGAAAAATTCCTTTCTCAACCTTTCTTCGTTGCGGAAGTTTTCACAGGTGCACCTGGTAAATATGTATCTTTAGAAGACACTATTAAAGGATTCAAAGGTATCTTAGATGGTGAGTATGACCATATGCCAGAAAATGCTTTCTATATGGTTGGTAGTATAGATGAGGCTATTGAAAAAGCACAAAAACAATAATTTGTGCTTAAAAAATTAAAGGACTGAAATGGATATGTTTAAACTAGAGATCCTAACACCTAATGGCGAAATCTTTAATGATGAAGTTCTTAGTGTGGTTCTCCCTGGTGAAGAGGGAGAGTTCGGTGTTCTTGCTCATCATGCTTCTTTATCAACACTTTTAGAAGCTGGTGTAATTGATATCGAAAAAGCAGATAAATCAGTCGAATCTATTCTTATTAACTGGGGTGTAGTTCAAGTTGATGAAGAAAAAGTAATTGTACTTGTTGAGGGTGCAGTTGCTATTCGTGGTGAAAATGAGGGTGAGATTGCTAAAGCGTTAGAGGAAGCAAAAGAGTTAATTACTTCTATTGCAGATGCTAATCCAGCAATCGCTTCAGTTTCAGCAAAAATTGAATCTGCAGCTCAAAAATTATTATAAGATAATGATAAACGATTTAATAGATTTTTATCTAAAAAGTCACCCAGTTACAATTGGAGTATTGGTGCTTTTAGCACTTTACTTCATTGTACTGAACTGGGTCTTTTTTTACCGTTACTTCTCTTTAAATGGTTGGCTTTCAAAAGAGAGTGAATCTTTAGAGACTCTACTTCTTGGTGCTTCAAGTGTAAGTGATAACTCATTTTTAAGTAAATTTTTAAAAACTTCTAGTGCAACAAAAGAGGTTTTAGATTTAGCTATGCTTGCTGCAACAAAAGAGGCTACAAAAGGGCTGTCTTTATTGTCAATTTTTTCTTCTACGACACCTTTTATTGGTTTGTTTGGGACTGTTGTTTCAATTTTAGATACATTTTCCCATATTGGGCAGACAACAGGAAGTATGTCTGTTATCTCTAGTGGTGTTGCTGATGCTTTAATTGCAACTGCAGCGGGGATTTTTGTAGCAATATTTTCATACACATACCACCAAATCTTAAAAAGAAAATCGTATGAATTAATCAACTTACTTCAAATGCAATCTGAAGCAGTTGTAACAAGAACAAAAGAGATATAGATGCAATTGTACGATTGGGATGATAAACCAGAACTAAACATTACACCACTTGTTGATGTAATGTTAGTGCTTCTTGCTATTTTAATGGTGATTGCTCCAAATATTATTTTTGAAGAGAATATTCAACTTCCTCAAGGTTCTGCAACACAGCAGATTCAAAAAATACCACCTGTTCATATTACAGTTGATAAAAACAAACATATTAAGATAAATAAAGATAGTTACTTGTTTAATGCTTTTATGGATAACTTTTACCTTTATGCACAAAAGTTAGATAAAAAAGCAACAGTTTTAATTAGTGCAGATAAAACTTTAGATTATGGTGATGTTATGCGTGTACTTGGTGCTGTAAAGCAAGCAGGTTTTAAAGAGGTTTCTTTAGCAACGAATGGATAGAGATACTAAACTATTTTATATGAGTGGTTTTTTATCACTCTTTTTATTTTCCTTCTTTCTTTTTTCTTTTTTTTATATGATGATGGCATCTTCAAAGATAAAGAGTTATGCTCTTAAAAAAGAAGAGTATATCTCTGTGTCTTTATATACGCCACCAATACCAAAAAAAGAGCAGCAATCAACAAAGAGTGCAGATATTGTAAAAGAGGTAACTCCTGTAGTAGCTAAAAAAAGTGTTTCAACAAATGAGATGAAACATAAAGATGTTGATGTGAGTGATCTTTTTAGTAATGTTTGGACAAAAAAGGTTGTTATTGATAAAAAAGAGCCTAAGAGAAAAACATTGGATAAAAGAAGAATTTTAGAGATAACAAAAGAGACGAAGTATATAAAAAAACAAAATCAAAACTCTCAAAAAGTTTCAAAAGAGTTAGAAAAACTTCAAATTACACAAAAAAATACTCATAAGAAAAAAGCATCGACTGCACAAGAGGTAAATGAGTATTTAGCTAAAATCAATGCATTAGTTTATCGTTACTTTAACCCTCCTCAAAATTCTCAAGGGCATAGTGTAAAAGCGGTAATAGAGTTAAGTCCAATAGGAAACGTGATAGATTTTAGAATATTGAGTTATTCAGCAAATCAACTTTTAAATAATGAGTGTGATAGACTCAAAGAGCGTTTAAAAGATGTAGTTTTTCCTATAAATCCCCAAAATCGTTCAAGTAGAACAATTGTAATATTAACGGCCAAGGAGTAAATATATGAAAATATTGATGACACTTTTTCTTCTTTTTTCGATACTTTTTAGTTCAGATGCAACTATTGAAGTTATAAAAAAGGTAGATGCTTTACCAACTATTGCATTAGAAGATGCAACAACTCAATATGATGACCGTTTTAAAAGAGTTTTTTTTAAATCTTTAGTAGCAGATTTGAATGTTTTGTCTTTATTTAACGTAGATAGCAAAAAAGTAGATGTTAGTTTTGATCAAGAAAGGGTAGATGTAACACATAAAGATAGCGATTTTGTTGTACGTTATAGACTTTATAAGAGTGATAATAATGCACTTGCACTTGAGTTAAAACTTATTCAACGTGGAGAGGTTGTTTTTACAAAAAGATACAAAATCTCTAAACAAGCAACATATATGTTTATCTCTCATACTATTGCTTATGATTTAAACGATTTTATGGGAAGCCCTTCTGTTGAATGGATGAAAAGAAAAGTTGTATTTTCACGTATGGTTGCTCCTCAAAAGAGTGAGATAGTTATAGCAGATTATACTCTTACATATCAGCACACTATTATTAAGGGTGGATTTAATGTTTTTCCAAAATGGGCAAACAAAGCACAAACTGGAATCTATTTTACATCACTGAGTGGTTTTAAACCAACACTTAAATATGTAGATATTACAACGGGAGTTATTAAAGATATAATCGCTTCTGATGGTATGGTGATTTGTTCAGATGTAAGTGACGATGGTGTAAAACTTCTTTTAACAATGGCACCATCTGGTCAGGCAGATATTTATATTTATAACCTAAAAAAGAGAAAATATAAACGTATTACAACGTATGGTGGAATTGATGTAAATGGGCAGTTTTTAGGTGATGATAAAATTGTTTTTGTATCAAATAGACTAGGATATCCAAATATTTTCTCAAAAGATTTGGTTACACAAGAGATTGAGCAACTTGTTTATTATGGGCGTTCAAACTCTGCTTGTAGTGCCAATGGTGAGTATATTGTTTATAAAGCAAGAGAGAGTTCGAATGCTTTTGCAAAAAATACTTTTAACCTACATCTTATCTCTACAAAAACAGACTTTATTCGTCGTTTAACAGCAACTGGAGTAAATGAGTTTCCACGCTTTTCAAAAGATGGAGATGCTATACTTTTTATTAAAAACTATAAAGCACAAAGTGCTATAGGTATTATAAGACTTAACCATAATAAAAACTACCTTTTCCCACTTCGTTATGGAAAAGTACAAGCTATGGATTGGTAAAAATTAAAAAAAAGGAAAAAAATGGAACATAGAGTAGAAAATATTGTACAAATATTAGATAAACATAAAGCTGAGGCTATTGAAGTATTTGATTTAAGAGAGAAAGATTATTTTGTAGATTATGCAGTTATTGCATCATCTTTAGGAAATAAACATACTTTAGCACTTTTAGATCATCTAAAAAAAGAGTTAAAGCCTCAAGAAGAGTTTAACAATGTAGATGAGAGTGGTGATTGGGTTGTAGTTGATTTAGGAGATATTTTAATTCATATTATGACACCAGAATATAGAACTAAATATGATTTAGAGAGTTTTTTAAATTCACTTTCACAAGAGAGTGAAGCGAGTTAACTACTTCTTTAAAAGAAGTAGTTTAACTCTACACGGTATTCTGTATAAGAGGGGTCACTTTTTGTGGCTGTTGCTTCCCCCATTGCTCTTGCAAAGCGCATTTTTGCTTCAAGGTCATTTCCAATATTTTGTCTTACATCTACATGAAAAACATCACTATCTGCTTGAACACTTGGTTTTGTATCGTCAAAGTCTTGCATCGCATAGCGAGTAGAGATTGATAAACCATTGATTAGTTTTGCCTTCGAAAAGTCATAACTTGCTTGAATCATATATGTTTTTGTGTTTGCATACCAGTTATGTTGACCCATTGCACGTGTATATCCACCTGTTGGTGCAGCTTTCCAAGGAGAGATAATATCAGCATCATCTGAAATTTTAGAATATCCAAAGCGAAGTTTTAAAGCATCTTTTTGTAGGTCTAGTTTAGCAGCTATTAAAGAGCCATCAAGAGAGTTTGGATTGCTATAGCCTGTTTGGTTTGCTTTGAGGTTTGCAACACCATAAGAGGCATCTAAATCATCCATTTGTCGCATATAGCGTAAAGCTGGTGTGATTGTCCAAGAGAATGCTTTTATTTTGTACTTTGTTTCAAGTGCTATATTTGATACAACATTAAAAACACTCATGTAGCTAAGATTAAGTTGTAAGTTTTGAATAGATTTATTTTTAACTTCACTAATAAATAATTTGTTATCATCACCAATACGTGCTACTGTTAAGTTTCTATTGACTGCTGAGTCATCATTACCAGACCAAGGATCAGTTGGATTGTATGCAAGAACATCGTGTGAAGATGTATGGTCACGAAGTTTTTGTTTTGTAAAATATGCTAGTTTCAGTGTTGTGTTTGGAAACATTTTACTTATTGCACTTAATCCATCAAATGTGTTTGGAATCATTTTTGTATCATTCGATGCTGTAAAAGCACTCTCAAATAGTTGGCGACCAAGATAAAAAGATGTGTTTAAGAAGTCATATTGAAGATAAGCTTGCCCTAAGACGTTCATTCCAAATTTACCAGTTTTGGATGTATCGTTACGGCTAAGTGTATCTTTTCCAGCTTTGAGATATTGAATATCTGTAACATCCATTCTGTAAAAAGATGGGTTTTGTGAAGTATAAAGTCCAAATGTTGTACTAAGCCCTTTAAAAGAAGCACTTTTATAAATAATTGAACCTCCAACACCTAATGCATAATTATCTTTTGTTTTAGAGGTAGGATTGTCCCAATCCCAGTTAAAAAGATTTGTACGGATTCTTCCATAGAAGATTCCCTCTTTAAAAATATTTTCTAAATTATAAACTTTAGGGGGAGTTTTTGTATATGTTAGAGTCATATTTGAATTAAGAGTTACTTTATCGCTCTTTAGTGTTGCATAAGCGGAACTGCTTAATACTAAAGAGGCAGATAAAGCAAGAGAAATTTTGTTAAGTTTCATAAATTTACCTTATTATTTATCTAATGTTTTTGTTAGTTTATATGGAAAAACTTAGATAGAAATAAAAAGATTATAAAACCTTAGCAAAAATAAAACGGTTGATTCCATTTTGATACTCATGTGCTAAAACTTGATGGTGCAGTTTTAAGATAGAATCTACCAAATAAAGACCAAGTCCAAAACTATTTTTTGAAGGATTCTCTTTAGTAAAAGGTTCTATATAGTATTTTAAAGGGTGTTTTAAACATGCTCCTTTACTCTCAAAGCAAAGTTCATCATTTTGGATAAGAATAGTGATGTGTTTGTCGTCTGAATACTTCATAGCGTTATCTATCATATTTTTAATAGCAGTTGTATAGAGTCTGTAATCTACTTTTATTTTTATTTTTGCATCGATTGTTGTTGTAACATTTTCTCTCTCAACCATTGCCATATCTATAGCACCATCTATAATATCTACAACTCTGTACTCTTTAAAATTTTTAGAATCTCCTACACTTGTTACTTCTTCTATAAGAGCAAATTCATTAATAAGTGTTTCAAGGCGTTTAAAGATTGAACTAAAACGCTCCCTTTGTTTTGGGGATTCTAGCATTTGCGTTAAAATAGTTCCTTTTGCAATTGGTGTTTTTAGTTCATGCATAAGGTTACGTAAAAAGAGGGTGCGAGACTCTAAAAGTTGTATAATTTTCTCTTTTGCATGCTCTATTTCGTTAGAGATAGAGCCTATTTCATCTTCGAGTGAAGTTTTAAAAGAGATATTCATATTTCCATTTCCAAAGAGAATAATCTTTTTACGTAAACGAATAAGGGGACGTAACTTTTGAACTATAAGGAAAAAAGAGAATAAAATAACACTAATAATTGTTGTATAAACATAAAGAATTTCACCATAAACATAAGGTTTAAGTTCATCATCTTGTAGCAAAATTGAGATGTTGTCTGTTTTAAGATAAAAGTATATTTTGCGTTGGTACTCAAGCATGGAGATAGAGAGGTCATTAAGATTATTTAGCATAAAAAAACCATTGCTATTGAGTCGAAAGAGAGAAGATGTTAAATTTTTAAATGTTTCCTCTTTGAGTAGGGTAGCATTGTTTAAAATTGTAGTTACTTGATTTGTTTGACGAATAGGGTAGAGTTTGTAAACAGCAAGATTTGCCTCTACTATAACATTGGGACTATGGTTAATGCTGTGAGCTCTGTAGATTTGAGTAATAACAGAGTATTTTGTAAAAATATGGTTGATATACTGAGCTTTGTTAAGTTTGTAAAATTCCAAAAAAATTGCACTTACACTTACAAGTGATACTGTAAGTGCAAAAAGTACAGTGATTAAAACAGCATGTCTTTTCATTATTTTAGAAGTTTATACCCAACACCACGAACAGACTCTATAAGTGATTTATCTCCAAGTTTTGCACGAATTCTTCCCACCATAACATCTATGCTTTTGTTCGATGAGTCTTCATTAATTGCACTTACATTATGGATAAGATCTTCACGTGAAACTACAAGTCCTTGTTTTGAGATCATATATGCTAAGATTCCAAACTCTGCGTTTGTAAGGTCGATATTTCTTCCTTTGTATGTGATAGTCATTGTCTCTTTATCACATTTAAAGTCACTCTTAGACTCCTCTTTTTCTTGTGCTTTTGCCTCGTAACGGCGAAGTACAGAGTGGATTCTTGCCTCAAGCTCACGTGGATCGTAAGGTTTTGGAAGGTAGTCATCTGCTCCTAGTTCAAGTGCTTTGATTTTGTCTGTAACATCACTTCTTGCACTTGAGATAATAATAGGAATATCTTGATGTCTGCGAATAGACTCACAAACTTCTAAACCATCCATACCTGGAAGTGTAAGGTCTAATATAACTAAGTCAAACGGTTCTAGTTTTAAGATACTCACTGCTTTAAAAGGGTCATCCTCAGTTATAACCTCAAACTCAAATTGTTCTAAATACTCCGTTAGAATTTCTGCTAATTCTAAATCATCTTCAATCATTAATATTTTTTTCATAACAAAATTATAACATTTTAGAGATAATTGGGGGTTAATGAGGGGATTGATGTTTGTTTTTTTAGTATAATGACTGAGTCTAGCGAATACATTGGCTACTCTGATTTGTTAGCATTTGAACTTCTTAAGAGTTTTTGTAGCAGTAGCTCTTCTACATTTTGTCTTGAGTCAAAAATAGCCATTATATAAACAGTATCACTATCAATTTTATACATAA
>Ga0256837_1000361_pt1 | contig 39785 bp, 42 predicted proteins | sample 4562384metaG_FD_185976 | JGI IMG/M metagenome (GOLD analysis project Ga0256837, IMG submission 185976) | Hydrothermal vent microbial communities from Guaymas Basin, Mexico - 4561-384 | ecosystem: Environmental > Aquatic > Marine > Hydrothermal vents | place: Mexico: Guaymas Basin | collected... | reverse complement strand
TTTAGTAAACTTTGATAGAGGTTTTGCGGTTAAATGATAGGTTATGCAAGAAGTCTAATGAAGTTTAATTGTCAATGAAAGATTGTGTATGACTTCAAAGCACGCCTCTTCATAGAGTGGGGGTCCCATACGGCTAGGGGCATTGAGGGAGGTACCTGTCGGCTCATTAGGGATACCAAAGAGGTTGGTATCGAGCTTTCCATTGCTGTTTTGGTCGTGATAGAGTGCGATAGCATACTCCCCCTTAGGGAGATTTCTAAAGGTGTAGCGGAAGTTTTGGGTGGCGTGTCGGGTGACTTTTTGGTAGGCGTATTGGCTCTTGAGGAAGCCCTTGGGGGAGTTGTAGAGGGCGAGATAGACCTCTCCGAGTGGTGGGGTGATGCCTGAGAGTGTGACCGTGATACTCTGAGCAAACCCAAAGAGGCTGAGGGCTAGGAAGAGGATGAGTGGGTACATGGGGTGGCTCCTTAGTGTGTGTGGTGGTGGCGTAGGCTCTTGGCAGGGGCAAATAGCGAGTCATAAGTAGCGATCTCCCGCATCTCCTGCTCCTCCACTCCCTTACGGGATCTGCGGGGTCTCAGGCTCTTCTCCTAAAAAGGCGTAGGATTTTCCGATGCGTGCGACGGGGGCAAAGGAGATGCTCATACGCTTGGTATCGGTAATACAGCGGTCATCGACAAAGATCTCTTTGACTCTGAGGACGAGGGGGATGGTGCTTCCTCCGCCTAGGTCTATCTCTTGGTGGAGGTCACAGAAGTAGGCTGCGGCTACCCCTGAGATGATAGGGGGGTAGTCCACTTTCATTGGCTCGGTCGGGATATCAAAGAGGCTCGCTTCACTCTGGCTCTTCTCTAGGGCTTTGGAGGAGTGGTGCATCTTGGTGAGGTCTTTCTCTTCGACCATACAGATGGTACACTTCTTGGTTTTGCGTAGGTTGGCGAGGGTGTCTTTTGGGGTGCCATCGGGTTTGTGTCCTACAGAGATGAGGAGAGAAGCAGGCTCAGAGGAGAGTCCGATAAAGTAGCTAAAGGGGGCGATATTGATGATGCCGTCCTCCTCTGTGACGACCCATGCGATGGGGCGGGGGATAATGGTCTGTGCCATGAGTTTGTAGGTTTCGTTGAGTGTGGTGTCTTGGTCTAGGTCAAATCGCATGGTAGCCTCTCTTTGGTATAAATTTTTAGTATAATAGCCTCATTACTCTTCAAAGGAGCCAAAATGAGAGTTGTTATGATTTGGTGTGTTGTAAGTGTGACACTCCTACTAGCCCAGTACCACGCTACGATACACCCTATCACCCCCTACACTAAAAAGCGGATGATAGAGGGCAATACATGGACGCAAGGGTGTCCTGTCTCGATAGCCTCCCTTCGCTATGTGGAGGTGAGTTATTGGGATTTTGAGGGGAGGAGTCAGCAAGGGGAGCTGATCGTACATCGTGCCGTTGCCCAAGATATCGTAGAGATCTTCCGTGATCTCTACCACGCCAAGTACCCCATCCGCAAGATGCGTCTAGTAAGTGACTACAAGGGGAGTGACTATCGGTCGATTGAGGCAGATAACACCTCGGCGTTTAACTGTCGCACCGTAGCGGGTACGACCAAGTGGTCAAAGCACGCCTATGGACGAGCTATCGATATCAACCCCCTAGAGAACCCCTACATCTCACGCACGGGCAAGATTAGCCACAAGCGGTCACTTCGCTATCGTACCCGAAAGCACCACGCAAACACCCCTGAAGATAGGGCGATGATACTACCCAAAGATACCATCACGACGCTCTTTATCGCACATGGTTGGAAGTGGGGTGGTGCGTGGCGAACGATCAAGGATTATCAGCATTTTTCCAAAAAATAAGCATAATTTGGATATAATCGCAAAATTTTTTTAACGCCAAGGATAAATAATGTCAACATTAAATGTATTTTATGACAAAGATTGTGATCTTAGTATCATCAAGTCTCAAACAGTAGCAATGATTGGTTTCGGAAGTCAAGGACACGCACACGCAGAGAACCTTAGAGACTCAGGTGTTGAGGTGGTGATTGGTCTTAGACCAGAGGGATCTTCTTGGTCAAAAGCGATCGCTAAAGGCTTTGAGACTTTGACTGTCGCTGAAGCGTCTGCCAAGGCGGATGTGATTATGATTTTGCTTCCAGATGAGAACCAAAAAGAGATCTATGAGGCGGAGATTGAGCCAAACCTCAAAGAGGGAGCGACTATCGCATTTGGTCACGGGTTTAACATCCACTATGGTCGTATCCACCCAAGAGCAGATATCAATGTCATGATGGTAGCACCTAAAGCACCAGGTCACACTGTGAGAAGTGAGTTTGTAAGAGGTGGGGGTATCCCAGATCTTATCGCTGTGGGTCAAAACCCAAGTGGCACGACACAAGCCCTCGCTCTCTCGTATGCGTCTGCTATCGGTGGAGGTCGTACAGCGATTATCGAGACAACTTTCAAAGATGAGACAGAGACCGATCTCTTTGGTGAGCAAGCGGTTCTTTGTGGTGGTGCCGCGTCATTGGTACAAGCAGGATTTGAGACATTAACAGAAGCGGGTTACGCGCCTGAGTTGGCATACTTCGAGTGTCTTCATGAGCTTAAACTCATCGTTGACTTGATGTTCGAGGGTGGTATCGCAGATATGAGATACTCTATCTCTAATACTGCTGAGTATGGGGACTATGTCTCAGGTAAACGCGTCATCAATGAAGAGTCTAAACAAGCGATGAGAGATATCTTGACTGAGATTCAAGATGGTCGATTTGCCAAAGACTTTATCCTTGAGGGTCAAGCAGGATACCCAAGAATGAACGCAGAGCGAAACAACGACAAAACAAAGCTTATCACACAAACAGGTAACAAGCTTCGTGAGATGATGCCTTGGATCGCATCAAACAAGATCGTAGACCAAGAGACAAACTAAGTACCTCTTAGCCTCTCTAGGTAGTCTCGCCTTAGGGCGGGCTATCCCCCTTCCAAAAACCCTCTCTCTCCCTATCCATCAAAAAGCGATACTTTGTTATAATAGCTCAAATCTAATATGAGTGAATGCTATGGCACCCAAATCAACCCCTGTTACAACCGCAAAAAAATCAGTGAAAAAATCCACTAAAAAACCTAAAACTAAAAAATCTGCTACCCAAAAGCCTTCAGTATGGCATATCTCATGGAAGCTGATGGTAGCACTCTTGATGGTGGTTGTGTTTGTGGGGATTTTTATCGGGTATCTTTGGGGTGAGTCGAGCCACACATCGGGTCGGAGGTTTGGACTCTTTACGGAGGGGTATAGTACCCAAGAGCTACTCAAAGACCTCTCTCACATCCACACCTCCACTCCACCCACCCCTCCAAAGCAGATGCTCTACTACAAAAAGTCCAAACCACAGTTAGCAATCATCATCGATGATGTCACCTTTGCCTCACAGCTCAAACGCATCAAAGCACTCCCCTTCAAGGTCACCCCCTCAATCTTCCCACCCTATGAGCGGTCGATGAAGACACCCACCCTAGCCAAGGGACTCACGCACTATATGATACACCTTCCGATGGAGTCGGGGAGTCGGCAGTTTAATAGTCAGTATAAGACCCTGATGCGTACGGACTCTTTTGAGGTGATGGTAGAGCGAGCTAAAGAGCTACGCAGACTCTTTCCCACCGCACGCTATATCAACAACCATACAGGCTCACGCTTCACTGCGGACTACCTTGCGATGCGTCAACTCTATGGGGTACTTCGTAGTGAGGGGTTTATCTTTGTCGATAGTGTCACGACCAAAAATACCCAGCTCAAACGCATCGCCAAGGAGTTAGGTGATCACTACTGGAGACGGGCGGTATTTCTAGATAATATCCAGACCGTACACGCCATACACAAACAGCTACGGCGTGCGGTCAAAGAGGCGAAAAAACAGGGCTATGCCATCGCTATTGGTCACCCCCATCGGATGACGATGCAGGCACTTCAAGTAGCTCAACCACTTCTCAAGGGGGTTGAGGTAGTCTATATAGATGAGATGATAAAGGAGTAGAAGATGAGAGGTATCGGGATAGGATTGGGTATGGGGATAGGGTTTTTTGGCTTGGCACTGCTAGGGTTTGGACTACAGCACGCGCTACTTATCGGGTTGGTGGCGTTTTTGGTGACACTCTGGACGAATGAGGCGTTGCCTCTAGGGGTGGTGTCACTCTTGCCGTTGATACTCTTCCCCCTCTTTGGGATACTCGATACCAATGCGGTGAGTGCCAACTACTCCAAGTCGATTATCTTCCTCTTCTTAGGTGGGTTTATGCTTGCGATTGCGATAGAGAAGATCGAGCTACACCGCTACTTCTCTGCGAAGCTTCTCTCCTTTTTCCCCAAGACTCCTCGGGGGATTATCTACGCCTTGGCGATCACCTCGGCACTCCTGAGTGCTATCCTCTCCAATACAACGATCACCTTGATGTTAATGCCTATCGCTCTGTTTTTGAGTGAGAACAAAAAGCTCAAAGTCCGCTTCTTGCTTGCGACTGCTTATGGGGCATCAATGGGGGGGATACTCACCCCGATAGGCACCGCTCCCAACCTTATCTTATTGGGGTTTCTGGAGGAGCATCAGCTCCTTGCGTTGGCGTTTGGGGAGTGGGTGATGGTGATGCTCCCTGTGGTGGGGATGATGTTGCTGATTATGCCCTATCTGCTCTCACTTGGGGTAGAGGGTGAAGGGGTGGAGGATATCCATCATGAGAGCCACCCCCTCACCCCTCCCCAAAAACGCCTCTATCGTATCATTGGACTCCTTGCGGTGGTGCTGATTGCCAACACCTTTACCAAACAGCTCTTGGGTATGGCACTCAATGAGAAGTTGCTTCTGTTGGGCTTTGGGTTGTTGATGTTTATGCCTAGGATTGGGTTTTTGGAGTGGGAGGATACCCGTAGTCTACCCTATGAGATTATCTTCTTGTTTGGGGCGGGGTTTAGTATCGCTACGGCATTCTCTCAGACGGGACTTGCGGGGGATATCGCAGGGAAGCTCAGCTTTATCTCTGCTCTCCCGCTCTTTTGGATGTTTGTGGTGGTGGCACTCTTTGTCACCTTTTCCACAGAGGTGACGAGTAACACAGCATTGACCTCTATAGCGATCCCGATCTTCTATGAATTTGCCAAGAGTATGCCCCAAAATGAGGGGGCGATGCTGCTGATGGTCGCGACGGTTGCTGCCTCCTATGCCTTTATGCTCCCTATCGCAACCCCACCCAATGCTATTGTGATGAGTTCACGGGTGATTCGTATCAAAGAGATGGCGACCATAGGCTTGAAGCTCAACTTTATCGGCGTGACCGTCCTCTCCACACTCGCCTATCTCGTGTGGGGATGGATGCTTTAGGGGGCAGTGTGATATATTTTGTAAGGGGGTGTGGTTTTGTGGGTATACTAGCACCCAAAGGAGTCCTATGTCCCAAGCACTAACCAGACCAATCCCCGCACTCGATGCGATGAAGAAGTACCCCAAATCTCTCTACTACCGAGGCGATTTGAGACTACTTGACCGCCCCAAAGTCTCTATCGTGGGGACACGCCGTCCCTCTCCCTATACTCAAGAGTCCACCCGTCTCCTCGCTCATGCCTTAGCCAAGCGAGGGGTCTGTGTGGTGAGTGGGGCAGCGATGGGGGTCGATGCCCTTGCACATACAGGAGCAGGAGCAGACAACACCATCGCGGTGGTTGCCAATGGCTTGGATATCCGTTACCCCGCGGTCAATAAACAGCTCATCGAGTCGATTGAGACGCAGGGGCTGGTGCTGAGTCAGTTTCCTGAGGGGAGTCGTCCTGCGAGTTGGAGCTTTGTGGTTCGCAATGAACTCGTCGTCGCTCTAGGGGATATCCTCATCGTCACCGAGGCAGATCTCAAGAGTGGCTCGATGCGTTCGGTCGCCTATGCCCAACAGATGGGAAAAGCGATCTATGTCCTCCCGCACCGACTCGGCGAGAGTCTAGGGAGCTGTAGTCTACTCCAAGAGGGTAATGCTCAAGCGATATGGGATATTGAGCAGTTTGCATCACAGTTTGGTCAAGCTGTTGAGTCTGATGTGGTGAGAGATGAGTTTTTTTACTTTTGTCAGACAGCACCGACTTTTGATGCGGTGGTTGCGAAGTTTGGGAGTCGGGTCTATGAGGCGGAGTTGGAGGGGATCGTGACGATACACAACGGTATCGTACGACTGCTCTAGTTACTTTTTGGTAGTGTTGCTCTCTGGGGTTGTACTGTTTTGTTCAGGTGTTGGGGTGAGTTCTTTGATGAGTCCTTCGAGTGCGGACTCAGGTACCATACCCGCTTGGACAAACTGCACATCTCCCCCACCATCAAGAGCGATCAAGAAAGGGATTCCACCACTCCACTCCGCTCTCTGGGCGATATAGTCTACTAGAATACCTGCTTTCTCTTGAGAGACAACAGTGTAGTTCATCCCTTTTTGGGTAGCAAACTGCTTGAGTCTATCGTTGGTGAGTCCTTGGACTTCCACTGCGATGATAGCGAGTCTATCTTGGTACTTCTTTTGAAGCTTGATTAGGTGTGGGATAGAGCGTAAACAGGGGGGACAACGATGCCCAAAAAACTCCAAAAAGACAATCTTACCCTCAAGTCCTTTGATATCAAGTCCCTTGTCTGTACCAACAATCGTGAGGCGTTTGCCATGGATATCGGTGATCTTGATCTCATCGGCTGATTGGGTTAGAGGGGTGGCATGAAGGGAGAGGGTAACAGTCAGAAATATCACAAGTGTTGTGAGTAGTTTTTGCATAGTGAGAAACCTTTGAGTTTAATTTGAAACAATTATAACGAAGATAAGATAAAGAGCATCAAGAAGTTTAAAAGGAGGAGGAAAAAATCTATAAAAAAAGGAAAACCTAAAGTAAATCTAGGAGGAGTTTACTGTTCCTTCTGATGCTCTTATGGGAGAATTATAGTAACCCTAGGTTAACCGTATGCTAATAGTAAGGTTGGGGTATAATTCTACTATCAACTTAGAAGGATAGTCTAGTGAAACAGTTTATCAAGTCCGTAGGGATTGTAGGGGTACTCCTCTCCACCCTCCATGCAGAGGTACCCCTCACTCAGAAGATAGGGGAGATGATGATGGTGGGATTCCATGGGACGATAGCCCCCAAGGGGAGTCAAATCTGTCGCGATATCCAGCAGTACCATCTTGGTGGGGTGATACTCTTTGACTATAACCCTGTCAACAAAAACCAACCCAAAAATATCGTCACCAAACAACAACTCGCCCAGCTCACCCAACAGCTTCAAGCGTGTAGCCATGATGGTAAACTCCTCATCGCAGTCGATCAGGAGGGGGGACGGGTACAACGCCTCAAGCGTAAGTATGGCTTCTATGGGCAGTTCCCCAAAGCCAAGAGCGTGGCAACGATGTCTGATAGTGTGGTACGCCGTAGCTACCGTATGATGGCAAAAGAGCTTCACCGTGTCGGGATAAACTACAACCTCGCCCCTGTAGTGGACCTCGCACTCAACCCCAAAAACCATGTTATCTTTGGGCTAGGACGCTCCTTTGGGCGAGATCCTCAGCAGGTCGCACACTACGCGACACTCTTTATCGATGCGATGCACCACCATGGGGTACTCACCGCACTCAAGCACTTCCCTGGACATGGCTCCTCTCTAGGAGATACGCACAGAGGGTTTGTCGATGTGACCCACCTCTGGCAGAAGCAAGAACTCACCCCCTACCGCCTGCTTCACTCCACCGCAGATACCGTGATGGTCGCCCATGTCTTCAACAAACAGCTTGATAGTACCTACCCCGCGACCCTCTCGGCTAAGACAGTCAATGGACTCTTGAGACAAAAGCTTGGATTTGAGGGGGTGGTGATCACCGATGATCTACAGATGGGGGCGATTGCCAAGAAGTATGGACTTCGCAACACCCTTAAGCTTGCGATCAATGCGGGGGATGATATCTTGCTCTTTGGTAATCAACTCGACCCACGGAAGATCGTCACTACCAAGCGACTGGTAATGACAGTGAGGGAGTTGGTGAAGCGAGGAGCCGTTAAGCGTGAGACGATAGAGCGAGCCTACCAACGCATCCGCAGACTCAAGCAGACCCTTTAGCGGGTAGCGAGGTACCGCTCTAGGATAATCTGTGCGGCTACAGAGTCGATCTTGCCATCTTTTTGGTGGCGAAAGACCCCCATGGTACGCTCTTTGGCTTCGATACTGCTACGCTGCTCATCTTGGTAGCTGATGGGGAGTGAGAGAGCAAGGAGTGAGACAAAGTGTCGGATACGACGCTCCATCTCCTCACTACTACGGGCATCTTTGGGGAGTCCTACGATGAGATGCTCAATCTCCCACTCCTCCAAAAACTGCTTTACATCGCGTGCGGCTTGGTTACGGTTTTTTCGTAGAATGGCGTTTTGGGGAAGGACAATCGACCCATCAAGGCAGATCGCCACCCCAATGCGTTTGAGTCCTACATCTATACTGGCTAATTTCATAGAACAATTCTATCCAACTCCAGCTAAAAACCTTGTGTAGACTCTATCTTGGGAGCTTTATCCTCGGATCAGCAGGTATTACAAAAGGTAAGGAGGCAAATAGCTCATCACCCGACTAAGTATAGAGGATGGACTACAAGATAGCCAATACTCCTGCGACTCCTTTGATGAGCTTTTCGACTTTTCCAAGAGCCTTGGTGGCTTTTTTGAGGGTGGAGGCGACACGGTTGAGGTTGGTTCTGGCTTTTTTTGCCTCTTTGGTGAGTGCCTTGAGTGCAGTGATCGCCTCAGCAAACTGGGGGGATTGGGCATTGAGTGAGGCGATGATGACACGGTCAAGCTTGTGAAAGAGTTCACGGATTTTGATCCTGATTGCAAAGCGTTGGTTGCTCTCTTCACACACCTCTAGTAGTCTGGTGAGTTCTTGGATGGCATCGACAAGATGTCTACGAATGGTTTCATTGGTCATGGTATGGCTCCTTTTGGGGTAGGTTATACTGGGTCATTACAACTTACGACCCCCTCTTTGTTTTGGGATATCTTCTTACACTCCAAGAGGAGCTTTTCGAAATTATTGTAGTGTTTGTTGAGTGTTTTGAGTCGTCTCATTGCTTGGGTGATTGCGTGGCTTGTGAAGCGATTGGCTTGAAGCTCCTTGGCGAGGAGATGGTGGGTCTCTTGGATCGTCTTGATCGCTTTTTGAGCCTCTTGGATGAGTAGGGTAGAGGTAGCGATCTCTCGGCGTAGCTGATAGAGTCTTTTGATCTTGTCGCGTCGCCAATCGAGTGTTGACTCTGTGTGAGAGCGGTAGTCTATCAGCTCCTCAGTGAAGATATACTGCTTGGCTACTGCGATCCCTTCGCCTATCCCACTTGTATGTAGTTGTCGTGTGATCTCCTTACAGATAGTCGCGATTTTAGGATCTGCTTCGATGACGATATGCTTGATCATCGTATTGCGTCGCTCTTGAAGTAGGAGGCTTCCCAATGCGGTAACCAATTTGGTCGAGAGGGCAAAATCCTCTGGCTCAAAGAGTGGGGTTTTGCTCTTTTTGAGTGTCTTGTAGTGGCTGTTGAGGTCTTTCATAGAGCCGTAGAGATCAGCCATTGCCATATCCAACTCCCCCTGCGAACCCGCCACCGACAAGGCACGCAACGCCTGAGCATACTCCCCTAGAGCTTGATTGGCTCGATAGAGTGCGAAGTTCTTCTTCTGTTTGGGGGTGATGGGCTTGCGTATCTCCAAGAGTGCTTCGCGTGTGAGATCTTTGGTGTGGGAGTCTGAGTAGAGAGAGGCAAGATCGGTAAACTCTCGCTCTAGTGCGGTGGTGTTGTAGCTATCGATAACACGATCGATCTTCCCTGTGAGGGCGTGTGTTGACTCCCCAAAGGTCGCTATCTCCGTCGTCGTCCCCACACACCCTGTCATGAGCAACAACCCTCCAAGACCCAATACCATACGCCTCATCTACTCCCCTTTCATCTCCTAGTAGGACTATTATAGGAGGAATCACCTTAACCTTAATGGTTACTAGAGGAGAGAGTGAAAAATCTCCTTTACCTCTCCTAGCGTCAATAGTTTTAAGGAGCATTATAGTATGCTTTTAGATTATGCCTTGCTCTTTTTGAGGGGGGTGATTGATTAAGGAGATGTGAATGGAGATAGATAGCTTTGGGATTTGGATAGCCCTCTTTGCCTTGGGGTTGGTGGGGCTTATCATGCTGGTATTCTACTCACGCAAGATGAAGATGCTAGAGAAGAAGCATCAAGAGGTACTTCAGCAACAGCGTGATGTAGAGGCGAAACAGGCACTTTTCCTTGCGGATATTGGGGAGAATATGCACTCGATTGTAGAGGAGAAGTTTCAAATCTCTTCTGCTACTTCGTGTCAGCTCACCGAGGAGGATAGTCTCCGTAGAGAGCGACTCTTCAACGCCTCTAGTACCCTGATCGACTTCTTACGACTCAAATCTAAGAAGATAGAGATTGTCAATGAAGCGTTTAACTTCAACAATGTACTCAATGAGGTCTCAGGGCAGATCTCTTCGACCTTTAAAGGGAGTAAAGTTGAGCTGGTGTTTGATATCGATCATAGTGTTCCGCGTCTATTGGTAGGGGATTCGCTCAAGCTAGAGAAGATCCTCAATGGACTCTTGGAGTATGCTCTTGACCAGACGACACAAGGGGAGGTAAAACTCTCAATCTCCACCTATCAAGCTACCTCTGATCAGATGAAGTTACGCTTTAGACTCAGTGATACGAGTAGTGGCGTGAGTGCTTTGGCACTTAGTCAGCTCTTTACCCCTGTCTACAATGAAGAGTCCAAATCTTATGAGGGGATTGGTCTCTATGTTGTCAAAGAGCATATTGAGATTATGGGGGGAGAGATTAGTGTGCAGAGTGTTGTAGGGCAGGGGACTTCGTTTGAGTTCTCCTTACCTTTTGAGGTGGGTGATGGTCAAAACCAACGCAAATACCGCCTCCCTAAGAAGCTCCAAGGTGCCAAGAGAGTCCTCATCGTTGATCGTAGTGATAGTGCGGCTCAGGCGATTAAGAAGCTCTTCTTGTACTTTGGTTATAGTGTAGATGTGGTGCGAGAGGAGAAGTTTTTGGAGCTTGAGACAGACTTTAGCCCCTATGATATCGTCTTGCTCAATGAGGGGTTGATGACATGGGATCTGATCGTCACCTTCTCTGAGATCAAAGCCAAAAAGCTCTTTAAACTCATCGTCCTCAACTCTCAGCTTGGGATGCGAGAGGAGGCACCACTCCATGAGGTTGTTGATAGACGACTCCTTAAGCCTCTCAACCAAGAGCGGATCTTTGAGCTGACGACTGATCTCTACTTTAGAGGGGAGAAGCCTCTCTCGTCTACCTCCCAAACCCCACACAATACCGAAACGTTCGTTAAGGTCTATCATGGGGAGATACAAGAGACCAAGGGGATTACCCAAGAGAGTTTTAATCTCTTTGCAGGGATGCGGTTGTTGATTACGGAGGATAATATCGTCAACCAAAAGGTACTGCTCAATGTCTTAAAGCACTCAGGGGTGAAGATCACTGTAGCCAACAATGGACAAGAGGCGGTACAGATCTTAAGCAAAGCGACACAAGCGTATGATTTTGTTTTGATGGATATCAATATGCCTATTATGGATGGGTTTGTTGCGACCAAGAAGATCCGTAGAGAGGCAAAGTTCGATCAGCTTCCTATCGTCGCCTTTACAGCACTCGCACTTGAGAGTGAACGGCAGAAGGTCTTTGATGCGGGGATGAATGCCTTCTTGTGCAAACCACTCAATATTGGGAAGCTCTACACGGTCTTTGAACTCTTTTCCGATGGCTTTACACAAGTCAAAGGGGAGGGGGAGGTACTCCCTCTTGAGGCAAAAGAGATACTCGATACCAAACGCGGAGTGGATAACACCAATAACAATCGAGCCTTCTATATCGAGATACTCAAAGAGTTTTTGGATGCCTATGGGAAGAGTGGACGAGAGTTTGAGAAGTTGGTGAGAGCAGAGCAGTTTGATGCGTTGGAGAAGCTCTGCTTGGATATGAAGGGGCTTACGGGGACGATTGGGGCAGATCGTATGCATGAGGTGATGGTGATGATCCATAAGGCGATTGTAGGTGGGGAGTATATCACCCTCCCACACTACACCAAGAGCTACACCACTGCACTCAATGAGCTAGAGGTCGCAATACGCGGGTATATCAGTCAATAACCCCATCGACATAGAGCCATGCAGTTGCGTGTCGGATAAATCGGCTCTTCTCATGAAGGAGTCCTGAGGAGAGTGTCGCTTCAAAAGTGACAAACCCCTCCTTCTCCCCCTCTGCTACTTCCAAAATCTTCAACCCCAAAAAGTGACTTTCTTGAGTAAATAGTGCTATAGACTCCGCCCACGCCTTGGTATCGGTGGTGTAGTCTGGGTTGTCGGGGTGGGTGGTCTTGATGATATAGCCACTCAACCCCAGTGCGTAAGCACTATAGCGTGACCGCATCAAGAGCAGTGGTGTGGAGGCATTGGCTCCCTTGTGGTAGCGTTGGCAACACTTTTTGTACTTCTGCCCACTATGACAGGGGCAGGGGGCATTGGGTGAGAGCTTTGCCACTAGCGTATCTCTGCGATAAAGGCGGAGGGTTCAAGAGTCGTGCGGATACTCCCTAGGGCATTCTGGGCAACGGTACGGTTCATATAGGGACCAATGAGAAGCTTAGAGATCTTTGTCCCATCTCCCTTTCTAAAGGCGAGGGTTTTATAGCGGTAGCCGTTGCGTTTGATCTTGTAGCGTAAGGCACGACTAGGCTCTCCCACAAAGGAGCCAATCTGCACATAGAATGCCCCTGCTCTTTGCGTGGGTGTGCTAGGCTTGGAGAGTGCCACAAGAGGGCGTGAGGGGTGCTTCTTGACCACGGGAACGGGGATAGGCTTGGACTCCCATGTCTGAAGTGAAGTGACAGAGGTGTCTGAACCCATAGGAAGGTAGCGTCGACAGACCCGCATTCGCTTTTTGTAGTAGGTGGAGGTGTTGAGATTGGAGTAGACGATCTCATACTTCGTAGTACTCGCATGGGTAAACCACCCATCCCCCATATACATCCCTACATGTCCGATCTTACCATTGAGGTTTTTGCTTGTATCAAAGAAGATGAGGTCACCATACTGAAGTTGACTAGGATCGACAAGCTCTCCCGATTTTGCCTGATCGCGTGCGACACGGGGGATCTCTATCCCCATACTCCCATACATATAGTAGGTGTAGCCAGAGCAGTCGAAGTAGTTGGGTCCCTCTTCTGCCCAGACATAGGGCTTGCCCTTGAGTGCTTTGACCATCGTCTTGAGGCTCTGTTTGCTTGGGGTGTAGCGTACTTTGGGTTTCTTGACACTGTAGTCAGGGTGGCTTGGGTGTGGGTTGGGTTTGCACCCGATCAGCAGTAGTAGTGAGAGTCCCACGAGGGGGAGGGTGGTGTATCGCATAGGGGTATCTCCTAGAGTATCAGCATGGCATCGCCATACGAGAAGAAGCGATAGTGATGCTCTATCGCTTCAGCGTAGAGCTTAAGTGTCTGCTCCCGTCCAATAAACGCACTCACTAGCATAATGAGGGTACTCTTGGGGAGGTGGAAGTTGGTAAGTAGGTGGGTGACGCGTTTGGGTGGGTTGTAGGGGTTGAGAAACAGGCTACACTCCCCTTGGGTCTTGTGGCTTCTAGCATACTCCTCGATGGTGCGTGTCACAGTCGTCCCGACTGCCAAGATGGGGCGATCACTCTTTAAGACCTCTACTGTGCGTGGGCTGATATGAAAGTACTCTGAGTGCATCGGGTGGTCAAGTATCTCTTCGGACTCGACAGGCTTGAAGGTACCCGCTCCGACATGGAGTGTGACGGTGTGGGTCTGGTGTCGTGCCTTGAGTGCATCGAGGAGTTGAGGGGTGAAGTGGAGTGAGGCAGTCGGAGCAGCCACAGCACCTGCATGCTTGGCAAAGAGGCTCTGGTAGTCTCGCTCATCGGTCTGCTCATCATCGCGTTGCATATAGGGGGGGAGTGGGATATGCCCAATAGTATCAAGTAGTAGTACGAGTGCTTCAAAGGAGATCGCCTCATCTGCTTGACTAAAAGAGACCTCACGGGAGCCATCTTCATTGAGCTTCTCTACGGTGGCAGTGAGGTTGGCTTCAAAGGAGAGTTTCATCCCGATCTTGACCTTCCCGCGGATAAGGACAAGGTAGCGTGTCGCATCGAGGGGTTTGTTGAGTAGAAGCTCCACTGCTCCCCCTGTAGGCTTGGTACCAAAGAGGCGTGCTTTGATGACGCGGGTGTCATTGAGGAGGACATCACACGCAGAGGGGACAAACTCTAAGAGGTGGGCGAAGGTGGTGTGGGTGATGGTGCCACTCTTGCGGTCATAGACAAGAAGCTTGGCACTATCTCGTGGATGTACGGGACTTGTGGCGATATACCCCTCGGGGAGGTGGTAGTCGTAGTTTTTGGTGAAGCGTTCGTCGGACATCGTTAGGCACGCTCCTCTTGGGTATCGGCTTTGGGTTCAGGGTTGACTGAGCGGACGATAAGGATCGAGATCCCGTAGAGGAGTATCATCGGAATCGCCATCAAGAACTGTGTCAAGACATCAGGAGGGGTCAAGAGGGCAGCCAAGACAAAGATGATGAGTACCGCATACTTAAAGAAGTCGATGAGGGTACGGTCGGTGATGAGTCCAAGCAGGGCGAGAAAGTAGGTGAGTACAGGAAGCTCAAACGCCAACCCAAAGCCCATCATAATTTTGCTAAAGAAGCCGATATAATCCTCGATATTGATCAAAGGGGTGTAGAGGAAGGATCCAAAGGTGATCAAAAACTGAAACCCAAATGGGGTGACGATATAGTAGGCAAAGACCACCCCGATAAAGAACATGGTCGACCCCCCTACTACAAAGGGGATCACCATCTTCTTCTCATTGGAGTAGAGTCCAGGAGCGACAAAGAGCCAGAGCTGATAGAGGATAAAGGGCAAGGCACCCAGTAGCCCCGCAAAGAAAGAGACCTTGATCGCTACAAAAAACGCCCCACCCACTTGGTGTGTGGTGATCTGCCCATCGAAGCTCTTGGTAGAGGTTTTGGTCTGGTTGAGATCGTAGTGGACGAGGCTCTGGCTGAGTGCGTGAGCTGAGTGTGCTGCCTTTTGGAGGAGGGTAGCTAGCTCATTGGTAGCGACCTTGGAGGCATCGGTGAGGTTCTGTTGGAGCTGGGTCGCAAGTGAGGCGGGGGTGATGGCTTGGGGCTGTGTGGTGTTGCTCTCTTTGGTTTTGAGCTCCCATGCGGTGCTGTTTTGTGACTCGATGACCTGTCCCACTTCGGTGAGTGCGTCATTGAGGGGTTGGGTGATCCATGTCAAGATAGTATTATGAAACATAAAGGCGATAAAAAAAGCGACAAAGACAGATGCGACAGAGAGTCCGAGTCGTTTGCGTAGCTCGACAAGGTGGGGGCGGAGATCATCAAACATTATGCGTTACCTTCTGTTGGGGTAGGAGTTTTGGAGGGAGTTTTGGGTTCGGGCTTGGGAAAGGTGACACGGTCACTTTGGGGTTCTACGGCGATAGCGGGTTTGGCACTCGCGTAGGGTGAGGGGGCTGGTGAGGGGTTAGGGCGACTCTCCATTACCTCATCAAAATCGATGTTTTTAAAACTCTTAAGCTCACTGGTGGCGTTGTCAAGCTGTGCTTTGTAGTTGAGTGCCTCCTCTTTGAGGTCTGCGATTTTCATCTCCTCATCCAATGCCCCTTTGGCATCAGTGATACTCTTTTTGACCCCGCGTATAAACTTGGCGATCTGTACCATAGTCTCAGGGAGCTTGTCTGGTCCTAAGAAGAGTATCGCTACAATCGCGATGAGAATTAACTCGGTAAAGCCGATTCCAAACATAGATATACCTTTTAATGAATTAGGGGTATTTTATCAGATTATTCTAAAATGTAGTGTATGATTACAAATCAGATAAATAACCTCCGATTTAATCATACCTGTGTTACAATGTTCTATCATGAGAAAGCCAACACTACAAGCACTGCTTGCATCCAACCCCGATAAAAAACTGCTCTTTTTAGGTCGAGAAGGGGGCTTCACCCGTGAGGAGATCGCCCACTTTCTTAAGCGTTTTACGCTCTCTGTAGTCGAAGCACATAGTGAGGGGGTGGTGGCGATGATAGAGCATCACGCACTCAATCCCCTCGATGAGCAACTCAGTGAACAGCTCTATGCACAGGGGGTACCAAGCTACCCTTTGCGGGTGTTTGAGAGACTCCTTTCGGAGCAGATCAATGATGATGAACTCCTTATGGGGATCAAGCTCTCCAATGACCAAGCCCGTATCCATCGACTCCTTGGCAATGGGGATCTCTCCGATTCGCTCTTTGTAAAGCTTCTAAGACTCTATGAGTGGGGAGATAGTGAGGAGGATCGGCGTGAGGATCGGGATGTCATTATCCACACCCTGCGACGCTATATCGCTATCCGCCCCAATGAGGAGGATATCCTACACAGCTACCTCACCCTTAGACAGCTTGCGAGTGAAGCGACCGATAGTGCGTTGTTGATGGCACTGATGGGCTTTCCCAACTTTGAGTTTGTGGTGCGGGGGCGAGCAAAGGTGACACTCCAAGAGACTATCGCCCAGAACCCTGCGATCGATGCAGTCTTGGTGCAGAAGTTGCTGCATCACTCCTCCGTGGCGATCGATACTGCTCTAGCGGGCAATCGAACCGTGGCACTAGAGGTGCTAAGGGGCTTAGCTAAGAAGCATCATCCCGCGATTGATGAGGCGTTAGCAGTCAACCCCGCACTCGATACGGCACTCTTTGAGCGACTACTTAGGCGAGAGGAGCAGACCAAAGCCCTCCTGCTAGTGCGTCAACCCATCGACTCTGAGCGACTTGCATCTGTGGAGTTGGCGGGTATTGAGGCGGAGCTATTTGGGCTGATGGGTGCCAATGAGCAGTTGAGTAAGGTGGTAGTGGAGCGACTTCTTGAGCAGGAGAACCCTACCCTCTTGTGCTATCTTGGGGGCAATCGACTCCTCTCTACGGCACAACTCGAATCACTCTATCTACGCCGTGTAGCAGGGAGTGCGGTCACACTGGCGAGCAACCCAAACCTCTCCCCCCAACGGCTAGAAGAACTCTATGAGCAGGGTGAAGAGGCAGTAGCTGTGGCACTCGCTAGCAACCCCGCACTCCCTCAAGGGCTACTGCGTAGGCTCTTTGAGCAGGAGTCTTTGGCGATCAACCAAGCCCTAGCAAGTAACCCCGCTTTGCCACGGGAGCTACTCGATATCCTCACAGTAGATACCCGACTCCAAAAAGCCCTCGCCCAAAACCCCCACCTCATCGATGCACACGCCACCGCACTACAGTATGAAGCCAAGGAGATCAGACGATGAAAGCCACTGATATTATCACCGTAGCGACCCAGCTTATTGAGCAGAAACTCCCCCTCTTTATCTGGGGTGCCCCAGGGATAGGTAAATCCTCTATCGTCAAGGAGATTGCGAGAGTGGAGGGGTTGGAGTTTTTGGATCTGCGTCTCTCTCTTCTCGATCCCACCGACTTGAAGGGTATTCCCTTTTTTGATCCTCAGCGAGAGGAGGGGGTCTGGGCGAAGCCAAGTTTCTTACCTAGTGATCCTACGAGTCGTGGGGTACTCTTCCTCGATGAGATCAACACCGCTCCCCCTGCGGTGCAAGCCTCTGCCTATCAGCTGATCTTGGATAGAAGGGTGGGGGAGTATACGCTCCCTGAGGGGTGGAGTATCGTCGCTGCGGGCAATCGGGAGAGTGATAGGGGAGTTGTCTACAAGATGCCCCCACCCCTTGCCAATCGTTTTGTACACTTTGAGATGGAGGTGGACTTTGAGGAGTGGAAGCAGTGGGCGTATGCCCGTGGGGTGCAGAGTAGTATCATCGCCTACTTAGCGTATGATAGGGCGATGCTCTTCACCTTTGACCCCCTTGCCAATCAAAAGAGTTTTGCGACCCCTCGCTCATGGGAGTATGTCGATCGGCTGATGGACTCCAAGATCCCTGAGAACCTCCTGCTTGAGACCCTCACGGGTGCTGTTGGGCGTGAGGGGGCGATTGGGTATCTGAGTTTTTGTAAGGTGATGGATCAGCTCCCCAATCTCACCGATGTGATTGAGGGGCGTATCGAAAGGGTGGAGAGTGATGACCCTAAGGTATTGATGGCACTGGTCATTGGTGTGGTCAACCAGCTTCGAGACCACCCCAGTGAGGAGGCGATCGATCACCTCTTACGATTCTCCCTAAGACTCCCAGGGGAGTTTGCCATTATGTTAGTCAAAGATATGCAACTGAGTGGCATCGGTGTAGAGGGATCCTCGGAGTGGGGGGCGTGGGTGAAGCAGTTTGCCTACCTGTTGTGTTAAGTTGGGGGATTTAATACCCCTATAAGTGATGCTCCTATAGAATAGTCGCACAATAAATCCATACCCAAAGAGGAGTAGATAGATGTGTAGTATACAGTTAGAAGCCGCCAAGTCGGCACACCTTGAGTGGTTGCGTCATGCCCAAGCGATGGTTGAGGTACACACCATCTCCGATGTCGTACCCGTAGCCGATACAGCGTGTAAGTTTGGCAAACTTCTCCACGAAGAGGGGCTACTCAATGCGATCGATGAGGAGGCGATGGAGGAGATAGACCTCGCTCACCATATGCTCCATGATATGTATATGCAGATCTTCAACCTCTATCAGACTACCACACTCACGGAGGAGACCAAGCAGAGAGCCGTAGACTATCTGGAGTCACTCGAAGAGATCTCTGAGTCGATGATGGAGCTACTCGATGAGGCAAAAGAGGCGATGGTGTAAGTAGGGTACTATCATGACCTACCACACCAAGTTGAATCGAGCCAAGTCTAAACTGATGCTAGAGCATCCCTACTTTGGGACACTCGCCTCAGCTCTAGAGGTAGTCCCCGATAACCAAGAGATGACCCTGCGAAGTGATGGGGTGACGCTCTTTATCAATGAGGAGTATATCCAACGCCTCTCAGTGGAGGAGATGGAGTTTGTCTTGGCAAATGGTGCGATGCACGCACTACTCAAGCACCAAGAGCGTGGGGCAGAGCGGGTCGGGTGGCTCTGGCAGGAGGCGAGTGATTTGGCGATCAATGCGATGTTGGTCAAAAATGGACTGGTCTGTCCAGAGTATCTTCCCTATCAGCCTCAGTTTGAGGGGATGTACACAGAGGAGATCTACGCTATCTTACATGAGAGTATGGAGGAGAATCCTCAGAGTGAGCAGGAGTCATCCCCGCAGGGTGATCTCTCTAAGGAGCAGAGCAGAAGAGAGCCTATCTCAGCTAGTGGGCAGGGTGAGAGAGAGGGGGAAGTGGAGCGTATCTCGATGCAAGAGCAGTTTGAACAGCTCTTTCAAAAGAGCCAGCGTCAAGGAACGCTCCCCAAGGATCTGAAATGGGTTGTCCCAACACTCTTTGTGAGTCGTGTCGATTGGCGGACACTGCTTCACCGTGCGATCGATGCCTATGCAAAGAGTACCTACAGCTTCTTCCCACCCAATCAAAAGTATCTCTACTGCGGTATCTATCTGCCTACGCTTAGCTCTGATCTGCTTCGTCTTGTGATCGCTATCGATACCTCAGGCTCGATAGATCAGAGTCTCTTGGCAGGGTTTATGGCAGAGGTGGAGTCGATCATGCAACACTTCCCCCACTATGAGATAGAACTCCTCACCGCTGATAGTCGTATCCAGTCGCATGAGCAGTTTGTGACGGGTGAACCGCTATCGTATGAGGTCAAAGGGGGAGGGGGGACAGACTTCCGTCCTGTATTTGAATGGATTGAGCAGAGGGGAGCCTATCCGACACTTCTCCTCTACTTTACAGATGGTATGGGGAGTTTTCCTCACGCACCGCCACACTATGATGTGATATGGGTGGTACCTGAGCAGATAGTGCCTCCCTTTGGGGAGGTCTTGGTCTTGGTGTAGGCTATCGGCTATGGGTGGTCAGCCTCATAGGCTACTTTACCCGCATCGCGTGCCGATTGGCTACGGTAGGAGTAGGAGTTGACGCTGTGTTTGCTTCCGTTGGACTCAGTCACTTCGACATCGAAGAGTTCACCCTCATAGCCATACCCTGTATGGGTGAGTGTTAGGGTGCGGTTTGCCATGGTATTGTGTAGTGTAAGGGTATCCCCACTAATAGTGTAGGAGCCTCCCACCGTGCTATTGCCTGTGGTGCCTGTGTAGGTGCCGTTGGCTTGGTAGGTGCGTACACCTGTGTCCCCATTGACATTGGCAAAGTAGCGTGTTTGACCTGTGAAGTAGTTCTCAACTGCATGGGCAATATAGAAGTTTCTGGCTTTTGCCTCATCGAAGTAGACACGCTGAGGGGTATCCCCATCGGCCGAGATGAGTAGGTACTCTTTCTTGACTTGTGTGACGGTGAGTGTTGAGGTCTCATTGACATCTTGTGGATCACAGCTATCATTTCTACTGGTGTAGGTCATCACCATCCCATTGACGGCGAGTTCTCCATTACCCGTACAACTTCCCCCCTCCATCTCTTGCCAATTAGTATGGGACATATTCGTATCAAACTGCCAACTCTCAAGCGTCTTAATCTGATCATAGATAGTCGTATAGAGGGTTTTACCCGCAAGGAGTGTAGCGAGGTTGGTGGTTGGGGTGGTTGGGGTAGTGGGGGTGGTCGGTGTGCTAGGCGTAGTCGCCAAGAAGTAGGCTCTTGCGGCTGTTTCATTATAGTAGACGCGTAGATGCTCAGTGTGGTTGCCATCGACCACTTCAGCTACCATATAGTCACTAAGTGTCTGGGTGAAGGTGATGGTGGCATTGCCATCGATCGTGAGGACATTGCCACTGAGTGAGGCACTCTCTGTATCGCTACCGTTTCCTCCAACCATCTCTTGCCAAGTCACACTGCTGATATCACTATTGAAAGACCAGCTCTCTAGGGTACCCATCTGATCATCAATAGTGGTGTAGAGGGTGTTCCCCGCTATAATGGTCTGAAGCATATGGGCATGGGCATGGGTAGGGCTAACGAGTGGGTGTCCTAGGTGTTGCTCTATAACACTATCAAAGTCTGCAGCAGTTGGAGGCGTAGTGATACCATTGAGAGTGGTGTAGTTTTCTGGGATAGTGATGGTTCCATCAGATCCATCATCAAGTGTCTGAAGGAGTTGAAGGATATTGGTGACCGCTTCAGGGTCATTGGGGTAGAGTGCCATAGGGGTAACTATCCCAGAAGAGGCAGTCACACTTCCCAATACATAGCTACCAAGAGAAAAGCTTACGGTATCTCCCTGCTTACAGGTAAACTCCCCTTTGGTATTGGTGAAGCCTGTTGAGCCTGAGCTACAGCTGTAGTTGAGTCCTGAGACATTGGCATCTTGGAAGATACCTGTAACGGTGCTATTGGTAGGGTTGCTACTCTCAGAGTCACCACCTCCACCACCACCACATCCGACGAGTGTGAGTGCTGTTGCGGTGATGAGTGAGAGCATTAGTTTCTGTTGTTTCATATTTTTCTCCTTATATATATAGTTATTGTAGTTTACACTAAAAAGGCTGTTTCTGTGATAAGTGCGTGCATTAGTTTCTTGTTGCGGTGACGCTTGAGGTACCATTACAGCTCATAGTGCCATCTGACCAACTCCAGATCACCATACCCGTAAGCTGGGTACTACTGCTATTGAGTGTGAGGTTACTCGTGGAGATAGTGGTACCACCATCCTCTGGGTAGCTTCCACTGTAGCTGATGTCACTGCCTGAGTAGTGTCCTACCTGTACACCTACGGTGGTATTGACCTTGATAATCCCTCCTGTGTAGGAGAGGACGCTGATACTATAGCTGTCATTACTCAGTCCATCACCACAGTTTTCGGTTAGCCCTGTCTCAGTGACACTCCATATTGTTCCTGTGAGGTCACTCCCACTGGTTGGGGTAGAGGGAGTCCCTGTAGAGGGGGTAGAGGGGGTGGTGCTACTGGCGAGTGAAGTGTAGGTACCACACGCAGACTCAATACGACTCAGATAGCCTGACTCACTCGCATCTAAGAACTCATCTTCCTCCTTCTCTATCTCCTCATTGAACTCTGATGCAGAGAGTACCTCTGTCTGGGTACAGCTATTGGTCGACTCTACCGCACTAAAGACAATGGCTCTATCACTATAGACATAGACGACGGTTGTAGGTGTCTCTTCATTGTACCAGACACCGATGTATTTCTCATCAATTGTTGTCTTGGTGCTATCACTCGACCCGCCTCCACCACCACACCCGACAAGGGTCAGTGCTGTTGTAGCGATAAGTGAAGTGAGTAGTAGTTGTTTTCTCATAGTCTGCTCCTATATGATTCTATGTTCTAATTATAGTAAAAAAGTATGACAAAAATTGTCACATCGCCTAAAAGCGTAGGCTTTACGAGGATTTTAAGATAAAATATGAAATAGTTGTAACCAAACTAAGCAGTTTGGCTTAAAGGAGCAGTATCGTGCAGTGTAGACATTTTGGAAGTTGTGGGTCATGTGGACTTTATGCGTTGAGTTATGAGGAGCAGTTAGCCCAAAAAGAGCAACGGGTGAGTCAACTCCTTGCCCCCTTTTATACCCAGCCCCTAGAGGTGTTTGACTCCCCTGATGAGGCGTATCGTGCCAGAGCAGAGTTCCGTATCTGGCATGATGGGGATCGCTGTGATTATGCTATGGGTAATGCTACGAAAGATGGGGCGATTACGATTGAGGAGTGTCCCAAGGTGATCGCCCCTATCCAGAAGCGTATGTGGGAGCTTCTCAAGCAGATCAACGCCTCCCAATCGGTACTCAAACGCAAGCTCTTTGCGGTAGAGTTTTTGGCTACGACGACGGATGAGGTCTTGGTGACGATGCTCTACCACCGTAAGCTCGATGAGGTCTGGAGAGAAGAGGCAAAATCCTTGGAGTCTCTACTCTCTTGTCGTATCATGGGGCGGAGTCGTAAGCAGAAGGTGATCTGCTCTGAGGAGTATGTGACTGAGAAGTTGATGATTGATGGACGGCTCTTTGAGTATGTGCAGTATGAGAGTGGCTTCACACAACCCAACCCCACAGTCAATGTCAAGATGATCGAGTGGGCAATCACCCAAGCCAAAAAGGTAGGATATGGGGATTTCTTGGAGGCGTATTGTGGGCTAGGTAACTTCACCCTACCGCTCTCGTGCTACTTTGATAAAGTCCTCGCCACAGAGATCAGCAAGCGTTCGATCCACTCCGCTCTGATCAACTGTGAGCGTAATGCTATCTCCACTATCACCTTTGCACGGTTGGCTTCAGAGGAGATGACCCAAGCCCTCAATGGTGAACGCACTTTTACCCGACTCAAAGCGATCGACCTCCAAGCCTACAACTTCTCCACGGTACTTGTAGATCCTCCTAGAGCAGGACTCGATGAGGCGACAATAGCCCTTATCTCAACCATTGAGCATATCCTCTATATCTCATGCAACCCTGAGACACTCGCACGCGACCTTGTGAATCTGACTCAGACCCATGAGGTGGTCGCAGGGGCGATGTACGATCAGTTTCCCCACACTGAGCATATCGAGAGTGGGGTATTTTTGGTCAAGCGTAGCGTCTAAAAGAGGCTACCGATATCATCTTTGGTGAACGCCGAGCTGAGCCTACCCGCTACAAAGTCTATGACCTCTCTAGCGTCGGTAGCGACTCGGGTAGGATCGTGGGGCTTCAAACCCATAGTAGCGGTAGTTGCTTGGGAGGTAGTAGCGTGGGTCGAAGAGACCTCTTCCCCGTAGACGATCTTGGTAGGTGTAGTCTCTATCGTAGCGGTAGAAGACCTGCTCAAAGTAGTAGCCGTTGCGGTTGAAGTAGCCGTAGTGGTAGCCATACTGATCATCAAATGAAGCTCTATCATGGAGGTAGGCAAGATACCACCCTCGCTTAAAGCTACTCGCCCCTTCGATACGCTCTCCTCTTGGGCGGTGGTAGGTCGATGCCTCATCAAAGCTCTCCGTATGGTGTGTGGTCGAGGTGCGTCGGTGGTGTCGTCGCTTCATCTGCTCAAACTCCCGTTGGCTCTTGAAGTGCTTAGGGGTTGTCTTGCGGTGGGTGAGCTGTTGATCCATCCGCTTGAGCTTGTGTGCGGTGATCGGGGCTTGGGTGGTACTGTTGGCGTGTAGCATCAGGGTGCTAAGTAGAAGCGTAATAAGTAGAAGTAGGGTCGGGTATCGTCTCTTTTCCATAATGAGTTCCTTTATAGTGATAGTGTATCATAAAGTTTTTTTGTGTAGGGATTGTGAGAGAGCTATAAAGAGAGTTTGGTTATAATCACGCCAATTGAGCAGAGAGGTAGGCATGGATCTAAGAGGTTATATTGGGCTATATAGTGTGTTGAGAGAGAGTACGACTCGTGTGGAGGATCGACGGGCATTTGGACTAAAGTACCCTAGCACGCTCTATCCTCCCCTCAAACAGCTCTCCTTGTGGGTAGCACAATCCCCGCACAGAGATAAGGCTATAGATGAGACGATACACTACCTCCACCACCTAAACCTACTCTTGGGGATTTTTGCTCTGGTGATGGGGATCATGACAGGTGTTGGACTGCTCAGCTATAGTGGAGATAACCCTGTCAATATCCTCTACTTTTTGAGTATGGTGGTACTACTTCCACTCCTAACGATGCTCTTTGCGGTGGTGAGTATGCTAAGGCGTGCGAAAGGTGAGTCACTGTTTCTCTCCTTGGTGCCTGCGTTTTGGTTGGAGCGTGTGCTTTTGTACTTTCGTCAACATACACCTAAGGGACTTTTGGTACTGCGTCAAGATCCCGAAGTCGTAAAGTGGTTGTTACTCTCTCGTTCTCAGATGCTCTCATGGCTCTTCTCTGTGGGGATACTGCTAGCACTCTTGGGAGTGATTGTGACGGCAGATATCGCCTTTGTCTGGAGTACGACACTTCAGGTGACACCTGAGGCGTTTCATCAGCTACTTGTATGGATAGGGCTAGGGGAGTGGATGACCCCCTCTTTGGGACTGATTGAGCAGAGTCACTACTTTCGTCTAGGGGAGGGGCTAGATAGTCAGATGGTCGCCCACGCCTCTACGCTTGGGGAGTGGTGGAAGTTTTTGGCATGGGTGACACTCCTCTATGCGATTGGGTTGCGTGGGGTGCTATGGTTGATTGCACAGTGGGGATTGAAGCGAGCCATAGCTGATGCCACTTTGCGTCTGGTGGGGGTAGAGAGAGTGTTGAGCGAGATGAACACCCCACAGATCACGACCCATGCACCTACCCCTGAGCCTCACTTTAGCCCTCAACCCGCACACTACCTACAGATGAGTGAAGCACTCTCCTCGCACTATGATAGGGTCTTGGGGTGGGCATTGGATGGTGTGGAGATTGCACACCTCAATAAACACTTTGGGATCTCTAGCACGGAGTCTATCTCAGTAGGGGGGGTGATGAGCTTGGAGGAGGAGTTGGCTATCGTAGAGAGTAGCCGTGGGGAGTTACTGCTCTATGTCAAGTCGTGGGAGCCACCGATTATGGATTTTGTCGACTTCTTAGAGGGGCTTGTTAGCCATGCTCATCGTATCACACTAGTGCCTATCGGGGTAGAAGCGGAGGGGTACCACCCACACCCCCAAGCCCTTGAGGTCTGGGCGAGACGGCTTGAGAGCCTCAACTACTCCAAGGTATGGTTAAAACAATGAAGACAACACACCCGACATTTGCCGTCGTAGGACACCCCAACAAAGGCAAGAGCAGTATCGTCGCCTCCTTAGCCTTTGATGACTCTGTAGAGATCTCCAACACTCCAGGGACGACGACCAAAAAGCGAAGCTTCCCCCTACGCGTAGATGGAAAAGTACTCTATGAGCTGATCGACACCCCAGGGTTTCAGCGTGCTAGACGGGTACTTGCGTGGCTTCAACAGCACGATGTCCCTGCCCCTAAGAAGCGTGAGGTGGTCTTGGCATTTATTCAGAAGTATCGTAATGACCCCTACTTCAATGATGAGATAGAGCTTCTCAGCCCCATTATGGAGGGGGCAGGGATCATCTATGTGGTCGATACCTCGAAGCCCTATGGCAAGGAGTATGAGATAGAGATGGAGATACTCCGCTGGACAGGTGAACCCTCCATGGCACTGATGAATCAGATCGAGAGCAGTGACTATAGTGCAGAGTGGCGGTTGGCACTTGACCACTACTTCAAGATGGTACGAAGCTTCAACCCGATGGAGATCACCCCTGCTAAGCATATCGCGATCTTGGAGAGTATGGCACAGCTCAAAGAGGTGTGGATCGCTCCAGTTAAGGAGTCTATCCAACACTTCCAAGCCTATCAGCATCAGAAGCTAACACAGAGTGCCACGGCAATCACTGCACTACTCTCTGAGGCACTCAGTCTTGTCACAGAGCAGACCCTCCCCTCCAAAGAGGCGACAGAGGAGCAGAGAGAGGTGCTACTCGATAGCTATCAGACGCAGTTGCGTCAGTTGGAGTTGGCGAGCCAAAAACGCGTGGAGCAGATCTGGAGTCATACCAAACTCAATAAGTCTGCCCCCACGCTCCCATTTGAGGGGATGGATCTCTTCTCCAAGGAGAGTGAAGCGGTCTTTGGATTGACGCGTCAAGAGTTGCTTGTCACCTCTGCGACGAGTGGTGCGGTGAGTGGTGCAGGAATCGATCTGCTCTTTGGGGGGCATACGATGCTACTAGGTGCGGGGATTGGTGCGGTGGTAGGGAGTGTGGGGGCGTACTTTGGGTTTGCGGAGCTTGGAGAGATAAAGGTTCTCGGTAGCCGTCTAGGACGCTACACCCTAGCCGTAGGTCCAATGGAGAGTCGTAACTTCCCCTACATCCTATTAGGACGCGCCCTCTACCACGCCCGCCAGATCGCCCACCACTCCCATGCCAAGCGAGAGGCGGTCGATATCGCAGAGCAGAGTGGCTTTAAGGAGCAGTGGCTAAGCCGTACACTTCGCGGAGAGCTAGAGGGCTACCACAAGAAGTTTCGTAGTGGTAAGCCTATCAAAAAAGAGGATATTCGTGCCTATGAGGCGTTGGTAGTAGGGATGTTGGAGGGGATTGTATCGTTTTAGGTTTCATCTCCTCTACTTTTGTCATAAATATATAACAGAACTCTTAACTATACTATTGAGTTGGCAAAACTTAAAATACCTTCGCAATCCCCATTAAAATTACAACGCTTAGTAGTCCGCCTGCTATCCCTGCGACGACATCATCGAGCATGACACCTAGTCCTCCTTTGAGTTCGCGGTCGATCCAGCCGATGGTGGAGGGTTTCCAGATGTCAAAGAGGCGGAAGGTGACAAAGCTGAGTCCAATCGCTAGGGGTTCGACATAGGGGTAGGAGAGGGTGGTGGCAGTGGAGAGGGCGATCATCAGTGCGAGCCATATCCCCACGGCTTCATCGATGACGATATGCTGTTGGTCGTGGATGCCTGTGAGACGCTCATATTTGTTGATCTCAAAGACTCCGATGATAGTCACTGCAAGCGTCACCATAAAGAGGCTCTCCATCCCAAGGAAGTAGAGAATAGCGAGTCCTAGAGGGAGAGAGGCGAGGGTACCGACCGTGCCAGGTGCTTTGGGGCTGAGTCCCGATCCAAAAAATGTCAAGAAGAGTTTTTGTGCGTTCATTGTGTTCCTTTTAGGTGAGTGATGTGGTCTGATAGAGTTCGATAAGCTTACGGTAGAACTGCTCTTCACTCTGTTGCTCTAGGAGTCCTGAGCCTGGAGTGATGGTGTAGAGAAGCTCTTGGAGGTTTTCAAAGCGGTTGGGGTGGAGAGCGGAGAGGATACTCGCTGAGACCTCTTTGCGTACCAAGATGGTAGGGGGGATGACCCCTTGGGTGATGAGTTGCATGATAGAGCCTGAGTGGTAGTGGACATGGTGGTGCTGTCCATGAGGGCAGGTCTGTGTACTCACTAGCGTATTACAGATATTGCAGTAGACATACTCATCGATGGTTTTGATGTGAATATCGATATTGCTACACTGATCGAAGATAGAGCTGAGGCGGTTCTCGTTGTAGTAGAGTCCTAAACCTCCGTGGTTTTTGCCGATGACGAGTTGGCTACAGCCGTAGTTTTTGGCGAGGAGGGCATCGAGAATGAGTTCATTATCTCCTGCGAAGATATAGGTGTTCTCAAAGGGGATGATGAGGACACGGTTGCGGGGAAGGAAGGTCTCGACAAAGGTGGAGAGGGCATTGTAGCGGATATCGTACCGCAAGGTGTGGTCATGAAAGGGCTTCTGAAGGAAGATCACGAGCAGGTCAGAGGTAGAGAGGGCTTCGCGTATCATCCGCTCATGGGCACGGTTGAGAGGGGCAGCACTGAGTACCATCGAGGTGATAAACTTCGCACCCGTCTGAGAGATCATCTGCGTGATGCGTTTTTTGTTGTCTGCGATGAGGGGGTAGTCGACATGGTAGCTCCCACTCACGGCGATTTTGCCTAGGCGTAGGGTGGTGTTTTTGACCCCAGGGTGAGAGGGGTCAGAGGTGCCGTAGATGTTACACAGACGCTGTTTGGGGTCGACAGGGAAGGTCTCTTCGACGATGATCTCTCCGATCTTTTTTCCCATATTGACGAGATTGACCCTATCCCCTGCTTTGAGCTTCTTGAGGACTTCATGGTTCTGCTTGCCCCCAGGAGCAAGGATAAACGAAAAAGGAAACGGAACACCCTTGTAGAACTTGGTCTTATCGACCTTTCGTGCCTCTTTTTCGTTCATGAGTCGACTCACGGGTAGGATCAACCCCTCTGCTACAAGTGCCAGAGAGGAGAGTGCTTCGTTGTCGATATAGAGTGAGTTATTTTTTTTTGAAGAGCCCATATTTTTTCCTTTTTTCCCACAAGCTTTTGCGTGAGATCCCAAGCTTTTTGCTCAGCTCCGTATCGGGGAACTTGTACTGAAAGCTATTGACGATAAACTTTACATAGTCATCGATGGTGAGTATCTCATTTTGGTCGTAGAGCTTGGAGTCTGTGTTGAGTACGATGGTAGGGAAGTCACTCTGGAGGGTGGTGGTGGTCGTAAGGATAAAGTGACGATCTTTGAGGAGGAGCAGGAGTTGTTCTCGTTCGAGTTTTTTGAGGGTGTGGGTCTCGGTAACATAGAGGAGGCTCTCATGACAAGACTCCTCAATCTTCTCTGTCCAACTCTCACTACTGAGCGGGACAAAGGTGAGGAGCTTGTTGTGTGCTTGGGCATACTCAAAGACGATCTTATCGACGAGGCGTTGGTAGTTGGTCTCGATGACGATGGGGGTGGTGAGCTTCTTGGGGTTGAAGTCGGTTTTGATCTCTTGGAGGAGATTTTGGAGATACTCTTGGTAGAGGATGGTGTGCTTTTTGAGGTTTTGGTACTCTTGATAGTGTTCAATTTTGCGTAGCAACTCCTCGATCATAAAGGGCTTGACGATATAGTCTTTGGCACCCAGTTTGAGGGGTTCCCCCACGGTGTCGTTGTTGATGTAGCTTACCATGAGGATAATAATCTTATCTTTGAACTTCTTGATGAGGGGGGTGCTGTTTTGCCCAGGGAGGTTGGTGGAGAGGAGATAGACATCGCCACTACTCTTCATCGCATCCTTAATGGTACTAAAGGTCTCCGTCTCAAAGCCGTGTTCGATGAGCTTAGAGGCGATACTTTGGGCGAGATAGAGTTCGTTTTCTACAATGATAATCTTCATAGTGCTTTCCAGTTAAAATAAGTTAGGGTGGCGACTGCATGGACAGTGACCCCCTCTTTGCGTCCGATGAAGCCAAGCTTCTCTGAGGTAGTGGCTTTGATATTGACACAGTGTTGTCGTATGCCCAGTAGTGAGGCGAGGGTGGTCTGCATCGTATCTCTATAGGGAAGGAGCTTGGGGGCTTGTGCGACGATAGTCATATCGACATTACCAATCACAAACCCATGTGTCTTGATGCGTCTGATCGTATCACTGAGGAGCTTGGTGGAGTCGATAGCACTATAGGTGTTATCGGTGTCGGGGTAGAGTTCTCCGATATCTCCCATCCCCGCAGCACCCAGTAGGGCATCGATGAGGGCATGGATTGCCACATCCCCATCACTGTGTGCCTTAAATCCATACGGCACATCAATCGTAACCCCACAGAGTCGCATCGGTTTGCCAGACTCAAAGGGGTGGGTATCGAGTCCAAACCCTACGCGTGATTGATTGCTAGGGGGTTGGATACAGGGGAGGTGGGCAAGGTCACTGATACGGGTGAGCTTGTGAGCGTTGGGTGACCCCTCTACAAAGTGGATCGACTCCCCAAGAGATGCGATAGCTGAACTCTCATCACTAAAGAGCCTCTCTTGGGTGAGGGCTTGTTTGAGTATATGGGTAACACTCAGCTGAGGGGTCTGTATCTGTCTGACCTGCTCTCTATCGATAGGGTTCCCCTCAAGGTAGAGGGTATCTGTAGCAGGAAGGGTTGGGACGATACAGCTTGCGACACCCTTGGCATCCATAATCCTCTCTATCATCGAAGTGGGGATACAGCATCGTGCGATATCACTCACCAGTACATAGGGGGTCTCTACGGCTTGGAGGGCATGGGTGAGAGAGGCTTGACGCGACTCCCCTCCGACAATAAAGCGGTAGGAGGCGAAGCGTTGCATAAGGGTGACATCCTCTGCGGAGGAGACGATGATAATCTCCTTGAAGCCACCCATACGCTCAAAATGCTCTGCGACTTGGAGCCAGAGAGGGATATCGTGGCTAGTAAGCCACTGTTTCTTAACAGTCGTGCCAAATCGTGTGGAGTTGCCTGCGCCTAGTAGTATAAGTGTAGTGTCTGACAAAAGTTTTCCTGTATCAAAAAGTAACGCATTATACTCCTAGATAGCTTGATAGTTACTTTTTTAGGAGATAATCACTCTTATTTGAAAGTTAGCGGTTATTTCATTTTAGTTTAAGATTTCAGTGGTATAACTTAAACAAATTTAAGTGAAGGATGAGATAACCATGACAAATGAAAATGTACTCGAAGCGTTGAAAAATGTCACCTATCCAGGGTTTACGAAAGATATCGTAACCTTTGGATTTGTGAAGAATGTAGTGATTGAGGGGGAGAAGGTCGCGATTGTGATCGATATCACCTCTTCAGCACCTGAGGTCAAAGCACAGCTCACCGATGAGGCGACAGCAGAGCTCAAAAAACTTGGATTTGCTACTGTTGAGGTACATATCGATGCACCCCAAGCACCCCAGCAGATGAGTAACTCTGTGAGTGGTAAAAATATCGCTCCCCATGTCAAAAACTTTGTTATGGTGAGTTCAGGTAAGGGTGGGGTAGGAAAATCGACTACTTCGGTGAACCTCGCTGTTGCTATGGCGATGCAGGGTAAAAAAGTGGGACTGCTTGATGCGGATATCTATGGACCAAACATCCCTCGGATGATGGGTGTAGCCGATCAGAAGCCAGAGATCCAAGGTAACAAAGTAATGCCACTCAAGGCGTATGGTGTAGAGATTATGTCTATGGGATCACTCATGGAGCCTGGACAGTCACTCATCTGGAGAGGGTCGATGATCATGAAAGCCATTGAGCAGTTCCTAAGAGATATCTTGTGGAGTGAACTCGATGTATTGGTGATCGATATGCCTCCTGGGACAGGAGATGCACAGCTTACCTTGGCTCAGTCTGTACCCGTGACAGCAGGTATCACTGTGACAACACCACAAGAGGTCTCACTCGATGATAGTAGACGCTCTTTGGATATGTTCCAGAAGCTTCATATTCCTACTGCGGGTATTATTGAAAATATGTCAGGGTTTATCTGTCCTGAGTGTGAGGCGGAGTCTGATATCTTTGGTATGGGGACAACGATCCCTGTGGCAAAAGAGTACGATACCGAACTCATCGCACGCATTCCGATAGAACCAGCGATTAGAGTAGGGGGAGATACAGGGAAACCAATCACCTACTTCCAACCAGACTCTCAAACAGCCAAACGATACCAAGAGGCAGCGAGTAGCCTCTTGCAGTTTATCGATAAGGTACAAGCTGAGGGGGGAGCCGATAACCAAGCGATCCAACCTACCACACCTCCTGGTGTGAGTGCTTGTAGTACAGGGGTATAAGCCTCAACCCGCCTACCCCCTACCGATGGGTGGGGTGAGTAGACCTCTTTCAACCCTCTTTTATCCAAAACGCTATACTATTATCACAAAAATCTCTCTAGGGAGTCTTAGGATGTATCGACCTATTACCTATCTACTATGGATGGCTATGCTTGTTGTAGTGGCTCAAAGCTCAAAGCTCTATCGTGATGGACATGGAGGGGAGCTCCTCTTGCCTCTAGGGGATCGCTCCTTTGCGGATGCGGTGGTGCATTTTGAGAGGCGTACCCCCTATAGCCTCAAAAACAGTATCCCAGAGCATGCCCTTGGGGTGCCTGATAGACGGAGTCTAGCACTCAGTTGTGGGGGGTCTGTGGTTGTAGCATTTCGTGACAATCTCCTCACCGATATCGAAGGGGCAGATCTCCATATCTTTGAGATAGGTCCCAAGGTTGAGCCGACAAGTGTGGCAATCTCGATGGATGGGAAAGTATGGCGAGAGGTGGGGGAGGTTGCTGGGGGGAAGTCACAGATCGATATCGCTCCGTTTGTGAAGCCCGATGAGGCGTTTGCTTTTGTACGGTTGGTGGACTTGAAGTCTGCGTGTCATGGACGCTACCCTGGGGCGGATATCGATGCGGTCGCTGCGATCGGCTCAACGGTACAGCTCTCATTGGCGAGTACGCTTCTCTTTGATACAGGCAAGCACACCCTCAAACCCTCCGCATTTAGCCAACTCCATAGCCTTTTGAGACGCGATACCTATCGGAAGATGCACCTGCGTATCGTAGGGCATACCGATGATAGAGGAGGAGAGGCGTATAATCTTGCCCTCTCCTTGAGGCGTGCCAAAGCAGTCAAAGCTTACCTTATAGAGTATGAGGGGTTTGAGGCTAGTCGTATCACCCTTGCAGGCTATGGAGAGTCCCGCCCCCTCCTCCCCAATACCACCCCTGCCAATAGAGCTAAAAACCGACGCGTACTCCTCTCCTTTTCGGCTGATGAGGAGTGAAAAGATAGAGAGTTTTTGGCTATAATTACGCCATATTAACTTAAGGATACCCCTATGACATCAGCAGACAAACTAAAAAACCTCCTAGAGATTGAGATCATTCCTGATCTAGAAGTGGCGATTGATGAGCTTTTTGCCGCGATAGACAAGAGCAAAAACGCCTCAAAAGAGCAGAAAGAGGATCTCGAAGAGATGCGTGAGATGCGTACCGAGTGCTTTGCCATCGTCGAAGAGCTAGGACGCGATGAACTCGAAGCCGAAGAGATCGAAGAGCTTCTAGCAGAGCTTATTGATATGAAGAGTGAAGAGGCGTAGCGTAAGCGTGTCTTGAGGTCTCTCAAACTACTTTTAATCTTAACTTTATGATTAAGACTCTTTTTATCTTATTTAGAGTATATTTCTCTATCAATCACTCTCGGGGTGCTGAATACCAGCTGAGAAGATCATCGTGATCTACCCGTTGAACTTGACCTAGGTAACACTGGCGTAAGGAAGAGATTTGTATGAGACTTGACTTATCAGACGGGCAACACCCCTCTACTCTACATCTCCCTCTCTCTTATTAACCTATCCATTATTTGAAGGCAAACTAATGACACAAAACTACAAAGATACACTCACCACCTCCAATGAGCTACTCACACGGGAGCCACTCCCCGCATCGACCAAGATCTATCTTAAGGGTGAGATTCATCCAGAGATTCGTGTCCCTGTACGAGAGATCGCATTGAGCAATGATACGACACTAGGGGTCTATGATACCTCTGGTCCTTTTACTGATCCAAGCATTGAGATCGATGTAGGGCAGGGGATTCCTGCGATCCGTAAAGGGTGGATTGAGGCACGCGAGGATGTGGAGGCGTATAAGGGGCGTATCATGGAGCCTGAGGATAATGGCTACGCAACCGATGAACAGCTTGACTTTGTCACGGCTGGGGCGAAGGGGTTGGTGCGGACACCACTCAAAGCCAAAGCGGGCAAAAATGTCACGCAGCTCCACTACGCTAGAGCGGGGATTATCACCCCTGAGATGGAGTTTGTCGCAATCCGTGAGAACCAAAACCTCGCAATGAGCCAAGCCTATCTCCAAGATGAGGAGCGTGAAGCACGCCTCAAAGGGGATAACAGAGGGGCAAACCTTCCTGAGAAGATCACCCCTGAGTTTGTACGAAAAGAGATCGCAGAGGGGCGTGCGGTACTCCCTGTCAATATCAATCACCCTGAGGTCGAGCCGATGATTATCGGGCGTAACTTCCTCGTCAAGGTCAATGCCAATATCGGTAACTCCGCTACCACCTCTAGTATCGCAGAGGAGGTAGAGAAGATGGTCTGGTCTACCCGTTGGGGTGGAGATACGGTCATGGATCTGAGTACGGGTAAAAATATCCACACCACCCGTGACTGGATCTTGCGTAACTCTCCTGTGCCTATCGGAACAGTACCAATCTACCAAGCCCTAGAGAAGGTCAATGGGATCGCAGAGGATCTGACATGGGAGGTGTTTCGTGATACACTTATCGAGCAAGCAGAGCAAGGGGTGGACTACTTTACGATCCATGCGGGGCTTCTACTGCACCATGTCCCAATGACTACAAAGCGTGTGACAGGGATCGTGAGTCGTGGAGGCTCTATCATGGCAAAGTGGATGATCGCACACCACAAAGAGAACTTCCTCAATGTCCACTTTGAGGAGATTTGTGAGATTATGAAGGCGTATGATATCACCTTCTCTTTGGGAGATGGATTGCGTCCAGGGAGTGTTGCCGATGCCAATGATGAGGCACAGTTTGCCGAGCTTACAGAGCTAGGACGACTCACCAAAATCGCATGGGAGCATGATGTTCAGACCCTTATCGAAGGGCCGGGGCATGTTCCGATGCATATGATCCAAGAGAATATGGACAAACAGCTAGAGGTGTGTCATGAGGCTCCTTTCTATACCCTCGGGCCATTGACGACAGATATCGCTCCAGGGTATGACCACATCACTTCAGGGATCGGTGCGGCGATGATTGGGTGGTTTGGGTGTGCAATGCTCTGCTATGTAACCCCCAAAGAGCATCTAGGACTCCCTGACAAAGAGGATGTCAAAGAGGGGCTTATCACCTATAAGCTTGCAGCCCACGCCGCTGATATCGCCAAGGGACACCCAGGAGCGAGAGCGAGAGATGATGCGATGAGTTTGGCACGCTTTGAGTTTAGATGGGTTGATCAGTTCAATATCGGACTAGACCCAGAGAAAGCCAGAGCCTACCATGATGATACGATGCCTATGGAGGCAGCCAAAGTGGCACACTTCTGCTCGATGTGTGGTCCTAAGTTCTGTTCGATGAAGATCTCTCAAGAGGTGCGTGACTATACTGATACTTTGGAGATACAACAAGGGATGGATGAGATGAGCCAGAAGTTCCAAGAGATGGGAAGTGAAGTCTATATCGAGGCGGATAAAATAGCCACCAAAGGATAGAGAATGAATATCGCGATTGTAGGGGCAGGATTGGTCGGACGCGTTATCGCCCTCAATCTTCTACGCTCCAATGCGGAGCATACGATTACCTTTTTTGAGAAGGACTCCAAGGAGGGGGTCACCGCGGCAGGGTTTACCGCTGCGGGGATGCTCGCTCCCTACGCGGAGCTAGAGACTGCCGAGTCGGTGATCTTTGAGCTTGGGCATCGCTCTATTGAGCTATGGCCTGCACTGCTCAAAGAGATAGGACTCTTTGATGGCTACATCCAAAAAGGGACGATGATCACCGCACACCCCCAAGATATGGGAGAGTTGGAGCATTTTATCGGGATGCTTCAGCACAAGGTCGATACCACCAAGCAGATCGAGAGACTCGATAGTACTGCGATGCAACGCTTGGAGCCAGATCTCTACACCCACCCAAAGGGCTTCTTTATCCCCTCTGAGGGGGTTGTCGATGCCCAGCGGTTTATCGCCTTTAGTGTCAACTACTTCGATCGCTACAGCAATGTCACCATACGAGAGTATACCCCTGTAACAAAGATAGAGCCAAATCGGGTCTATACCCAAGCGGGTGTTGAGTCGTTTGATTGGGTCTTTGATGCGAGAGGGTTGGGTGCCAAAGAGCATTTTGCGGATCTGCGTGGGGTGCGTGGAGAGGTGCTATGGGTCGAGGCGAACGATATCGATATCAGCCGTCCTACCCGTCTGATGCACCCACGCTATAAGCTCTATGTGGTTCCACGAGGCAATGGGTGTGAGGGGATAGACTTAGAGTACTGCAAAGATTGTAAACTCTCTCAAACCTCAGGCTACAAACGCTACATTATCGGAGCTACAGAGATAGAGAGTGAAGATACCTCTGATATCTCGGTGCGTTCCTCTATGGAGCTACTCTCTGCTCTCTATGCACTCCATCCAAACTTTGGAGAGGCACGGGTGGTCAACTCTGAGACCAACTGCCGTCCCGCCTTTAGAGACAATCTCCCACGCATCGAAAATGAAGCGGGACTCACCCGCATCAATGGACTCTATCGTCACGGCTATCTTCTTGCTCCTGCTATTGTAGAGAAGGCGTTGAGGGAGGGGATCGAGTCATGATAACGGTCTCTATCAATGGTGAGAAGCAACAACTCGCAGAAGCACTCTCTATCGCAGCGATGATGGAGCAGTTGGGTTACACAGGCAAGGGGGTCGCTGTCGCGGTCAATATGACTTTTGTCCCCATTGCCAAGTATGAGAAGACGCAGATTCATGAGGGGGATAAGATCGATATCCTAGCCCCTGTCCAAGGAGGATAATATGCAAACAGATCAGTGGAATATCGGGGGTAAAACCCTCTCAAGCAGACTGCTTATCGGCTCTGCCCTCTACCCAAGCCCTGCCAATATGCAAGAGGCGATAGGGGTATCCAAATCAGAGATCGTCACCGTCTCGTTGCGTCGCCAATCCGCAGGTGAGGGGGGAGGCAATGCCTTTTGGGAGATTATCAAAGAGCTAGGGATTGAGGTGCTACCCAACACCGCAGGCTCACACTCTGCGAGAGAGGCAATCACCACAGCTCAGATGGCACGCGAGGTCTTTGGTACCAACTGGATCAAGTTAGAGGTGATAGGTGATCAGTACAACCTACAGCCTGACCCCTTTGAGACAGTTGTGGCTGCGGAGGTACTCATCAAAGAGGGCTTTGAGGTCTTCCCCTACACCACCGATGATCTCGTGGTCGCCAAACGCTTGGCAGATGTGGGGTGTGAGATACTCATGCCGTGGGGGTCGATGATTGGCTCAGGTAAGGGGCTGATGAACCCTGACAACTTGAGAGCAATTCGTAAGCAGTTCCCTACGCTACAGCTCATCATCGATGCGGGGATCGGTAAGCCCTCTCACGCAACCCAAGCGATGGAGCTAGGGTATGATGGGGTACTCCTCAACTCCGCTATCGCCCTTGCCAAAGACCCCGTCAAGATGGCAGATGCCTTTCGGTTGGCAGTGGAGGCGGGACGCTTGGGTTATGAGGCAGGAGCGATGCAACAGCGGGAGTTTGCTTCTCCCTCAACTCCAACGGTGGGAACCCCCTTTTGGCACCAGTAGCCACTGAAGGGTTTGCTCCGTGTGTGCAACGCCCACTTGGGGTCTATCCACTGGTAGATAGAGCGTGTAAGCTCTCCCTCCTCTATGAGGTGGGTATCACCACCGCACAGCTACGCATCAAGGATTTGGATGCTGAGTGTATCGAAGCGGAGATTATTGAAGCGATTGCTATCTCTAGGGAGTACAACGCACAGCTTTTTATCAATGACTACTGGGATTTGGCTCTCAAGCACCACGCCTATGGTGTCCATTTAGGGCAAGAGGATCTCGAAACCGCCCCCCTAGAGAGACTACGCAAAGCGGGTCTGCGTCTTGGGGTGAGTACCCATACCTTGGCGGAGATTGAGAAGATAGAGGCGCTTCACCCCTCCTATATCGCCATTGGTCCACTCTATGAGACACAGAGTAAAGTACTCGCCTATGAGACGGTAGGGCTGAGGGCTCTACAGGCGTGGGCAACCCCTCTGCTCCCACCTATTGTTGTGATTGGTGGGATTGATGTCACGCGTATCGAATCGGTCGTGCGTAGTGGTGTGGTTGATGGGGTAGCGGTGATCTCTGCGATAGTAGAGGAGGGGGAGATCTCCGAGGAGAAGACCCATGCGTTGATGGAGGGGTTTAGGCGAGGATATCATGGCTAAGGGGTATACGCCTACTATCTTGAGCATTGCGGGTTCTGACCCGTATGGTGGAGCAGGGGTTCAGATCGATAGCAAGACGATCCACGCCCTAGGGGGGTATGCTCTGAGTGTCACCACTGCACTCACCGCTCAAAACTCCACAGGGGTCAAAGCCCTCCTACCTACTCCCATCGAACACTTCAAACTACAGCTCCAGACCCTCTTGGAGGATATTCAGATCGATGCGATCAAGATCGGTATGCTTGCCAATGCTCAGATCATCGAGGTGGTAGCTGCTATGATTGAGCAGTATGGTATCTCCACGGTGGTGCTTGATACGGTGCTAGTGAGCTCGAGTGGTACACCACTACTAGAGCCTAAGGCGGTCACGATGATGGTCGAGCGACTCTTCCCTCTGACGACACTCATCACCCCCAATATCCCTGAGGTCAACCACCTCATAGGGGGAGGCTACAGAGGGGGTCCAGAGCAGATTGAAGCGACCGCTTCACACCTCTATGGACTTGGGGCAACTGCTCTCCTACTCAAAGGGGGACATGGGAGTAGCCCCACCCACGCTATAGACTACCTCCTTCAGCCAAACCACCCCGCCCAATCCTTCGCTACACCATGGGTCAAGACCTCACACACGCATGGTACGGGGTGTCTGCTCTCCTCTGCGATCGCCACCTATCTCGCATACGGCAAGAGCCTTGCTCAGAGTGTGGCCGATGCCAAAGTCTTTCTCTCCCAGAAGCTTCAGACCGCCTCAAGGCTACAGCTACACTACCACGACACGACGCGTACACGACGCGAACCTATTTTTTAGGAGACTATCTCCTTGGATAAAATGCAAAATAAAGTTCGTATCCAATGGAATCTTAAGTTTCCTTTTTGCACTCAGAACAAACACCATAAAGTTGCATCAAATGATCCGTCAATTCAAAACCATTTTCTTTGGCAATCTGATGTTGGAGACTCTCGATTTTTTCATTTCCAAACTCCACAATTTTACCGCACTCTTTGCAGATAAGATGGTCATGGTGTGGCTTGTTTGCTATTTCAAATTTTTTCCCCTGTATACCTAAAGAGATCGAACTGACAAGACTATTCTCTTCGAGTAGCGCTAGGGTACGATAGACTGTTGCAATACCTATGGTAAGATCAGGGTGTCTTTGTTTTACCAGCATATAAAGATTTTCGGAAGTAAAGTGCTGTGGGTTGTCATAGAGTGTACGGAGTATGGCTTCTCTTTGTGAAGTAAATTTAAGTCCATTGGCTTTAATAATATTTTTAAATTCAGTCAGAAGCTCATCATAACTCATCTCTTCAAAGTTCTTTTTCATATGACCACCTTTTTGATAATGATAGTCATATGATAGCATAACAGGATTAATAATCCAATTCCGTTAGGGC
>Ga0256837_1000360_pt1 | contig 39880 bp, 44 predicted proteins | sample 4562384metaG_FD_185976 | JGI IMG/M metagenome (GOLD analysis project Ga0256837, IMG submission 185976) | Hydrothermal vent microbial communities from Guaymas Basin, Mexico - 4561-384 | ecosystem: Environmental > Aquatic > Marine > Hydrothermal vents | place: Mexico: Guaymas Basin | collected... | reverse complement strand
TTATTGCTATAAAGGTGATGAGAGGAGATGGTTTATCAGATACAAATACTAAAGAACAAAAAAGAGCATTAATTTTACAAGGATATAGAAAAAAGTTGAGGGAAGAACTAAGTCAGTTAGAGAATGATAAAAAATTGAGAACTATTAGAAAAAAAGAGTTGTTAAAAAAATTTAGTGATGAGTTAGCATCAAATATTTTTTTTGAACAAGTTGAGATTAAAAAGATAATATTTGATTTAGCAGAAGAGTGTTAAAAATAGATGATATAGAAAGATTCTTAGAATCGAAACAAGGAGATAAATAGTTGGAAACTAAAAAGAATAGACTAATAGAAGATATACAACAGTTGTTAAATTCATATGATGAGGCAGAAACAACATACATAAATCCAGATTTACTTAAATTTATGGATGAGCAAACATTAGTAAGTATTATTGATTCCTTATTAAAACAAAAAGAAGATGCTAAAGAATCTGATTTGGAGTGGTTAGAAAAGTTTAAAAAAGAAAATAATTAATTTTAAAAACTCTCTATTACCACTACTGCAATAGCATACTCCCCATCGTGAGTTATAGATACACTTGTATCTTTAATTTTAAAATTATTTATTATTTTTTCTGATAGTTTTATGTGTGGAGCTCCACGCTCTGTTTTGTAAATTATAATATCATTAAAACCACATTCTGCACCGATTCCAGTACCTAGAGCTTTAGAACAAGCCTCTTTAACAGCCCAAAAACCTGAAGCTGTTTTATGATTTTTTACAAGTTTTATCTCCTCTTTACAAAGAAACCTTAGTAAAGCTTTTTCACCAAATTTTTCCATTAGTTTTTGCATTCTAGAAGTTTTAATCATATCAATTCCAATCATACTAAATCCCTTATATTAAAATGATAATGCTATCAGAAACGGATAAGTAACTAATCCAAGGTATGGAAAGAAAGCATTAATAGGTGTTAATAGAGTTACACTAAGCTCATTTGAAATCTCTTTTTTTACAAAAACTTGTTCAATGAGTATTATTTTTGTAGCAACATCAACCGTTTTGATGAATAAGAAAAACATTGCATAAGGGTTGAAATTACTAATCATAGCTAAGTAAATAGCAAAATAAAATGTAGGTTGCATAAGCAAAAATAAGATTATATTATTTTTATAATATTTATTCATCCTCGTAATCATCCCCATCATTGTTGGAGCTTTTTGCCAACTTATCTCATACATCTCTAGGGCAACAAATATTATAATATAGTTTAAAATTAGTTCATTAATCATAAGTGTAGTTTACAATAAAAATTAAATTAATAGGCTAAATTATACATAACATTGTATCTTATTAGAACTTTTTCAGTTGGACGAGGGTATTTACTATAAGCATACTCGATAGTCTCTTTGGTTGTATGGTCAAGTACAAAATATCCACTTTGTTTTAAGAACTTAAAATCACTTATATCACCATTTGGATGAAGGTAAAACTCTATCACATTAGTTCTATTTACATTAAGATTCTCTTTTAAGTTTACACTAGCAACCCTTGTTAAAACTTGTTGTGTAATTCTTCTCATAATTTCAGTATTGTCTATAATATATTTTTGTTGACCTAAAGTTAGTTTACCAAATTTGTCGCCATATAATTTTTTTATATTTTGATTGATACTACTATTTCTTGCATATCTTTTTTTTATTTGCTTTTTATTTTTGTCCTCTTCAGATCTATCTTCTCTCATCCATCCTAATGGATCGTATACTTTTTTTTCTGTTTTAGGAGTTTTTTGAATCTTCTCTTTTTTAAAAATAGGTTCTTTTATTATTTTTTTGATAGGTTTCTTTTTGATAGGTTTTATTGATTTAATTTCTTTAGGAATTTTTTTTACAGGTGGTGTCTTTTTAATGATTCTTTTCTTAATGATTTGTTTTTTTATGATTTTTTTAAGCTGGTCACCTTTTGGCATAGGTGGTGCTTTTGTGATTCTTTTAATTTTCTCTTTAACTATATCTTTTTCTTTTGTTTTTTTAGGTAACTCTTTTAGAGAAATTTTCATTCTTTCTTCTTTTAACTCTTTAGGCTTTTTTTCACTTGTAACGAATGTTTCTATAAATACAAACAACAATAAAAAGAGTAAGTGAATTAAAAGTGCAACAAATAGAGCAAAAGAGGTACGATTCATATTTTCCATTTCTTGTTTAAATTTTATGAGATTATATCTAAAAAGGTGTATAATAACAAAAAAGTTAAGGTATATAAATAATGAATAAAGAAGCATCAACACAAGCATTTCAACAAGCACAGAATCTTATCCCAGGTGGAGTTAACTCTCCAGTACGAGCATTTAAAAGTGTAGGTGGGACTCCTATTTTTATTGCAGAGGGTGAGGGTGCTTATCTTAAAGATGTAGATGGTAACAAGTATGTAGATTTTGTTCAGAGTTGGGGTCCATTAATTTTTGGTCACAGAGATGAAAGTATAGAGAGTGCTGTTATAGATGCAGTTAAACATGGTCTTAGTTTTGGAGCACCTACTCAAGCAGAAACCGACTTAGCATCATTGGTGGTAGATACTTTTGATTCTATTGATAAAATTAGATTTGTAAGCAGTGGAACAGAAGCAGTTATGAGTGCTATCCGTCTTGCTCGTGGATTTACTGGTCGTGATGATATTGTTAAGTTTACAGGTTGCTACCATGGTCATAGTGATTCTTTATTAGTTGAAGCTGGATCTGGTGCAGTTACTTTTGGAAATCCTAGTAGCCCAGGTGTTCCAGCAGACTTCACTAAACACACTCTTTTAGCTACATATAATGATATAGAAAGTTTAAAGAAATGTTTTGCAGATTCTAATGATATATCTTGTGTGATTATAGAGCCAATAGCTGGAAATATGGGATTAGTTCCTGCTGATAAAGAGTTTTTATATGAGCTTAAAAAAGTTTGTCAAGAGAATGGTGCATTACTTATTTTTGATGAAGTTATGAGTGGATTTAGAGCTACTTTTCATGGTGCAGAATCTATTACAGGTGTTACTCCAGATATTATTACCCTAGGAAAAGTTATTGGTGGTGGTATGCCAGTTGGTGCTTTTGGAGCAAGAGCAGAGATAATGGCAAAACTTTCACCAGAGGGTCCAGTTTATCAAGCTGGAACACTGAGTGGGAATCCTGTTGCAATGGCAGCAGGTTTAGCATCGCTTAAAAAGTTAAAAGCAAATCCTAAACTTTACTCTGTGTTAGAATCTCGTGCTAAGAGATTAGTAGATGGTATGCAGGAAGAAGCTAAAAAATGTGGAATCACAATGCAAACAGATGTAAGAGGAAGTATGTTTGGCTTTTTCTTCAATGAAAATGAAGTAAAGAATTTTGCTGATGCTTGTACTAGTGATGCAGAACTTTTTGCTAAGTTTCATTCATCTATGTTGGATAATGGATTCTATTTTGCTTGTTCATTATATGAAACAGGTTTTATATCAACAGCAATAACAGATGCTATGGTTGAAGATACTATTAAAGCTAGTGCAAAAGTTTTTCAGGCTATAACTAATGGATAAAAACCCTGAGGAACAAAAAATACCAAGAGTAAAACCAATTATAGATGCTGCAGATAATTTATCTCTGGGCATCTCGATAGTTGTTGCAGTTGCTATGGGTATAGGTATTGGATATTTACTAAAAAGTATGACTGGAATAGCTTGGTTATTTTGGGTTGGCGTATTTATTGGTATAGCTGCTGCGATATTAAATATTTTTAAAGTCTATAAAAAGCAGAAAAAAATGTATGAAGATCTTTCTAATGAGCCTAGATATGCAATTAAAAAGAGATTAGATGAAGAAGAAGATGACGAGGATTATGGTGAAAAAACTTATTAAGATTCTAGTAATATCAGAGATTCTGATAATAGCTACAACTTTTATATCTTTTACATTTTTTATAAATTTCCAAGTTGCATTTTTAAGTAGTTATTTTGTTATAGTTGGGTCTATATATGCATATAAAAAAATGGTTGTTAATCAGATAGAATCTGATATTATAAATGATGATAGAGATCTACTTGATACAATAGAAGACCCACATGAACTATATGATGATGTTGAGATTAATAATGCATCAGTAGAAGAGTTAGATTTAAAAGAGATAGTTAAAGAGGAAAGAGCAAAGATAAAAACATTTAATAAAACAAGTATAAAACATGGAGCAAGAGGTAGTGTGTCTCTATTTAGATTACTTCCATATCTATTTTTAATTTTAGGTTTTATAGCTTTGAAAAATAATGAATTATTGAGTATTGCAGTTTATTTACCATCTTTGGCAGTTGGAATTATCATTGGAAATGTCTCTATGAAAAGTTTTAACTCTTAATCATAGGTATATTTATAGATATTGAATCTTTTTGAATATCTATATAAAAGTTACTATTAAAAATAAGTGTTTCTAATTCATTTATTTTTTTAGAATCTATATTTTTTGCTTCTATTTTTATAGAAAATATACCATATTTTTTCTCTTCAAATAGAATATATTCACCAATTCTATAAAATATTTTAGTAAGAATCTCATTATTATTATTAAAACAAGAATAAGCTTTATTTATTATTTTTATTGCTAAATTAACATTAATAATAATATCTGGAATAGTAGGATCAAAATCTTTTTTATAGATTATCTTTGAATTGATAGAGTTTGAAGAGATACATAAATCTACAATTGTAAATATATTTGTTAGTTCACCATCTGGTTTTGGTTTGTCGAGTTTAAATGATGGTGCTTGATATAGTTTTATACCTATCTCATCATCATTATCATAACCAACTGTTAATCCAAAAAACTTATATCTACCATATTTTAAATCTAGGAATGTTGTCTTAAAGCCAAAAGTGATGTTTGAATTTGTAACAGCTAACTCATACAACTCTTTTTGATTAACATTTCCAAGTAAAAATTGTGCTTCAGCATTTAGAGATAAAACTTTACCATTTGAACTAAAAAGTATAAACGGATTATAATCGTACTCTAACCACTGTTGCTCAAAATTCATAACTTGTGTTTTATTCTTCTATATAGTTTTTAAGTTTACGACCAACTTTAGGGTGTTTAAGTTTTTTAATAGCACTTGATTCAATCTGACGAACTCTTTCACGAGTTACACTAAGTTCTTTACCAATCTCTTCAAGAGTTCTATCACTCTCATCGTCCATAATTCCAAAACGAAGTTTAATAACAGCTTTTTCTCTCTCATTTAGTTGTTCTAAAACAGATTCAATTTGATTTTTAAGATCATCTTTTAGTATAGAATCGCTAGGCGATAATGAAGTTTTATCTTCTATGAAATCACCGAAACGACCATCATCTTCACTACCGATAGGAGCTTCAAGAGATATAGGTTCTTTTGTTATTTTGATTACATTTTTAACTTTTTCTACTGAGAGACCAACCTCTTCAGCAATTGCATCAACATCTGGCTCTTTACCATGCTCTTGTAGGTGTTTACGCATAATTTTATTTATTCTATTAATTGTTTCAATCATATGAATTGGGATACGAATCGTTCTAGCTTGATCTGCAATAGCACGAGAGATAGCTTGACGAATCCACCAAGTAGCATAAGTTGAAAATTTATAACCTTTTTGGTATTCAAATTTATCAACAGCTTTCATAAGACCGATATTTCCTTCTTGGATAAGATCAAGGAAAGGCAGTCCACGATTTGTATATCTTTTCGCAATAGAAACAACTAGTCTAAGGTTAGATTTTGCCATTTTTGTTTTAGAAATTTCAGAGATATTTTTACCACGCTTAATTTGTTCTAAAATATCACCTAGTTTATCTGGTTCCATATCAAAACTATTTTTTGAAGCTTCTTTTGTTTGAACTAGTTTTTTTATTTCCATATAAGTACTAACCATTGTAGCCTCTGGAACCATACCTGAAATATCTTCTTTTGTCAGTTCGCTAATTTTGTCTACTAAAACTTTGTGATTCGCTTTTAGAATTGAGTTAAATAAAGGAAGTTTATACTCTAGTCTTTTTAGTTCTTTATCATAACCATCATCACTTCTTAATGCAGTTTCCATCGCTTTTACAAGCTCATTGATAAGTTTAGAAGTTGGACCTAAATCTAATAGTTTCTCTTTTAAGATAGCTTTTTTGAATGTTAATGATAAAAAGAAATGTACTACCTCTTCTGTTACCTCTCCATCTAATGTTTCAGGTGGTTTTTCCAAAAGTTTTGCCCAGTCTTTCTTAGCTTTTTCTAATGCTTTAAAGCTAATTGTAACTTTTTCTACTCTGCTTTTATCTTCATTCTTTGCTTTTGATGTTTCTTTGTTATCTGTTTTATTGTCATCATCAGAATCATCTTTTTCATCTTCAAAGCTTTTAAATAACTCTTTAACTCTTCTCTCTCTATTTATAAGAGGTTCTCTATAATCTAAAATAAACTCTATAAGATAAGGAACTGAACAGATAGCATCAATAATTATACTCTCTCCACCCTCTATCTTTTTAGATATTTCTATCTCTTCTTCTTTAGTTAAAAGAGGTATTTGACCCATCTCTCTAAGGTACATACGAACAGGAGAATCTGAACGAGACCACTCTAAAAGCTCATGCTCTTTTAAAATATCAAACTTATCTGTTTCATTATTTTCAAGCATTTTTCTTTGAGCATCTCTTCTTGCTTCAGCTTCTTTGTCATTTAAGCGTTTTGCTTGTTCTGATGCTGTAATAAGACAAGTTTTATTTTTTGTAGCAAGTTTTAAAATGTTTTTTGCTTGCGCCATTGTAGGTTGTTTTTCGAAAAGTTCTATCAAAGATTCATAAGATAAACAATCTTTAGATTTAGAGCTGGAAAAAAAAGTTTCTAAGGCTTGATTTAGTTCTTTTGCTGTCATGTGAGAATATGCTCCATTTTTAGAAGTATTTAATATATATTATTCGGATTATACCCAAAATATATGAAAATCAGTTGAATATATATAAAATATTTTTATGGAACATAATTTGCTTTTTAATAATTATCTATATTTAAAAGGTACTTTATGCAAACTGGTTATTACAGTGCAGCTGCTGGTATGGTAGCTCAATTTAATCGTCTAGATACAATATCAAATAATTTGGCTAATGTTAATACTACTGGATTCAAAGAAGATAATTTGGTTGTAGGTGATTTTATGAGAATATATAAAGAAGCAAGAGATGAGCTTCCTAATGAAAACCATACAAAAGAAGCTGCTCAGTTTTTAAATAGAAACTTAGCTAAAGCACCACAAATAGTTGATTCATATACAAACCACAGTCTTGGAAATATGCAAAAGACTAATAATACATTAGATTTTGCTCTTTCAAAAGAGGGCTTATTTTTTGCAGTAAAAACACCACAGGGTATTAGACTTACAAGAGATGGTTCTTTTACAGTAGGTGATGATGGAAAACTAATTACAAAGCAAGGTTATGAAGTTTTATCTGGTGATGGACTTGGTATTGATTTTACTACACAAGACTCATCTATTAAATCAGATAAAGATGGAAATATATCGGTAAATGTACCAAATTCAATTAAATATACTCAAACTTCATCTCTTTTCATAGCACAACCTGAAAATATATCACTTCTAAAAAAAGAGGGTGATAACCTTTATAAATATGAAAATGCTGACATTATGCAAAATGTTGAAGAAACAGGAGCTGTTAGACAAGGATTTATAGAAAAAAGTAATGTTAATGCTGTAAAGATGATGACAGAGATGATAGAAACTAACCGTTTGGTTGGGATGTATCAAAAAGTTATGGATACTCAAATGAATGATATGAATAAAGATGCAATTGAAAAAATTGCTAGAAAAGTATAAGAATAAATTTAAAGGACTAAATTATGATGCAATCACTTTATACTGCTTCAACAGGGATGTTGGGAATGCAAACACAGATAGACACAACAGCAAATAATATTGCCAATGTGAATACAATAGGTTTTAAAAAGTCTCGTGCTGAATTTGCAGACTTAATGTATCAAGTTCAAGAGTATGCAGGTACATCTACTAGTGATACTACAAAAAGTCCAACTGGGATAGAAGTTGGTCTTGGTGTAAGACCAACAGCAATAAATAAAATATTTTCAGAAGGAAGTTTGAAGCAGACTGATAATCAACTTGATATTGCAATCACAGGTAGAGGATTTTTTAAGATGGAACTTCCAGATGGTTCGGAGGTTTATTCAAGAAATGGTGCTTTTAAGATGGATGACAATGGTACACTTGTAAATAGTGATGGATATAAACTTGTTCCAGAGGTAGTTGTTCCAGAAGATGCTACTAATATTACAATAGGTACAGATGGAACTGTAACAGTAATTCAGCCTGGTCAAACAGAAGCAACACAAATTGGTCAGATTACAACAACTAACTTTATAAATCCAGCTGGTTTGCACTCTCTAGGAGATAATCTATACATAGAAACAGACAGTTCAGGTCAAGCAGTAGAGGGGAGTCCAGGTTTAGATGGCTTAGGTATCCTTAGACAAGGTTTTGTTGAGTTAAGCAATGTTGAACTTGTTGTAGAATTAACAGATCTAATTACAGGTCAAAGAGCTTATGATTCTAATTCAAAAGTTATTACAACGAGTGATGAGATGCTTCAAACAGTAAATGGACTTAAACGATAATAAATCTTGATACAGTTTTGTATCAAGGCTCCCTACTATTTTACATATAAAACCACTTAAAATTCTCTTTATGAAAAAAAAATATCTTTTTAGATATAATCGCAAAATTATTTATAAAATTAATTAGGATTTTAATATGCAAAAAGCAAATATTGATGGTAAAGTTTGGACTTTCGGTAAAGATATTGATACAGATTTAATCATAGCTGCTAGATACTTAAATACTTCAGTTCCTGAAGAGTTAGCAAAGCATGTTATGGAAGATGCTGACCCATCATTTGTTACAAATATGAGTGTTGGTGATGTTATTGTTGCTGGTGAAAATTTTGGTTGTGGTAGTTCTAGAGAACATGCTCCAATTGCGTTAAAAGCAGCAGGTATAGCAGCGATTATTGCTCCAACATTTGCTCGTATTTTTTATAGAAATTCATTCAATATGGGGCTTCCAATTTTTGAACTACCTCAAAGTGCAGAAATTAGTGAAGGTGATACTATAAGTATAGATATGAATGCTGGAACAATTACAAATAAAACTACAAATAAAGTATATAAGTTTACTCCTATCCCTGAGTTTATGCAAGAGTTAATAGATGCAGGTGGATTAATGAATTTCGCAAAAAATGAGATAAAAGGAAACTAATGAAAACATATAAAATAGCACTTATTAAAGGTGATGGAATTGGTCCAGAGATAATAGATGAGGCTGTGAAAGTTTTAGATGCAGTTAGTAGTCGTTATGATTTTGATTTTTCTTACGAAGAAGCATTAATGGGTGGGTGTGCTTATGATATTACTGGTGATCCACTTCCTCAAGAAACAATTGCTATATCTTTATCAAGTGATGCTGTACTATTTGGTGCAATTGGTGGAGAAAAATGGGATAATCTTCCTCGTGAAAAAAGACCAGAAAGTGGGCTTTTAAGATTCAGAAAAGAGCTTGGTGTATATTCAAATCTTCGTCCAGCTGTTGTTTATGATGAATTGATAAATGCATCTTCACTTAAACCTGAAATAATTAAGGGTGTTGATATTATGGTTATTCGTGAGCTTATTGGTGGTATTTATTTTGGTGAACCTAAAGGTCGTACTGAAGATAAAGGCTGGAACACTATGGTTTATACAAAAGATGAGATTATTCGTATATCTCATCATGCATTTAAGATTGCAATGAAAAGAGGTAAAAGAGTATGTTCTGTCGATAAGGCAAATGTACTTGATGTTTCTCAACTTTGGAGAGAAACAGTTGAAGAGGTTGCTAAGGATTATCCAGAAGTTGAACTTTCTCATATGTATGTAGATAATGCTGCTATGCAACTTATTCGTGATCCAAAACAGTTTGATGTTATGCTAACAGGAAATATTTTTGGTGATATTTTAAGTGATGAAGCCTCTATGCTTTGTGGTTCAATTGGTCTTTTACCATCAGCATCTGTTGGAGATAGAATAGGTGTATATGAACCAATTCATGGTTCTGCTCCAGATATTGCAGGTCAAGGAATTGCTAATCCAATTGCAACAATTGCATCTGCTTCAATGATGTTAAGATATGAGCTTGGTGAAATAGAAGCAGCTAATTGTATAGATAAAGCTATTAAATTAGCACTTAGTGATGGTTACAGAACTAAAGATTTATCTCAATTTGATGCCAAAGAGGTATGTTCTACTAGTGAAATGGGTTCTATCATCGCTAATAATACGGTAAAATGCAAACACTAACATTAGCAAATATTTATGAATTACAAGGTCTCAAAGATGAGGCCTTGGATATTTACAAAGAGATACTTAAAAAAGACCCATCTAATAGTGATGCAAAAATTGCTATACGAAGATTATCTGGAATGAGAAAAAAGTTTTTAAATGTTAATGTACAGATGAAAGATTTTTTTTTAAAGCTAGATAGTGATGTTGAGTTTAATGAATTTGAAAGGTGGTTATTAAAATCATGGAATTAAAAGATGTAATATTATCAACATTAGCCGAGATGGAAGAACCAATCAAAGAGAAAGAACAAGTTCAAAAGATAAGAAAAATAGAATCTTCTATTGTTGAAAAAAAAGAGATTAAGAGTGTTGAAAAAGTACAAAATGAATCTAGTTTAGATGGTGAACTATTATATTTAGATTCTATAAGAGAAAGACTTTTAGTACTTTTTGAAGGCTTTCAATCCCCTAATAATACTAATGTAGAAGCTAAAATAGATATGACATTGAATTTTTTAGAGTATACATTAGCAACTATTGACAATAGAATTAAAACACTGAGAAAAGGTGAGAAATATGAATAGATATAGAGTTCTAATAGATGCTAATGATGAAAAAGGTTTAGTTCATAAAGTCTCAACAGTTTTTTATAATAATGGTTTAAATATATTATCTAATAGCGAGTTTGTTGATAAAGAAAATGATAAATTTTTTATGAGAAGTGTTGTTGATGGTGATATAGAATTAGATGTTTTAAAAAAATCTTTATTAGATGTTTTACCAAAGAGTGCAACAATTCAAGTTATTTTACCTAAGAAAAAAAATATTGTATTGATGGTAACAAAAGAGATGCATGCTCTTGGTGATATTTTAATTCGTCACGAATCTGGAGAGCTAGAAGCTAATATTTTAGCTGTTATTTCTAATTATGACAAATTAGAATCTTTGGTTAGTAAATTTAATATCCCTTATGTAACTGTTTCTCATGAAGGTTTAGAAAGGACTGAGCATGAGGACAAAATACTTGAGTGTTTATCTAATTATAAAGATATAGACTATATTGTATTAGCTAAATATATGAGAATCTTAACACCTAAGTTTATTGAAGCATACAATGATAAAATAATAAATATTCATCACTCATTTTTACCAGCATTTATTGGGGCTAACCCTTATAAACAAGCTTATGAGAGAGGTGTTAAAATTATAGGTGCAACATCACATTTTGTTAATAATAATCTTGACGAAGGTCCAATAATAGAACAAGAGATTATCCATGTAAATCATAGCTATGGTTGGAGAGATATGCAAAAAAGTGGTAGAGATGCAGAAAAAATGGTTCTTTCCCGTGCATTAAAGTTAGCTCTTGAAGACAGAATATTTGTTTATGCAAATAAAACTGTTATATTTTAATAATATATATTTAAAGGAATTTATTTGTTTAATCTTGTTTTAGTTAATCCTCAAATACCAAACAATACAGGTGCGATAGGTAGATTATGTGTAAATGCTGGTGCATCATTACATATAATTAAGCCAATAGCATTTGATATAGATGAAAAAGCTGTTAGAAGAGCAGGTTTAGACTACTGGGCAAAACTTGACTTACATGTTTGGGAAAGTATAGATGAGTTTTTTGAAAATAATGCCATAACAGATAATGCTTATTTTGCTACTACAAAAACAGATAAACCATACTTTGAAGCTGAATTTAAAGATGGTGATTTTATATTTTTTGGAAGTGAAACTGCTGGAATACCAGAAGATATTTTAAATAAATATAAATCACAAAATATAACAATTCCAATGACTAAAGAAGGAAGAAGCTTAAATTTAGCAATAAGCACAGGAATAGTTTTATATGATGCAATAAGACAAAATTACTCAACATTTGGAGATAGATAATGAATCCTATTGTTGATGGAATAATGGTGTTCTTATTTATGCTGTTTATGATATTTGTTTTTGGTGGTTACCATAAAAATAAATCTTCTGCGAGAGAAGAACAGTTTAGATTAGATGAAGAGAGATCAAAAAAAGAGAAAGATTCTTAAAAATCCTTTCTCCCAACTCTTGCATAATATCCTAGAATCTTTTAAATAAAATATCTATATATTTAGCAATATGTCATTCTTTTAGTTATAAATATGACATATTCTACACATAACTATAAAATCTGACAAAATGACATTAAACTATTGACTTTCTAATAATAGAATTATATAATTAATCAATTATATTGTATAAGGATAAATTATGAATACTTTCGTAGCTATTACAGATGAGATAAAAAGTATCATCTCTGCTGAGTTTGATGGTAAAAAGATTTTTGATAAAGATGTTGCTGATGTTTTAGGTGTTAGTCAAATGAACTTTGCAACTATGAAGAAAAGAGAAAAATTACCTTATATGGAATTATTAGATTTTTGTGCTAAACGAAGTATATCTATAAACTGGATGTTGTATGGTCAATCACCTGAGAGTTTAGTTGAAGCAACAAATAGATTTTATATGATAAAGTATTATAGTGATGTAAATGTTTCTGCTGGTGGTGGCAGTGATATAGAGGATGAAAATTTACAAAAAGTTGAAATACCTGAATTTTTTATCTCTAGGTTAGGAGGAGAAGCTGAATTGAAAAATATTGAAGCTTTAAATGTATCTGGTGATTCTATGGAACCAACTTTTAGTTATAACGATATAATATTTATAAATAGAAATAAAATAGATTTACAAAGAGGTGGAATCTTTACTATAAGGACTGAGGCAGGTCTTTTTATAAAAAGAGTTCATAAAAGATTGGATGGTATGATAGATATAATATCTGACAATAATGTATATACTACCCAAACATTAAATATTAATGAGATAGAGGTAATTGGTAGGGTTGTTAGTAAATTTGGGAATGTTGATTAAATTTATGATTAAAATTATACTATTTTTTATAAGTCTATTATATTTTACTGGATGTTCTAAGAAAAGCATAGAAATATATGATTTAAGTCATATCCCTCAAAATATAGAGTTTTATACACAAAATTTAGAAAAGAATACAAATGCAAACAACTATGATTTATACAAAAAAAGCTATTTTAGTGTTTGGAATATTGATAAGCCAAACACTACATTAAAAGATATAAAATGGACATTTAGAGCTTTTAATCCTACTAATAGTTATGGAGAGAATCTTCAGCCATTAAAACAAAGTTTTTTTGACGATATGTTAAAAAATTCAAATTTTAAAAAATATTTAACACTAAACAAAAAAGCTATCACTTTAAGATATTCAAATCTTAGAGCATTTCCAACAGATAGACCACTTTTAAGAGATCCAAAAAAAGCAGGAGAGGGCTATCCTTTTGATTATCTTCAAAATAGTTCTATTTTAGCAAATAAACCACTTTTTGTTTCGCACTATTCTAATGATAAAAATTGGGTTTATGTTTTTACAAGCTTTGCAAGTGGATGGTTGAAAACTAGTGATATTGTATTTCTCGAATCTATTACAACTAAAATATGGCAAGATTCTCAACATATATATATAACAAAGGAGGGAGTGCCTTTATATACAAGTGCTGGAGATGGATTATACAACTCTAAAATAGGGATGTCATTTCTATTGCTAGAAGAGGATAAAAATAATTTTACAGTATTAGCAATAAAAGAGAACGGTAATTCAAAACCTCTATATGTGGAATCGATAATTCCAAAAAAAATAGCTTATAAAGGTGTATTGAATTTTAATAAAAAAAATATTAATAATATAATAAAAGAAATCTCAAAAACAAATTATGGTTGGGGTGGGCTTTATGGACAAAGAGATTGTTCATCAACAATGAGAGATTATTTTACACCATTTGGTATTTGGTTGCCAAGAAACTCTTATCTTCAGAGTAGAAAGGGGAAGGTGATTGATTTGTCATCATTAGAGGATAAAGAAAAATTAAATATTATTAAAAAAAGAGCTATCCCTTTTAAAACACTTCTGTATAAAAGGGGTCATATCCTTTTATATGTTGGTACATTTAAAGATGAAGTTATTGCTTTTCATAATATGTGGGGAATAAAAACCAACAAAGATGGTATTTATGGAAGAATTATAGTTGGTAGACCAGTTTTTAGCACTTTAGAGATAGGTAAAAAACAAGAAAATTTTGTTAAAGATTCCACACTTCTAAAAAATATAAGAAGTATGAATATATTAGCTAATTAAGCTTTTATATCTAAAAGTGAACCTAACATAGCATCTTGAGTTTTTATAGCAGTAACATTGGCTGATGTAGCAGTTTCAATATTAATTTGGTCTGGAATCTCTTTAGCTAAATCTGTTTGACTATGTAATGAACCGTTATCATCAGCCTTACGAGTATGGGCAGACACACTATTTCCATTATCTGACATTTTAGTATCATTTGGTACAAATCTATCAGTATTTACATTTGCTACATTGTTCGCATTGTTATTCATCATTGTTTGATGAGCTTGTATTGAAGAGATATTTGTTGATATGTTCATAATAAACCCCTTTTAGGTCATTATATAGTTAGTTATATAAAAAAAAGATAAAGAAGTTAATTCCCAACAAAAATTGGGAATTATTAAATTTAGTGTAAATCAGAGTTAAGTTTAATCTCTCTAGTTGAGCGAGAAGCTGTAATCTCACCTGTCATAGAGTTTTGTCTAAAGTGTAAGCCACTAAAGAAAGATAGTTGTTTACCTTTGAAAATCTCACCTTCCATATTTGCATTAGTGTTTACTTCCATAATTTTTTTAAGTTCAGCTGGATAGATTCCTACTTTTGTACCCTCTAAAATCGCTAAACCAGCATCTATGATACAACCATCACCTAATGGGATACCACAAACAGAGTTAGCACCTAAAAGAGAGTTTTTACCAATAGAGATAGGGTTACCATCAGTTCCACTAAGTACACCTAAAATAGAAGCACCACCACCAACATCAGAACCATCACCAACGATAGCAGAAGAAGAGATACGACCCTCAACCATAACAGAACCAGTTGTTCCAGCATTGAAGTTAATGTAAGAAGCACCAGGCATTACAGTTGTTCCACCAGCTAGTTGAGCACCAAATCTTACTTTTGAAGTATCTAAGATTCTTGTGTTATCTTGAGGGATAATGTGTTGTAAGAATCTTGGGAATTTATCTACAAAGTCAATATGTGGATATTCATTTGCTAGTTTAAGTTCAATCTCAAATTCTCTTAAATAATCAAGTTCAATTGGTTGACCAGCTGACCATGCAACATTTGGTAAAGCACCAAAAGCACCATTTAGGTTAATATCTCTTAATGGAACTTTAGCTTGAGAGATAGCATAAAGTTTTAAATAAGCTGCTTCAACACTCTCAACTGGAGCATCATCAAAAATAAATGTTACTTTGAATTCACCCTCTAAAGAACCATTTGTAATTATTTGAGAATATAGTGCTGAGATAACTTGAATGTTTTTATGAGCATCACCATGAGCTTCATCTGAGTATGGTGTAAAAGCATTTAAACAGCTCTTTAAAAAATCTAAATTAATATTACAAACAACTTCAGTTTGTGTAAAATCAACCTCTATACCTTGTTCTGCTAATGCTCTTACAAAAATTGCTGCAGAACCAAAGTTTTCATCCCAGTTAATTAATGGGTAAGTTGCTTGAAGTGATTTTTCAACATTTAATTGACCTAAATCTACTCTCGCAATACCGAATGCTAAAGGGTCTCTATAACCACTAGTTGTTGTTTTAATATCTTCTATAAGTGCTTTAAAAGCATCTGTTGTTTCAATGATTTTCATTATTTCTCTCTTAATTTATTTTGTTCGAATTATACACAGATAATTGTAAACTATCCAAGTTTTTGAATTGTTGGAGGGTTTGTTCTAAATGCATTTTTAAAAGTATTTATACGCTTCTCTTTAATCTTACCCTTAGCAAGTGGAGCTAAAAAATATGCAATATCAATACACTCATTAGCATCGTAGTTATTATCATGTGTAAAGTAAACATCTTTACCTAATTTTACAGCTTGAGTAGCTATGTTTTTAGCATATTTAATTATCTCTTTATGGTGTCTGTCATATTTATGCCCACTACCAAAATAAACAAATTTACCACTAAGTCTAATATTTAGATAGTCATGATAATTTAATTGCTTGTCATACCTTGTAAGTTGTTTGCTTGTATATCTATCGAGGTCAGCATCAAACTCTTCTAAGATAGGTGTTGGTTCTATATCAGCTTTATTAAGGTTAAATAGATATTTAATCTCTATAAGTTTACCTCTATAACCATCTTTTATAGAAGATGAAAATAGATTCATCATTGCATTTGGAGTAAGTTCACAAAACTTATCATCAAATTCATATCCTTGTTCAGCTAATAAAGAATCATTATCGTAACCCATAGGTGCAATAGTTGGGTTATATAAGAAAATAGTTCCAACTACTGTTTTTCTTTTTTTCTTAAGCAGTGCTTCAAACTCTTCTAATGTAATCTTATCTTTATCTTCGTGTGTTTCATTTATGTATATGTATTGTTCACTAACATATTCAGCATCAAAATTTGTGGAAAACTTTCCAAATGTTTGCATATATAAATCCTATAAATCTTTGACAAAATTATACTATAATAAATTTATGATTTATATTCTATTTTTAATTTTTACATTTGTTGTCTTATTTGTGGCATTTTATCAACTACAATATTTTATGGTATTTAAACCGATATATTTTAGAGAAGATACTCTTGATGAGAGGTTTGAGGTATTAAGTATAAAAGCTGAAGATGGTTTAGATTTGGAGGGTGTTTTATATCAGCCAGAAACTTTTAAAAAAACTATACTTTTTTTTGCTGGTCGTTCTCTTGATGGGGTAGGGCTTATAAAATTATTATCTCAAAAGTTTCCAGATTCTAGGGTTGTCTGTTTTAATTATAGAGCTTATGGAAAAAATGGTGGTAAAATTAGTGAAAAAGCTATTTTTGCAGATAGTTTACACATAAGTAAAATAATTCAGAAGAATTATGGTGATTTTTACCTTTTAGGTTTTTCTCTTGGCTCTAGTGTTTCATCTTATGTTGCAAGTAAGCATAAATGTTTAGGTGTAATTTTAGTAGGTGTTTATGATAGTGTAGCTGAAATAGTAAAAACAAGGTTTGGTATCAATTTATCATGGATATTAAGATATAAATTTGATAATACTAAGTTTGTATCTAAAATAGATACCCCTACATATATATATGTGAGTAAAATGGATGAAACTACATATATACAAAATAGCAGAAATTTAAAGTCATATGTTAAAAACTTAGCACTTTATAAAGAGTTAGATAATCTTACACATAAAGAATTATTTTGGAGTGATGAAGTGATAAATAGTATAAATAATGAGGTTTTAATCTAATGGAGATAGGATTCTTTTTAAAAAAATTTATAACTTTTTTTATTGAACCATTTGGTATGGTTTTTACTCTTTTTGTTTTATCACTATATTTTTTACTTACAAAAAAAGATGTTTTAGGAAAAACTATTTTATCTTTGGCTATTGGAATCCTCTTTTTATATTCATACCCACCATTTTCAAACTACTTAATTTCAAACTTAGAGAACCAGTATCCAAAATATAATTATAAAAGTGATATAGAGTACATTCATATTTTAGGAAATGGACACAATACGGATATATCTCAACCGTTAAGTTCACAAATAAGTGATGGTGGTATAAAAAGAGATTTAGAGGGGATTATAATTCATAAAAGAGTTAAAAATTCTACTATTATTTTTACAGGGTATGCAGGTAATACAAATATTCCAAATGCAATAATGAACTCTAAATTAGCACAATTACTAGGTGTAGATAAAAAAGATATGATAATTAATCCAAATCCTAAAGATACAAGAGAAGAGGCGATTTTTACAAAAAGTATAGTTGGAACTAAACCATTTGTTTTAGTAACCTCAGCTACACATATGCCTCGTTCAATAATGCTATTTAGGTCATTAGGATTAAATCCAATTCCAGCACCAACTAATTTTTATAAAAATGAGTTTAAAGGCTATTTAAGAACACCAAATATATATTCATTTTATAAATCTAAAATAGCAATACATGAATATATAGGTATTTTATGGGTAAAACTAAAACAAAAGGTTTCAAATTGAGCAGAAGAAGTAAAACTAAACAACCAAAAAGAGATACTATAACATTTAGTGAAAAAGATTTTTTACCAACAACTAGAGCAGAGATGGATGCTCGTGGGTGGGATTATTGTGATGTAATTCTTGTTAGTGGGGATGCATATATAGATAGTCCTTTTATTGGTGTGGCTATGGTTGGTCGGATGCTTGAGAGGATGGGTTATAAGGTTGGGATGATTGGTCAGCCAGATATTAAATCTCCTGATGATATTATGCGTTTGGGTGAGCCTAAACTTTACTGGGGTGTGAGTGGTGGTAGTGTTGATTCTATGGTTTCTAATTATACTGCTACAAAGAAATTTAGAAACTCGGATGATTATACACCGGGTGGCAAAAATGATAAAAGACCTGACCGTGCATTATCAGTTTACTGTAATTTAATTCGTAGATATTTTAAAAATACTGTTCCTTTGGTTTTAGGTGGAATTGAAGCATCTCTTAGACGAGTAAGCCATTATGATTATTGGTCAAACAAGATGAAAAAACCTATTATATTTGATGCGAAGGCAGATATACTTATCTATGGGATGGGTGAGATAGCTTTAGAAGAACTTACTCGTGCTATTGCTCTTGGTGAAGATTGGAAAAATATCCGTGGAGTTTCTTATATTGCTAAAGAACCAGTTACAGAATATATTCAACTTCCATCACATCAAGAGTGTGTGGATGTTAAAGAGAGATATATAGACCTTTTTGATGCTTTTTATGACAACAATGATCCTATAACTGCTAAAGGTTTATGTCAGCCCGTAGATACAAGATTCCTCATTCAGAATCCCCCTTGTGATTATCTCAACGAAAAAGAGATGGATGCTAACTCTAATCTTCCATTTACAAGAGAGTTACATCCATACTATGCTAAAGATGGAAAAGTTAAATGTTTAGAAACTATAAAATTTTCTATTATGACACATCATGGGTGTTGGGGTGAATGTAATTTTTGTGCGATAGGGGTACATCAAGGTCGTACGATTCGTACAAGATCTGAGGATAATATTCTCAAAGAGGCAAAAGATTTTAACTCTTACAAAGATTATAAAGGTGTTATAAGTGATGTGGGTGGACCAACTGCTAATATGTACGGTTATGAGTGTGATAAAAAACTCAAAAAAGGCACTTGTGACCATATGAAATGTGTAGATGCAACTCGACTTTGTAAAACTATGCATGTAGATCACAGCAGAAATATAAACCTTTTAAGACAGGTGCGAAAGGTAGAGGGTGTTCGTCATGCTTTTGTTGCTTCTGGAATTAGACATGATTTTATAACAGCAGATAAAGAGTATGGCTATGAGTATCTAAAAGAGATGGTGAATCATCATATATCTGGTCAGATGAAAGTAGCCCCTGAACATACACAGCAACATGTTTTAGAGTTGATGGGAAAACCAGGAAAACAAACTTTAGTAGATTTTAAAAAATTGTATGACAAACTCAACAAAGAATCAGGAAAGAATCAGTTTTTAACATACTATCTTATAGCTGCTCACCCTGGATGTGAAGAGAAAGATATGCACGAACTCAAAAGATTTACAACAGATGAGTTAAAGATGAATCCAGAACAGGCACAAGTTTTTACACCAACACCTAGTACATACTCAGCAGTAATGTACTACACAGAGATGGATCCAAAAACCCGTAAAAAGATTTTTGTGGAGAAAGATATAAAACGAAAAGAGAAACAAAAACAGATAGTTGTGAAAAAAGAGTCTGGATTTAAGAACGGGTTTGCTTCTTAGTGTTTAGTTATTTATAAAATTAAGGTATCTTTATTTAGTTTTATAATATAGTTTTATAGTGATTAAATTTATAGTAGGGTTAATAAATGAATAATAGTATAGTTAGGAGAATTTTTACATCAGCAATTTGGATATTGTTAGCTTTTATTATTACGATTATAAGTTTTTTTTATTACAATTTTAGTGTAGATAAATATGTTGAATTAGAAGTTGAAAATAGTAAAGCATTAAATAAAAGTATTAATAATATTATTTCATTAAATGAAAGTACCTTAAAAAATTCAGCATCTTTTACACAAATATTAGAAAAGAGTAGTACTAATGTTGAAGAGTTTGAATATATAGGTAGTATATCTACTCAGCTTATAGAGTTGGCAGCATTTCCAAATGATGTAGCAAAAAGAAAAATGATACTCTCTACTCTTCAAAATTGGAATGAAAAAGTTGTTAAATTGAATGGTGTAATGAAACAATTTTATCCAGATATTAAAGATGTTATAGAAGTTCTTAAAACATCTAGTGACCCTGATGATATAGTTATGACACAAGAGATTCTAAATGATATTTTTGGTGTAATGGTTGAACAAGCTCTTGATGATAGTGATACAGCATTAAACAAAACAGAACTTTTAAAGAAAAATATTATAAATATAAAACAATTATTGATTGTAAATCAGAACAATGCGAAAAAAGCTTCTATTGCTAGAGAAAAATCTTCAGAAAATAAAAAAATAGCTTTAATTGTTATAAATGTTATGGCTTTTTTAACTTTAATAGGAACAATAATCCTTTTGTTGATAGTGAAAAAATTAAAGCAAGGTTTTGGAAATATTGCGAATGAATTAAATAATATGACAGCAAAAGATGGGTTTATAGATTTTACACAAGTTAAAAGTGCAGATATAGATAAAGATGAGATAAGTTTTATTCAGTATAGTTTGTATAATGTTATACAAGATGTTAAAACATTACTACAAGAGATAGATGATATTTCAACTAAAAATGCTCATTTGTCCCAGACTATGGCAGATTCTTCGCTAAGTATAAATGAACATATAGGAAAAGAATCTATACTTATAGAAGAAACAAATAAAAAAAGTGAACAGGTGAAAATCTCACTTGATACTTCAGTTGAAGATGCTAGACAAACAAAAGACAATATTTTAAATGCTGGTGAGAGTTTATCTACAACAAAAGAAGATATTGAAAGTTTTATTGTAGATTTAAAACAAAGTATGGAAGGTGAAGTTGAATTAGCTACTAATTTAAGAGAATTAAATTCTAATGCTAATGAGATAAAAAATGTTTTAAGTATTATAGATGATATTTCAGACCAAACAAATTTACTCGCATTAAATGCTGCTATTGAAGCAGCAAGAGCAGGGGAACATGGTAGAGGATTCGCAGTTGTTGCTGATGAAGTTAGACAACTTGCTGAAAGAACACAAAAATCATTAACAGATATATACTCATCTGTAAATGTAATGGTAGATTCTATTGGCAACATAAGTGTAGCTATGGATAAAGATGTTAAATTTATAGAAAAACTAGCTAATAATAGTGAGGATGTTGAAAATGGAGTAGAAATAGTAAGTAACAATATGCAGTTAACGGCAGATACAGCTAAATCAAGCCTTGATGTTACTATTGAAGTTTCAAAAGATGCTCAAGAAATTATATCAAATATAAATGTAATTTCTAAATTATCAATAGAAAACAAAGAATCTATAAACTCTATTGTTTCTGATATTACTGAAATATCATCATTATCAAGTACATTAAAAAGTCATTTAGATAAATTTAAAATTTAAAAGGAGAAGTAGTATAATGAAAAAAAAGATGGTAGCAAGTATTATTTTGTTAAGTGTTCTGTCTAGTACAAGTTATGCAGATTGTAAAGCATTGATGGCACAGTATAATGCCCCAGACCCATCGGTAAAAACGATGAAGCAGTTAAAGAGATGGGTGAAAAGAAAAGTAAAAGATGGTAATAAAGTAGAATTAGAGAAGTGTTTAATAGATAGAGCAGCAAACAATCCAAATAAAGCAACAGTTGCTGGACAATAGGGGGAAATGATGAAAAAAATAGGTTTAAGTACAATTTTAATAGCATCTTTAGCAATTAGCGCTAATGCAAAAACATATTCACAAGCTGATATGGATAGAGTTTTAGAAAGATTAGATAGATTAGAAGCAGCTTTAAATAAACAACAAACACAAACAACAAAGAAATTTAAAGAGATTCAATCATCAACAGATGAATCTATTGATGATTTATATGAAAGAGCTGATGAGAATGAATTTCAGGCTACTATGAACCGTATTAAATGGGGTGCTGAATTTGAAGTTAGTGATAACTTTGTAGAGGGTAGAACAGGTTCTATGCCTAAAATGGATACAAATGGAAATACATACAATAACTCTAATCAATGGACAACTAAACTAAGATTGTCTATGGATGCTAAAATAAACGATAAAACAAAGTTTACAGGTCGTTTATCTATGTATAAAAATTGGTCAGATTCTAAAAATGATGCTCTTGTTGATCCTGCTCAAGGTAGAAAACCAGTTGGAGATAGTGGTATATATGTTGAAAGAGCTTATGTTGATTATTCACCTACTGATTATTTTACAGTTACTTTAGGTCGTCAACCAAGTTCTGATGGTCCAGGTATGACACTTATTGAAAATACACAGAGAAAGTCAACTTACCCAGCAATTCTTTTTGATGGTGCTGCTGATGGTGTAGTTGGTACATTTAAGTTAGCTTCAGATTCTGAAATGAAACCTACTATTCGTCTTGCTTATGGTAAGGGTTTTCAAGCAGATGTTAATTACTCTCCATATATGGCAAAAGAAAACCAAATTGATGATTTGAATGTTTATGGTTTATTTTATGAGATGAAACTACCATTTAACCAAATGGGTGAAAATCTTCTTGTTCTTAGTTATGTTAAAGGTACAGATTTTGTTGGTCATCCTCAACAAACAGATGCTCCGAACAATAAGAATTTAGGAAATATGGATTTAGCTGGTATCTATTTTGAAAATAATAAAGCATTTGGTTCAAACTTAAGTTACTTCTTATCAACAGCTTTTAGTATGCCAGATTCTAATGGTGAAACTGTGAATTTTGGAGCAATGACGAATAATCAAGATGTAGCCTTAATCGACAAAAATGGTTATGCTTTCCATATTGGTGCTAGATATGATTTCGAATCAGGTATTAAACTTGGTTATGAATTTAACAAAGGTAGTAAATATTGGTATAGTTTCACAAATGGTAGTTCAGACTTATTAAATAAAATGTCTACTCGTGGTACTGTAAATGATTTCTATGCGATGTATCAAATAGATACATATCAGTTTATTAAGTTAGGTTATACAATGATAGACTACGATTATACAGGTAGTGGTTGGCATATAGGCACACCTACAAGAACTAATGACTATGTAAATAGAGCATATACAACATATAACTTAAGATTCTAATCTTAAGTTTATGTATAAGATTTTAATCTTTTCTAATTGAAGTAGCTGTTAGAAATAGATACTCTTTTCCTGTTAATGTAACTCTAAACTTTTTTTGTTGTAGATATTTTTTACAAAATATTGCATCTTTAAATAGTAAAGATTTTTCTGGGTAAGGGTAGTTTTTTACTCTTGCACCATATATCATCTCCCCATCAATCCATCTACAATTTGGAAATCCTAGAATCATTGCCCCATTTTTTTTAAGTTGATTTTGGACTATTGACATAAAAAGAGGGTTAAACTCTAAATTTGAACTTTGTAATGTTCCTATACTTATGATGAGGTCAAATTTACCTAAGTTTAAAGATTCTAAGTCGTTAATATCGTGTTTATAAAAAGATACATTAGCAGATCTTAAAAATTTATGAGTAGCTTCATCAATGGCAGAATAGCAGTAATCGATACCAGTTAATTCTAAATTATTAAAATTTGAAGAACATTCCCTTATGAGTTCAAACTCATCACCACTATTTACACCAAGATTTAGAATTTTTAGTCGCTTATCAATTTTTACATATTTTAGAGCTTGTTTATAATGATAGACAAATGCAGGTTCTTCCATTTTATGAATCTTTGAAAATATAGAGTTAGAACCATATTTTTGCTCTTTGTCTTCAGCATCCTTATGAAAGGAATCATCACAAAGTTTTTGGAATCTTAATATTATAAGAGATGGCGATTCTGTATTTGGAGTGAGCATACGACAGTATAGAATCTCAGCTAAATCATTCCACGCTTTATATCCTCTATAAATATGCTCAAAACCATTTGCCGTAACAATATTCCCAGCATATGTAGAATCAACTATATCAGGATTTAGAACTTCAAATTCCATAATATCCTTTGGTTCAATTAAAGCTACTTTTTCTTGTAGCACATCAATTATTTCGTTCATTGTTTGTGTTGTAAAACTTAGCATACTTTTATAATAGCTATTAATTGGTTAAGTGATGCTTGTTAATTATAAATTTCTCCATAGTTTCTCCATAGTTTTAAAATATGATTACCTCGAATTTATACACTAATAGGATTTATTATGAATATTTTAATTACAGAAGATGCAAAAGAGACTAGAGAAGTACTAAAAAATATTATTAAATTTAGTATTGATGATACTATAAATATTTTTGAGGCTGAAAATGGTGTTGAAGCATTAGATATCATTAAAGATAATCATATTGATATTTTACTTACAGATATTATGATGCCAACTATGGACGGTTTTGAACTAATAACAAAGGTGAAAAACACTGAATCTTCAAAAAATATATTTATAGCAGCAATTACTGGATTAAGTGGTGAGGAGCAGGTGAAAAAAGTTTTTTCTTGTGGAGCTGATTATTATATATCAAAACCTATTCAGCAAGATGATATTATCGCAAGATTAAAACTGATATATAAACTAGTAACAAAAGAGGAAGATGAAAGTCCTGAATTGGTTAGAGATACTTTCAACCCTTTTGAAGTACCAGTAATGATGAACTACTATACTATATTTACTATCTTGCAAGAGGATGATTTATACCAAATAATTCATCATCTAGTTGCTTTATATCCAGATGTAGATAAAATGATGTTAAAAGATTTTATAACATTACTTTTAAAAACTTACGAATCCTTAGATGATGAGTTTGATGGAGCATTTGAGATGATGCTTGAATCTTCTTTTGAAGAGGTTTTTTTAAGTTGTACGAATCTTAACTTTATAGAAGCGTTAAAATATTATAAAGATTCAATGCCACAGGCTTATGAAGTAAAATATATGTCAAATAGTGTAACAATAAAAATCCCAACAAAAGGTGTATAAAATGAAAATTTTAATAGTAGATGATGAAAAGGAAACAAGAGAAAGTTTAAGAAATATAATTAAAGTAAAAGTAAATAGTTCTTATGAGATAGCTGAAGCTGAAAATGGTTTAGAAGCTTTAGGTGTTGTGGAGAGTTTTCAACCTGATATTGTTTTAACTGATGTTTTGATGCCAAAAATGGATGGGATTCGTTTTACGGCACTTCTGAAATCACAGCCTGAAACAAAACATATTTTTGTTGCAGCTATTACTGGCTTAAGTGGTGAAGAACAGATAGAGAAAATCTATGCAAGTGGTGTTGATTTTTATATTGCAAAACCATTTCAACTAGATGATATTGTTGCGAGGTTAAAAGTAATAACATCATTGATTTTTAATAAAAGTGATATACCAACCTCAAAGCCATCTGTTATTCATAATAATTTTAATGATACGCAGATAAAAAGATATTTTGTAACTTTTTCTATTGCTAAAGAGAATGATATATTTTTGATTTTTGATTATTTTTCAAAACAAGATATTCAATATAACTCTATAATGTTAAAAGATTTGATGGTTATTTTGGTAAAAGCATATAGAAAAGCTAAAATAGAAGATAAAGTATTTGATTTAGTTGTAGAAGAATCTGAAACATATTTTTATTTGACTATTAAAGAAAAATCATTTATAACTATTATGGAAAAGTTGGTAAAAAATAATTTTACAAGATTTAATTATTCTAGTAGTAGTGATATATTTTCATTCAGAATTGATATAGCATCTTTTATTGATAGTGTAAAAGATAATTCTGTTGAAGAGGTAGTTGAAGAGATTGAAGTTACATCAGCGACAGAGTTGATGATTATCGCTTCTGATGATATACTAGATTATGTAAATGAGCTAAACTATGATCTTCAAGAGTATAAATCATTAGCTAGAAACAACAATAGATATGATAAAGAATCTTATCTATTATTGGTACAGTTACTTAATCAATATATAAGACTATTTAAAAAAGTTCCAAATTTTGATAGGGTTTCAATTGCATTAGAGAGTGTTGTATTGGTTATAGAAAAAGCAGGTCTTAAATCTTTTAGTGATAGTGAATATATGGATATAAATAATCATATGAAAGAGTTAAATGATAATATTAATAATTGGATTCAGTGTGTAATTATTAATCAAGATAGACATGATGTTCATGATATTGATTATATTATTATGGATAGTTGTAGATTAATAGAAAAAGATTTTAGTTAAAGGGTCAGTTATGAAAATTGTATTTATAGATGATAGTACGATTGTTTTAGAAACATTGAAGTCATTGGTGCAAGAGATGATAGATTCAGGGATGATAAAGTGTGACTTTTTTAATGATTCCTTTAGTGTAAAAGAGATGATAGAGAATGAAACATTAGAATATGATTTGATGTTTGTAGATATAAATATGCCAAATATAACAGGTTATGAATTAGCCATAAGTGCTAAAAAACTTGAAAAATATAAGTATAAACCTATAATAGCAATTACATCTGTATATAATGATGAAGCAAAAGAGTTAGGTAAGAAAGCTGGTATAGATGGTTGGTTTATTAAGTCAATTACTCAAGATTCTTTACAAGCGTCTATTGTAGAAACAATTAAGAAATTATATAAAGATTAGGGTATAGATAGATGAAAAAAGTAAAATTATTTATAGTGGATGACTCAGCGATTGTTCGTCAAACTATATCTAAATTAGTTGAGAATGAAGCAGATATAGAACTTCTTGGTGTTGCGGCTGATCCAATTTTTGCTATGCAAAAATTTAAAACAACAGGTCTTCCTGATGTTTTAATTCTTGATATAGAGATGCCAAGAATGGATGGCATAACATTTCTAAAACAGATAATGAGTGAAAACCCAATTGCTACTATAATATGTTCAGGTGTAGCAAAATCAGGTAGTTCTAAGGCGATAGAGGCTCTTCAACTAGGAGCAGTAGAACTGATAGAAAAGCCAAATATGCAAACAAAAGCATTTTTAGAACACTCTAAAGAGAGTTTGATAAGATCTATAAAATCAGCATCTATATCTAGGTTAAAAAAACTTCCTAAAAGTAGTCTAAAGAGTAAAGAAAAAAGTTTTAATAAAATTGAAAGTACAGATGATGTGATAGTACAAAAAAGATCTAATGTAGCAGTAGGTGGTAAAAGAGTGATAGCTATTGGATCTTCTACTGGTGGTGTTCAGGTAATAGAAAAGATTCTATCATCACTTCCGAAAACAACAGTTCCTATTATGATAACACAGCATATGCCAGCAGGCTTTACAGCATCTTTGGCAAAAAGACTAGATAATATTTGTAAAATAAATGTAAAACAAGCTGAAGATGGTGAAGAGTTAAAATCCTCTACTGCATATATCGCTCCAGGTGATACTCATATGATAATTCAAAGAGTTGGATTAAAATATATTATAAATATTAAAAATGGTCCAAAAGTTTCTCATCATCGTCCAAGTGTGGATGTTCTTTTCCGTTCATTTGCTAATGAAGTGGGTAAAAGTGGTACAGGTATTATTCTAACTGGTATGGGAAGTGATGGTTCTCATGGTTTAAAAGAGATGTTTGATATAGGTGCAAAAACTTATGCTCAGGATGAAAAAAGTTGTGTTGTTTATGGTATGCCTAATGAAGCAGTAAAATTAGGTGGTGTTATCAAATCTCTAAGTATAGATAAAATAATAGAGATAATCATATCTACAAGATAGTAAAAAAATTAGTTTAGGATTTAAAAATGTATGATACAAAAAAATTAAAAGAGATTTGTTCTAAGTTTTCTGTACTGATAGCAGATGATGAAGAGGGAGCAAGAACCCAGATTTATAATATACTGATACTATTTTTTCCTACTGTATATTCTGCTAAAGATGGTCAAGAAGCATTCGATATTTATAAAGAGAAGAGACCAAATTTAATTATTACAGATTTGACAATGCCTAAAATGACAGGTTTTGAACTGATTGATGCAGTTCGTACTATTAATAGTAAACAAAAAATAATTGTGATGTCAGCACATACTGAAACAGATGTTATTGTAAAAGCTATTAAAAGTAGTGTAGATGGATATATCTTAAAACCGATAGAAGCTGTTCAGATGTTTGAAGCTTTAGAAAAGACAGCAAATGCTTTAAAAATAGAAGAAGAGAATGTTGAATATCAAAAAGGTTTAGAGGGAAAAGTCAATAAACAGGCAGAACAACTTATAAAACAATTAGAGTGTGATTCCTTAACAAAACTGCCAAATAAAGCAAAGTTAAATATAGACTTTAAAGCTAAAAACTATGATGAACTTATCTTATTAAATATAGATAATTTTTCGCAGATAAATAGTACTTACGGGTATAGTGATGGAGATATGTTACTAAAGCATATAGCTGAATTTTTGCTATCAATAGCACCTAATTCTCTTTATAGGGGTAATGGTGATGAATTTTTTATTTTACTAGAATCTTCTACTCCAAAAAAATCTTTAGCTTTGGCAGAATCTATAAAAGAAAAAGTTTACAATAAAAGATTTCTACTCAATTCAACCTCTGTTCGTATTACATTTTCTATGGGGATAGTTTCTATTGATTCAGAAGAAGAAGAACTTCCTTATGCTAAAGCAAATATAGCTATTTCAGATATGAGAAAGTTACATAAAAATGTGATAGGACATTATCATAAACATTCTCAAACAGAAAACTATCAACAACAGATGCATGAGTGGGCAAACAAAGCAAAACTTGCATTAGATTTTGATTTACTTGTTCCTTATTATCAAGCAATTGTAAATATAAAAACTGGAAAAATAGAAAAGTACGAGTGTTTAGCAAGAATCATAGAACAAGAAAAACCTATCAGTCCATTCTTTTTTATAGAACCTGCTCGTATCGCTGGAATGGTTACCGATATTACAAGACGGATGATTTTAAAAGCATTTGAAATATTTAAAGATACAGAGATAGAATTTTCTATAAATATTACAGATGATGATTTCAAAGAGGAGTATCTGATTGATTATCTTCAAGAGAAGTGTAAAATATTTAGCATAAATCCAAACCAAGTAGTTTTAGAGGTGTTAGAAAATATTAGTGATTATGATGCTACTCATGCTATTAAACAGATGGATAAGTTAAAAGCTATTGGCTTTCAAATAGCGATAGATGATTTTGGAGCAGAGAGTTCTAATTTTGCAAGAGTTCAAAAACTGCAAGTAGATTATATAAAAATAGATGGTGGTTTTATAAAAGATATAGCACAAAATTATAATAGTCTTATTATTGCAAAAACTATTGTTTATTATGCAAAAAATAGTGGGCTTAAAACAATTGCAGAGTTTGTTCATAATGAAGAAACATACAATATAGTTAAAGAATTAGGTATAGATTATGCACAAGGTTATTATTTTTCTGAGCCATTAAAGGATATTGAATGAATTTAGCAGATAAATTAAAAAAAGAAACTAAAGATTTAAGAGTTATGTATGTTGAGGATGAGGATGATACTCGCAGACAGATAGCACAAATTTTAAGTATCTTTTTTAAAGAGGTGGTTATAGGTGTTAATGGTTTAGAAGCTTTAGAAATCTATAAGCTAGATGGTGAAAATATAGATTTAGTTATGACAGATTTAACTATGCCAAAAATGGATGGTTTGACAATGGTTAAAAATATAAGAAAAATAAATCATGATCAACATATAATAATATTAACTGCACATAATAGTAGTGCAAATCTTATGGAAACAATAGATTTACAACTTGATGGTTTTTTACTAAAACCAATAAAAATGGAAAAAATGGTTGATTTACTTTTAAAAGTAACAAAAATAATTAATCTTGAAAAAAATTATTTAAATTAATTGGAAAAAAATGTATACATTAAATTACAAATATAAAAATAGAGATGAAAACTCTTTAATTGATTGGTTAAGTGAAAATGATTTAGCTTCAAAAAAAGAGTGTTTGGTTCAATTGTTTTTCGGGATTTTAAAAGAGGATGAGATTCAAAATATAATCTCTCTTTTAGTTGATAAACTACCTGAATCTCATATAATTGGTTCAACAACAGATGGTGAAATTGTAGATGATATTGTAGAAACAAATTCCATTGTTATTAGTATTACTGTTTTTGAAAAAAGTACAATAAGTTCAACAAGTGTTAATTATGATACACACTCTTATGATATGGGATATAAAATAGCTAAAGAGTTAGATTCTGATGATGTTAAAGCTATGATTCTATTTACCACTGGTCTATCTATCAATGGTGAGAGTTTTTTGGATGGTGTTAGAAAAATATCCAAAGGTAATTATATAGTTTCAGGTGGTATGGCTGGTGACAATGGTGCTTTTAAAAAAACTTATATATCACACCAAGGTAAAGTTATCTCAAAAGGTGCTGTTGGAGTTGTTTTAAAGGGAGATGAGTTAAATGTAAAAAACAATTATAAGTTTGGTTGGGATGCAGTTGGCTTACCTATGAAAATCACTAAAAGTATTGAAAATAGAGTTTATGAGCTAGATAATAAACCAATAATTGATATATATACTAAGTATTTTAGTAAAGAGATTTCAGATTTACTACCAGTTATAGGTGTTGAGATTCCATTAATAGTAGATAGAGATGGACGAAAAATAGCTCGTGCTTGTATAAATAAGTTTGATGATGGGTCTTTACTATTTGGTGGAAATCTTAAGCAAGGGGAAGAGGTTCGATTTGGTTTAGGTGGTGTAGATAGTATTTTAAAAGATAGTGAAAGAATATGTAGTAGTATTAGTAAAACATGTAATCCTGAAACAGTTTTTATTTATTCCTGTATGGCTAGAAGAAGATTACTAGAATCTCAAGCTTCTTTAGAGTTAAAAGTAATTTCTAGTAAAACTGCTGTTAGTGGGTTTTTCACTTATGGGGAGTTTTACTCTGATGAGAAAAATAATTATCTTTTTAATGAAACAATGACAATTTTAGCATTAAGTGAAAAAGTATTTGATACTAGATCAGAACCTGTAATTGAAGAGAATGTTAAAATAGATATAGAAAGCAATAAACTGATGTATGCTGTTACACATATGACAAATGTGATAGCAAGAGAGTGGCAAGAGAGAGTTGATGAGGAGATAGCTAAAAATAAAGAGCAAGAGAGACAAAGTTTTCAAAAAAATAAATTGGCTCAAATGGGTGAAATGATAGGGATGATCGCTCATCAATGGAGACAACCATTAAATGCTATCAGTGCAACTGGAATTAACTTATCGTTACTTTCAAGTATGAAAATGTTAGAAGATTCTAAAGTTCAAGAGAGTAGTGTGTTTATTCAAGACCAGTGCCAGAAAATGTCAACAACTATTGATACTTTTATGAATTTTGTCAGACCATCACAAGAATCAAAAAAGTTTTATCTGAATCATACAGTTGAAGCTATAATGCAGATAATGGGGACACAACTAGCAAATCACGATATAGAAGTAAATATAGATATGAAAGATGAAAATATATCTATTATTGGATATGAAGACCTACTAGAGCAGGTGATAATAAATATACTTTCAAATGCTAGAGATGCTTTTTCTGAACTTGAAAAAGATGGAAAATTTATAAAAATAATAATTGATTCTGATAGTGAATATTTTATATTAATTATACAAGATAATGCTGGTGGGATTCCAACAGAGATAAGTGATAAAATATTTAATCCATATTTTACAACAAAAGAGCAAGGTAAAGGTACTGGAATCGGTCTTTATATGAGTATGGATATAATTAAAAAAAGTTTTGGTGGGGATTTGGTTTACAATCCTATCAAAGATGGTAGTGAATTTAAAATAGTTATTGGAAAAGATACAAAAACAGAAAAAGTTAAAATGGTTTAGATGTATAAGATGATTAAAAATCTAAGAAATAGCTATAAATTAACAAATAAGATAGCAAGTATTTTTTTATTAGTAGTATTTTTTAGTTCTATTATTAATTCCTATATTAGTTATTTTACAAATAAAACTATCCTTTATAAAAGTATAGATAAAAAGTTAGAAAGTGCAGTTTTAACAACAAATTTATTTTTAGATAAAAAATTTCATGATAGAGCAATTTCAAAGGAATCTATATCTAAGGATGAGAATCTAATAAATACTCTAAATTTATCAGAACTAGCTAATAGTGTTGGTGTAGAGTATATTTATACTATGGTTCAAAGAGATGATAAAATATATTTTACATCATCAAGTGCAACTAAAAAAGAGTTGAAAAATAATGAAATCACTGATTATTTTGAATATTATGGTGAGGCTACACCATTGTTGAAAAATCTATTAAAAAATAATAAAACAATGTATGAAGAATCAACAGATAGATGGGGTACATTTAGAACAGTATTTATACCATTTAGCACAAAAAATGGTAATAAATATATAGTAGGAGCAGATGTAAAAATAGATTATATTCAAAATATATTAAATAAATATATTCAAAAAATATTTATAACACAGATTTTAATAATATTTTTACTTATAATTTTAGGTTATTTTTTTATGAAAATAACTAAAAAAGAGTTTTCGGAACTAAAAGAACAATTAGAAACAGAGATAGATATAAAAACACAAGAGTTAGAAACTTTAAATAATTCAATAGAAAAAAAGGTTGAAGAGGAACTTAAAAAAAGTGTAGAAAAAGAAGCACAACTAATTCAACAGTCAAAACTAGCTCAGATGGGAGATATGTTAAGTATGATAGCACATCAATGGAGACAACCATTAAATGCTATTAGTGCCTCTGCAATAAATATATCTTTGTTATCTAGTATGAAAACATTAGAGGATTCTAAACTTCAAGATAGCAGTGAATTTATACAAAATCAATGTCAAAAAATGTCTGAAATAATAGATACATTTATGAATTTTGTAAAGCCATCTAAAGAATCTAAAAAGTTTAAGGTTATACATTCTATAAATGAGATTCTTACACTGATGGGTACACAGCTAAATAATAAAAATATAGAAGTAAGTGTAACAGAGATAGATAAGAATCTTGAGGTAGTAGGGCAAGAAGATTTATTGGAACAAGTTATAGTGAATCTTTTATCTAATTCAGGAGATGCATTAGATGAGCTTAATATTGAAAATAAATTTATTAATATAAGTGTAGAATTAATTAATGAAATGGTAAGTATAAAAATAGAAGATAATGGTGGTGGAATTCCAAAAGAGATAAGTGATAAAATATTTAACCCATATTTTACAACAAAAGAGCAGGGTAAAGGTACTGGTATAGGTCTTTATATGAGTAGAGATATTATGAAAAAAAGTTTTAATGGTGATTTGAAATATAGTGATACTGATGTGGGTAGTAATTTTGAAATAGTTTTTTGATAGCTAAAAGTTACCTATTTTCCCTTTATGTTATAATAATTGTATAAAAGCTACACTAGATTTTTACGAGGAAACTAAAATGAAACTAAAAAAACTACCAATTGGAAAATCAACATTTAGAACACTCATAGAAGAGAATTTTGTATATGTAGATAAAACAAAAATTGCTCAATCACTTATCGATAATGGTGGAGGATACTATTTTTTATCTCGACCTAGAAGATTTGGTAAGTCTTTGTTTCTTGATACTTTGAGAACTATTTTTGATGGGGATAAAGAGGTTTTTAAAGGGCTTCATATTTATGATAATGGGTATGAGTTTGTTAAACATCCTATTATTAGGATTAGTTTTAATGATGGTGAATTTAAAACGGAAGAGGAGTTTAACCAGACACTCTATGAGGTATTAAAAACCAATCAAAGAGATTTAGAAATCACTTGTGATACCGATTTATCATTAACTGGTTGTTTTAGAGAATTGATATACCAAGCTTATAAAAAATATAATAAAAAAGTGGTTATACTAATAGATGAGTATGATAAACCTATTTTAGATAATATTGAGAATCAAATAGAGGCACTAAAAAGAAGAGAAAAGTTAAAAAACTTTTATAGTGTGATAAAAGGTGCTGATGAGTATTTAAAGTTTGTGTTTATAACTGGTGTTTCAAAGTTTTCTAAAGTTTCTCTTTTTAGTGGACTTAATAATTTGGATGATATTACACTAGACCCAAACTATGCAACAATATGTGGATATACTCAAAATGATGTAGAAACCGTATTTAAAAATCATCTTGTTGGTGTAGATATGGGGAAAGTAAAAAAATGGTATAACGGATATAAGTTTTTAGGAGAGGGTGTTTATAACCCTTTTGATATTCTTCTTTTTATATCTAAGAATCATATATTTGAAAACTATTGGTTCTCTACTGCTACACCTACATTTTTACTAAAACTTATTGAGAAAAATAACTATTTTTTACCTAACTTAGAAAATATTGTTAAAGATTCTAAGATGCTCAATAGTTTTGATGTTGATTATATAGAGTTAGAGACTTTGATGTGGCAGACTGGGTATTTGACAATAAAAAATACTAAAACTGTTTTTGATGAGATACGATATGAGTTAGCTATACCAAATGAAGAGGTAAGAATCTCTCTTATGAGTAGTATTTCTGAATTTTTAATGAAAACTTCAATAGTTCAAAATAAAGATAATATAAAATATGCTTTACACGATTTAGATTTTGAGAAAATAGAAATAACATTAAAATCCCTTTTCGCTTCGATTCCTTACAACCTTTTTACAAACAATAAGATGTATGAATATGAGGGATATTATGTATCTGTTTTTTACTCATACATAAAAGCTTTAGGTATAGAGATAGTTGGTGAAGATGTAACTAATAAAGGTCGTATTGACTTGACTATAAAACTACCAAATTCTATAATTATTATAGAGTTTAAAGTTGATGGAACAGATGCCTTACAACAGATAAAAGATAAAAAATATTATGAAAAATATGTTGATACTCAACTACCTATCTATCTAGTTGGAATTGAGTTTGATACTAAAGAGAGAAATATCTCTAAGGTTGAATTTGAAAAAATAATATAGTTTTTATTATCCTCCATACTTTCTCCATAAATATATATTATAATTTAACCTACAAATGGTAGCTGTTTTAAATTAGTTTGTGGAAATAGGAGTTAGAATGATAGAAAAAAATAAAGTTAAAGAGCAAGAGAGTTGGAAATTTATCCAAAATCAATCTCAAATAATCTCTTCAGTGCTAGATAAAGGTTTAGGTTTGTATATGAGTAAAGATATGATGAAAAAAAGCTTTAATGAGGTAAATAATTAAAATGAAGATTAAAAAATATATATATCCTCTTTTTTTATTGGCATTGGCATATATTCTTTTCTCTAGTGATGATGCAAAATTAATCATTGCAGGGATAACTATTTTTCTAATTGGAATGGTTTTTATGGAAGATGGCTTTAAGCTTTTTAGTGGTGGAGCTATAGAAAAAATTCTTAAAAAGAGTACAAATTCTGTTCCCAAAGCTATCGGTACTGGTTTTTTAGCGACTGCTATTGTTCAAAGTTCCTCGTTGATTACTATTATCATTATATCTTTTTTAAGTGCAGAACTTATTACACTTGCTGGTGCAATAGGTGTTGTATTTGGTTCAAATATTGGGACAACTGCAACAGCTTGGATAGTATCTGCATTTGGTGTAAAAATCAAGATAGCACAGTTTGCACTTCCTATGATAACTTTCGGTGTTGTATTTAGATTTAATAATAATAAATCATATCAGGGGATAGGAACTATCTTAGTCGGTTTGGGTTTTGTTTTTTTAGGAATCGGCTATATGAAAGAAGGTTTTGATACTCTAAAAGATGGTATCGATTTGGCTTCTTATGCGATGGATGGTTATTTAGGGGTATTAGTTTATGTATTGATTGGTATTGTTGCTACGGTAGTTATACAATCAAGTAGTGCCACTATGGCTTTGATTATTACAGCTTTAGCAAGTGGGCAAATTGAGTACTATAATGCCTTACAACTTGCTATTGGTGCAAATATTGGTACTACTGTTACAGCTATTTTAGGTTCTTTAAACTCAAATAAAAATGGAAAAAGATTAGCGATAGCACATCTTATATTTAATGTAGTTACTGCTTTTGTTGCTATTGTATTTATATATCAGTTAGCTATGTTTGTTGAGTATTTATCCTCTTATATAGGAATCGCTAGTGATGATTATGCTATGCAATTAGCACTATTTCATACTATATTTAATCTTTTAGGTGTTCTACTTGTTGCTCCATTCACAACACAACTTGTGAAATTTTTAGAGAAATTATTTATAGGCGAAGAGAATGTAGATAAGGCAATGTTTCTTGATGATATAGTTATAAATATACCAGAAGCAGCGATAGAAGCTATAACAAAAGAGGTAGAGCATCTTTACGATAATGCAATAGAGATTCTTTCACATGCATTATCACTTCATAGACATGAATATATAGGTTCTAGTGATATAGAAAATGTAGTAAATAATTCAACTAAAAAAATTAAAACAGATATAAATATTTTTTATGATGAAAAAATAAAAGAGATTTATAGTCAAATTATTTATTTCTCTACACTTTCTCAAGAAAATATGAGTCCAGAGCAAAAAAATAGAGTATATGAACTTAAAACTTCATGTAGAGATATTGTAGAGATGGTAAAATATGTTAAGGAGATACAAAAAAATATTAATAGATACTTAGAAGATTCTAACAAAATTATCGCTACTGAGTATAATTTTTTAAGAAAAGAGATAGCTAAAACAATAGATATAGTTAATAATATCAGACATTTTAATGATGATTTAGATATATTGGCAAGTATAGAGGTGTTGAAAAAAGATGTTCATAAGTTAGATTTGATTCAGAACGGAAGAGTTGATTCTTTAATTAGGGAAAATAGCATAAATCAAAAAATGGCAACTTCTTTAATAAATGATAGTTCATTTGCTTATTCTATCTCTAATAAACTGATTCTAATTGCATCGTCTTTATGGATAAAAAATAGTGATATAAAAGATTTAAGGGGTGAGTGATGAATATAGAAAAATTATTTAAAAAAGCTGAAAAGTTTTTTGGTTTGGAAAAAGAGATTCAAGATAAAAAAGAGCAAAAAAAAGAAAAATTAAAAAACTCTTTTATTAAAAAGATAGCTTCATTGAAAAGTAAGATTAAAAAATCTGATTCTAATGATAAAAAAATAGAATTAAAAAAACAATTAAATGTTTTAAAATCTTTTCTTAAAAAACTAGGTGAATAATTAGAATATGTTATAATCTTTGTAAATTAAAAGATAGAGTGTATAAATTGAATCAAAATATTGCAAACGAGATGAGTAATTTTCTTCATCAAATTATAAGTAATGCTGAGCATATAGAAGATAATGGTGAGTTATCTGAATATGCAAAAAAAATAAAAAATGCTGCATATGGTATTGATGCTCTTTTAACAGATTCTACAGTAAAAAAGTCAGATATTAAAATAGATAAAAATAGTAATATGGTGGACTTTTCGCTATTTTCAGGTCTAAATGTTTTGATTGTAGATGATATGGCAGAAAATATAAAAATAATGGAAAATATTTTTAATACTTTATCTTGTAATACCTCATCTGCAATGAGTGGTGAAGAAGCTCTTGATATATACAAAAATGGTTTTATCCCCGATATAGTTAGTATGGATATGATAATGCCTGGTATAGATGGAGCTACTACAACCAAAGAGTTAAAAGAGTTAGGTTCTAAAGCTTATTTTATTGTTGTCAGTGGATTAAAAAATCAACCAAATGAGATAAAATCTCTTTTTGATTGTTGGCTACCAAAACCATTTACTATTGAGCATATTAACGGTGCATTGTCCTCTTATCAAAATTCAAATAAAATTCAAATAGAAAACAAAGTATATAAAATTCGAGATATTAGTAAAGATAAGCAAGATGAAATTTTATATCTTGCTAAGAATGGTGCTTATAGTGAGCTAAAGTCTACAATATCATTATTAGAAGATTCTGTATCAAAAGAGTTTTTATACTCGGCACTTAAAAAAGTAAATTTTGACATAATAATAAAATCCATTGTTTCTCCATAGTTAAGTGTTAAGATAAATTCATATAAAGATTTTTAAAGGTTTTTAAAATGGTTTATTTAGAAAACAATACTCCCAAAATATTGCTTGTTGATGATAAAACAGAAAATATAACTATTCTTTTAGATATGCTTGAGCCTCTTAATTTAGAGTTGGTTGTTGCATTAAATAATGAAGAGATTTTTCAAAGATTAAAAAATTATAATTTTAATCTTATTTTATTAGATGTCGTTAAGCCTGATATAGATGTTTATGCGTTATGTAAAAGAATTAAAAGTGATACGAAACATAAGGATATTCCTCTAATCTTTATCTCATCTCTTGGTGGTGAAGAGGATAAGATAAAATGTTTTGATTATGGAGTGGATGAGTATATAACTAAACCTCTTCTACAAAAAGAGTTAATTGCAAGAGTAAAGCTACATCTTCAAAAAGGTTTACTATTCAAATCATTAAAAGAGTTGTTAAAAAAATCATATCATGAGCTTTATAATCCTCTCTCTGTTATAAATACATCATTAGAGATGCAAAATTTAAAATATGGCAATACAAAATATACCGATGCTATTACAGTAGCATCAAGAACATTACAGGTTGTTTATGATGATTTGTACTATTCGATAGGGTCGAGTAGAGAAGATACAGAATATATTTTAATAAATTTGAGTAATTATGTACAAAAGAGGATAGATTATTTTTTTTATTTTAAAAATAGTAAAAAGATTACAATAGAATTTAATGGTGTTTCAGATGCTTGGATAAGGATGCGAGAATCTGATTTACAGAGAATTGTAGATAACACACTCTCAAATGCTATTAAATATGCTTTTCAAGAAACAGTGGTAAATATAGATATATTGGATAATAATAGTTCTATTATATTTCAGTCTAATAATATAGGTAGTACAATAAAGAATCCTCAACAAATTTTTAATAGTGGATATAGAGAAGATTTTGAACAGGTAGGGATGGGGATAGGTTTAGAGATAGTTGCATCAATTTGTAAAAATTATGATATAAAAACAGATGTTAATTCAGAAAATGGGAAAACATCTTTTAAATATTTTATACCAAAAGGGATAGATTAAAAGCAAAAAAAAGTGGTGGAGATACCGTAATTAGTTCTATTTAGGTACAATAACCTAAAATTACCATTTAAGGTTTATAATGAGAGTCCTCTTACTTGAAGATGAATATTTACTAAATGAAAA
>Ga0256837_1000357_pt1 | contig 40038 bp, 54 predicted proteins | sample 4562384metaG_FD_185976 | JGI IMG/M metagenome (GOLD analysis project Ga0256837, IMG submission 185976) | Hydrothermal vent microbial communities from Guaymas Basin, Mexico - 4561-384 | ecosystem: Environmental > Aquatic > Marine > Hydrothermal vents | place: Mexico: Guaymas Basin | collected... | reverse complement strand
CATAATATATGTTTCTTGGCTATTAAACAACCATGGCTCATTTTCTTTTAATTGTTGTTCTATAAAATCTGCAAAATAATATAAACTTGCAAATTTTTTATTTTCTTTTATTATATTTTTTGTTCTTGTTTTTAAAACTTTTGTAAAATATTTTTCTTTTATAGGAATATCTTTTATCATTTTCTCCCATTTATTAAATATCCACAAAACAGTTCTATTTTCAATTCTTGCATTAACTAACGATGATATCTTTGCACCAAATGTCAATATATCATATATATTATCCGAAACATTAAATGCTTTTATTAAATCATTTATGTTGTTTGAATTAATGGCAATCTTCTTTTGTTCGTTTATTTCATTTAGATATATTTTTATCTTTTCTTTTGAAACTTCTATAATTTCATCTTCTTTGAATTCAACAATCTCACCTAGTGGTTCTTTCATCTCTTTCATTATTGATTTGTATTGTTCTTTTGTTTCTTGTGGAATATAATCATACGAGTCAATAAAGCCAAATTCTTCAATACAATTACCAAAATCATACACCTTACAGTGATTCTTGCTATTATGTTTCCTAACTCCTCTACCGACAATTTGAACAAATAATCTAAGTATTTTTGTTGCTCTTAAATTAACTATTTGTGTAATATTTGGAGCATCAAAACCTATGGATATTTTAGATACGCTCACAATTGTTGTTATGTTTCCATTTTTAAATAATTCTATATTTTTATTATTTATTTCATCTTTTATCTTTGAATGAATTATTGCTGTTTTTTCATTTATTTTTTTTGTAATTTCAGCTATCTTATTTGCTTGTTCAATATTTGAACAAAAGATAGCTGTTTGTTCATTGTTTAAATTAATTTTTTCAAGAAATTTAGAAAATCCATTATAAAATTCTGGTGTATCCATTGCACTAAATAAATCATTTGTATTATAATCTAGTCCTGACATTCTTACATTTGAATAATCAATATCTTTTACTATTTTTGGTATGAACCACCTTATGGGCACAAGCCAGTTTTGCTCAATGCCTTTTTTTAATGACAATATTGAATACGGATATATATCTTTTTTTAATATCGTCCCGTCCTCATTGTACGGAGTTGCAGATAATCCAATTATTTTTTTAGGCTTTATGTGTTCAACTATTTCTTTAAATCTTTTCCCGTTGTAGCCAACATGCACTTCGTCTTTAATCAGGACGCAATCATGAAATTTCCCAAATTCATCCCTCTTTTTTTTATAAAAAGATTGCTCCATGATTAAAAACACATTTGAATCTGTCTTTTTATGCATGTTGGCTTTTATGATATTAGGAGTAATACCAAACTCATTCAGGTGGCTCTCTAATTGAATAATTAAACTAGATATATTTGTGAGAACCACAACGCTACTGTTTTTTGATAAAGTTTTTGCAAGTTCAGAGATTATCACACTTTTTCCAGAACCAGTAGCAAGTTCTAAAATAATTTCTTTTTCATCATAAAGTCCTATCTGTGTTGCTTTTTTTTGATAATCTCTCAACTTCATTTTAAATCCTTGTTTTCTTAATATTTACATTCAATAATTTGCTTCTTTTCTAATCTAGCTATTTCTTTATAAAGTTTTATATTTTTAGGATTTGATTTCTTTTCTATTCTTGATAAAATTTTATCAAGAATAGGCTCTGCCTCACAATACAGCAAGTCATCTAATTCTTTTAAATTTTCTATATCCTTTTTATATCTAAGATTTTTATATGCTTGCATTAACAGATTATATTTTTTATCAATTTCTTTTGTTTTTTCTTTTATCTTTTTTTCTTCTTCCTTATTTCTTTTATCAACATAATCTTCATTTACATAAGATTCATATATTGAAAAAATATATTCTATAAGCCTGATATCTTCTTTCTTGTGTATTTTTATTTTTTCTTTATTGTTTAAAAATTCCTCAATTGTTTTAAATGTATTAACTCTAAAAGAATATAATCCAGGTGCATTCATTTCCGATAATATCAATTTTACAAAATCTTTAAAATTAACCACAAAGGTAAATCCTTTATTCGTTAATTCGATATCATGAAATTTTTTTATTTCAGAACCACCATAGGTTGAATAATCATTCGTTAAGTCAATATCTTTTTTTGTTAATTTTACAAATTCTTTATTTATCATTTTATCTCCTTTATTTTTGAACATGCTATTGCTATTCCGATAGCGTCACATCTTCCATCTTTTAAACCACCTCTCGTTCCATATATCTTTTCAGCAACATCATTTCTTAAAGATACTACTCTATTCTTTATTGCAGTTTTCCCAGAACCGACGACTCCTATTGCATGCATCCATTTGCGTGGTTCTATTAAAACATATCTTAATCCATAAGCATCAAGAACCCCTTGTATCCAACCAAACTTCTCACCAAATGTGAACATGCTTTTTACACCTTGTTTTGGCATTGAATGTACTTTCTCTATGGCTATTAGAGTATTTGATTTATCCAAAGAAGATAATATTTCTATATATCTTTTTTTGTTAAAATCTTCAACAAACAATTCATTTTTTTCAGAAATTATTGCCAATGCTCCTTTGGCTCCTACATCTACACCTATATATGTCATGCTTTGTTCCTTTATTTATTTGCTTCCCGTACTCCCAAATCCACCTTTTCTCTCCTCATCTGTATCAATACCAAAGAGATAACTTTTATGCTCTAACAATGTTATTTGAGCTATCTTATCGCCTTTTTTGATTTCAAAATCTGTATTTATTTGGCTTTCTTCATTCAAGTTTTGTGCTAATCTGATATAATTTAATATCTCACTTGATTTTATTGGATTGTGAATAATCATCTTAATCTCATCTTTATAATCTAAATCTATTATCCCGCTACCAACTATCAACCCTTTTGCTCTTAAACTACTTCGTGGTTCTAAAAGTAAATAGTGAGATTTTAGAAATTCTTCGTAATCTTGATAATCAAATATTTTTTCAGGAATATTGTCAAACAACTCGTCGTGTATAATTTCTTCTTCTATAACTAATTTATTCTCAATTTTACTTAAATCAATACAAACACCTAAGGGAATTTTAACTGTTTCTCCAGCCCCTATTGTTACATCTTTTTTTGAATATAAATCTACACAAGCACTATACTTACTCCCTCTTGTAGGGGTACATACTTCATCTAATATTTTAAACATTTTTAATATTCTCCTGTTATTTTATTTATTTTTCTTTTTAATTTTTCTATCTTTCTTGATAAACTGACTCTTTCATATCCTTTTGCTTTATTATATTTTGAAAATAAATTATCAAGTTTTCTTTTTATGTATAATTCTATTAAAAACAATTGTAATTTATCCTCTTCTCTCATTATTTACCTTTTTTATCAAATCATTATATGTTCCATTAAATGATTTGATATCTTGTATTTTTTGGAGCCACCCTCTATACTCCTCTTTTTTCTTTTCTTTTACTATTTTCATTTTTAATTTTTGATTTATAATATCAATAATATCATCAATTAAATAATATGCTACATCTTGCATATAAATTACATCAGTTTTTGATTTTCTATAAATTCTATTATATTTAGTTTTATGAACAAGATTTTGAAAAATATTTGCATATATTTTATTTCTAGTTGTATTTAGCAATATTGTTAAAGATTGTATATTTATCCTATTGTCAATAATGACCTTATCTTCACCTACTTTAGATTTAATTTTTTTTCTTACTTTTTGTACTCTTATGCTTGCTTTTTTTCTATTTTTTTCTTTTATTTCTTGAACCACAACTTGCTTGCACTCTTTGCAATACCATTTTTTGTTAAAAGGCTCTGCATTGAATTTGCATCCACATCTTTTGCATATATTCATTGTTTCTTTCCTTTATTCATAGGCGCGGTTCTAAGCTCTTCTAAAGCCTCTCTAAGCCCTTTTATTTCATCAGTTTTTATTTCCACCTCTATTTCATTGTCTGTTAAATGACACCAAAGATATGCTATAAATATATCAGGTATATCCTCTTCGATAATTTCTGGGGTATATTCTCGTACAAATTTCACAATATCCTCTATGTCTTCTTCTGTGGGCGTATAGGATAATATTTGCACTCCTCTATTTCTATCTAAGTCATCATATTCAAACTCATAAAAGCATAGCATTAAATCTCCTTAGTAATCATTTAAAAAATCCTCATACATATCATAGTGATACTCTAAGGGTAAGCTCAAAGTATAAGCGTCCGCATAAGATTGTTCCCATTGTTCATAAGTCATATTCTTACTCCCATACAATTTTTATATTATTTATCCGAGCTTCCTCGACTTTTTCTTTCCAGTCGGCAGAAAATGTTAAATAAAAATTATAATCTTTATGTAAAGCGTATAACCAATGAAAAGCATAATTAAACCAATTTTCTGGTTTTTCAGCTTTTAAGTCATCTATATGGTTATAATAAGCTGAAATATAATCCCATCTTTGATTTTCTGTTTTACAATTCTCGAGAAATGTTTTCCAACTCAAGTCATTTTCTTCCAAGAATGTTCTAAAACTTAATACCCCTTTATTTTCCCAAACAGTTTCTTCTATATGCTTTAAGAAATTTTTTGTTAACCAGAAATTTATACTCGCTTGATATGCTTGTTTTTTAAGTCTATACACCTTTATTAATTTTTTATAATTACAATTTCCAAACTCATTAAAACACTCCATAGGAAGGCCTTCTCGAGTAGTTATAAATGTGCCTTGTATATATATTCCAAGTGTTTCATCATCAAACTCACCTATCATACCATTTTCTATGATATTTTTTAATTCTTCCAATTTAGTCATTTTACTTTCCTTTTACAATTTTAATATCTTTACCTAACGCTTCACAAATTTCTTCTAAAGTCATCTTAACAATAATTGGAATATTTAGAATTTTTTTGGCTTTTTCTTTATCTTTGCTCCAAATTGCATAGTCTTTAAAAAGAAATCTATGATAGTAATAATCTTCATGATTATATGCAAAATGATTGTCACTATCAAACCATACAACCACAGGCAGGATATATATTCCATCATAATAGTATTTAAAATATTTCCCCTGTTCACACTTTAATGCTTCTTCTATTTCCATTAAATCTTTTTTTGTTTCAGCTACAACACAGCTTAAGTTTTTAACTTCTTCATTTTTAGGGATAAAATCACTTTCTACCCAAAGGTCAGAAAAATGTCCAATTTCCATTATTTCTCCTTTTCTTTATAAATAAAATCTTTAAACAAGAACTTATGGTCTTCAGGTATTTGCTCATAAATCTTATAAGCCAATTCTCTTATTTCCCGAAGTGCTGATTTAGAAGTTCTAAGAGCTAAGAAGTTTTGTAATGAGCGAGCATTTATGCTCCATACTAAACTCGTTTTATATGCTTCTGGAAGACAATATTTAGCTATATCATTTGACAAACCTAACTTTAATCTTTCTCTTAGCATACATAATTGATTAAAATTACTATTATCTATATCTCTATCTATCTGTTTTAAAAATTTCATAATACCCTCTGTTGTATAAGGAGCTTCTTTTAGCTCTTTTAGAGTATATCTTGTGGATTTAACACTTAAACTAGCTATCCTATGCCTTGCTAATTCTTGTAAACAAGCTCTTGATATTCCATCTATATCAAAGTTATAGTATAAATGTTCAGTGTATTCGCTTGGTTCAAGATTTGTGTAGTGCAATAAATTAACTTGCATACAATGTCCCTTTTACATATTTAGCTAAGTAAATCTTAGCTGTGTTTTTTGTTATACCTAATGTTTTAACTACTTCTAGCATTATTTTTCCTTTTTCAAATTTTTTAGCTGTCTTATATTTTTCTCCAAAAGGTCTTATATCTTCTAATGTAATTTTTCTAGCATAACTAGAAGGTTTTCTTTTTTTAAAAGTATTGATAGCATGTCTATTCTTAGCTTGTTCTTGTATTGGTATCCATATACAATTCTCTTTTGTATATCCTTTGTTGTTATCTAATCTTTCTATGGTCATTTCATCTGTGTATCCATTAGCCATATCTTCCCAAAAACCTTCAAAAATTTCCCACTTCTTGTCATAGGTAATTCCTCTTCCGCCATATCTAACATATGATTTGTTGTTAGGGTTAGAGCATCTATCTTTCATATCAGACCATATTTGATATTGTCTAGTTCCTGCCATACCATGTTTTACTTTTGCTTTTAAAAAAGTAGCACAACCACAACTCTTTTTTGTTTTTAATGATTGTGTTCTGTGTTCACTTTCTTTACCACAATATGAACACTTTGCTATACACCACCTTCTTGTGCATCCTTTTTCTCTTCTCATTCCTAAATCTTTTACTATCGTTAAAGACATATATAACTCCTGATTGTTTAATTATTTTATAAATATATTATATCATAATAAACATCAATGTTCAATCAGACCAAACAAAAACCTATATTCTTTTGGACTTAATAACTTCAAAATATCTTTGCTTAAATCTAAATTTTGTAACGCTCTAGCATTTGATGATACTATAATTTTACTATTAACATTGCTTACTTGAGAAAACGGGTTTTCTTTGAATATTTGTATTAGGTCGTTATCTTCTATAATCCATACCATAACTAAATGCTCAATAGTTGAAGAGTGTTTATTTTTGTTAGCTACTCGCTCTATCCTCTCTACATTTACAGTAGTATCTATACTTGGCTTATCCCAGCACTTGCCTATTGCTTTATCAGCTACCCATAAAGGGGTATGATGTAATAATTTAACTTGCATTTAATCCTCCTCAAATAACAATTTTGCTATTTGTTCTATATTTTTATAGTGTTTATTATCTTCTTTTTTAGCTTTTTCAATTAACTCTTCCAGAGTGCCATAAAAACATCCTCTGTTAGCATAAATAACATTATTAAACCTAACTAGAGTTAATACGCCATCCTCTGAACCTATGTGAGAGATTACTTTAATGTCTTTTTGATATTTTAAAACTATAGATGAGAATAGTGTACCATATAACATAGTATATAATTTTGCATTATCATACATTTTTGCATCGTTGTACATCGCTGCATAATTGTACATTCTTGCATTATCATACATTTTTGTATAATTGTACATTCTTGCATAATTGTACATTCTTGCATTATCATACATTCTTGTATTATTATACATTCTTGCATTATCATATAACCAACAATTTCCTTCTTGACTTAGATTGTACTCATTATTTACATACCCTCCTAAATCTCCCTTGTTTACATTAGCAAAATCCTTTAACGCTCTAATTTGATAGTTAACACCTGTACCATAGAATTTGTGTCCTTTTTCTAATGGTATTAGTTCATATTTCTTATCTTTTTTCATGTTTTACTCCCACACAATCTTTATACTATTTATCTTAGTTTCCTCAATCCTTATTTTAATATTTTATATAGAACCATCTCTGCTATTCTGTTTTTTATTTTTTGGCTATATGTTTTATAATTCTTTCCGAAGTAATATCTTAAAGCACTAGTGGTTCTATCTGTGGTGCCTTTCTTCAATTTCTTTTTCTTGTTTTCATTTAATATATAACCTATCGCCATTATGTTTTTATCTATATCATATAAATCTGCTTTTGTTTGAATAATTTTTGCTTTCTTTAGTGCTTCTCCCCACCATAGATAAACTATGCCTCCTAAGCCTATACCGTTATCTCTCTTGCCATTTATTACGACCGTACTGTGAGTCTTCCACCATCGAAAAGAGGACTCTGTGGCTATCAGACCTGCAAGAACCAAGGGGTTTATATTATATCTTTCACTAGCCTTTTCTAGGGATTTTAAAATTAGTTCTCTTTTGTCATTAGATATGAAATTATATTTATATTTTAAAAACTCCTCTAAATCTTTTTTTGTTATCGAAATAATAACATTTGTAGGTTTTTTATAAACTATTTTTTCTTTATATTTTACGACCTCAACTGTTTTAACCTTGTTATTTGATATACTGTTTACAGTTTGAACCACGAGGTATATCATTATTGAAATAAAAAACAAATAAAGTCCAATTTCAATTTTGGTTCTACTTATGTATTTCATTATGCTCTCCTGTCTATTTTGCAATATTTGGATAGTTTATCATAGGTTGTTTTTTCTGTCTCCAATAATGCTATTTTTGTTTCTAATACTTTTATTGTATTCAGTCGTTTCATATTTTCATACGTAAGCCTGCTTATTTCTTTCCCTAAAATCAATAAATCAGATTTATTAACAACAAGTTCATTGTCAATACAATCAACATTCATATTGCCTATTGCATCAAGTATTTGTTCTAGTGTCATTTGTGGCTCTCCTTATGGTTTATATACTTTGCTCATATAAAAATTTATATGTCTCAATAACAATAAATGTATTTTTAAATATTCTTTTATATATTTTTTTGGATATTGTAAAATTATCTTTTCCATTCTTATAAATTTATTTAATTTATAGATATTTAGTATATTGCTATTATCTATTTGTAATATATACTCTTTACATTTATTGGGTTCAATTCTTAAAACAGGTTTCATTTGGTTCTCCTAAAAATGATCTGATGATGTTATATCTTTAATTCCTCCATCAGCAATATATCTCTTTAATTTAATTGCCATTTTTGGATGTTTTAATTTCTTAATGGCACCACTTTCTATTTGCCTCACTCTCTCTCTTGTAACGCCAATAATTTGTCCTATCTCTTCAAGGCTAAATGAACCATAATTATTTCTATTTAACTCTTTTAGTAATTCTTTCGTACCGTTATTTTTATAAATTTCATGTAAATATTCAACAGCATTTTTTTTCAAATTCACTCCTTTTGGACTTTGCATCAATGTCAGATTTTCTTACCAATTACAGTGGTTCTGACAAGGACTAGCATTGCCCCGTTTTGATGCAAAGATTTTTAAAAATATTATAACATAATTCGTAATTCAATTCTCCTAATTTATTGTAGCTAAAAACGATTTTTAAAAATTTCATTTATTGTTTACTTCCTTTTTAATATATCTTTTATACTTGGTATTTTTGGTGGATAATACCAAAGATAAATAGACATTAATGCACTGCTCATCATTGCTATACTCATACCAATCATGGTACCCATAAACATAGAACCAAGAACCAGAGCCACCGATATATCTACTATTGCATCAGCCCATCTGTGGTTCTCTAATTTTATTTTTACAATTATGAAATTAAATACTGTTGCTAAACTTGCTATTATAATAAATCCCATATCACACCTCTTTTTTTATATTATATAATATACAATATATATAACTATATATTATATATTATTATTTACTAAAACTACCATATACACTGACTCAAAAGAGAGCCAGCATATATGTGGTTCACTAATCAATACTTAATCCAAAGTGCGTTAAATACGCACTCTGGTTCAACTACTATATTATATTAAATATAGTCTTTGATTGTTTCTTAAACACTGGAACATCTTTGGTTTTTTTGGTTATTTTCTTTAATAACCACATACTTTCAAAGCTTTCAAATGTTAACCAATATTTGTGAGTTTCGATTTCAAAGTTCAATATATAGCTTCTGTTCAAGTGTGGTTGATATACTGCTAAATCACCAAGTTCTTGACAATCAGCTTCAATGCCACTCTCTTTTAAAAAGGTATTATATACACTGTTTATTACCTCTTTTCTCTCTTGACTTAGTTCTCCTATTATGTCTTTAATCATTAGTGTGAAGCCACTTAGTGTTAGTGGTGCTAACATGTAGGAGATTTGTTCTTGACCCATATAGGTAGATTTATTGATAGTTATTTGAACTGGGTTGTTTTCTTTGTCTATTGAAATGAAATATTCTCCGAAATTGTTTGAACAAGGAAGTGAAGTAAAGTCCGATAATTCGGACATTTCAACAGGTACTCTATCTCCAGCAAAGATAGTATTTTCTTTTCTTTTACTCTCTACTACTTTAAGTCCATTGACTACATCTTTTAACTTTAACATGATTTACTCCTTATATCTAAATCTACGATTTGAGCTATATCGAGAACTTGTTAACCAATTAAACTAACTGACTGACTTCATAGAAGTCCAGTCAGGCAGTTAGTTAATCACAAAAAGAATTCTTTTTCTCATGTATAGGGGGGGTATTCGATGAAAGAATTACTAAAAGGGTATTGTATTACAACCACATATAATTTTTATAAATTTCACATGAAAAAAAGATACGCAAAATGTTTCACATGAAACATTAGTATGCTATAATTTCAATAAATAACAATATATAGGAGTGTAGATATGAAAAACATGCTTGATAGGTTTAGGATTAAGGTAGAGGAGAATGATAAGCAAATAGAGATGACTATTAAAGAGGTTATTGAAAAGGGAGTTGATGCTGATAGCTTCTATGATAGTTTAGTGAAGTTTGAAGATTTGCGTGGTTCTGGAAAGAGAAAGGCAAATATGATTGATTATATTAAAGCAGTAGAGTTTTGCACTTATGTTGTAAGTGGGCTTGATTATACTACTGCGTATAGAAAAACATTTCCAGATAGAGTCAAGAAGCATATTGACAATGGTTCACCAGATGAATGGATAAGCAGATATGCAAATGTTTATGCGAATGGGGAATTGGTTGGGAATATAATGGCAAGAGTGTATATATCACAGTATATAATGTTTATAGATAAAAGCATAAAAGCAAAAATGGAATTATACGATATTGGGATGACAGCAAAGCTTGACAGGGATAGAATAAATGCCCTTGATAAGTTTCTTATACATATTGAAAAAGACGAGGAACAAGCAGGAGTTGTGAATAATATAACAATGGTTAATGGTAAAAATATAGTTGATGCCGTAGAGGAGAGACTAAATACACTTGCAAGTAATTCAAAGGACGCCATAGAAAAAGGCATCATTGATGCAAAAGTGGTAGCAGAGGGAGGACTGACAATAAAGTCTGAACCACAGGGGGGGAGGAGATGAATGAGTTTGATGAATTAAAAGTATATCGTGATAACAAAATAGACCTTGACAAGATACTTGATAATATCAAATATGAGTTCGAGGGATATGTGCCAAAAAAAGAAAGTATTAAATTTGTTGAATTCAGAAAATTGATAAGAGGAGAAACAGAAAACAAAACCCCCGTGGTTCACTATAAGGTGCTAGATAATATCTTCACTCCATCAACATCGCTTGACGATATAGTTATGTGCCATAGAGGTTTTGCAAAAACAACAATAATAGAGGAACTTTATTGGCACATAGCTTGTTTTAATAAAATACCAAATTTCGGAAAAACAAAATTATCATTATATGTAAGTGATTCAATAGACAATGGTGTAAAAACAATGAGAACCAGCATGGACTTAACATACGAGAATAGTGACTTTCTGCAAAGCATGTTGCCAAAAATAATAACAACAGACATAGAGGAGAAAAAGGGATACTATTCAACTCAAAAAGAAATCTCCTTTATAAATGCAAAGAAAGAAAAAAGTTGGCTTAAAATGTTTGGGGCTCAAACAGGAGTAAGGGGAACAAAGATAGGAGATTTAAGACCAGAGTTTGGTGGACTCGATGACCTTATCCAAAAAGAAGAGGACGCCCTTAGTGAGCCAACTATGAGAAAGATAGAGAGTACGGTGTATTCAGATATAGAAGATGCAATGCACCCAACAAGAAGAAAAATAATATGGTTCGGAACACCATTTAATGAGAACGACCCGCTCTATAAAGCAACAGAAAGTGGAGCATGGAGAATAAGTGTATATCCAGTTTGTGAGAAGTTTCCGTGCAAGAGAGAAGAGTTTCGTGGTTCATGGGAGGACAGATTTACATATGATGCTACGGTGAAAACATATCTAAAAAGAAAAAAAGTCGGAGCCGAAGATATGTTTTATAGAGAAATGATGTTAAGGGTGGCAAGTATGGAAGAAAGATTAATTAAGGATAGTGACCTTGTGTGGTTCAAGAGAGATGATGTGCTAAAGAAAAGAAGTGCATATAATTTTTACATAACGACAGACTTTGCAACAAGTGAAAGGAAAAAAGCTGATAATAGTGTAATTTTGGTATGGGCAATAACAAGCAATATAGATATGCTACTTGTTGACGGCACAATAGGAAGAAGATTGATGGATAGAAATATTGACGACCTATTTAGATTTGCTCAAATGTACAAACCAATAAGCGTAGGGATAGAGGTTACAGGACAACAAGGTGGGTTCACATCTTGGATAAGAAGAGAGATGTTGTTAAGAAATATTGTTTTCAATTTAGCTTCAAGTAAAAACAATGATGGAGATGGAATTAGACCCGTAAAGAACAAGTTTCAAAGGCTGTTAACAATGCAACCAAAGTTTGCTCAAAAGAAAATATGGTTGCCAGAAGAATTAAGAAATGAAGAGCTGGTTGTTGAATTATTGAATGAACTAAAGAGAGCCACAAGGAAAGGGCTAAAGGGCAAGGATGATGTAATTGACGCTGTTACAATGCTCGAGGAGATGGATGTAATAGCACCAATGTATTCACCAAAAACATCAGATGGAAGTGGCAAAATTCTTGATTTGTATGGAGAAGAGATAGACACAAACAATCCTTTGATTTTGTAAAATAAAGTTTTTTGTGATATAATTTTGCCAAATGCACAATGCTTGACATCAAGTGCTAATTGCAATTGGAGAAATATATGACACTTGGAACTGCAATTTCAGATGTTAAAGCAAGTGAAGCCTCTCTTGTTTCTGCATCAGATGATAAAATCAAAACACTTATCAAGCTTGGGGTAATAGACCTGTATAAAAGATTTGATATACTAACAAAAGAATACATAGTTGAAATGAGTGAAAGCAAAACTGAATATGAGATGCCAAATGGATATATTCAGCCATTGGAGGCTTTCGGAGAAACGCTTGAGCAAGAAATAAGACCACTTGCAATAAATGATGAGTTTAATGCATTGTCGATAATGACTGTATCATATAATAAAATACAAGTGCCGAACCCCGCAGATTATTCTGCAATATCTGTAATTTACAGAGCAATGCCAGACAGCTTTCCACAAAACAATGATGATATATTGCCAATACCAGACTATATGCTTGACTTGCTATATACATATATAGGATATAAAGTTTCAATCTCAAAAGAAGAAACAGATAAGTACTATTGGAGATATATAAGAGAGTGTGAGAACATGGGTAGATTTGGCGTTTTGCAACCAAAAAACTTGGCAATGCCCGGTGTTGAAGAGAAAGGATTTATATAATGGCAAGAGTTAGTAGTTTTGTAAGTCCGACAGTGTTGGTGGATAGAAATATAGACAAGAGTACATATGATAATGTCAAGAAGCTTGTTGAAATAAAAAGCAGTATTGTAACAAATGCTGAAAATATACAAAGCATCATAGATGCAAGGCAATATGCCGATAACGCTAGTGCGTCAGCAGATAGTGCTTCAACATCTGAAGCAAATGCTTCAACATCAGAGGACAATGCTAAGACGTCTGAAGATAATGCTAGTGCATTAGCTACGATAGCTACGAACAAAGCTGATGAAGCCTCTACAAGTGCTTCTAATGCACAACTTAGAGCATGGGAAGCAGAAGCAGAAAAACTTACTGCAACATCTTATGCTGAACAGCCTCACGGAGAATATGTTAAGAAATATACAAGCAACAATGATGGTACTTTTACAGCAACAGAAACAAGCGAGTATAGTGCTTTGCATTATGCGACAGAAACTGATGCAACAACGAAAGCAGATAAGCTTCAAACAATAAATACAGACACCGTGTATGATGATGCAACTACTGATATAAACTATAAATTGTATGTAGATAACGGTGATATAGTATTGGAGGAATTATAATGGCAACAGGCGATAGAACAATAATAGCGAAGAAGAGCCAAGTAGATGCCCTTGATTTAAGAGTAGGGACAAACGAGGATAATATAAGTGTGTTAAACTCTAGGACAATATCCATGGTTGCTTCAAATAGCTTTTTAGGCAACGCTTCCTTAACATATACAGTAGATTATGGAGAAGCTACTGATACAACAACTAGAGATTATGTAGTAGGCGACTTGATTTCCGATGGAACAAACAAAGTAGTAGTAAAGTGTATTGCAAACAGTACAGCTGGGGAGCTTTTAACAAATACAGATTATTTTACCGTAAAAGGAACAAATTTCCTAAATCTATCAAATGCTGTTTTTACATACACAAATGGGAAAGACAATAATGGCTATATAGTAACAACAAGAACAATAGGCGACGCCAATTATTCTCCCTCTAGTACAGCCGAGGGATTACAATGGGTATATAAAGCTGATGATGGTAGCCTTCCCGCACTCACACCATTTCAGCCTATGAATGGCTTATACGACAAAGAGTTTGCAGATGACAACAGATTAGTATTTAATACTTCTAATGGAAAGCTTTGGGCTACTAAAGGCGGAGAACTGCTTACATCAAGCACAGATACAAGTAGCTCAAGTAATTGGGTAGCAGAAAATGATGCATCAGTAGATGTTACAAATGGAGTTTTGAGTGTAAACGCCAATACAACAGATTATCCTATAGCAAAAAGTAAAAATCTGATAGATTTACCTAGTGGGGATATTGTTATAGAAGTTGAATTGGGCGGGAGAAATCCAAGACTAGTTATAGAAACAGGTGATGGCAAAACGATAACAAACCTATATTCATCAGGTAAAGTTACTATAAGCGGAGGCAGGTCTATTAAATTTCAATGCTGGATGAACGGCACAGAAGATGATGAGACAGCGACATTTAAGCTAGTATCTATATATAAGAAACAAGCAACTCTAGATACTCCCGTAGCAACACCTTTAAGTTTCTTGCCTAACCCTATAATGTATGTAGGTGGAGTACCGCAGTATATAGATAAAAGCAAAACACTTCCTAGCGTAGTTGTTGATAATATGGGAGTTGAAAATATAGCTTTAAAAACAGCCAATGGACAACTTCCTGCTATGTTGGGCATAGGCGGAGAGGGTTATACTTGGGTTGATGAACATACTAATAGGGCTTTTGGAGTTACTTACACCAATAACACCGGAAAGCCTATCACGATAGCCGTGAATGGCATAGGAGGAAATACAAGTTCTATAACAGATATTCTTATTGACGGTAAACGTGTCAGTCGGGGTGTTTCCCGTCCAGCAAGCACATATGTTACAAATACTGCAACAGCAATCGTTCCAAACAGTTCAACATACCAAGTCATCGACATATATAACGACCAGTCAGTTCAATATTGGTTCGAACTAAAATAAAAGGATAACAAATGAAATATTACAAAGATATAAACGGAGATTTATATGCAGACCCTAGTGACAATCTTATACAGTCACTAGGTTTAGTAGAGGAGCTATCCCCTATAAAAAACGATGGTATGGTTTTGCCTAATCATAAAAACATAGGGTTACTCCCCACAGACGACTTGGGTAATCTCTATAAATATTACATCAAAGACTCTGACGGAAACTACATTCCTGACTTCGATAGGATTATGCAGGAAGATAAAGAAAATCTTATAAATGCAACAGAGGGTGCCATACAGAAACTCTTAGATGATACAGCTAGAGAGAACGGAGGTTGGGACAGTATGCTCTCTGCTAGAGGTGCCAATGTGCCTATCTTAGACACAGATAGTGATGCAGTAAAAGCTATGAAAACTAATGCTAAAGAACTTAGCGACTATTACTTCGCAGTATGGGAAAAAGCTTATGAGATACAAGCTGACGCAGAAGCAAACGGAACCATACCTACTACTGAAGAAGTGTTAGAGCAACTTCCTACATTCGGGGCTTAGTGTGGCTCAAGTAGCTTTTTATGTAGCAGAAAGCGGAGACTGGCAAGATAAGCTAATAGCATGGTGGACTAAAAGTAGGTTTAGCCATGTTGAGTTGGTGCATAAGGGTTGGTGGTATTCCACTAGCCCCCGTGACGGTAAAGTAAGAAGAAAGAGAATAAATCCTAAAGAGAACCACTGGGTGTTTATGGATGTAGATATAGATGAAGAGTGGCTAGATAAAGTCTTTAGGGAAACAGAAGGGCAAGGATACGACTGGCTAAATATAGCCTTAACACAGGTTATTCCGCTAGGTGTTCAAAGGGATAATAAATGGATATGTAGCGAATGGGTTGCTTATGTGCTGTATAAGCAAAGACAAAAGGTTAATCCTGGAACACTATGGAGAGAATTATGTTTACAATATTAAACAGATTGAGAGGCACTTGGGCAATTATGGCTAAGGTAACAGCTGTTGCATTTGGTTTGCTCGTGTGGTTCTTATTTGGAGATTGGCAAGTAGCTCTAATGGTAGCTATTGGCTATTTGATAGGAGAAAGCTTTGGTTGGGGTGATTGGGTAGGCTCATTAGCTCACAATAAAACAAAGGCTATCCTAGGCACAGATGAGGGAGCCAATAACGGAATTAGGTGGTTAGCACAGAAGCTAATGCCTAGCTGGAAAGAAGAGTGGCTAGAGTATTGTGAAGTAGCCTTATTTATTAGAGGTATTTATTGGTGGCTCCCTACATTAGCCCCACTATACTTTGTAGGTGCCAATCCTTATATTTTAATTTTTACTATCGTGGCTCTATCGATAGCCTTTAGTTTATCTATCGAGCTAGGAAAGATATTTCCTTTGAACTTCGAGATAGGTTTTTATAAAGTAAGAGGCAAGTGGGAAACAGATGAGTTCTATTATGGGATTATGCAGGACATTATAATAGGCTTGGTACTCCTAAGCATCCTAAAGGGTATATAAATGAGCTGGTTTAAAGATATTATAACAGGTGGTGTTGACAAGGTGGTAGATAGCGTAGCAAGTGGATTAGATAATTTATTTACTAGTGATGATGAAAGATTAAAAGCTAGAAACATGCTCGAGCAAATAAGAAATCAAATGAAAACTGCTTTAGTGGCTTCATTTACACAGGTTATTAGCGACAAGAAAGAGGTCATAATAGCAGAGATGGGTGGGAATTGGCTTCAAAGAAGTTGGCGACCACTGCTGATGTTATTGTTTGGATTTATAGTTGCAAATGAATATATTATTTCTCCGTATGTAAGAGCTATTTTTAGCACAGAGTTGCCTGTAAAACCAATATCTGCGGACATGTGGGCTTTATTAAAGCTAGGAGTTGGTGGGTATATAAGTGGTAGAAGTATTGAGAAAGCTGTTGCAATATGGTCACAAGGAAAGAAAGCATGAAATATAGCATTAAAACAGTTGTTCTAATAGCTGTTGTTGTTCTCTCAAGCGTAATAATAGATGCAACATGGAAAGTTAATTTAGAAAACAGTGCAAGAACACAAGCTAAGTTTAATTTAAATCAGGTAAAACTTTGTGTAAACACCTTATTGCTGTCTGACGACAAAGGGCTTTTAACGAGATACAGATATATACCTGAAAAAGAAATCACGAAAGCTTTATTCACATGCTCACAAGAAATGAAAGTAACACAAAATGGCGATATATGGGCATACAGCCTAAGAACAAAAGAATATGTGTTTGACAGCTCATTGAGATATATCAAAAAGAACGGCGGAAGACGATATTGGGATGTAGAGCATATATGTAGAACCAACAAACCTTGGTGCTTAAAATTGGTTAGAGAAATGAATAGCGGATACGACAGCAAAGCACTAAAAGAATCTTGGCTATTTAAACACTCAAAAGAATATTTAGAGTGGATAATATTGCCCGATGAAAACAGAGGCTACGATGGGTTAGGAAGAACAGGAACTATCATACCTCAACAATATGTAGTAATACAGGGCGCCAGAGAGAACGAACTCATGGAAAGATATAAGTGGTTCAGAGTCGCAATATATCTAACAGGCTTATTTATGATACTGATAATTTTAATAATAAACAACCATGAAAGAAAGTAATATGCAGAATCAAGACATAATAACATATATCATTGCAATAATTGATGCCTTAAAGGATGTAATAATAGGAAGTTTTGGTGGAATAGTCGCCTACATGTATGATTATTCAAAGCAAAAAAAAGATGGAAGAGAACCATCATGGAGTACAGCTACTATGTTAATAAATATGTTTATAGGTGGTTTTACAGCAAATACTTTTGGCGAGTTTATACCAATAGACATGACAGGGAGAGATGGCATAGTTGGGTTGATAGGCGTATCGAGCTATGCTATTATAGGAATAGTTGAAAGTAAGTTTGGGCAATTAATGGTTAATAGGTTTTTAAAATGATAAATTTTATCATTGTTTTTATATCATGCATTATACTTGCAGTGATATTTATACTTTTATTATTAGAGGAAAAAGAATGAATTACTTTAAGCATGAAGAATTTGAATGCAAATGTGGTTGTGGAACAAACATAATAAGCCAAAAACTAGTTGACAGATTAAACTTAGCAAGGCATATAGCAGGGGTTCCATTTGTTATAAACAGTGGTTGCAGATGTGAGAACCACAATGCCGAGATTGGCGGTTCTAAAACATCGAGTCATCTATTAGGCTTAGCAGTGGATATTAAAGTAAACAATGATGCAGATAGGTTTTTGATTTTAAATGGTTTGATAAAAGCAGGTTTTGCAAGAATAGGTGTTGCAAAAACATTTATTCATGCAGACATAGACAGAGCTAAAAATCAAAATAGATTGTGGATATACTAAAAGGGAAAAAACATGGCAATAAATACAACTGGAATAGAGGGATTATATGACACCTTGATGGCAAAAGCAAAAGTGACTCTAGATGAACAATATAGTCTTCAAAGAATGGAGTCACCAGACTATGCAATGGTTGTTAGCAATACGATTTCAACTGTATTGCAATTAAGCGTATCTGCAATACAAAAGCAAGAAATGAATGAGTCACAAATAAGTAGAAACAATGTAATGCTAGATATTGAAACAAGAAGTGCAGATAGCAAAGTTGCTTTAGCCCAAGCACAAGCGGATAAAATGGTTGCAGATAAAGATTATGTTTTAGAAAAAAAGACACAGTTAATAAATAGCGTAGTTTTTAACAACAAAATAAAAAGTGCAGATAGTCTGGCGGATGTCTATGGAACAGTAGGAGCAAGTGGCTCAACAGTAAGTTCTGATATGTGGATGGTTCTATTTAATATAATAGCTGATTTAGCTGGAGTTGAAGCACCAACATCAACAACAGTAACAAAGGTGACATAGTGGCAAAATTTGACTTTAGAAATTCAAAAGCAAGAAGTGCATTAGCAAAATCAAGTGTAACACAAATTGTATTGTCTGGTGATTATGCTGATGAATTATCTAAATTTAGTGCAATGTGCCAAGATTTAGGAATAACATTTGATGAAAACAATAATGTTTATGAAAACTGGGCAAAGGCAAAAATAAACGATTTGCTAAGTAGATTAAGTGCTTTAGAAGAAAGACTTTCTAATTACGAGAACCACACGCATTCATATATAGATGATACAATAGAAGATACAGAAGACGGCTCTGGAGCAAAAGTAAGCACGACCAAAAGCACAGGAGTAGTAGAGTAATGGCAACCGAAATGTTGAATAGAACATATATCCAACATACGGAAATTCCTATGTTTTCAGATTTGAATAACTGGAGAGCAGGAGGAATCTTTAAAAATGAAACATTTGCAGGTGGAGCATTGTTTAGTGTAGAGGCTGAACCGTCACTTGAAAATAATCCTATACGGCAAACAATGTCATCATCAATAACAACAGGAGCGTTACTTAGCTTTTTAAATTCAGGATTTTACGAAATGGTTGCAGAAGCAGGAGAAGATATTGTCAATGTTTTTGCAAAAGAAAAAGAAAAAGAAACAGTGGTTCTTTATTATGAGATGTCGATAATTGATGCGATAACAGGGGCAGTAATCCGAACCACGAGCGGGGAGAGTTTTCTTGACGATAGTCAAGTGAGTAGCATGGGAACAAGCTCTTTGTTGGATATTCAAAAAGCGTGGGCAACAAGATTTGATATGTTAAATATAAAAAATCCGATAATAATAACAGGGTTGATAAAAAATATTTTTACAGGAAAAGTAACTTCTTTTTCACAGTTTGTTTCGGCAGGAACACTAGGGGCAGTATCAAGTTCTTTTGGTACAGTGGCTTCAAAAGCTGTCATATCAGCACTAGGGGTATCCTCTTTTGCTGCTATTGCAATAGTGGCAACAGTTGTTGGGAAATTTGTTGATGAATTATTTGAAATGGCTATTGGGCTAGATAATCACTTTGGTTTTGGAGGAGAGATTGTAGGCTTTGGAGATAATGGGGAAGCACAATATGGTTCCCTAAAATCAAGCAGAGGTGTAACTCAAAATTTTAAAGACATTATAGCTACTGCTTTGGGTATAGAAAGCCTAGGCGACACATTCAGGGATTACGATTATTCTGATGATGCAATGGCGTCAGCTTTAGATGATAGTGCGAATACAAAAGACGCAGATAATCCTAATTGGGAACCAACCGAAACAGACACAGGCTGGGATGATGGTTTGCCAACAACAGGAGAAGTGAGCGACCATTACAGTTCTCACGACGGAGGTAACGATGATGGTGGTTATGAACATGATGACTTCGGCGGAATGGATTTTGGCGGAGAAGATAATGAATAAGCCATATTCAATCTTGGCTTTTTGCAAAAATATGATATTATTTCATTATTGCATCTTACATGGAGAAAACAAATGATAGACAAAAAAAAGTTACTGCAAGAATTAAAAGAAGACTATTCAAGTGCAAAGGAAGCAAAAGCAAGTCCAGAAAGCAAAATAGCAAAATGGAGAAAATACTATAAAGCAAAACCACTTGGAAATGAAAAAAAAGGTAAAAGCAAATATGTATCAAAGGATATAAAAAAGCTTTTAAAGTGGCAATTACCTATATTGCTAGAACCATTTGTAAATACTCCAGAAATAGTAAGATGTCAAGGCTTAACTCCAGAGGATGTAGAGAAAGCAAAAAGCAGAGAAGCTTTGTTAAACTATTGGTTTTGTAGAGTTTTCAATAGATATAATTTTTTAAAAAAAGCAATTAAATTAGCACAAGTAGAGTCCATCGTTGTGGTTCAAACAAGTTGGAAATATCGCACAAAAAAAGAAACAATAATTGAAACAATAGAAAACGAAGCTGGGTTTCAGGAAGAGAGAGAAGTTGAGATAACAAAAGTTGTAGAAAATAATCCAGATGCAAAAATAATTAAATTTGAAAATGTATTTATAGACCCTACGGCAGAAGACGGTGAGCCGGAGTTTGTGATAATAAGATATGAAACAACTTTTTCAAATCTAAGAGAGAACACATCTTGGCTAAACCAAGATGCAGTTGAGCGACTTGCAAAAAAGAAATTGTCGGATACGGAAGACGAACAATCAAACAGCGAATTATATCAAGATAGAATGATAGACGAAGAAGAGAATGGAGCTGATAGAGATTTTGAAACATCAGATGTTTCAAGAAAAAAAATAATGGTATATGAATATTGGGGAAAATATGACATAAACGAAGATGGGATTGCTGAAAACATAGTATGTGTTTGGGCAGAAGATGAAATTCTAAAATTAGAAGATAACCCATATCCAGATGATGAAATACCGTTTGTTATTTTCAACTTTGATGAAGAGCCATTTAGCATCGTAGGGGAAAGCCAAGTTGAAGATTTATATGACAAGAGTCACCTCATAACATTGATAACGAGAGGACTAATAGAAAACATAGCTAGTGCAAACATTGGACAAATAGGAATACCAGATGGAGCATTAAATCCAATAGAGGAAGCTAAATTTTTAAATGGTCAAAACTTTAAATTTAATAAACAGTTTGGCGATATTTGGCAATCAAATTACAATAGTCTTGGAACCACGCCATTGCAGGCATTGGATATGTTTAAGAGGGAAAATGAAAGCTTGAGTGGAATAACAGAGATTGCCTTGGGGCAACAAACTAAAGTTTTATCTGCAACACAAGCACAAGGGCTAGATACTGCAACAAATAGAAGATTAAACGACATTGTCGTAAATATATCTGAAAACCTTATAAAGCCAATATTGAAAAAATGGCTTTCTTATGCTTCTGAATTTATGAGCGAAACAGAAATGGTTACACTTCTTGGGAATAAGCATGTTCCTATACAAAGAGAAGATATATCAGATAGAGTGCATATGGAGATGATTGTCACTACTCTTAATGCCGATGACCAGAAATCAAGAAAATTATCATTTCTGCTTCAAACAGCACAGCAAGGACAAGACCCAAATATTGTTAAAATGCTATATACTAAAATGCTTAAACTAGACAAAATGTATGAAGAGGCAGAAGAATTGAAAAATTATTCTCCTGAACCTGATGAATATACAATACAAATTAAAAATCTTGAGATAGCAAAACTAGAAGCAGAAATAGAGCAGATAAGAACTAAAACATTACAGATTTCAAAAGACGCAGAATTGAAGCACTATAAGAGTATTGATACTAAGAATAATGCTGACATTAAAGACCTTGAATTTGCAGAAAGAATAAACGGCGAAAACCATAAAAGAGATTTAGATAAAATAGCCTTACAAAAAATGTAATAATAGAATGACCTAAATCATGTCATTAAACTGATAAATAAAAAACAAAAGGACTCAAGAATGAGTAACCAAACAGACATAGAGAATGAAGTGTACGGGCAAGAGGATGATGCTTCTGTGGTTCAAGTAACGGAAGCACAAATGGCAGATATGAAAAGTGCAGTAAAACTGAAAGATGCCGTTATAAAGCTTTCAGCAAATGGTAACTTTAAGCTGTTTAAAAAGAAATTTATAGATGAGGGGCTTGTAAACCTTGGATTAAACCTCGGGGTTCAGCCACAGATGAGGCAAGAAATACTTATGCAAATAGAAGCAAGAAGAATATTCAACGAGTTTTTGTCACAAGCAATTGAGCAAGGAAATGTTGCAGAAGAAGTTCTAGGAGGATTAGATGACTGAACAAGAACTTGAAGAAGCAAAAAGATACGAAGAAGAATACGACAAACTATGGGAAGAAGCAAACAAAACAGAAGAAGGTAAAGAACCGCCAGAGGAAGAGGAGGAAGCCGAAGAGGCAGAACCTCAAAAAGATGATAACGATAACGATGAAGAGGAAGAGCAGGCAGAAGAAGAGGAGCCTCAAAAGGAGAATAAAGAAGAAGAGGAAGAAAAAGAAGAGCCGGACGACAACAGCACTAAACAAGAAGGAACAAAAGAGGAAGTGTTTAAATTAAAAGCTGTTGGAACCGAACTTGAACTTACAAAAGATGAGGTTGTAGAATTAGCTAAAAAGGGGATAGACTATACAAAAAAAACACAATGGATAGCAGAAAATAAAAAAAGAATAGAGCTAGTAGAGGGAGTTCCTGATGAGCATTTGAATGCACTAAAGGCACTAAAAGAGGGAAACAAAGAGGCGTTGGTTCTATTGGCTAAAGAGTACAATATTGACTTGTATGACCTTGACACCGATAAAGAACCAGAGGTTGAAGATTACTTGACCACCGTTGAAGCAAACGAGTCAAGTAGAAAATTAAAAGAAATAGAAAGTAGGATACTTGCAGACGAGGGAACTTTACCAAAAGTAAAGCACATCCTAAATGTAATTCCTGACGACTTCAAAAAAAACATGGCGGAGAAACCAGAGCTTCTTGAGGCTTTATATGTAGATATAAAAGCAGGAAAGGCTGAACCAACCATAAGTGAAGCACTAAAGCAATATTATATAAATGGAGGTGATTTTCTCCAGCATTATGCTAGTGCTTACAATAAACTATTTAACAAAGAAGTTGAGCCGCCAAGCGAAGAAGCTTCAAGGGCCAGAGAAAAGGCTACAATGCCTAAAAGAAAAGAGGTGCGTAGAGAGAAAAAAGATTATCTCAAGGACGCAGAAGAAATATGGAGTATGCCGAGCGATGACTTTAGAAAGATAAAAGCAAAAGTTATGGCTAAAGTTGGCATAAGCTAAAAAATACAAAAAGGATAAAAAATGGCTGATTTTGCTAGTTATACTGCAACAACAGGAGGATTTGTGCTTCCTGCAAATGTTCAATTCTATTATGATAGAAATTTGCTTGAAAATGCAAAAGAGGAAGAATTTTGGGGTAAATGGGGAACAGATAAAGTTCTACAACAAAAGAATGGAAAAACAATTAAGTTTTCAATGTACAAACACATTCCAGTAGCTGTTGATGCAAACGGAAACTTAACAGATGTTTTAGCAGAGGGAGCAGGAGCAGTAAATGGAAAAAGCATTACAAAAATTACTGTTAATGCTGACATGAAAAGATTTGGAGCACACATCCCATATTCAGATGAGGTTGACTTATATCACGAAGACCCAATACTCACAATCATAACGGATGAGCTTGGTATTCATGCTGGAGCCACCGTTGACACATACTATGGAATGGTATTCTCTTCTGGAGCAAATGTTGTTTACGCTGATGCAACAGACGGCGTAGCAGGTTCAAGTGGTGATGATATTGTGGCAGAAGATATCGTAAATGCAAAAGCCCTAGATAAGGTATCAAAAACGCTTAGAATGGCTTTAGCTAAAAAGTTCACATCAAGAGTTGGTGGTTCAAACAAATACGGTACAGAACCTATAAGACCTGCATATTATATGGCGGTACATCCAGATGTGAGAGATGACTTGGAGAATATCCCTGGATATGTTCCAGCTGAAAAATATGCTTCTTTTGCACAGCTAAATAAAGACGAGGTTGGAGCAAGAAAAGAATTAAGATTTTTGGAAACAACAAGAGCGTTGACATATATGAACAATGCCGCAACTCCTGTTCTTGTCTACAAGTCAGTTGCTTTTGGTAAAGATGCTTTCGGTGTGGTTAAGCTTTCTGGAAAGAAAAAGCTTAGAACCATTGTTAAGCCTGTTAGTTCAGGCGGTGCAGAAAACCCATACAACACCAAAGGTTCAGTTGCATGGGTAGCAGATACAACAGCATTGATTTTAAATCAATATCATGTTTGTAGGCTAGAAAGCTCTGCAAGTGAAAACACAACAGTAGCAGGTGCTAATCCGAATATCTACGGATAACGGATAGTTAATAATATATGAACCACTTCGGTGGTTCATTAAAACAAAAAAGGAGTCATTATGACAAACCTAAATAGAGATGAGTTAAAAGAGTTAGCAGTAAAAAATGGAATAGAATTTCCTAAAAATATAAAAACAGAAGTTTTGCTTAACAGATTAATTGATGAGGGGTTGCTTGATGAAAACAGTCAAGTAAAAGAAAACATTATCAAAGAAGAGCCTGATGAACAAGAAAAAATAAGTAACAAAAAACCAAAAACACCAAATGACTGCAAAAAGGTTAAATGTGTAATCAGAAACTTAGACCCAAAATATCCAATGGATGTTGTAGAGGTTGGCGTAAATGGATATTTTATGTCTGCATTTTTAGACAAAGAAATTGAAATAAGCGAATATTTTATACCCTCCATAAAGGCAATAAAATATGACAAGGCAATACTTGACGACAATGACCAGGTAAAAGAAATAAGAATGATGCCTAGATTTACAGTAGAAATGTTATAATATATAGAACCACTCAAGGGTGGTTCTGTTATATTATAGAGAAAAGGATACAACATGGGATTAGCTGATTATTGGATTGACCCTAAAAATGGGTTTAGAGTAGCAGAAATAGCAAATAATTCAAATTCCTTAATAAACTCACAGCAAGGACTGTTTTCGCAAAATAATGGCTTTTTAGGTGGCTTGGGAAGAATGCTCAATAGCACAGTGAATGGAACCAAGGATTTCTTTAAAAACACAACATCAAAAGACTGGAGAAACTATGCAAACACAGCAGGAACGCTTGGGCAATTAGGATTAGGCTATCTTTCGTATAGGGATAACTCACGACTATTGGATAAACAAATGGGAGCAATGGACTATGAATTGCAACTTGCAAAAGAAGCAGAAGACAGAAGAAGAAGAAATAGCCAAAACTTAAATACTGGTTTCTCATCATCAGCTCTTGCACAATATGCATAAGACAAAGGATACAAGATGTCATTGGTATATAGTAACTTAATAGCGTCAGCACTAAACAATAAAAATAAAGCATTACAGGATATCGTAGGCTCTGTCAAGGGTGGGCTAAGCCTACTTTCAAGCAATAAAGCAGAAGATGAAAAAAAAAGATATGAAGATTATCTTAAAAACAATGGCATGTTGTCAAGTTTTAAAAAAGGCGGCTTAGGATTAAAAGAAAACTATAATTCAATGCTTCTTGATAATGATAAAAGTGTTTATGATATACAGAATAACTACGATAGTTATGTTGACCCATCAATGGCAGGTTCTGTATTTGATAAATTTATGAAAACGAGAAGCAATATTGCAAAAATGAAAAACAATGAATTGTTGAACCAAAATAATGGTTTATTGAATGAGCAAAAAAATACAATTTTAGGCTATATAGATAATGTTGGAGATAAAAATAACGATGGCATAGCCGACATAAATGACCTAAATAGTGTTGAGCGTGAATCTATACTTGCAAAAGGCTCAATAATGCCAGAACTTCAAAGTGAACTACTAAATACTGCATATAGCAATAAAAATAAATCATTGTTGTATGAAAAAAACAGAAATGATAAATTAGAAGATAGTGAAAAACTTATAGATTATAGAACAGATGCAAATATAAAAAAACAAAAACAATTACTAGATAGCAGAACCACAAAACAAAGCACATTAGAAAAACTAAAAATACTTAATGCAATAAAAAGTTTAGAACTTGAAAAATCAAATTTGTTAAATACAATAAATACAACAATTGACGACAGCCAAAAAGAATCAGCAACAAAACAACTAAACACAATTTCATTGCTTGAAGATGAGTATCGAGGAATGCTAGGTGGCAAAGAAGAGGCGTTAAAAAGAAACAACAATACAGCAAACAACATGCCAGTATTAAATAAAAGCATACCAGCATCAAGTGAAACCACCAACCAACCAACTCAACAAACTAAAAAACAATTTGTTCCAACAAAGAACAATATAGAGAGGATAAAAAGATTTGATGCAAAAACAACAAAAAACTTTTTAGACAATTATAGCCTTTCAGATAGGGATATTCAGCTTTTCTCACAAGAAAATCCAGAATTCAAAAAGGCAGTTATAAGCAATGTATTTAAAAGCAACAAAGATAAAAACATAAAAGATGTTGTAGGCAATATTGGATATGTGTTTGGCAAAGAGGCACCAAAGGTTGAAATGTACGCAGAAAAGTATGATAAGTATAAAAATATGAATGATAGCCTATATGCATTTGCATCAAACAAAAATGCTGAAGAATTAAAAAAATATGGACTACCCGTTGATGTCAATGCAAATATAGACTTTAATAAAGTAATAGAAGATAAAATAAGTGGCTTGGATTATGCAATTAAAAATAGAGGTGTAACCGATTCAGCTTTCGATACTGAACCATCAATAAGAGAAAACGACAAATACTACTCTCCTGTGGTTCTAAGAGATATAGAAAAAACAAAGCTTGATAAATTATATAGTGCAGGAGATATAGACAAAAAGCAATATAATTATGCAATAAAAAAACTAGATGATAAAATAGGCGAAGCGTACTTCTCTGCACCAAAAACATATAATGATAAGCAGGGAGCTTTTGAAACAATTACAAACATATTCAAAAACTTAACAGAATTAAAATACAGTGGCAACTCAAAAGAAAGAATGTATGCCGACAGCATGGAAAATGCTCTTGCACAGTTTGGTGAAGAATTAAGAAGTCAGGTAAACCCAGAAAGCGAACTAATAGACAACAAAATGACAACTCCATTTTTCACTTCAAATGAAGATAGAATTGAATATGCCACAAATCCAAAGGTTATAAATTTAGCAAAAGAAGCATTGAAAGAATACTACAATGACCCATCTTTAGATATTAGCGATGAAGCCGTGCTTGATACGATTTACAATGGAGTTTCGAGCAACAAGGATATCCCAAGTCCAGGCGAATTAATATCAGGAGAAAGCGGAGAAGATTTAAGTATAAACAAAACAGAATCACAAGGTAAATTGTTATCCTACATTATTTCATATATAGTAGAAAAATCTAAATAGGTAAAGCATTATGGATATAGCCAAACTTGCAAAATTAAATACAAAAAATAGAGATGAGTCAATAGCGAAAATAAACAATTATAGTAACTCTCCAACAGTGCATGGAGTAAAACAATTCGCAGACAGCACCTTGCTTGGGTTGGAGGACGCAGTAAAAACAGGCTATGATATTGCTACAATGCCATTTGATGCTCCATCATACAATGAGATGACAAGTGGAAGATATGAAGAATTAAGAAAAGAACAGCACACACAAACACCATCAGGAGAGCCTACACTTGCTCAAGAATTAGGTTCTTTGCTTGGAGCAGGGCTAGGGGCTTCTCCGCTTCTTAGAGCCACACGAGGATTAAACTATGGTGGCAGACTACTTGCAGACAATGCAATATTTACAGCAACAGGTTCTCCAGAAATGCTTGGTTCAAAAGCTGGAGAAAACAAATTTACGAACATAGACCCAAAACAGACATATGACTCATTTGTTGATAACACTCTATTATCGGTTGGACTAGAAACACCACTACTTGCAGTTAAACATGCAAATAAATTAAAAAATATAGCAAAGAAAACAACAGAACTAGGAATAAATAAAACAAAAAAGATAATCGAAGAGTCACCTTTTGGAGAAAAAATACAAACTGAAAATAATGAAAACATAAATGACATCAGGATACATAAAGACAATATTGACAATTTTATAGAAGCAGAACCATATAATGAAACAAGAGATTACTATGACTTTGATATAATTGATACTGCAAAACTTGCTGAAAAGAATTTAAAAGAAAAACTTTCTGGTGGAGAACCAGTAAACATAAGTGATATATTTAATGATTCAGTTGAGGTTGTAGATGGAAAAACAAAGTCATTATCAAAAGATAATATAATACTCAAAGAAGACAAAAGTATAGGCGAAAACAATGCATTCGTGGTTCCAGAAGATGCAATATCAGGTATAGATGGAGTTGATGCAGGAGCATTAAAAGATTCAAAGATTATTATAGTGGGGGAAAACTTTAAAAATAAAACACCAGAGCAACAAAGAATAATCATAGAACACGAATTAACACACTCCGAAAACATGAACAAAACAGGGAACGAATATAGAGTGCTTGATGAAGTTGCAACAAGGGAAGATGACATTTTAAATATGCTGAACCACAAGAAGCTATCCGACCATACAAAAGCAATTATAAGCGATATTGATAAATTTAGATATTACATGAATGAAAGTGAAGCCGTAGCTACAATGAATACAGTAATTGATAAAATAGCTAGTGGCGAAAAGCTTGATGGGAAAGATTATGTGGCTCTTGATTTATATTCTGCATTGACAGACTCAAAGAAAAAATGGAATGAGATGAGTGATGCAGAACTAATATCTGAAATGAACAAAGCTCAAGATGTTATAAGTGAAATATACAAAGAAGATAAAAAACTAAATGATATAGATTTTAGAGAAAAAAACGAAAATAAAATAAACAACTTTAAACAAAGATTGTTTGAAAAAATAGGAGCAGTGAATAGTAGGCTTGGGGCATACGCAGATGATATCAAAAATGCAAAAAACAAAATGCTTGAATTTTACAAAAAAGAAAATGATGTTGATAAAATAAATAATATAGAGTTTGCATATAAAACACAAAAACAACATATTGCAGATATTGAAAAATTAAGGAATATGTACAATAAAACAAAAGATAAAAACAAAAAAGTAGAAATATTTGAAGAATATATAAAATACAGAAATAGATTATTGAAAAAATTTGATTTTGATTTTAATGAAAAAATTGAAAGAAACACGCATACAGTATCTGGCAAACCAATAGATATGAAGAATTTTGATATTGAGTCAGGTAGGGTAATGCTTGAAACAGACAAGTTGTTAAAAGAGCTATTATCGTCAGACAGTAAAATATATGAGAGAATCAAAGAAGACGCAATTAACAAAGAAATAGAACACTATAATAAGCAATTAGATATTGTGGAGAACAGAGGAGAAGCTTTAGATTCTGTTAGAAAGAAGTGGTATAAAAAAACAGATAAAACAGAAATTATAGAAAAACAAAAAAAAGAAAACTTGAAGACAAAAGAAAAAAGCATTGATAAAGAGAAAGCAGAAGTGTTAATCTCTGAAATAAAAGAAGAGGCAAGAAAAACAGATAAAAAGAAAAACGAAACAAAAACTACAAAAAATAAAACAGAACATAGAAATACACAGAAAACAACAGAAAAAAAGAAAAAAAACAATATTGATAATACTAAAAAAACAATCAAAACAAAAGTACAAAAATCAATAATATATATGAAAACAAAATTTAAAGATATTCTGAATACATTGCCAAAACCAAAAAATAAAAATACACTTATTGAACCAAAAGTTGAAATAGGCAGAATAAACCCTATAACTGGAAAAATTGATTTTGGGTTTGTGAACAAAAAAAACAACAAAATATTTATGAGCGAATTTACAGAAAATGGAGGACTTGGCTTTGAAAATGAGTTATTAATCTTGGCACATGAGTTGGTTCACATATATGAAAAAAACAACAGTATATTAAAGGAAAAAATAAAAAATATAGTCATACCAGATAGCATAAATACTGCATATAAGGACTTCAATGAATACATAAAGCAAGAAGAAGCACTGGCTACATATTCTAGCTTTAGGCTTATGCTTGATATTGCAAAAGATAAAAAAATAAATGAACACATGACAAAAGAATTTATATCAAATGCAGAAAACATCATAGAGCTATTTGAAAAAAACAATAGTGAGCTAAAAGATATATATGAAAACACAATATATCCCGCGTATTACGATAGTATAAAAACAACAGGAAAGTTGCTGAATAGACTTATGGAACCACAACTGCTTGACATTATGCTTGAAAAGCTAGAAGATGCAGACACTGTTATTGCTAGCAAAATAGAAGATTTGCTTGGAAGCATATTTAAAAAAGCTAATATTAGAAAAATAACACAAGCAATAGACTCAAGTGCAATTGCTTCTCAAATTAAAAATGACATACTTATTGGACACTCACAAAAAGAAGTATATAAAAAAATAAGAAATATATTTGCAACAAAACATAAATACTTGACTTCTATAAAAAATATAAATAATACAATAATAAAAAACCTTAAAACATCACCTGCAAGAAAAGCACTAGGAAAAGAAAAATATAATGAAATTATGATGAAGCTAAAAAAAATAAACAGCATTGCAGACCTCGGTGGAAATACGAAAATAAAAGATAAATTAAAAGAGCTTGTGAAAAACCAAAACAGCAACATGAGAAAACTACTCAAAGACACAAAAATTGAATTTGCAAAGAAAGTTTTCAGAGATTCGACAGAACCAACAAATTCCAAATATTATTTTAAAAATGAATATGAAATATACAACTTCTTTGTTGCTAAAAAACTATTAAAAGATATAAGCAAAGAAGAAGCAATAAAAGCAATAAGTGATATCCTTGATGCTGAAGTTGTAAAAAAAGAAAACATGCTCAAGATAAAAGAGTTAGATATATTTGACACAAGTACCATAGATAGAGATATTATATCGTTGATAAAAGAAATAGAAAAAGAGGAGCTGGGGAGCGATTACATACGAGGATATGATTCTTTTGTTGCAAAGAATAATGTTGTTTCAGCAATTAGCTTTAATGGAAAAGTGCCTACTGGATTTAAAAGATACAAAAATACACCATTCATATATAAGCTTGATACTAGGGCAAACATAGAGAACAACATATTGGAATTTCAACAAGACTCTATTCTTGGAACCACCTATATGATAAAAAATAAAACAAAAAAAGAAATAGAGAGATTGAAATCAAAAATAAAATATCTAAATAAATCTGGAATTGAACCCGCAAGAATATTTGACAGCAAAGGCGACATTATAGGAATAAAGGTATTTTTTAGCAAAGACTTTGATATTGATATTATGAATAGAAGTAATGATGTCATAGAGAATATGGCTTCACAGTTTTCCTCACTCAAAATAAATGCATTAAACAAAAAACTTGCAGATAAAATCCAAGAAGATATTGGTAATATATTTGTCAGTGAAGATAAAATTACAGAAAGAAATAGCCATAAATATGTAAAATTATCAAAAGCAGAAATTAAAGCATTTAGGCAAAGCGGTTCCAACATAACACATGTTGATAAAGCATTCAAGAATATACTTACAGCACAACATGAGTTTATGTTTAGCAAGGAAAATCAAGTTGTAGCCAGAGTAATAGAAAAAGGATATAAAAACTTAATAAGGTCACTAAAAAAGAATGTCACAATATACAATGTAAAATCAATAGTTAACAACCTCGCAGTGGTTCCATCAGTATTAGTTGCTCATGGTGTAAAACCAACTCAAATAGGCAAAAACATATCAAAAACAATAAGTGACTACAAGGTGTTCTTTAAGGCAATTGATGACATAAAAACAGATATAATAACATTAAGAAACATCAAAGATACAAAAATAAAAGAGAAAACTATAAGTAAAATAAAAGAAAGAATACAAGCATTGAAACAAAATAATGTGTTTGCACAACTTCATGAGCAAGGAGCAATACAAACATTAGCAGACGCATATTTGATGAAAAATGAAAAAAAGAATGGCAATATCGAAACAATATTTAATATAATGATAGCAGACAATAAAGCGAAGAACAATGAACATATAGAAAAAATAGAAAACTTCTTAAATGACATCTCTGTAAAGTCAATACAAGCCATGAATTTTGCAGACTTAGTGGGAAGAGGCTCTTTATATAGAAGTTTAATCGAGAAAGGCTATGAGCCACGAGAAGCATCAAGAATAACAAATGAAGCTTTTGTGGATTTTAGAAGAACATATCCTAAAATAATAAATGAACTAGACAATTATGGTTTGCCTTTTATTGGCTTTATGTATAGAAATTCAATAAATATAATGAAGCTATATAAAGATAAACCAGTAACAATGTCATCAATCTTAGCATCAATGATAATTGCTCATGAAATTGCAGGTAATTCTCAAAACGACATAGGTGGAATAAGAACAGCAAGTTGGGAATATCAAAGAGGGTTAATAGATGATAAGTTTTTGGCAGGTTCAACGATATTTAAATTGCTACAAGGTAATCCTCAACCACAAATGATTGTATCAAATAATGCACTGATTTTAGAAAGAGTTGCCAGTGGGAAAGAAACACCACTGGCGTTAATGGGTTTAACAGTGTATTAAAATTTTGATTGTGAATGATATTTATATTTTTTATATAAATCATTCACAACCCAATATGAACCAACAAATGTACTAACAACATACAAGCTAAATCTTAATTTATTCATAGCCATCCTTTTACAGTTGTGTTTGGTTTTGGATTGTAAAATTTACATACATTATTGTATGAGCAATACTTTAAGCATTTCAAAGGGATAGTCTGCCCTTGTACTTTTCTGAACCAGACATCTTTACATTTTTGCTCAACGCCATTCTTGACAAAATCAACTAATTTATTCACCTCTTCAATTATGATTTCATTTGCTATCCTGTCTATTTCAAGATAAGTTATATCTGGAATTGTTTCGTCAAATCTTACATTATACCCGCCCTCTTTATTAAATATTTCAAGCATCATCGAATACTCTTGTTTTGTTTCATTTTCAAGCATCATCCTATAAGCATTTATTTGCAATCTATATGGATGCATTGGGTCTTCAAGTATTTTTTTAATTGTATAGGTTTTTGTGACTTTTGTATCTACAATAACATTATCAACATTGTCAACCCTGTCTATTGTTCCTGTTAGTAAAAAGCCATTATCAAGCTGTTGCTCAACATGAAGCTCACAAGAATAATCTTTATCAGATGAGTATATATACTCTAGTGCAAGATGAACAAGAGAACCTATCGTAGCTTGATTTATATCACTTCTTTTTACAACGCCATGCTTATAACGAAGTAGTGCTTCTTGTGGGTCAGAACCAAGCTGTGATGCACTTATTTCTCTTGCTTTAGGTTGTAAATTTCCACTATATTCTGTATTTTTTAATATTTTTTTGATATACTTGTCTGACGACTTCATCATATCTCCTTTGAATTTTTATGTAGGGCGTTTTGCCCTACATAAACTATTACCAACTTGATAAAGTTTCTTTAATTTTTTCTGTTTTTGCTTCTCCAGCGACAGCCTCTTTTTTCTTCAATCCGACAACAGGTGTTTTCTCAAACTTTTTAATATATTTATCTGCAACAGGATTGCCGTTTTTATCATTTCCTTTTTCATCCATAAATTTAACAACTTTCGTTTTAACCTTTAATTCGTTGTTGTAATCATCTTCGTATGCTTGATTTGCTATCATTAATGTTTTTCCCATTAATTCATCAAAATACTTTATTTGCACTTTTTTACCAGCTATTTCGATAACACCATCTTTTGGCTTCAATGATTTAAAGTCAACGCCAACGACCTTGCACATATCCATAATATTCAAGAGTCCGGGCAATAATCTTTCTTGACCTGTTTTGTCAGTATATGTTGATTTTAATCCTTTCTCTTCACCGCTTTGTATAAACTCTTGTGCAAAGATTGTTCTATCATTTTCTGTTTTAAATTCAAGATTGAAACTCATTGCTCCACTCTCGTGTCTTCTTATGAAAGCTCTCTCTATTTTAACTTTCAAAACTTCACTCTTTATTTCAACATCAAATTTTCCTGCTTCATAATCATCCACAAGGTTATTGTCTATATTCAACCAGTCCATTCTTATTCTCCTTTTTCTTTTATTTCAATATTTGCTCTTAGGCTGTTAATACTTTTTGTTCTAATAAACTCTATTTTCTCAACATCTACTGCTGGGAACCACACGCTGATATATTGCTTTATTGCAACCTCTATATCTTCCTTAGATAATTCTATTTTCATTTATTCTTTTCTCCTCTTATTTTTTTAAGTATTGTACCAATACCGTATTCTTTTGTGCATTCCTCAAGTGGTTCTAGTTTACCACTTCTATCCTTTGCTACTATGTCCGATGTTTCGCTTGTAACAAACTCTCTTTTTCCCTCCTCATTTGTTCTAAGAAAAAGAACCTCGTCATACAATGATGCAAGTTTAGATTGCACTTTTTTTGCTGGTATCATAGGTAAAAGCTTTTCACTTAAACCACTTGTTACGCTTTCTGCAAGTGCAACAATCAATACATTTACATTATCTAAATCCCTAAAAGACTTAGCAATACCAAGCATTATTTCACTAAATTTCATCCACATCTTCATCCCATCTTTTAGAGAAGAGTATTCTGGATCTTTTTTTAATTCAGATACAATCATTTCGCCAATTTCGCTAATACTGTCTATTCCAACAGTATCATAGTCAGATACATGTTCTTTGGCATATACATATGCTTCTTTAAGTTCACCAAGTGAATTAACTCTTATTATATCAACATTGTCTGCTTCATTTAAAACAAGTTCTCCTTTTTCGGATGACAACAATAATGTTTTTCCTGTAAATTTAAACTGACTACTTTTGCCAGAACCACTAAACCCATAAAGCAATATTTTTATTCCTGATTGCTTCACTATTCCTTTTGCTTTAATTATCTCTATTGCCATATTTCTCCTTTTGCTTTGATGTTATTTGCTCAACTATGTCTGATAATAACTCAAATCTGTTAATCCATTTTACAGGAATGCTTTGTAGCAATTTCTCACCACTCCATATCTTAATAATAGCTTTTCCATATATCTCCATGTCAAGCTCAATTTTTGTTGGAAAATTATCTTTTATTCTAATATCCAATAGACCTCCTTATTATTTTTTGTATTTCTCTTTCAGTTAAAGGGTCATTAATCATTGCATTAACTCTATATGTTATTTCTCCTGCTTCGTCTGGTTTTAAATCTTTAACAAAAGCATATAGCCTAAATAATGCATTGTTTCTATTGCCCTTGTATGCGTTTGCAATCGTATATTTAATCATTCCATAAATTCTTTTATCTGCTGTTATATCATCTATATTTTCAGCATCAGCTTTCACCAACTGTTTTTCAGCTATTTCTGTTTCGGGAATACAGCATTCTATATCAAGTAAACTTGCTTTATTTGTATATACCTTTGCATTTGGATTTGTGAACCACAGTCTGTCTATATTTCTTGTTGATACATCGAAAGTCGGCAATCCTAGCAAATCACCTATATTTTTAAGCAGCCCTTTGTGTTGTTCATTATCTACATAAAAATTTGTTTTTGTTGGCAACAATAATCTATATCTATGATTTTCTTCTGTATGTGATTTTGTTGTATAAATTATATATGTAAATTGCTTCATTAGCTCAATAGTATCTTCAATTCTCGAGCCTCCGTCAAAATCAAAGGCTATACAGTTTTGATTTGGCTTTGCTGTTTCAATACTTCTATATCCAAATTGTGCTTTACCTTTTTTATTAAAATGACAAAGAGTAAAGCTATCTTTCTTTTCTGTTACAACAAGCTTTTCAAGTGAATTTTCAGAATCAAAAAATGGTATCTCTATAGGGATAAAATCAAAACTTCTTGCTCCATGATTTTCTGCACATACTGATACAATTATTTCATTTAGTTTGTTTTCTGGTAATTTTGTTATTATGTATTTCTTAACTTTAGAACCAACAATATTTAATACTTCATTTTTTCTATAACAATATTCAGACACTAAATCAATATCTTCATTAAATGTGCTTCTTTGAAAAATATCTCTTTCAAGCACTTCGCTTTTACTTAATGCTTGATTTGATGTTTTGAGTATTTTGTATATTCTTTTATGCGGTGGCTCTGTATTGAACAGACTAGATACGGTTGCTCTACATCTTATATTAAAATCGTACGCATAGTCTATATCTTCTTTTGTGATATTCCTGTTATGTAATATAGCGTGTAATGCTGATAATTTTACTATTTTCTGCAAAGAACCCATTTCAGAACTAAATCTTTCATCATTTATGTTTTTATTAGAAAAATCAAGTAGTTTTTCATAAATCACATCAAGATAAAGATAAGTTTCTTCATTGTCAAAATATATACAAACATCTTCACCTTTTAGTCTATTTACGGATTTGCTCATAAATGCCTTTAGATTGCCTACGGCATACTCTATGATACTTTCATCTACTACATCCTTTTTTTGCCTTAGCGTTTGAGTCCGTGGCTCTAAATAGTATATAAAAGCTCTTCTGTATATTCCAGAACTCATTGCATTATTAAACATTGAATATGTTTCTTGGTTTGATTTTAATCCAACGCTTGAACCGAACAAAAGCATATTTGCATTTATGTTTGAAATATTTTCATTTATAGATGATTTAATTATTTTTGCATTAAACTCTCCATCAAATAATTCTTTCATTCTGTTCAGATTTGAACCGCGAACTATGTCCATTATTTCATTATTCACTATATTGAGCGAACCAAGAAATGATTTACTTAATGCTAAAGCTCTAAGATATAAGCCCTCTGGTGTTCCCTCGATATTGATAGTTAAATCATTTGGCAAAAAACTTGATAATGGAACCTTTGTTCCGTCAATATCTATATCTGCAAAATTCCCATCTATTGATTTTGTTGCTTCTATGTATCCTGCTTTTATGCTTTCTGCATATTTGCTACTGTTAATATTGAACATTTTTTGTATGTATTTTAAACTAAAATCCTTTCCTGCACTTGAGGGAGCTACGGATATTCCAAAATAATTTAAATGTGTTTCTAAGCCATTATGTATTATTTTTGGTTGGCACAATCCCGCATATGAGGAAACTGTGAACCACAAGGCGTTCTCTATTATTTCCTTTTGTGTGTTAAACTTACCGTTGTTGTTTATGTAGCTTACTATTGTATCTATCATCTTATCTCCTACCATGCATCTAAATTAAGTTTTTGTTCTTTTTTCTTGTTGTGAACCACATTGACGCCATCTCTTAGAACAAATTTTTCTATTTCTTTTTTCGGTTCAATAATTTCATATATGGTATATTTTCTTGTTTTTTTCCATTTTAATATACCTTTTTCAGACAACATATCTCTATATTTTTTAAGAGTTTTACTGTTTAGCTCAAATATTTTTTGTGATACATAAGCGTTTCTCTTTTTAAAACCAAAGGTATATCTCAATATTATCTCTAACATGCTTCGCTCTATGTGTGATAATCTATAATTATCAACATAATATTGAATACATATACCAATCATCATTCTTCCATCATAGACTTTGTTTATCTTGTTGCTGTTTGTACTTGTCATGTTCTTGTTTGGCTAAAAACCTTATTGCTTGTGATTTAGAACCAGAACCTAATCTGTTTGCTACTTCGTCAAGATAATTTAAGGTATTCGTATCAACAAAGATAGTGACTTGCTTTTTCTTAGCTTTGCTATCTTTCATTTAGCTCTCTCCTTTCGTAAAATAATGAATTATAGCATATTGTTACTTATTTTATACTTATAATATACATATAAGCTGTGTAATAGTAAAATTTACTACATAGGAATGGTTAGACATAGTAAAATTTACTACATAGCTTCATATAGTAAAATTTACTACATAGCACCATTTAGACATAGTAAAAAATACCATATGATATAATGTAATACATATCAAGTATGGTAATACTTGATATAAAGTAATGCAAACAGAAACCACTTCGCTCTGCTCCGTGGTTCTGAAATGCAAAAAGGGCTATTTTAGTTCTTTGTCATAAATATAAATTCCTTTTTTTATTTTTATCTCTGTTTCTCTTAACTCTTCTCCTAAGAAAATATTTCTATATTTGCCAGTTGTGTTTGAATATTTATATTTTCCTCCTATATAAGTTTTATCATTTGTTTTGATAGCAATAATGCTTTTATAACTTTGAAAAACCATTCCCTTTTCAAAAGTAATGATAAACTGATTTGGAACAGTATTCATTCTTTCATTTGTCATATTTTCAACCATTATAAATTTCCCTAAATCATATTTCATATTATTTTACTCCATAGATTGTTTGATGATATAAAATCACGAAGCATTAAGTGATCTCTGTATGTTAATTCAAAAACAGTAATGGAACCATCTTTGCACCCATCACATGACGCAGTTGCTTCAAAATCAACATTTATCACATCGCTAATATAACTTGAAACTCTGTATATGTCATTTACAACATATTGCTGTGGTTCTATCTCTTCATCCATATTTTCTCCCTTTTGCTTATACGATTATCACAATACATCATTTGCTTAACGCTATGGCATTAAATTTAAACAAACGACACATTAGATATATCTTTGTATGCCTTAACAATAAAGTGTCTTATTTTGCCGTCTATGCACTATAAGGTCACTTCTATCCTTTCTCTATGCAAATTCACATAGCTTTCTAAATCCAACAATGTATCTTCTGTTGGTTCCTCAACTAGCAATCTAGCCATTTTAATAAAAATATGGCACATTGAACCTAATGTTGCTTTACTTGGTTCTTTATTGTTGTTTTGCATTTTGTAATGTTTAATATATGATTTAACCATTTCTCCAACATAATCTGCATTTACATAATAAGAACCATAAGATTTTTCTCTTTGAGATTGAACATCTTTAATTGTTTCCATTGTTTTTTCCTTTCATTGTTTTGTATATAGTGATTTAATGTGTCTAGCTTCAACGAGAACACAAAAACTAGCAAGTAGATATATCTTTGTATTAATTAAGCATAAAAGCTCTTAAAACGGTATTTCGTCGTCTTCCATAATATATGTTTCTTGGCTATTAAACAACCATGGCTCATTTTCTTTTAATTGTTGTTCTATAAAATCTGCAAAATAATATAAACTTGCAAATTTTTTATTTTCTTTTATTATATTTTTTGTTCTT
>Ga0256837_1000356_pt1 | contig 40254 bp, 51 predicted proteins | sample 4562384metaG_FD_185976 | JGI IMG/M metagenome (GOLD analysis project Ga0256837, IMG submission 185976) | Hydrothermal vent microbial communities from Guaymas Basin, Mexico - 4561-384 | ecosystem: Environmental > Aquatic > Marine > Hydrothermal vents | place: Mexico: Guaymas Basin | collected... | reverse complement strand
TATCTTGTTGGAATCAACTTTGACAAAAAAGAGAAAAATATAGTTAAGTTTGAGTGGCAAAGAATCTAAAATGTGTTTTTTAATTAAAAAAATTGTACAATCATATCATATAAAATATTAAGAGAGTTTTTTATGAAAAAATTATTATTACTTATACTTTTTAATGCTTATCTTTTTGCTGGTTGTAATGATGATCTTATCGGTGCATTTAGTCTTAATGAAGTTTATAAAAAAAGTAGTAAAACCATAGTTGGAGGGAGTGATCCATTTGTAGAGATAGCTAAAGTTGATAGTGGTGCTAGTTTTGATGATAACTGGACAGTAAGAATAAGATCAAATGATACAACAAAAGATTATGAACTTCAAGCTTGTGATGGTGATGATTATGCAACTGTTACATTAGATGATGATGATGAACTAGATTTTGAAAATGGTATGAGCATAAGTTTAGTTGATGCTGATGGTAACTATATAGATTATTTAGTTTTACAAAAAAATGATGTTGAGGGTAACCTTGATGAGTGTGATTATGATTATGAAACAGAACTATCATTTATTAATCATGAGGATGAAGATAGAGATATATACAGAGATCCAGATAAAACTGGTGACTGGGTATATGAAGAAACAAGTGGTAGTTATATAGGTAGTAGTGGGGATTCAGCTTGTACTGAAAATAGTACAGCTGAAACTATCTATGTAAATGATGATGGTGATGCTAGTGATGATGATGATACAGACTGTGATAATCCAAACTTTAACGATGTACCAAGTGCCATAGATAAAGTTCGTGATTCTGATGATGATGGTCCATTTAAAGTTGTAGTTTGTGAGGGTAGTTATGATTTAGATACTTATAGTATAGATTTTAATGCTACAAACTTTGATGGGTTTATTTTTCAAGGTGAAGATAGAAAATTTGTTGAATTAAACAGTTCAGCTGATGTTTTTATGAATGTAAATAGTGCCGATATTCAAAAAATATATATAACTGGTTTTAACCTAAATCATCAAGTAAGTTGTGATTCTTCTTGTGATTCTTCAAAAGTAATTATGGGATTTACAAAAAATAAAGATGATTCTGATTCTAAAATAACATTTGGTAATATGCAGATTATTAAAGCTGGTTCAGGTTGTAGTACATCAAAATATACTACAGATTTTGGTGGAGCAGTTAAATTTAGTGGTGTTAATGATATGCAATCTGACTGTACCCCTTTCGATATTCAAGGGTGCGATGATGATGTTGATTCTTTTTCATTTAGAGCCATCGGTTTTAAACTTACATCTGATGCTAGTGACCAATATGGACTCTACTTTTCAAATGATGTATCAGAAAAATGTGATATATCCATTCACAATATAAAATTAGATATGGGCAAAAGTTCAGGTATAAGATTCAACAAATTAAATGATTTTGATTTTGCTGGTTTTAAGTTTAACAATACTGGAGATGATAAAGATAGTTTTGCATTTTATGCTAAAGAGTTAGTTGGTACAAGCTATACATTTGAAAACTTCGATATAAATGCCTCTGGTCAAGCTTTTGAATTTGACACTGTAAATAGTGATGGTAATTTTACACTAAATGGTGATTCAAATAACCATTCCATAATGATTTCAAGAAATACACATGGTCTTAAAATAGATGAATTAACAAATGTAACTGTAGCAAATACAGATATTTATCCAGATTCTGACTATGCTATTTACTTAACTGTAAGTGGTGATTTTAATTTAACAAATTCTATTATTAAATCTGAAAATGGTGTTTTTTTAGAAGATGATGCAGATGTGCAAAAAGTTACCGTTAATAATGCTTCTATAACAACAACTGATGATGATTCTACTGGTGCATTACACTTTAAAGGAAAAATAGAGAATGGTTTAAATATTTCAAATACTTATATAAATTCTGATTATACTGGTGTTTATTTATATAGTGAAATAACTGGTGATTTAAATATAACAGATACAAATATTATAGCTACTTCAAATGATGAAGCAAGAGGTTTATATACAAGACTGGCTGTAAATGATAATATAAATTTAATAAGAGTAAATATGGAATCAAATAAAGATACATATAGAGCCGAAGAAAAAGTAGATGGTGATATTGTTTTAGATGAAGTAAATATAACTTCTAACGCATATTATGGTTTATGTTTTGAAAGTACTCTTAAAAATTTAACTATTAAGAACTCTGATATAAATACTACTAATCAAAAATCTATCGTAATATATGATACAGTAGATGGAGATTTAATACTAGATAATACAACTATATTATCTAAAAAAGAATCTATATATGAGTCTGGTGAAATTACTGGTAATTTTATCATAAATAATAGTGATTTAAACTCTACAGATAGTTTATCTGTATCTGCAAAAAAAGCTATTGATGGAGATTTCAATATATCTTCTAGTTCTATATATGGTTCAACATATGGAATGTATATTTATGATACTAACATAGTAACAAATATTAAAGATTCAAACATAACATCAGATAGTAATTATGCTTTTAAAACAAAATCTAATGATAAACTAGCTATATCTGGAAGTTGTATTATGGCTAGTGATTATGAATACTCTCTTAGATTAACAACTTCAGATACAGATATAAATAATAACTGCTTTAAATCTACATCAGTTGATGATTTAGTTTACTCTGAAGATAGTGGTGCTACTTTTACAAACAATAGTTGGTATGATTGGAAAGATGGTGATTATAGTAATAGCCACAATGTAAATGATAGTGATACACAAAAATGTTCCATAGGTTGCTACCCAGATGAGGAGGAGGATGTTAACTTTACTGTTTGTGATAGTTTTAGAAATGATGATGGTAATTTAGATGATCTCAATATCTCAACAAAAATCATAAAAACATCTTTTGATCTAAATATATCAGCAGTAGATGATGATAATAACATCACAGACTTTAATGGAACAGTTTGTTATCAGATTCAAGACAATAATGATGAAAGTGTTTGGGAAAGTGATGAGATGAATCGTTCAATTATAGTAACCTATTCTGGTGATGATGTAACTTTTATCTCAAAAGATGCTTGGATGTTTATAAAATGGAAAAAAAATACAAGCAAAGATGATGTAAATTGTTCAGAAGAGCTAGATGGAAATGTAACATCAAAAGATCATTTTGCTATAAAACCAAAAGAGTTTTTTATAAATCTTAGCGATTCTACTGTAAAAGCTGGTTCAGATTTTAATTTAACTTTTTTAGCAGGTTATGATGAAAATACACCATCGAGTGATTACAATGAAACAAATGAGGGGGATGATGCTAGTTTTAGTGTAACTGTGAAAGAGCAAAATCCAAATGCAATAGATGGTGTGTTTGATCCAGATATAACCTCAAATGTAGATTTTGAAGATGGTAAAAAAGATTTTACTAATATAACATATAATGAGGTTGGGATAGTAGATATAAATATAAGTGAAGATAATACAAGCTGTTCACAAAAATATGCTGGTATAGATTGTGATGATAAAAATATTACAGATTACTGGAATACTGATGATAATATATCTATAAATCCAAAAATTGAAACTTTAACTATAACACCACACCATTTTGCTGTAACTGTTAAGTCTAAAAACTTTGAAGATGGTTTATTTACATATGTAGCAGATTCAAATCTAACTCTAATGAGTGCTGTTGTAGATATAAATATAACTGCTCAAAATGAAAATAACGATACAACTCAAAACTACAACAAAGATTGCTATGCTGATGATATAAAAGTTGATTATAACTACACATTAGTAGATGAAAACTTAACTAACTTTTTATATAAATATAGATTTAGTGATAGTAACTCATCTGATAGTAGTGTAGATATTAATGATCTAGTTTCTGATGATATAGATAGATCAAGTTTCTATACCGATCATAACGGTTCTGCTATTTTTGAGATAAACTATAATTTTGATAGAAACAGATCAAACCCTATAAACCCTTTTGATATAGATATAACAAACTTTAATGTAGTTGATACTAATTATAGTGATGTTAAGGGAACAGGTAAAGATTCTGCTAATGCTAATTTTTGTTGGGGTAGAACACAAACTGATGATATACAAACTCAAAAAAATGATGTAAACCACACAATCGTTATAGAGGTTTATGATGATGCTGATACAGATTATACAAAAGATTTTACTGAAAATTCACTAAATTGGTATCAACATGAAAATCATAACAGAGTTATAGATGGAAATATTAGTGCCATAAATGCTACAACATCATCAACACTTGAAAATATTGTATTTTCTGTTGATGATATAAAAGATCCAGATAGTGGAGATGTAAATATCACTATCTCTAACGATATAGAAGATACTTACTATATGCACGAACATATACAACCATGGTTATGGTACACAGTTGATGGTTATGGTGATGATTATAATGATAGTGATGGTAGTAGCTGTTCAGCTCATCCATGTTTTAAATATACACTAGATAAAGATGATGATAGTGATGATAACAGTATATCATCAGGTGAATATCTAGGTGGTAATGCTGAAACAAACTCAACTGGTGAAACTACCCGTATAGGTATTAAGGTATATAGATAATTTTTTTTGATACAATAAGCTATAAGATTGTCTAATAAAAAAGGTATTTTAAGAATGAGAAATGGTTTAACACTTATCGAACTGATATTATCGATGGTAATTATAGCAATAGTATTCTCAGTGGTACCAAAAATCATTTTTACCTCCAATAAATCTATGGCTACATCGATGAAAGAGGATGCTCTTTTTAATGCCTATACCCTACTAGGTACTATTTATAGATTAGCTTGGGATGAAAATACTCTAAAAGAGGGAAAAATTTTAGACACAGATAAAAATGAATGTGATGAGTATAGAGTTGGTGGATTTATAGGTTCAAGAAACTGTGAAGATAGTGATGATGCTGCTACAAATATAGGTAGAGAAAATCAATACTATAACGATATAGATGATTATGATGATTATGATAAATCAGATACAGATAGGGATGTAAGAGTTGTTGGAAATAGTAAATATAATTTATCACTAGATATAAATTATGTTGATGAAAACTATACAAATCAAAGTAAAACAGATACAGATGAATTTAAAGAGATTATCGTAACTGTATCAGCACATAATGATAATAAACAGATGGCTGGATTTGAATCTAGCTTTTTTTACTACTCTACAAACTTAGGTTTAATCCCAATTAAAAAGATGCAATGGAAATGAGAAAAGGCTTTACTCTTATAGAGATGATTTTTGTGATAGTTATCTCTGCTGTTTTATCGATAGGAAGCTTTAAAGCGATAGAAGCACTATATATTAGAAGTGCTAAAGCTAAAGCTATAACAGATATGACACTCCGTTCACAGATAGTCTTAGATCAACTGAGTCAACTTATATATAATAGAATCCCAAATAGTGTTATAGGGTATGATGCTAATGGAAGTAATGAGTGTGAAGCGATAGATGATCTATCTCAATCATACCCGATTATAGAGTGGATTGGAATCATGGATGATGAGCTACTTCAAAATAAATATGATAGCTTTATAGATATGGGTGAAAGCAATAGAACAAGTAGAGTTTTAGCTACTAGAGATATAAGAGCTGAATTAGATGCTGATAATGTAAATCTTATTTTCGCAGGTACATTTGATGAGGGTGCTGAGGGTGCTGTTAGTGCTTGTGAAGGTGCTTTTGGGTGGCATGGGAGAGATAGCAACCTATCTTTCATAGTTGATATAGATGAAAATAGCACAAAATTGACAGATGATGAAGATCATCAACCTGAAGATATTTATGAAAAATACTACTTATCAAATACAGCATATGCGGTTGCTCGTGGAAAAGATCTAAATATAAGTGATTTAGAGAGTAACTGTGATGGTGGTAACTATATTTTTCCTGAGCAATTAGATTTCAATACAACCTTATTTTTATTTTATGGTTACCAGCCATTTGAATATCAAAGTGGAAATGAAGTTGATGAAACATTTTGTGGAGATTCTATCGGTACAAGAGAGGGTAATGTAAGTATTTTAGCAACAGATATCAACGCTTTTGAAGCTGAATATATAAATAGAACAATAAGGCTAAATATTGATATGAATAGAACAATTCGTGGTGCTACAAGTGTTTATATAAGTAAGCAAAAGGCTATATACTAATGAGAAAAGCTATGGGGCTTATACAAGCTATAATGATGATTCTAATCGTTAGTGGTATGATGGTACTTGTTTTAAAATATGCTTCTATCTCAGCTAGACATGTAGCTGATACTTATATAAAAGAGCAAAATGAGCTATTTTTAAGTAGTACAATTGAACAAGCATTACTAGCTATATCTGAACATAATCGAAGTAGTAGTGGATGTTTAGACTATTATAAACCAACATCTGTAAAAAAAAGAGATATTATATATAGTGCTCAAGTTGATATTATAAAATACTATTTAGATGAAGATAGTGATGATTTAGATGATTGTAATAACACAAATAAATATGGTGAAAGGATAGGTATATCGATAAATAGCGATGGGGATAGCCATGGTATGGCACTATTTGAGATGGAGGTTAATGCTACTAAAGCTGATGGAACTGTTATTAGTAGAATCTTAAAAAGGACACTTCAACAACCATGAGAGCATTTACACTTATTGAACTTATATTTGTTATTGTAATAATAGGGATTTTAGCAGGGATTGGTATCACTTCATTTAAACCAAAATATCTATTAGATGATGTAAACTTTATACAAAGTAAAATAAAAGAGGCACAGTTTCTAGGTATAGGTTATGAGCATAACAATTTTGGTAGTGAAGAGACAACTCCAGATTATAACAATGGTTGTATAAAAATAGATAAAGAATCTTTAGATGAAGATTCTAATAATACAAATGAAGTTAGTTATCATCTTCATGTAGCTATAACAGTAGAAGGTGATGGTAGCGATATACTATGTTTTGATTCTAAAGGGAGACCACATATAGATGATTTTACAAAAGCAAACCTTATTACAAAACAAAAAATCTTTAGATTTGAGTATAGAGGCAAAGAGAGAAATATAACAATTGAGCCAATTACAGGCTTTACAATTTTAAGTTACTAAAAGTTGGACTACTTTTTGCTTATAAAACTAAAATACCTTATAAAAATGGGGAAAAGATGATTAAAGATGCTATTCTTTTTATAATTGATGAAAATAAACAGCTACTTTTCGATGGAAAAGAGTTTAAAGATGGACCATCTAAAAATAAAAAAGATTATTTTAGTGCTACACCTTTACCATCTGTACTAACCTTTACTCATGGGTTTAAATCTCCAAAGAATACACCTTTAGAAAAAATAGAGATTCAAGCTGAGATGAAGATGTTTGATGAGGCTGGTCTAAACCCAGACTTAGATTTCAAAATCACATCTAAAATCATACCATTAGACAACGATGATGAAAATTATGTAGAAGTTTTCGCATCTGAAGTGTTAAAACTAGATTCTAAGTTTGAAAAAATTGTAAATCAAAACCATTATATAGATGCTATCTTTCCACCATCTTTAAGTTACCGTTCACTTTATAGTTTTGAGATGCTAGATAAAAAGAATGACCTTTTTATCCATTTTGGTGATAACGATTCTTATGCTGTTATATTTAAAAATGGTCAATATATCTCAACAAGATCTATCCCATCTATAAGTGAATTAGCTAAAAATGCTAATGTTGAACTAGCTCAAATGAGAGAGTTACTCTCTAAAAAAGGGTTAAATAACTCACTATATTCAGATGATGAGTTTCTTATTATGGGAAATATGGAGGAGCAACTATCAAAAGTTGTTGAAAAGATCTCATACTCTGTTGGGCATAAAAGAGGTTTATTTAAACTAGAAACTATCGATAGAATATATCTAGACTTTGAAACATCAGATATACCTGGATTTTTAGAACTGTTTGATCATTATGGATATGAAACTGCCTCAAAAGAGGTGTTAAATCTTTTTGATTCTGTTGAGATTGGGATGAAACACTACGCGTTAAACGCTTTATATGTTTTAGGTGCTGTTCAGGAAAAATACTCCCTTATTAACTTAACACTATATGAAAGAAAACCATCATTTATAAAAACAAATGTTGGTCATATATCTATTGTAACTATATTAGCTATTATGTTATCTAGTGCCTACCCTATCTACACTACATTAGAGTTAGAAAAATTAACACAAACACAGAACAAACTAAAAAGTGATATAAGCAGAGTTAAAAAAGTGACAAAAAAACTACAACTATCTCTCAAAAAAGAGCGTAAAAATAGAGATAAACTTAAAAAAGAGAGAGAAACCTCATTAAAAGAGATAAAATCTTATGATCATCTATTAACAGCTCTTCAAAGCTTTAGACATGAGACTCTTTACCGTCAAAAAATAATGAAAGATGTAAATATAGCTATGAGAAAATATAAACTTTCATCTAAACATTTAGAGTTTAATAGCCCTGCTTCCATTAATGTTCAAATTATTACAGGTTATGAACAAAGGGATAATATAACTAAATTTATTAAACATCTGATTAAAAAAGGCTACTCTCATGTTGATACTAAAAAAGTAGAAAAGAGGGAAAACTATTATGAAAGTTATGTGGAGATAAGAAGATGAAAGATCAAATAGAACAACTTGAGAATCAACTTGAAACCTTATCTTTACCAAAGAGAATAGCTGTTTATATAACACTTTTCATATCGATTATATTTATGAGTTGGGTACTTATATCTGAAGATCTAAGTATCGAGATTGAAAATAGTAAAAACTCATTAGTAAAACTAGAAAAAGATCTTAGAAAAAATAGTATAAAATCTTTAGAGAATGAGCTTAAAAAAGCTAAAGATGAGAGTTTACGCCTAGAGGAGATAAATACTGAGATTCATTTTAAAAATCAATTCATACAAACTAAATTAGAATCTTTAGGATTTATATTTTATGATGAGATGGGTATTGCTCAACTTCTTGATAAAATATTAAAAAAATCGATAGAAAAAAATATAGATATCAATTTTGTAGAATCTAAAGATAAAAATATAGTGTTTATAACTCATGTATTAGAGAAACAAGCTGTAACTGTAAATGGTAGTGGTTCTTTTAAAGATATAATATCTCTAATCCAATACATAGATAGTTTTAGTGCTTTATTAAGAATTAAACATATCTCTATCGATATAGAAAATGGTAAAACAACATTTACTCTAAATATATCACATTATGGAGTTGAGTTATGAAAAAACTACTAATAATGATTCTACCTATTGTAATTTTTGGAAATGATTTAGAGATAAATAAGATCGCTCCGAAGATAAATACACTAAAAAATAGTGTAAAACTATCTGAGAATGTTGATTATGATGTTTATGATCCTTTTGCTCCTGCTAAACCTTTAGTTATTAAAGAAAAAAAGGTGATAAAAAGAGTAATTAAACATACTATAAAGCAAAATCCTATTATAATTCAAACTATTTTGAATAATAAAGTGCTAATCAATAATAGATGGTATAGTGCTGGTGATATAATTGATGGAAAAAGGATTAAAGATGTCCGTAAAGATGCTATCATTATTATAGATAATAACAAGTGGGTTAAAATTAACCTAAAAAGAAATAAAAATATTATAAAAATTAAAGAAGTATTATGATGAAACTACTAATATTATTCTTTTTAACATTTTATTCATTGTATGGATCTGATAATTGTGAAGATACACTTTTCACATTTGACATATCACAAAGTAATAGTGATGTTAGAATTATAGACATTTTAGAAAATGTTGCCCATGAATGTTCATTCTCTGTGAAAATAGAGGACAAAGAATCTAAAAGATTGTTAAGTAAAAGTTTATATCTAGTACATATAAAAGATTATACATTATCACAAATTTTAGATTTTTTATTTAAACAAAACAATATATTTCACTATTATGATAGCAATATGAAACTATTAACTATATCTTATTTACAAACACACTCTTTTATTATAGATTATGTTAATTTAACTGAGCAATCGACTGAATCTATTAAAAATATATCTATTGGTGCTAGTTCTGGTGGTGATACAGATACTGGTGATACTAGTGGAAATTCAGACACAACAACTATAACAACTAAATCAGACTTCCAATTTTGGGATAAATTAAGCCAAGAGATAGATGCTATATTATCAAGAGATAATGATATAAGACAAATTAAGAGTAAATCTATCATAAATAGGGAAGCTGGTGTTGTTACTATTACAGGTACAAAAAACCAAATAGATAGAATTAGCCAATACCTAAGTAAAATTAAAGATCGCCTACATAAACAGGTTCAACTTGAAACTACACTTTTAGAATACACATCTATTGATGGTTCTAACTCTGGTGTTGACTGGTCTAAGTTTAACCTTTCACTTAAAGGTAATGTTGGTAGAATGTGGGATGATACAGGAAGTAGTTCGGGAACAGCATTTGCCTATGACTTTTCTATGGAGGGTTTATTAAACTTTTTAAATGAAGAGGGTAAAGTTGATATTTTATCAACTCCAAAAATAACTACACTAAACAATAGAGCAGCAGTTATCAATGTTGGAAAGCAGATAAACTACCGTTATCAAAGTGGTAGTATGAGTACAACAAATATAGCAGCCTCAACATCAAATACATATGTGATGAGTTCTGTTTTTATAGGCTTAACTCTAAATATTGTTCCAGAAATAACTGATGATGGTTATATCGTACTACAAATCAATCCTGTTGTTAGTGAACAGATAGATTCTGATAGTGATCTTGATGCTACCGACAATGGTAATGCTTTTGATATAAATGGTATCCGTATTATGCCACCTGATATCCGTATAAAACAACTATCATCAATAGTAAAAGTAAAAAATAGAGGTCGTGTTATAGTTGGTGGTCTATTATCTACTGTTGAGCGGGATTCATCTAGTAAAGTACCTCTTTTAGGTGATATACCAGGGCTTGGTTGGTTGTTTAAATCAAAATCAAAGTCAAAATATAAAACCGAATTGATAGTTATCATCACTCCAAAGTTGATAGAGGATAATAGCTTTCCATCTATCGATAGTTTTGAAAACTCTTTAGAAGGATCAGATTATGAGTAGTTATGCTAAAGCATCGAAAATTTTTGATACATCATTTGACTCAGATTTATACTTTGAATCGATAGCAGCTGAGTTTACTAAAAACTCTTTATTAAAAACTATCGATTCAAGAGAGATTCCACTTATATTTTTATTAGGTGAACCAGGTGTTGGTAAAACTTATATGTTAAATGTTTTACAAAACTATTTTTCACCTGAAAAAAAAGTTTTATTTAGCTCTGAACCATTTTCAACACCAGAGTCATTCTTACATTTTTTACTAAAAGATGATTTTTTTGATAAAAGATTGACTATATCTGAGCTAAAAGATGAGGCTGTTCGTAGATTTAGCGGAACAGATAATCTAATCATTATAGATGAAGCACAACTACTAGACAACTTAGTATTGGAGTTTATCCGTATATTATCAGATACTCAACATTTCAATTTTCTACTATCTATGCACAAAAAAGAGGGTGAAGAGATTGTTGGTAAAAGCCATTTTGCTTCAAGAACACATAAAGTTATAGAGTTAAGTGTTTTAACAAAAGGTGAGATAAATAAATATATAGAATCTGAACTATTGAGACATGGTCTTGGTAATCTAAGTGAACTATTTAATAAAAACAATATTAAACAGATACAAAAACTATCTAATGGTAATTTTAGGATAGTTAAGCAACTTCTAAAACATACATTTTCTATTATGGACTATGCTAAAATAAATGGTCATAATAGTTATGCGAAACCAAATGATTGTGTTATAACGATGGCAGCAATCGATTTAGGAATTATAGATGCATAATAGTTTTGAAAATCTACAAAAAAGATGTAAACAGTATAAATTAAAAAAAAGAGCTATTGTTGTTATACCATTAGTTATAGTTAGTTTAGGAGTTACTACATTTTTAACTTTAGATGAAAAACCTAAAAAAGTTAAACAAACTATAATTAAAAAAGAGACAAAAGTTATTAAAAAAGAGGTTCCTAAACCTATAAGAGAACCAAAAAAAGATTTAAAATACTCTCTAAAAGTTGATACAACTTATGTACCAAAAGAGAATATTAAAATAACTTATGAAGATTATGTAGAACCTGTTAAAAAAGTGAAAAAGGTAAAAAAAGAGGAGAGTGTTAAAAAAACTAGAGCAAAAGAGCCTAAAAATCAAAATATAGAGGAGCTTTATGTAGATAAAAGAAAATCTGAACCATTATCTATATCTGTTACTAAACTCCAATCTATCGACCAGATGGTAAACCTTTATAATAAAGAAAAAAACTATACTTTAGCACTTAAGATAGCTAAAAATTATTACGATTCTGAGCAATACTCAAAAGCATTATCTTGGGCAAAAAAAGCTAATATACTAGATCGTAAAGATGATGGTGCTTGGATAATATATGCTAAATCTGAATATGCTAAGGGTAACCATAAAAGAGCTATTAAAATTTTAAGCTTATACTTAACAAATGCCGATTCTGATGAAGCAAAAGCACTCTTAACTAAATGGAAAGAGCAATAGTTATGAAGATAGTAAAACTACTGCTTTTATCTATTTTTATAACTATCTCAGTAGAAGCTAGTTTGTATGAAAAATTTTCTATAAATTTAAGAAATAAAGATTATGCCAATGCTTGTAAAGTTGGGAAAAAAATCTTTTTTCTTAACGAAAAAGATGAAAAATTACTCTCTATTATTGGTCAAGCTTGTTTAAAAGCTGATTATATATATATCACAGCATTAATTCAAAGCAGACTAAGAACAACTAGTGATGCTCGTACAAATGCTGTGATATTTTCATCATTACTACTACAAAAAAGGTTGATTTACCAATTTATGTATGATGATGTAGATATATCTTCACTATCTCTACCTATTAGTGATCATCCTCTATCAGATACTTTTACAGCTATTAGAGATAAAAAGTATAAACTAGTATCACAATATCCAAAAGTTATAGAGTTTAGAAAAAACCATAACCTTTATAAGGTCTATATAGATTATACAAAAAGAGGTAAAATCATTATAGAGATAAGTGATATAGAAAATAATAAAACTATCCATAGGTATTTATGATGATTAAAAAAGCTGTCAGACTTGGTGATACACTAATAGAAAAAGGGATTATCTCAGAGGATAATTTAACTCACTGTTTAGCACTACAATCAAAATCAAACTTTACCAAAAAACTTGGTGAGATCTTAATTAATGAGGGTTTTACAACCCATAAAGAGATAGCTCATGTTTTAGAGGAGTTGTTAGATATTGAGTTTATCGATATTTATGCTCAAGAGTTAGATTTTAAGCTGATAGATAGATACCCTCTTCAAGTTATACAAAAAGCTCAAGCTATACCACTTAGAGAAGATGAAAACTATATATATATAGCTACCTCTGACCCATTAAATTACGATGCTTTAGAAACAGTTGAAGCTGTTGTAGCATACAAACCTATAAAAGTTTACTTATCGTTAGATGAAGATGTAAGACATATATTTCAAAGAATACAGATTCTACAAAGCACAAAATCAATCGCTAAAGAGGTTGTTAAAGAAACATCAGAAGATAATTACCAAAGTGAAAACTCTGAAAGTGCTGTACTTCGACTCATAACACTAATACTAAAAGATGCTATTATGAGAAAAGGGAGTGATATTCATATTGAGCCAAATGCTCACGAAGTATCTGTTAGATGTCGTATTGATGGTGTTTTAGAAGAGATTTTTGTATTTGAACTTGCTGTTTATAATGCTATCTCATCAAGGATTAAGATTCTTGGGAATTTAGATATATCTGAGAGAAGAAAAGCTCAAGATGGTCGTTTTTCTATGAAAATAAATGGTGATGCTTACGATTTTCGTTTATCTACAACACCAACATTTTTTGGTGAATCTATCGTTATGCGTATTCTTGATCAACAAAAGATTCTTTTAAAACTAAACGATTTAGGTTTAGAGGATCAAAATTTAACTATGTTTGAAGATATTATAAAATCTCCTTATGGTATAGTTTTGATTACAGGTCCAACAGGTAGTGGTAAAACAACAACACTATATGCCGCACTAAATGAGATAAAAAGTATAGAAAACAAAGTTTTAACAGTTGAGGATCCTATTGAGTATCAACTTCCACTTGTTCAACAAGTACAAGTAAATGAGAAAATAGGTTTTACTTTCTTCTCCGCATTAAAATCATTTCTTAGACAAGATCCTGATGTTATTATGGTTGGGGAAATTCGTGATGTTGATACACTAAATGCTGCTGTTCAAGCCTCTCTTACTGGACATATGGTTTTTTCAACACTACACACAAATGATGCTCCAAGTGCCATTAGTAGAATGGTTCAAATGGGGCTAGAACCTTACCTAATAGCAGATTCACTATTAGCTATTGTTGCTCAAAGACTTGTTAGAAAAAACTGTTCATATTGTACAAAAGAGTATAGACCACACAAAAAATTACTAGCACATGTAAAAGAGCATCTACCTCAAAATCCAAAATTTTATAAAGGTACAGGTTGCCCTAGATGTGCTATGACTGGATATAGTGGTCGTTTAATGGTTGTTGAGATTTTAAAAATAAACAATAAAATCTCCCAAATGATCTCTCAAAATAAAAATAAATTCGAGATTGCTAAGGTTGCTCAAGAGGAGGGTCTTTTTCAACCTATGGTCTCTGATGCTCTAAAAAAAGCTTTAAATAAAACAATTCCTTTAGAAGAAGTTGTTCGTATCACAAGAGGTTAATGTTTTATGAAATTTTTTGAGATAATCTATCGTCATGGGAAAAAAAAGGATAAAATAGTTATCCCAGCTCCAAATAAACTTGATGCTATGAAAAAATTTCAATCTATGGAGATTGGAGTAAGAGTTAGTTTAAAAGAGATAAATGAGCCTATGATGATGAAAGCTCAAAAAGCCATCAATAGATATAAAAACCCCATTAAAGATACTAAAATAAATATTGAGCAATATATATCAGCTTTACAACAACTAGCTGTTATGCTTGATGCTGGTATGCCTATAAATATATGTTTATCTGAGACTGTTAAATCAACAGAAGATCCTATGCTTAAAGCGATACTTGAAAATGTCTCTATCGATATTGAGGGTGGTCAAAGTTTAACAAATGCTTTTATGCCATACTCTAAACAGTTAGGTAATCTATCTATCTCAATGTTTAGTCTTGGTGAACAATCTGGTACACTTTCAGAATCGTTAGTAAGATTAGCAGATATACTTCAAAATATTCATGATAACCGTACAAAACTAAAAAAAGCAACAAGATACCCTATTTTTGTAATTGTTGCTATGTCAATAGCATTTACTGTTGTGATAACATTTGTTGTACCACAATTTGAGGATCTTTTTTCAAATATGAAAACAGAGCTACCATTCCCAACTAGATTACTCTTATGGTTAGAAAAAGCGATTACTGCTTATGGTCCATATATTTTAGTCGCTGGGGTTGTATTATCTATAATTTTTTCCTATACTTACAAAGTTAATAAATCATTCGCACTTAAAGTTGATCAGCTCTTACTAAGAACATATATTGTTGGTAAAATAACTAAATTTGCTATGCTTGGTAGATTTGTATATATTTTTGATATTTTAGTTCATGCTGGTATCCCAATAGTTGATGCCCTTAAAGCTGCTAGTAGTGTTGTTGATAACCTATATATGAAAAAACAGTTTCAAGGTATCTCTAAAGCTATTGAAGAGGGTAGATCCTTATATGATGGGTTTGAAGCATCAGGCTTTTTTGAGAGTATGGTGTTACAGATGTTAAAAGCTGGTGAAGATTCTGGTGCTTTAAACAATATGTTGGGTAAAATAACAATCTACTATAATAAAAAGTATAATGATGTTATGGATAGTGTTACAGAGATGATAGAACCAATCCTTACAGCTGGTATAGCTGGTTTTGTATTAGTATTAGCTCTTGGTATATTTTTACCTATGTGGTCTATGGCTGATGCTATGGGTATGTAATCTTTTTAGATTAATATAAATAAAGCAAGAACTATATTTAAGCTTATGAATATATAGTCGATATAGCCACACAAATTTACAAATAGATTTATCTGCACTAAAAATAAATTATAATTCAAACGGAGTAAAATAGAAATGGAACATGAAGCTGGAACAATAACAATAGCTGTAATATCAGCTATAATTTTAGGATTTACACTTTGGATTATTAGAAAGATAAATGATATTTAATATTTATCTTTTTAACAATATGTAAATTAGTTATTAGATTTCAAGAGATTTATCATAAAAAGTTTATTCAGAAGTTAATGTAAAAGTACCTGCTGTTGAATTATAATCCCAATATTTACTACGACAAGGTTTACCCTCTTTACATTTAGAAACACCATTTGTATCGTTTGAAGCTGGTCCACGATATTCAGTATCATTACTTCTTATCCAACCACTATTTTCAGCATTTTTCAAGATTCTATTTAATGCTTCAGTATCAGATTCACCAAGAACATCATCTTTAGGATACCCCTCATCAGTTAAATCATTATCACCATCTATATCAACACCACATATAAATGTACCCTCGTTAATAATCCACTCACCATGACAAGCATCTATAGCAACTTGAACAGAAGCAGCAGTTGATAATTCAGAGGAGATTTTTGAGTTGTCGCTAAGTCCTGAAAATTTTGGAATAGCAAAAGATGCTAACACTCCAATAATAACTATTGTAAAAATTAATTCTACCAATGTAAATGCTTTTTTTAACATATTTTTCTCCAGTTTATGATAATTTTATATGATATTTATTTAAAATATCTTCAATAGACTTATCTTTTTTAGCCATTTTTGTTACATAATCATTTGATATATTTAAGGATAGAAACAGCATCACCATCATTAATATAGATTTCATAAAGTAACCTTTATATTCTACTTATATTATACACTAAGTATATAAAAATGTAAATTAAGTAGGAATTGTTTTAAAATATTATTAGTTGTATAATGGAAGTTTAGTGGAGGATTTTTTGATATTACAGGATGCTAACACACCAACAACTACCCTAAAGATAGTTCTATTAGTGTGAAAGCTTTTTTATTAAGCTTAACTTAGAAGCTTAATGTAGATGTAGTACTATTATCATCTAATAGTTTTATACATTTTTCTTGAGTTTTTGTACTAACAAATTTTGTACAATCCATATTGATTGAAACATTTCTATCACTACCTAAAGTAATTGTTACAACAGTATTGTTAGTAGCATCACCAGCTGGATCTACGAATGTACTTACATTAGAATCATCATCTAAAGACCAACCTTTACCACTTACTGACATTAATTTATCTAAACTAACATTACTATCAGAGTATTTACCCTCTAAATCAACAAGGTTTGTGTAAGAGTTTGGAACTGAACTAAACGCATCAGTAGCAACTTTAATAGCACCAGATGCCTCAGCATTTTGCTTTAAATCTTTAAATTTTGGAACAGCAACTGCTGCCAAAATACCAATAATCACGATTACGAAAATTAACTCAACTAGAGTAAAACCTTTTCTCATTTTCTATCCTTTAACTTTGAATTAACAAAATTATAGGGTAACAAATATTAAACGAGACTGAATCTAACCATTATCACTTTAATACTACAATTTAGTTAACTAAAAGCAACATATATAAGATATAATATAAATATTAAAAAAGATTAGGGTGTTTCCCTAAATATAAGGAAATCATTTGATACAAAATGAGTTTTTAGAGCTAGGTAAACTAAATATATTAAGAGTTGATAGAGATACACCACATGGTCTATTTTTGATGGCATTAGATGGTAATGATGTTTTACTACCACAAGCCTATGTAAAAGATGAGATGATGATAGATTCTCTGGTAGAGGTATTTTTATATACAGATTCTGAAGATAGACTTATAGCTACAACACTAAAACCAAAAGCTATGTTAGATCAGTTTGTACTTTTAGAGGTTGTAGATACAGCACCATTTGGAGCTTTTATGGATTGGGGATTACCAAAAGATCTTCTTGTTCCAAATATGTTTCAAAAAGAGCCATTTAGAGTTGGAGATAAAAGATTTTTAAAAATTATCTATGATGAGAGAACTCACCGTTTGGTTGGTACAGAAAAGCTTGGTGATTTTTTTGAGCGAAAAGTTAAAAACTTAAAACCAAATCAAGAGGTAAAGATTCTAATCATCTCAAAAACTCCACTTGGATTTAAGTGTATAGTTGAGGATAAATATGAGGGGCTTATATATCACAATGAGATTTTTGAAAATATCTCTTTAGGTGAAGAGAAAACTGCTTATATAAAAACTATAAGAAAAGATGGAAATATAGATCTATCACTTAGAAAAGCTGGAAGTAAAAAAGATAGTACATCATCTGATAAGGTTTTAACACTTTTAAAACAAAACAATGGCTTAATGCCTTATAATTATAAAAGTGATGCTCAACTTATAAAAGATATATTTGGGTTAAGTAAAAAAGAGTTCAAAAGATCTTTAACAAAACTACAAGATGAAAACAAGATAGAAGTAAAAGATACTGGTATATATCTAAAGGATTAAAATGGCAAAAAAGAAAAAAAGTATAGAGTTATCAGATAAAAAGATAAGTTTTGAGCTTCAAAAAGTCCATTATAAAGTGATTCGTTTTTACCCAAGTGCTATGACACTAGATGTTATGGTTACAGATGAAGATGGTACAAAAAAAGGGATGCAAAATATCCCTTATGCCCATGCTCCAAAAGAGATTAAAAAGCTTATAAAACCAAACTAGATTATGAGATATTTTAACCCACTAAGATTGATAGAGAGTATTGGTGAGAGATCTATCTCATTTTTCTCATCAATCTATGAGGCTATAAAATTTACATCTATATGTCTAACACATATGATAAATCCTAAAAATTACAACCCAGCGATGATAATGGTTTTAACAAAACAGATATATTTCACTGCTGTTGGGATTGTTCCTCTGTTTATGATGATGTCTATCATCTTTGGTTCTATCATCATAGGTGTTGTTATATCACTAGCAACACAGTACAACCTACAAGATAAAATAGGCTCCATAATCATAACCTTTGTTGTAGATGAGTTTTCCCCATTTTTTACAGCTCTACTCATCTCTCTTCGCTCAGGAACAGCTGTCAATACTGAGATAGCAGTTATGAAAGTAAACAAAGAGTTAAACACACTAAATGAGTATAAGATAGATCTCATAAACTATCTGTTTTTACCTAGAATCATTAGTGGAATCATTAGTGTTACCTCACTATCTATCTTATTTGCTATCATTATGCTTAGTAGTGGTTATATTTTTACACTTTTTTATATGAACCTTGATTTTCATACATATAAGTTTATACTCATCAGTGCCATAGAGATTAAAGATGTTATTATTATACTAGCTAAAGGTGTAGCATTTGGTTTTGTAACTATGCTTATCCCCATATATAGTGGTTTAACAACAGGCGATAGTTACACGGCTATACCTATATCTGTTTTAAATGGCATGGTTAAACTTTTTATCGCACTATTTTTTATCGAGGTGTTATCATTACTAATTCAATCACTCTAAGATTATTTCAAAACTATGAAGATATAAAACAATATCTTCAAGAGATAAAAAACTACTCTCTAGTTTCCATAGATACACCACTCATATCAAACCTAAACATAGTTGAAAACATAGCTTTGATAAAAGAGGTAAAAGAGAGATTATCTATAAAAAAATCTGAAAAGATAGCTTATGATTATTTAACTAAAATATCCTTAGCACATATAGCACAGCTACGAAAACCACAATGTTCTCACATAGATATATTTTATGTTATGGTTATACGAGCTTTAATGAATGATGAAAAAAATATAGTTATACCCTACCCTATATCTTTGATTAAAAATTTTAATGATATAGAGATTATAATAGAAAATATCTCTAAATTAAATAATGATAAAACCATAACAATACTAGATACAACCACAAATGAAATCCACTACAAAGGGTGCCTATGCCATATAATAAAATGAAACTATCTGTTGGTATATTTATGCTTATATTCTCCATCACTGTGAGTAGTTTTATATACCTACTACTTAAAGAGAAAGGAACTTTTGAAAAAAGATATAACTACCACTTTACAACATTAAGTGCTAACTCATTTCACATAGGTATGCCACTAAAGTTTTCTGGTTTTAACATAGGGATGATAGATGATATATCACTAAAAGATGATGGGACAGTTTTTATGACATTTTCAGTAAATAAGGAAAATAGAAAATGGGTAAGTAAAGATAGTGTTTTAGTTATAGTAAAACCTCTTATTGGAACACCATATATTGAGCTACACTCTGTTCTTGGAAACCCTATTTTAAAAGCAGATTCTATACTAAAAATCGAGATAAGTGATGATATAAACGATATGATCTCAAAGTTTGAACCTGCTGTAAACAAACTTATAAATATCGTAAATAACATAGATATTATCACTACAAAATTTACTAAAGATGATTCTGATTTGATGTTAAGTATAAAAAATCTTCAACTATTTACAAAAAAACTAGCAGAAGACAGATCTATACTAACATCTGTAACTGGTGATAAAAACTCTACAAAAAATCTAATCAACTCCATAAATATCACCTCAAAAATCGTAAGTGATCTTCATAAAATAACTTCATCTTTAGATAAAGAGATTCTAAAACCATCATCAAACACTATAAAAGATTTAGATCTAATTATGAAAGATATAAAAAACAAACTAAAAAAATTAGATGGAACTGTTGATGCTGTTGCTGGATATGATAAAGATATAGTTGAGTTAAAAGAGCAAATCTCTGTAACTATCGTAAAATCAAATCAGATTATGGATAAAGTGAACACTCTACTAGAGGATAAATCATCAGACAAGGTTATCTTACCATGATACTAAAAACTTTACCTATCATTTTTATTATTTTTATATCTGGATGTTCATTAAAAGAACCAGCAAATATATCTCAATATAAAGCTAATAATGCTTTTAGGCAATACCAAAAGAGCTTCTTATATGACGAAAATCTATTGGCAAAAAGTGATCTAAAAAGAGCTATAAAGTATGCTAAAACAGATTCTAACCTAGATCAATTAGCTACTATTTATCTAGGGGAGTGTGCTTTAAATATCTCAGTAGGACTCTCTAGTGGTTGTAAAGAGTATAAAAACATTGAAACTCTTATAGATAATCAAAAACTGATAAGCTACTACCACCTAATTAACAACAAAATAAAAAAAGATGAAATTCAACTCCTACCAAAAGTGTATAGAAAATTTGCTACATATCTAATTGATAATAATGTAAACAAAGCATTTAATGAGATTTTAAATATGGAAAAAATATCATCGATGTTTATCTCATCAGCTATAATAAAAGATAAACTATCAAAAGAGGATACAAAAAAATTAATCAAAATAGCATCTTTTAATGGTTATAAAAAAAGCTTACTTTTTTGGATGAAACAACTTAAAGATAAAACAAAAAATTATGAAGAGAAGAAAATAATAGAAAGAAAAATTTTAATTTTAAAGTGACCTTTTAAAGTTGGTTAGAAATTAAAAGGTCTAATGTATATCACTAAAGAATATACATGAAGAATCGTAGTAACATTATATAGATTAATAGTTACAATAGTGTAACATAACACTGTTATAATAAAATTTCTAAAAGGAGAATATATGAAAAATAATAAATCTTTAGAAACTGTAAGAGATGAGATAGATATACTAGATATAAAACTTGTAGATTTAATCGCAAAAAGGGGTCATCTGATTCGTGAGGTTGCTTCGTTTAAAAATAGTATAGAGGAAGTTAAAGCTGAAGATAGGATAGAATTCATCTTACAAAGGGTTCGTCACCATGCGATAGAGGTTGGAGTATCACCAAATATGATATCTGAACTATTTAGTATAATGATAGATGAGATGGTTGAAACTGAGATAGCAGAACTCAGAAATAAAGACACATTTTAGTTTAAAAAGGGCTACACCTTTTTAAACTAAACCACTTAAATCATCAACACCATCTTTTATAACTTTTATACTCTCGTGACTTTTATGCGATAAACTATTTATCTCTGAAACTTTACTGATTAAATCTTCAGCTTTAGAAGCGTTAGCAGTATAGCTATCTACTGTACCCTCTGCCAGTTTAACACTATTTCTAATTGAAACACTAATCTCATCCATTTTACCTGAGGCATCTTGAGAGACATCAGCTAAAGTCTCTATAACTTTAGAGTTTCTATTCATCTGATCACTAGCATCACTAATAGATTGACTAACTACATTTATAGTAGCATTTATCTCTGTTAAAGATTTTTGTGTTCTCTCAGCTAATTTTCTAACTTCATCAGCAACTACGGCAAAACCTCTACCATGTTCACCTGCTCTTGCTGCCTCAATCGCGGCATTTAATGCTAGTAAATTTGTTTGATCTGCTATATCAGCAATTACACTAATAACATCTTTAACCTGTTCAGCATCAGTAGATACTTTACTCAAATCATCAGAAAGGATATTTTGTGAGCTTGAAGCATCTTGTAACTCATTAACGATTTTTGAGATTTCATCTTTAATCAAATGTAATTCATCACTAACTTTAACGATATTCTCTTTAGATTTTGAAGCATCAACTAAATCATTATTAAATACTGTTTTTAGCTCTTCACCCATATCAACAACATTTACAAGTAGCTCCCGTTCATGATTGATATTTTTATTAGCATCATCATAGTCTTTGTCAATTTTATGAACAATATCTTCAATATGATGTGCTTTTACATCTGTATCTTGAGCATGAACAAAAGTTTTTTGAAACTTATTTATATGAACAACTGCTTCAGTAAGTTCAGAGTTATACTCATTATTTAAAATAATTTTCTCACCATGTTCAATATTTTCAAGTTGCCCAATTAAGTTCTTTGTCATATTAACACCATTGATTTTTTCATCAATATCATGAACCAATATAACCAATGCTATAACATACTGAACAATCTGACCAATAATATTATCAGTAAATAGAGTAGCATTAATAATGAGTAAAATAATACCAACATAATGGATTACACGCATACGCAAAAATAAAGATTTTATCATTATAGATCCTTTAAAGAAATCTTAACAAAGAAATGATGAATTTAATATTAAAAAGAGATAAAGAGAAGAAAAGATAAAAAGAGGAAAAACCTCTTTTTATTTGTAGCGATAAGTGATACGACCCTTATCAAGTGAATAAGGTGTTAACTCAAGTTTTACACGATCACCTGGAAGTATTTTAATATAGTGCATACGCATTTTACCTGCGATATGACATAAAATAATATGTCCATTTTCTAACTCAACACGAAAAGTTGCATTTGGCAAGGCTTCAATAATCTTGCCGTCAACTTCAATAACATCTGCTTTAGCCATTATAAGTCCTTTTTTCTCTTAAGCAAGAGATAATATTTCAGCTTTACCGTTAACAATCGCAACAGTATGCTCATAGTGTGAACCGCGTAAACCATCGGCACTAACAACATCCCAACCATTTTCTAATATAAGTGGTTTAGATTCTTTTTGACATATCATAGGTTCAAGACAAAAAACCATTCCGTTTTTAATCTTTGGACCCTGCTTTGGATTCTTACCCTCTAAGTAGTTTGGTATTTGTGGCTCTTCGTGAGGTTTTTTACCAATTCCGTGCCCACAAAAATCATAAAGTGGAACAAAACCACGAGATATAATAAACTTTTCTAAAATTAAAGAAAGTTCCTTAAATCTCATACCAACTTTTATCTCATCTATCGCATGGTGGAGAGTATCTTTAGAACATGCTATCAAAGCATTATCTAATTCACTTACTTCCCCAACAGCAACTGTAATCGCAGCATCACCAAAATAACCATCAAGTTCAGTACCAATATCGTAACCGATAATATCACCCTCTTGAAGTTTATAGTCTGTTGGAATACCGTGGATAATAACATTATTTAGAGAGGTACAAACAGCATTTGGGAAACCATATAAACCTTTAAAAGATGGTTTAGCACCATGGCTACGAACATAATCCTCAGCCATAGCATCTAACTCTTTTAAAGAGGTTCCAACCTTTGTGTTTGTACGAAGAAGTTCTAAAGCACCACCAACAATTTTGTTGGCAGCTCTTAATTTTTCAATTTCGTTAGGTTTTCTAAGCGTAATCGCCATTTTTATAAACCGACCGCACTTAGTGTTTCATATTTACTCATATATATCTGAGCCTCTATTTTTCTCATAGTATCCAATGCTACTTGAACAACAATTAAAACAGCTGTTCCACCAAAAAGGAAAGGAACACCCATACCTTTAATTATCATAAATGGTAAAGTCGCAACTAAACCTAAATATAAAGCACCAGTGAATGTTAATCTACTAGCAGTTTCATTTAAGAACTCCATAGTAGCATTACCTGTACGGATACCAGGGATAAATCCACCTTGTCTTTTAAGGTTATCAGCAATATCTTTAGCATTAAATGTTATAGATGCGTAGAAAAATGCGAAGAAAACAACAAAAACAAAAGTTAAAAAGTTAAAGAAGTAACTATTTGGATTCAATAGATCTGCTATACCTTGAATAGTAGGGTTTGTACTACTAGATAAAACAGTCATAGGAAACATCAATATCGCACTAGCAAAGATAACTGGAATAACACCAGCTAAGTTAACTTTAATAGGGATATAGTTCATAACTCTTTTATTTTGGTTTTGCATCATAGTTTTTTTAGCATATGTAATTGGGATACGACGCTCACCAAGTTCAACATATATAATAACTGCGACAGTACCTAATATAAGAGCTAAAATAGCTAATACTGTGATAAAGCTTATAGCACCAGTATTTAGCATAGTTATTGTTTGACCAATAGCTGGTGGGATAGCTGAAACTATACCAGCAAAGATAATTAAAGAGATACCGTTACCAATACCACTTTGAGTTATTTGTTCACCAATCCACATCAATAACATCGTACCAGCTAACATGGAAACAGCAGATAAAACAATAAATGTATTATGATCAGCTAATATAGCTGAATTACCACTAGGACCTGTTAAACTTTGAAGTCCAACACTCACACCGATAGCTTGAATAATAGTAATAACAATAGTAGCATAACGGATTATTTGCATATATTTCACCATACCATCACGCTCTTTTTTCATCTGACCAAGAGCTGGAAATGTAGCAGCTAAAAGTTCCATAATAATTGAAGCGGTGATATAAGGCATAATACCAAGTGAAATGATAGATAATCTTTCAACAGCATTACCACTGAACATATTAAAAAGTCCAAGAGCATCTGATTGATGTGAATCGAAGAATGAAGCAATAACAGCAGTATCTACGCCCGGAACTGGCACATAAGCCAGTAGGCGGTAGATAAATAAAAACCCGATAGTAATAAGTATCTTATTTACTAGATTTTTATTCACAATTACTTACCTGTAGTAGTAATATTTTCGTCTTTAATTTTCGCAGCTAAATCTTTCGCAGCAGCTCCAACTAATTTAACTTTAGTTACGCTAGCAGCAATTTTATGAACACTACGGATAGTTTCCATAGTAATTTCAGATAATTCAGAAACTGCTTTGATTTTCTCAACATTTATCACATATGGTTTAACTAATCTAGAAGTAAAACCAATTTTTGGTAAACGCTTAGCAAGTGGTTGTTGACCACCCTCAAAGTTTCTTTTTCTTTTGTAACCTGAACGAGATTTTTGACCTTTTTGACCACGAGCAGCAGTCTTACCAGTACCAGAACCTTGTCCACGACCAACTCTTTTACGGTTAGCAGTAGAACCCTCAGCAGGTGTTAAATTTTCAATACCCATCATCTATCCTTTTAATCTGCCAAGTGCTTCAACAGTAGCACGAACAAGTGTGTTAGGGTTGTTAGAACCGATCGATTTAGTAAGAATATCTTGGATACCCGCTAACTCAAGAACTGGACGAGCAGCTCCACCGGCGATAACACCCGTACCTTCAGATGCTGGCTTTAATAAAACACGAGAAGCGTTATATTTATGCTCAATATCATGTGCAATTGTTGAACCTTTAATCTTAACAGTAGTTAAGTTTTTAAAAGCGTTATCAACAGCTTTACGGATAGCATCAGGAACCTCTTTAGCTTTACCAACGCCATAACCGATAGTACCATTTTTGTTACCAACTACAATTAATGCAGTGAAACGAAAACGACGACCACCTTTTACAACTTTAGTAACACGACCAATATTTACAATTGATTCTTCAAAATCATCTCTGTTAATTTCCATCATAGCCCCTAAAACTTAATTTCGTTTGCACGAAGAGAATCACCAAATGCAGCGATAACGCCGTGATATTGGTAACCATTACGATCAAATACAATCTCTGTAAGATTAGCTTCTTTTAGTTTAGCAGCAAATGCTTCACCAAGAGCAGTAGCACCCTCTTTATTTGATTTATGACCAGTTGTTTTTGAGTGTAGTGAACATAATGTTGTAGCAGTTACATCATCAATTGCTTGTACACTTAAATAACGATTTGACTTAAATACAGAAACACGAGGAAGTGAAGCACAACCAGATATTTTTGCACGAATACGACGCTTACGCTTTAAACGATTAGCAACTTTGTTTTTTAATACTTTTGCATTCATTTTTTAATATCCTCCCTTACTTCTTAGCAGTTTTACCGGCTTTACGCACGATATGCTCTTCCATGTATTTAACACCTTTACCTTTATATGGCTCTGGTGGACGGAAACTTCTGATTTTAGCAGCAGATGAACCTAAAAGTTGTTTATCATGACTCTTAAGAGTGATAACATTTTTAGTAACTTCAGCTTCTAAACCTTCAGGTAATTCAAAGTTAATATCATGAGAGTGACCTAATTGAAGATTTAAAACTTTACCTTTAACAGCAGCTCTATAACCAACACCATTGATCTCTAGTTGCTTAGTATATCCAGTAGTTAAACCAGTTACAATATTAGCAGCTAATGCTCTATAAGTTCCCCAAAAAGCTCTATGCTCTTTAGCTTCTGATAAGTTTTTAAAAGTAATTACATTTCCATCAATTGAAAATTCAACATTACCTTTAGTATCTAAATCAACACTAGTTTTACCTTTAACAAAAGTTAATACATCTCCATTTGAGCTAACTTTAATATCAGCTGCAAATTCTACAGGTTTTTTACCAATTCTTGACATACTTCACCCCTACCAAATCGTACACATAACTTCACCACCAATGCCAAGCTCAAAAGCTTTGTCATTTGGAAGAACGCCATGTGATGTACTTACAATAATAGTACCATAACCATTTTTGAAACGCTTAATATCCTCTTTACCTTTGTAAACTCTTCTACCAGGCTTAGAGATTCTTTTCATCTCATTGATTACAGTTTTACCATCTTCACCATACTTAAGTACAACTTTGATAGTTTTTTTAACGCCATCTTCGATTACATTAGCAGATTCTAAGTAACCTTTTTCAACTAAGATATTTGCCATTGCTTCAACACTCTTAGAGTGAACTAAAGTAGTAACAGGTAATCTTCTCATACCAGCATTACGAACACGAGTTAACGCATCTGAAATTAAATCATTAATCATTAATTATTTCCTTAATTTGCGAATCTCTTAAAAAGAGACTGCTAATTGTTAGGAGTTTCTCCTTGGAGGCAAATGCCTACCAAGAAGACTTTCTAACACCTGGGATTAATCCCTCGTTTGCCATTTTTCTAAAACATACACGACAGATTCCAAAGTCACGAAGTACTGAGTGTGGACGACCACAGATTTGACATCTAGTGTAACCACGAACTTTAAACTTAGGTTCTCTTGCCGCTTTTGCGATCATAGACTTTTTAGCCATTAGTTGCTCCCTTTAGTAAAAGGCATACCCATTTTTTCTAAAAGAGAAAAAGCAGCCTTGTCTGAATCAGCAGTAGTTACAACAGTGATATTCATACCATGAATTTGCATGATTGAATCATAACTAACTTCTGGGAAAATTAGTTGCTCTTGAAGACCGAAGTTATAGTTACCTTGACCATCAAAACCATTTCTTGGAACACCACGGAAATCTTTCACACGAGGAAGTGCGATAGATACTAGACGATCAAGAAAGTTATACATATTTTCACCACGAAGAGTAACACGGATACCAACAGGCATACCTTCACGAACTTTAAAACCAGCAACTGATTTTCTAGCTATTACAGTAGTTGCTTTTTGACCAGCAATTGTTGTAATTGTATCTTCGATATTTTTGATAAGTTTGTTATCTTTCATAGCAAAACCAGCACCAACAGAGATAACTATTTTATCTAATTTTGGTGTTTGCATAGGGTTTTTGATCCCTAATTCAGTTTGTAATTCAGATTTTAAACCTAAATATTTTTCTTTAAAACGAGCCATCTAATTATGCCTCCACTTTTCTAACATTTGAAACATCGATAGGCATCTCTTTATTGATATGACCACCTTTTGTATTCTCTTCAGTTGGTTTAACTGCTTTTTTAGCAATTTTACAACCCTCAACGATAACTTTGTTTTTCTTAGGCATAACTGCTAAAACAGTAGCCTTAGTTCCACGGTCATCTCCAGCGATAATCTCTACTGTATCGCCTTTTTTGAAATTAAACTTTGCCATTAAACAACCTCCGGCGCAAGAGAAACAATTTTCATGAAACCTGCGTAACGAACTTCACGACCAACAGGTCCGAAGATACGAGTACCGATAGGCTCTCTCTTGTCATCAAGTATAACAGCAGCATTGTCATCGAATCTGATTAAAGAACCATTTTCTCTTTGAACCTCTTTATGAGTTCTAACAATAACAGCTTTTACAACTTTACCTTTTTTAACTTTAGCAGTTGGTGTCGCTTTTTTTACAGAAGCAACGATAACATCACCCACTGAAGCATAACGACGCTTAGAACCACCAAGTACCTTAATACACATAATCTCTTTAGCACCTGTATTATCAGCTACTACTAAACGAGTAAAACCTTGGATCATTATTTAGCTCCTGATACTACTGTTTTAAGTCTAAAAGATTTAGTCTTAGAAAGTGGACGACATTCTATTGCTACAATCTCATCACCAACTTTTACTTCATTACGCTCATCATGTACTAGGTACTTTTTGAAACGCTTAACAACTTTGTGGTAACGAGGGTGCATTACACGACGCTCAACAACGATAGAAACCGTTTTATCGCCTGCAATTGTAACTACTTTACCTTGAATTTCACGCTTATGTGTCATCGCTTAACCCTTAGTTTGCTACTGCAGTAAGTGCAGTATTGATTTTCGCAATATCTTTTTTAGCTACTCTAAGTTCGCTAGTATTTTGAAGTTGCATCATCTTTTGTTTAATTTTTAAAGTGAAAAGCTCTGTCTTTTTCTCTTTAAGCATAACTTTTAGTTCACTTGAACTTTTATCTGCTAAATCAGAATATTTCATTACTCATCTCCTTAGTAATTATTTTACATTTGAATGGTAATTTGTGCATAGCAAGAGTTAATGCTTCACGAGCAAGCTCTTCTGGAACACCAGCCATTTCAAAAATTATACGACCTGGCTTAATATTCATAACCCATTTATCAACTGCACCCTTACCTTTACCCATACGAGTTTCAAGAGGCTTAGCAGTTAATGGTTTAGCAGGGAATACACGAATCCAAATCTTACCATTTCTTTTAATGTGACGAGTTGCAGATATACGAGCCGACTCAATTTGACGAGAGTTAATACGACCAGCTTCAACAGCTTTAAATGCAATATCACCAAATGCTAATTTATAACCTGAACGAGCGTAACCACGGTTACGACCTTTCATCACTTTACGATATTTTGTTCTTTTAGGCATTAACATGATTAATCAGCCTTTTCACTAGTTTTTCTTGGAGCTCTCTTACGAGGACGCTCTTTCTTTTCTTCTTTTGCTTCAACAGGAACGCCTTTAGTAAGAACTTCCCCTTTGAATATCCATACTTTAACACCAACGATACCGTAAGTAGTATGAGCTTCAGCAAAACCATAATCAATTTTAGCACGAAGTGTATGTAAAGGAACTCTTCCCTCTAAGTACCACTCAGTACGAGCCATTTCAGCACCACCAAGACGACCAGCAACAGATACTTTAATACCTTTAGCACCAGATCTTTGAGCAGCTTGCATAACTTTTTTCATAGCACGACGGAAAGCAACACGACGCTCAAGTTGAGTAGCTACATTTTCAGCAACAAGTTGAGCTGAAGTTTGAGCTTTTTTCTCCTCTTTGATGTTGATTGAAATTGGCTTACCAACTAACTTTTGAACAGCAGTTTTAAGTTTTTCAATATCCGCACCTTTTTTACCAATAATGATACCAGGACGAGCAGCAACGATTGTTACACGAAGTCTTTTAACTGTTCTTTCAATGATGATGTTAGCAACACCAGCATAGTAAAGTTCTTTCTTTAAAAATGTTCTTATCTTGTGATCTTCACCTAAAGCAGCTGGAGCTGTTTTAAAATTAGGAAACCAACGAGATTCCCAGTTACGGTTGATACCAAGACGTAAACCAATAGGATTAACTTTTTGACCCATTCTATTTACCCTCTACTTCTACTAAGATATGTGCTGTTGGTTTTCTAATACCTGAAGCCATACCACGAGCGCGTGGACGGAATCTTTTTAGAACTGGACCATTGTCAACACGACATGATTTAACAATACAATCTTCAGCTTCCATACCACTGTTAGCAACTGCTGACGCAATAACTTTAGAGATAATTTTAGCTGCCTTATTTGGAGTGAATTCTAAAGCTGCTAATGCTTCTTCAGCATTCATACCTTGAACTTCTCTTGCTATAAGACGAGATTTAATCGGTGAAACACGGATAAATTTTAATAATGCTCTAGCCATGATTACCCCTTCTTCTGAACAGAGCCCTTGTGGCCCTTAAATGTACGAGTTGGTGCGAATTCACCAAGTTTATAACCAATATGATTCTCTGAAACATGTACAGGAACAAATTGACGTCCGTTATGAACATTTATAGTAAAACCAACCATATCAGGTGTAACCATTGATCTTCTTGACCAAGTTTTGATAGGTTTTTTATTACCTTCAGCTCTCGCCTTAGTAATTTTTTTACTTAAGTGATCATCAACAAATGGACCTTTTTTTACTGAACGAGCCATTATTAACCTACCCTTTTTGCATTTGGTTTACGGCGAGTAATAATAAGTTTATCACTAGCTTTCTTACGACGAGTTTTAGCACCCTTAGTTGGTTTACCCCATGGAGTAACTGGATGACGACCTGAATTCGTTTTACCTTCACCACCACCATGCGGGTGATCTATCGGGTTCATCGCAGAACCACGAGTTTGTGGACGAATACCTAAATGTCTTTGACGACCAGCTTTTGCGATAACGATGTTACCAAACTCTTCGTTTCCAACAATACCAACAGTTGCTAAACATTCACCTAGAACTAATCTCATCTCTGATGAAGGCATTCTTAATGAAACATATTTACCATCACGACCCATAATTTGAGCAGAAGTACCAGCAGCACGACACATTTGTCCACCTTTACCAGTTTTAAGCTCGATATTATGAATTAATGTACCCACAGGGATATTTTTAAGTTTCATAGTATTACCAGGTTTAACATCTAAACCAGATTCAGCAGATTGAATAACATCACCTACATTTAAATCTTTTGGTTGAATGATATATCTTTTTTCACCATCAGCATAGTTGATAAGTGCGATACGACAGTTACGGTATGGATCATACTCGATTGCTGCTACTGTACCAGGGATATTAAACTTGTTTCTTTTAAAATCAATTATACGATAAAGTTTTTTAGCTCCTGCTTGACGGTGACGAGAAGTGATACGACCATTGTTGTTACGACCAGCAGTTGTTGGTAACTTAACAAGTAATGAACGAACACTAGCTTTCGCAGTGATATCAGAACTATCAACATTTGTATAAAAACGACGAGACGGAGTTATCGGTCTATAAGTTTTAATTGCCATGTTATACCGCCAAACTTTCTATTTGTGCACCCTCAGGTAATGTAACATAAAACTTTTTATAGTCATTTTGTTTACCCTTCACACCACGGAATGTTTTTCTTTTTCCGCTTTGATTAAGTGAGTTAATGTTACTTGGAACGATTCCAAAATACTCACGAAAAATTTCCTTAAGACCTGTTTTTGTCATACGAACAGAAGTTTGTACAACAATAACACCATCTTCTTGCATACCAAGAGTCTTTTCTGTATAAAGAATAGATTTAATATCTGTAATATCTGCCATTACTTAGCCTCACTTACAAGATTTTCCCATACTGCTTTTTCGATCACAATTGAACGATAGTTAGCAGCTAAGAAAGCATTTAGTTCATTTGATTCAACAACATAAGTAGCTTGAATATTTTCAAAAGCTAAGAAAGTTGGCTCATCTAATAACGATTTAACAAAAAGAGTATCTCTTTGGTTTAGTGCTTTGAACATTGCTTTAGCATCTTTAGTTTTACCAGATGCGATCTCAATAGAATCAACAATAAATAAAGAACCATTTTCTGCATGCTCATTTAAAGCAAAGTTTAAAGCTAATTTCTTTTGCTTTTTATTTACTTTTAAATCGTAGTTACGGTTGTTTTGTGGACCAAAAGCTTTACCACCACCTACGAATACAGGAGAACGACGAGAACCAGCACGAGCACGCCCGCCACCTTTTTGAGCCCATGGTTTTTTACCACCACCACGAACATCGCTTCTACCTTTAGCAATCGCTGTATTTGCTCTTTGAGCAGCTTGAGCAGATTTAACATAAAGATAAAGGTTATGTGGGTTGATACCAGAAAAACTCTCAGGTAATGCTAACTCAGATGCTTTTTCCATTTTTTCATTTAAAACGATTGCGCTCATTATTTAGCTACCTTTACACGACCTAAAGAACCATTAGCACCAGATACAGAACCTAAAACCGCGATGATTTTATTTTCAGCATCAAAACTAACAATCTCATTTTTAACACTATTTTGTGCATTTCCGTAATGACCTGGCATTTTTTTACCTTTCATTACACGACCTGGCCACTCAGCATTACCGATTGAACCTGTTCTACGACCAAATCTATGACCATGAGAAGCAGGACCACCACCGAAATTCCAGCGCTTCATAGCACCAGCAAAACCACGACCTTTAGTGTTGAAAGTAGATTTTACTACACTAGCTTCTGCTAATGGAGCGATATCTAAATCACCAGCTTCAGTGTTTGCCACTTCTAGTGTAGCAAAACGGTTAAATTCAGATGAAAGGTTATACTTTTTTTGTTGACCTTCAATTGCTTTATTCATTTTTTTACCGCTGTTGTAAGCTACAATCGCAGTACCTTCATTAACTTCACACACTTTAGCATCTAAAACTCTTAATAGAGTAACAGGTTTAGATGGAACTGTGATAGTACGGCTCATACCGATTTTTTCAACAATATATTCCACGATTACTCCTATTTGTCCATAGAGCGAACTTCAACGTCCACTTCAGGTGCTAAATCAAGTTTCATTAACGAATCCACAGTTTCCGGCGTAGCAGAAACGATATCTATCATTCTTGCGTGCATACGGATTTCAAATTGCTCACGAGCTTTTTTGTTAACGTGAACAGATTTAAGAACTGTATATTTACGAATTTTTGTAGGTAAAGGTATCGGACCACGAATTACGGCACCTGTACGCTTTACAGCCTCAACGATTGATGCTACTGATCTATCAAGTACACGATGATCGTAAGCTTTCAATTTTAAACGAATTTTTTCCATGTTTTTCCTTCTAAAGAACTCGTTAGATCTTGTCTAACTATTTTAAGGGAGTGTAATTGTACCTAAAGCACATAGAATATACAAGAATTATGGGGATTAAAATTGATTTTTATATAAATTTATTTCCTTATAAAAAGGAAAGTATAAATTTATATATGTAAAAAAGTGAGTTGAATTAAGCTATTTATTTTATCTTTTGAATATCTATTAATACATTATTTAGTTCATCTTTAAATGATAAAATTAAGTTTTCATCATCTAAACTCTCTACCCTAATCGCAATATTATTCAAGTTTATAGCACCAATATTAGCTGACAGTCCTTTTATGTTATGGATAACTGTTTTAAACTCTTGAGAATCTAACTTATCAATATCTAGCTCTTTATATGAATCATAAAAATCATTTAACAACCTTTTATATAACATCTCATTACCAGCTATATAAGACAAACCAACATTTGAATCTATGTGCTTAAACCCATATCTATCATCACTTCTATTTTTATCTATATATTTTAAAAGTGTTTCATAAAGCTTCTCAACCTCTATCGGTTTATTTAGATGTTCATTCATACCAACTGCTTGAGTTTTTTCAACATCCTCTTTCATCGCATTTGCTGTTAATGCTATGATAGGTATATCTTTATCTAACTCTCTTATCTGTTTTGTTGCTTCATAACCATCTAGTATTGGCATCTGAAGATCCATAAGTATCAACTCATAACTATTGTTTGTTTTATACATATCAACAGCCTCTTGACCATTATTTGCTATATCAATCTCAATATTTGAATCTTCTAATAGACCCATTATCACAAGTTGATTAGTTTTATTGTCCTCTACTAAAAGTATATTTGAACCATCTAATTTATTTAGATTATCACTTAAAGTATCTTTCTTCTGAATGATTTTATCCATAGATTTATTTAAAAAGATATTTATCAAAACATCATTTAAAAGTGATGGATTTAATGGTTTTTGTAAAAATAGATTTATCCCAACATCATCAGCTAATTTAGATATAGATTCTTGTCTAAATGAACTCACCATAATCACAGCTGGAGGTGTATTGTCTTTACAATGTTCATGTAATTTTCTAGTTGTTTCTATACCATCTAAATCTGGCATATTCCAATCCATTAGAATCAGATCAAATTTATTATCACAATTTGATAATATCTCTAAGGTTTCAGCACCACTATAAGAGTGTTCAACCTCTATACTAAACATCTCTAATGTTGATGCCAAGATATTGTGCCATGATCTATTATCATCTACTACTAAAACTTTTTTATCACTAAATATAGTATATTTTTGCTCTTTTTCTATCTCTTGTAGATCTATCTCAAATATAAATTTACTACCGACACCATACTCACTCTCAATCCAAATACGACCACCCATCAACTCAACAAGCTGTTTAGAAATTCTAAGACCTAAACCTGTACCACCATATTTTCTAGTTGTTGAGCCATCAGCTTGTGAAAAAGCTTTAAATAGCTTACTTTGTTGCTCATCTGTTAAACCGATTCCTGTATCTTGTATCTCAAATCTATATCTATCTTTTTTTATTTTTTTGATATAGATACCTATCTCCCCATTTTCGGTAAACTTAACAGCATTACCTAAAAGATTTATAATTATCTGAGAGATTCTCAAACTATCACCATAAAAGTTTTTACCCATATTGTTATCATAGCTGATAATCAATTCTAAATTTTTTTCATGTGCTTTATAACTTATTAAATCTATCGTATTATCTATCGTTCTAAAAAGATCAAATTCAACTTTTTCAATAGTTAATTTACCAGCTTCGATTTTAGATACATCTAAAATATCATTTATAATACCAAGTAAAGCTTTAGCACTGTTATCTATTTTCTCAAGAAAACCTCTTTGTTTATCATCTAGTGATGTTTTTAAAACAAGATGAGATAAACCTATGATTCCATTCATAGGTGTACGAATCTCATGACTCATATTTGCTAAAAATTCACTTTTTGCTTGTGTAGCCTCTTCAGCTTTTAATTTAGCATCCTCTAGGTTTTTCTCTAACTGTTTTTGCTCAGTAATATCATGGAAAGTTACTTGAATAATATCTTCATTATCAAATGCTATTAACTGAATAGTTACATTAATATCTCTTAACTCACCAGATTTAGTTTTATGTTGAGTTATAAAACTGTTAAAACCATCTTTTAATCTATCTTTTTTATACAACTCAACTTTAGCTGTTTTATCTATATCTTTTATAGTAAAGTTTGAATATTCATCTTTTGAATAACCAAGCATCTTGTAAGCATTTTTGTTAAACTCTATAAATCTATCTGTTTTTGGATCTATAATCAATATACCATCTAAAGAAGCATTAAAAATAATTTTAAATTTTTTCTCCCTTGATATTATCTCTATTTTTTGTAAGATTGAGTTATATAAAATAGTAAAAATCAACAATATAGTAAAACCACTAATCAATCTTGTGAAATAAAGATTTTCTAAAATAGAGTATATAACTCCATCATGCTCATATGTAACGATCCAACCTATCACATTCTTTTTAACTGACTGTTTAACAGGCATAAATGTCAACACCTTAGCTTCACCATTATCTATAATATAGTAATTAAATATAACACCATTTTTTATAGATTCTTTCACTTTAGCTTTAAGAAGTTTATTATAAAGTGGATTCTCATCTAAACATTTTTTAGAATCATGATGTTTTGGTGTTGTAACCATAAAATCATCATCTTCTATACTTTTTTTATAATTAAGTATCAAATCATCTCTTTTCCAAGTTTTAGCATCAAAAACATTTTTATGGATTAAAAAATGGGAATGTATAGAGCTTATCTCATTTAGATAGTTTTGAAAAAGCTCTGTTGGATATGAAACTTCAAAAGCTCCTATATATTGATGATTATGATTAAAAACAGGGTATGAATTTCTAAAAGCGTGTGCTACTCTACCCTGCGTAAACCCATGAACCTCTTTTTTTGTTTTATTTACTAACTCAAAATCTTCTCTTATTCCAGTTAAATCATCACCAAACTTCTCTGGCTTGTGCATTCTAAGAAATGATACATTATTTGGGAACACAAAATGGTATTGTAAAAGGTTGTTTAATTTATATATTTTATAAGGTTTTGATAGATGTTGTTTTAACTCATCTCTCAATTTAGAAAGTTTTTTAGGATTATTTTGATTGTGATAAGCTTCATCCAAGATTCTTATAACTTTAGGATCTTGAATCGTCTCTTGATAAACTTGAGTTGCCAATTTTTTTTGATTATAAAGAAAAATATTGTAGTTTGTCTCTAATTTTTCTCTGTGTTGCTTTAAAATTACATCAATTTTTTCATTAGCGTTATAACCTGTAATAAAAAATATAATTGTAAATAGTATAGAAGCGATAATAACTGAGAGAAGAAAATACTTTGCTTTAAAACTCATATATAAATATCCTAATAATAAATTGTTTATAAAAACTATAAAATTAAAGGTTGTATGATATTTTAATTTTATAAACTCTAACTTATTTTAACATATTTTGAATTAAATTTTGATTTTATGATTGTTTATTTGAAGAAAGTTAATGGTGCGGATGAAAGGACTTGAACCTTCACACCTTGCGGCACCAGATCCTAAGTCTGGCGTGTCTACCAATTTCACCACATCCGCGCACGATTAAGTATTTTATGTCACTTCTGACATTAACATTGTTAAGTGGTACCCCCTACTCGATTCGAACGAGTGGCCTACGCCTTAGAAGGGCGTTGCTCTATCCAGCTGAGCTAAGGAGGCATATTCATGGTACGCCCGATAGGATTCGAACCTATAACCCTCGGAGCCGAAATCCGAAACTCTATCCAGTTGAGCCACGAACGCTTGTTCTTTATTATAAGTTTATTATTTTAATTTATGGGGTGGGATACGGGATTCGAACCCGCGACCCCCGGCACCACAAACCAGTGCTCTAACCAGCTGAGCTAATCCCACCATGTTATAAGTTTAAAATAACAAAATCTAATAATTAAAATGGTCGGGGTGAAAGGACTCGAACCTTCGGCCCCCTGGTCCCAAACCAGGTACTCTAACCATACTGAGCTACACCCCGACCTACACAAAATCAAAAGCTAACCTTTGATTGTTGAGCCGGAATTATAGTAAATTTTTTATACTATGTCAAGTCTTTTTGTAAATTCTTTTAAAATTTATAGTTTTTCTGTATAATCAACCTATCAAATAAGGATAGTAAAAGTATGAAAATAGCTAGATTTAGTAAACTTGGATTTATCTTAGCAGCAGCTGGTAGTGCCGTAGGGCTTGGAAATATATGGAAGTTTCCATACATTACAGGTGAGTATGGAGGTGGTGCTTTTGTATTGATTTACCTTATAACTGTACTACTTATAGGTTTTTCTATAATGATATCAGAGATGCTTATAGGTTACATAGGTAGAAAAGATACAGTTACATCTTTTGAAGATATAGCCCCCACAAATAAACATATTTGGAAGTTTGGTGGTTTTCAAAGTTTAGCTGGTCTTTTTATAATGATATTTTACTCAGTTGTTATTGGATGGATTTTAAATTATATAGTAACCTCATTCTTTTCACTTCCATCAACAGTTAAAGAGGCTGAACAAACATTTACAGCTATGTTACATACAGATATAACTACACAAATCTTTTACCATACTATCTCTTTTGTGATGATAACTTATGTACTCACAAAAGGTATCAAAGGTGGTATAGAAAAAATGAACCTTGTACTTATGCCAACACTAATGTTAATTTTAGCAGGTATGTTTATCTATGCTACAACATTAGATACTTTTTCACAAGCTGTTGATTTTATGTTTAAAGCTGATTGGTCTAAAATAGATTCTCAAGCATTTGTAATAGCTGTTGGTCATGCTTTTTTCACACTATCACTAGGTATGGGTGCTATTATGACCTACTCTGCTTCGATGGAGAAAGGTTCAAACTTAGTTAAAAATGCTTTTTGGATTGTTTTTTTAGATACATCGATAGCGATAATAGCTGGTTTAATGTTGTTTACCTTTCTTTATCAGTATGGTTCAGGTCCAGCAAAAGGTCCAGGATTGGTTTTTATATCACTTCCAGCAGCTTTTTATGAGATGGGAATCTTAGGTAACTTTTTTGCTATCATCTTTTTTATAGCATTAGCATTTGCTGGTCTTACCTCATCTGTATCGTTGGTTGAGCCTATGGTTCAATACTTTATAGATAGATTTAGCTGGAGCAGAATCAAAGCTTCTATATCTATGGGTCTTTTCTTTTACCTTTTAGGAATCGTAGCTATACTTTCAAATATAGATGGATACAAAGAGCTTCTAACTTGGGGTGGTAAAAACTTTTTTGATTGGGTTGATTATGTTACTGCTGCTATTATGTTACCTATTGGTGGTTTGATTATGGCTATATTTGTAGGGTTTGTTATAGAAAAACAAAGAATCGAAGCTATCATGAAACCTCAACTAGGTTTCGCATTTGAAGCATGGTACTTTTCACTTAGATACATCACACCAGTAGCTATGTTTATAGTTATGTTAAATTTAATAGGGATTATATAGATGGCAACAATAAAACAACAATGTAAAGATATAATAAAAAGAGAGGGTATAAACCTAAACTCCTCTATCGAGTACAACATAAATGATGAGATTCATACATTAACAATAGAGTGGATAATAGACAGCTATATGGAAGCTTCACAAGAGACACATCAAGTTTTTTTAGATGCCCTAAAGCTATCGTTAGAAGCTAAAGGTATGGGGATAGATAAGTTTTTTGAAAATATGGGTCAACTTATCTTGATGACCCATTTAAGTAATAAGTTAGATATTTAGAACTGTATCATACCATTTACTGGTGATGAAGCAGTAGCGTAAGGTTTTTTAGGAATTCTACCAGCTAAATAACTCATACGACCAGCTTGAACAGCATGTTTCATAGCTTGAGCCATAATGATAGGATCTTTAGCTTGAGCTATTGCTGTATTTGTAAGTACACCATCAGCACCTAACTCCATAGCATAAGCAGCATCACTAGCACAACCAATTCCAGCATCAACAATGATAGGAAGATTTACAGCTTCACGAACAAAAACAACATTGTAAGGGTTTTGAATCCCAAGACCAGAACCGATAGGAGCAGCTAAAGGCATAATAGCATGAGCACCAGCAT
>Ga0256837_1000355_pt1 | contig 40321 bp, 39 predicted proteins | sample 4562384metaG_FD_185976 | JGI IMG/M metagenome (GOLD analysis project Ga0256837, IMG submission 185976) | Hydrothermal vent microbial communities from Guaymas Basin, Mexico - 4561-384 | ecosystem: Environmental > Aquatic > Marine > Hydrothermal vents | place: Mexico: Guaymas Basin | collected... | reverse complement strand
AGGGTCAAGACTAGTTTAGAGGGAAAATTCTAAAGTTTTTCAATAGAATTTTATATATGTCTTCACTCCTATTATTAAATCTAAATTCACATTCTTTTAGATGTAGATTAAAACTATCTTTTATAGAAACATTTTGCTTTGCAAAAACGATTCTCTTGTTTTGATAGACCTCTAAATTTTACTAACCTAATTTTAGCATAACTCCAAAAAGATTCAATACCATTTATATGATTGTGTCCATTTGCAAACTCATTTTCTCCATGATTAACTCTAAAATGCTTATCGTAGACTACATCTACTAATCCATTATAACCTCTCCATCCATCATAATAAATAATACTCTCAATAGATACTTTACCTCTTATAATAGCCTGTAAAGTAGCTTTTTGTGTATCTAGAACTATTTCAGTATAAACCTTACCATCTCTTTTTAAAAGTCCAAATACTATAGTTTTTCCTCTTGCTCCTCTACCTCTTTTACCTTTTACTCTTTTTACTCCAAAGTAACTCTCATCTACCTCTATCTCTCCTGCAAAAGGTGAATCAATATTGCATAAATCAACAATTCTTACTCTAAATTTAGAATAATATTTATTAATGGTATTTCTATTTATACCTATTAAATTTGAAGTCTGTGTAGCTGTTAAATCTATACAAAAACACTTCAAAATCTCTTTAAATTTTCTCTCTGAAATGTGTGCATGTTTTATATACTTGTTTTTTACCGTATTCATGGGATTAGTTTAACATATTCTCTATGCTAAACTAGTCTTGACCCTAATATTATTATTCTTTTTTCACATAGATTCACTTATTTTACTAAAATTCTTTAATTTTAAGATTATATTAAAAATTATTCCAATACAATCTAGCTACAAGAAATATAAGTTTATATTATAAGAACTTATATATTTAAAGGACTAAAATTATGAAAAACAAAATTAAATTAACTCTTGTAGCTGCTCTGACTTTAGGTGCAACATCTGCATTTGCAACAAATGGATCTAACCTTATAGCAACAGGTTCACAAGCTCGTGCGATGGGTGGTACTGGTATTGGTGTAACTCATGGGGCTGAGTCAGGTTTAGCAAATGCTGCATTAATCACATCTGTTGAAGATACTGAAGTTTCATTTGGTGGTATGTTTTTTATACCATCTGTTAAAAACACAGATAGTATCAATTTGGATTTTTCACAAGGTGGAACAGTTGCAGCACCAAATTTAGGTGATGAATCTGGTAGTGCAACAAGCGATGCAGACTTAAATGTAATCCCTGAAGTTTCAGTAGCTGGTAAAGTAAAAGAAAATATCTATATGGGTATTGGTATTTGGGGAACTGCTGGACTTGGTGTTGATTATAGAGGAGATAAAAATACAGGTCAAATGGAGATGGTAACAAATCTTCAACTTATGCAATTTGCTTTACCTATTGCATATAAAAACAACGGTTTAAGCCTTGGTATAACACCTGTTTTACAATATGGTGCTTTAGATATTAATTATAATATGTCTTCTGCTCTACAACAAGCTATGTATATGGAACAAACTGGAGCATTACCACCTCAAACACCAGATGATAAAACTGTTGGAACGGGTATGGCTCAAGATCTAAAGTTTGGTTTTAACTTAGGTGCTGCTTACGAAGTTGCTGGTTTTACTCTTGGTGCGATGTATAAATCACAAATTGATATGTACTACAAAGATGTTTTAAAAACAGCTATTGGTGCAATGGGAGTAAATTATACAAATGGTAAACTCTCAACTCCTGCTGAAATGGGTGTTGGTGTGAGCTATACAAAAGCTGGACATACACTTGCAGTTGATTATAAACAAATTAAATGGTCTGATGCAAAAGGATACCAAGATTTCAATTGGGAAGATCAAGATGTTTTTGCTTTAGGTTATCAATATGCAACAAATAAATGGTCATTTCGTCTAGGATATAACTATGCAAAAAGTCCAATTAGTGAACAAACATACACTGGAGTAAATGATGCAGGTTTAAATGCAGGTCTTGTAAACACATTTAATACTCTAGGTTTTCCTGGAACTGTTGAAACACACTATACAATTGGTGGTAGTGTAAAAGTAGCAGAGCAAACAAAAATTGCACTTGCTTATGTCTATGCACCAGAAGAAACAATTACATATAAAAACTTCTTAAATCAAGATAGTACAACAAAACATAAACAAAGCAGTCTTAGTTTTGATATAATATACGACTTTTAAAGTTTCGTATACTATTTAGCTAGACTCCCTTAAAGCAATTTTTGATAAATTGCTTTAGGATTCTCTCCTGTTATTTTAGCAAGAAGCTTTGCTTTTTGCTTTTTAGGGATATCTAACTCTAAAATATCTGCTTCAGAGATTGCACTCTCATTTTTTTGTACTCCACTAGAGAGAACTACAACCCACTCCCCTTTATAGTTTTTATTTAACTCTTTTAAAATCTCTTTTGCAGTTCCACGTAAAAATTTTTGATATTTTTTAGTTAGCTCTTTTGCTAAAAAAATTTGACGTGAACTATCCTCTTTGTCTATTTCAAGAAGTAACTTCTCTAACCTATGAGGTGATTCATATAAAACAGTTGTATAACCACTATAAAGCGCTTTTTGTAGCCCTTGAGCTCTTGAGCTACCCTTATGGTCTAAAAAGCCAAAAAAGAGCATCTGAGTCTGCACAAAGCCACTTGCTACAAAAGCAGTTAAAAGTGCATTTGCACCTGGTAAAATATCATACTCAAGAGAGTTTTCAATACAATAATTGACAAGTAACTGCCCAGGATCACTAATACCTGGCATTCCAGCATCACTCATATAAACAACATTTTGCTCAAAAAAAGATGGCTCTAGTTTCTCAACAAACTCTTGTTCATTATGGGAATGCAGTGGAATAAAAATTGGATTTTCTTGAAGTTTTAAATTGTAACGCTCACTTAAGAGGTTAAGAAGTTTTTTAGTAAAACGAGTGTCTTCACATAAAAAAATTTTAGCTTCACTTAAAAGCTCTAAACTTCTAAGTGAAACATCGCCTATATTTCCAATAGGTGTTGGAACTAGGCTAAGCATTGTAGAATTATTTTCTTTTATAACGAGCGTTAAATTTCTCGATACGTCCAGCAGTATCTACCATTTTTTCACTACCTGTGAAGAATGGGTGACATTCATTACAAATATCAACTCTCATAGTTTCTGTTTCCGCTTTTGTTTGGAAGCTGTTACCACAAGCACAAGTTACTGTACAATCTACTAAAACTGGGTGAATACCTTTTTTCATATCATTACCTTTTGCTACGCGTCAAAAGTACGCAGAGCTATATATTTTTTAAATCCGTATGGGGGCGGATTTTTATGGGGCGAATTATACCCTATTTTTCTTAAAACAACACTTTAGAAGCTATAGAAACGGCAGCACTCTCAGAGCGTAAAATCATTGGTGTATCAAATCTAAAAACATTTTTTGCATTAAAACTCTCTTTTTCTACTAAAGAAAATCCACCCTCACACCCTATAAGTGCTGTATCTATTTGTGTTGTATCTTCTAAAACAATATCACAAAAATCTAACACTTTTGTATCTGGAAAATCTGCTAAAAAAAGCTCTAAAGTTTTATAAGTTTCAAACTCCATAAGGTGTGTTCTTCCACATTGTTGCATAGAAGCGTACAAAATTCTCTCAAAACGTTTAAAATCGAGTTTAAAGTTTTTTTGACTTCTATCACAGTAGATAAAACAGATTTTTTTCACACCAATCTCATTTAAAGAGGGTAAAACTTTCTCAATCGATTTTGGGTCAATCACACACCAACCAAGTGTAAAATCTTTTTTCGCTTCCACTTTATAAAGCTTTGTTTCTTGTAGCTCTAACGATACACTTCTAGGCTCAATAGAGCTAATAGTGTAGCTGCAAAGAAGCTCTTTGTTTTTATGAGAACGCAAATAGATTGTATCACCAACATTGTGGCGAAGCACTTTAATGAGATACTTAAAATTCTCCCCTTTTATTGTTACAAAGGGCTCTGAAGCGTTCTCATCAAATAAAAATCTCATATAATCCACATCCAAATTGAGATAGCTACCACTAAAGCGAGTTCAATATATAAAATTTTAGAACCAAAAGCTCTATAGATATTTAAACCATTCTCTTGTTTTAATGGCATATATTTTAAATATTTTCCCCTTTTCGCCTCTAAGACAATTAACGCTAAAGAGATAATAATCATTACAATATTTTCAATTGTAAAATCTAAATGTTTTGCTGCCATCATAACCACCCCTGTAAAAATGGCAAGAGCGATCATTGTAGCGCTTAGTGGCATTAAAAAAATACTCATTAAACGCTTATAAGATTTTAAATCTTTTGCAATATTTAACATTAAAAGATTCAACACAATAGTTCCAAAAACAAACACAGCACCCAAAAAGTGGATACCTAAAGTCATAATATACATTTCATTCATAATGAAATTATAATATAATATAGCAACGAAAAGAAGGAATACAATTTTATGCTTAAAACAATTCAAGAAGCACTCGAAATTATCTACCAAGAGATTCAACCAACAAAGACAAAAATGCTCCCTTTAGAAAATGCAGCAGGGTATATTTTAGCTCAAGATATTGTAGCAACTCATAACCTTCCACCTTTTAATAACTCTGCAATGGATGGGTATGCAGTACTGCTTCAAGATGCAGACAAAGAGGTAAAAGTTAGCGAAACTATTTTTGCAGGTGATAACTCCCAAACACTTCTAAAACCTCAAGAAGCTATAAAAATTATGACAGGGGCTCGTGTACCACAAAATACAGAAGCGATTATCCCAAAAGAAGACACTACCCTTACAGACCATGGTGTTAAACTTCCAAAAGATATAAAACAAAATCAACATATTCGCTTTATGGGCGAAGATATTGAGATTGGGATGAAACTTTTAACAAAAGGGGAGAAAATCAATGCACATACAATTACCCTTTTAGCTTCTCAGGGAATCTCCCATATTAAAGTTTACAAAAAACCTCGTGTTGCTGTATTTGCTTCTGGTAGTGAACTAAAGATGCACTTTGAAACACTCAAAGAGTATCAACTCTACAACACAAACTCTCCAACTTTTCTTACACGTTTAGGGGAATTAGGGTGTGAAGTAGAGTTTATTGGCAGTGCACAAGACTCACTAGAAGATCTTTATGAACATATACAGAGTGCTTTAGATTGCGATTTTATTATCACTTCAGGTGGAGTGAGTGTTGGAGATGCAGACTATACAAAAGAAGCATTTAAACATTTTAACAACACCATTTTATTTGATAAAGTAGCAATAAAACCTGGTAAACCAACAACATTTGGAATGATAAACAATACTGCTATTTTAAACCTTCCAGGAAATCCACTTGCTGCTGCACTTAACTTTGAGATTTTTGCACGCTCCATTGTTTTAGCACTAAGTGGAAATGAGAAAAAGTATCTTAGCCCTATAGTTACAAAATTAGCACAATGTAAACCATTTAAAATTAACAGAGCAACCGTAATTCCTGGATATTTTGATGGGGAGAAGTTTAATGTTTGTACAAAATTTGCACCAGGGATGATCTCACCTCTTGCAAAGTCAAATAGTTTTATTATTACAACTAAACAACTACAAGAGGGTGATGAAGTAAAAGTTATACCAATAGAATGGAACTTCTCCTCCAAAGAGAAGAAAGAGCTTCTTAGTTAATTTAAACAGAAGTGGGGTTAATAAACCTCTCTTCATTTTTAAGCTTATTAAATAACTCTTTATCTTTCCAATCTGCTACTACACCATCAGAAAAAACAATTTTTTCTATATCTATAAGACCCATCTGTTTTGAGTATGCATCCTCTTTAAAACATTGTGCATATCCAGTTTTTGTTTCATGCACAATAACACTATGAAGCTGAACCTCTTTCTCACCATTTTGCATTGAGGTAAGCTTTAAAAGTTTATCTAACAACACAAAAAAAACACGACTAAACTGCTCTGCACTAGGGGAAACTGGAAGCTCAACCCATCTACTTGAATGTTTTTTCATATCTTCTATGTAAAGTTTATCATCTTCGCTCCAAAGAGCAATAGCATGATCAAAACTCTCTATAAAATCTTTCATATTTTGCTTCATTAAACCAAAGTCATACACCATTTGACCATTATCTAAAAAGTTTGATTCAAATAAAATTTCAACCTCATAAGAGTGTCCATGAAGTGAACTTCTACATTTTACAGTGGAACATCCTCTAACAATATGTGCATTTTCAAACTTAAAAAGTTTTCTAATTATCACCTAAACTCCTTTGTTTGCATCCCAAATTCTAATATGCAATCTATCTGAAAAGTTATACCCTTTTGTTTTACAAAACTCAATAAGAGGCTGTGTATTTTTCTCTATCTCCTCTTTATTGCCACCAAGAGGCATACAATACACTTTTAACTGTGGAGCAAGAGCACAAATAGAGTCTATCTCCTCCTCTAATCCAAGAGTAATAGAAGCTTTGTCAATACTAAATTTAAAAAAAGCACCATCCGCATTATGAGCAATATTGGCTATTACTTTTGGAACAATCCTTTTTGATTCACTCTCTAACGAATTTGAAAGCTTCACAGAAAGTGCAAATACCGCTTTTTTATAAACTGGGTATTTTTCAAAATCTACATTTAAAGAACCATTTGTTTCAAAAGTAATTCTATGACCTACTCTATCTAAATACTCTAAAAACTCTACAAAAAGTGGATCATTTGCATAAATAAGTGGTTCACCACCAGTAAAAACGACATCTACACCCTCTGGAAGTTCATACATATTTAAAATTGCAATAAGTTCTTGAAGCTTTGAAATCTTAACCCAATCTTTTGAGAAATGTTGTTTATCTACTGCATAGATAGTATCACATCCAACTACATCTGTACCATCTGGTGCTATCTCATGACATCCAAAACCAACACAACGCATATTACACCCACCAAAACGGAAAAAAAGTGAAGGTGTACCAACAAACGCACCCTCTCCCTGAATAGAGTAAAAATGCTCAACTAAATAAAGCATAATCATCCACCCGTTTCATAAAAAGCACGTTGGGAAATCTCATCTTCCTCTTGTGAGCCCCAACGATTTTTTTCTGGTTTGTTTTTTACAACCTCTTTTAAAACTAAAGCTGCTGTTTTAATATCCCCTTTTTTTACTGCATCTGCTATACTCATAGCCTCATCAAAATATAAACATGGTATTAAATACCCCTCTGCAGTAAGACGAATACGGTTACACTCTTTACAAAAATCATCCCCATAAGGTTCGATAATCCCAAACCTATAACCATCTTCCATTTTATAATAACGTGATGGTGAAGCTTTTTCAAACCCCTCATCTACAAAGTTATAACGTGTAGCTAACATCTCTAACACTTCGTTAGCTTTTAACCCTTTAAGTGATGCTGCAGCATAAGCATTTTCCATATACTCAATAAAACGGATACTCATCCCTCTTTGTTTTGCATACTCTAAAACATCAAAAATTTCGTTATCGTTTACTCCCCTCATTGGAACCATATTGACTTTCACTTTAAGTCCCACTCTTTGAGCTTCATCTACACCCTCTAAAACCTCTTTTAACACATCTTTTTGTGCTATATGCTGTGCTACTTCTGGTTTAAGACTATCTATGCTTACGTTAATCCTCTTAAGCCCTGTATCTTTTAATTTTTGTGCCATATCTTTTAAAAGGTATCCATTTGTAGTCATAGAAAGATCGATTGTTGGTTTATAGTCGTAAATCATTTTAATAAAAATATCTAAATCATTTCGAAGAAGTGGTTCACCACCTGTTATGCGAACCTTATTTACACCCTCATCAATAGCTACTTTAACAAACTCAAATAGCTCTTCAAAAGAGAGTAAATTCTCTTGTGGTACCCATGAAAATGGTTTTTGTGGCATACAATATTGACAACGAAAATTACAACGCTCTGTTACAGAGATACGTAAATAATCAACTACCCTGTCATAACTATCAATAAGCATAGAGATTCCTTATATTAAAAAGGTGATTATACAACAAGATTGAAAAGAAAAAGAAAAAAATAGATAAAGAGAAGAGATTTATAAAAAAGATGGGTAATCCCATACTAAAAAGTATGAGATTATAAATAAAAATTATTAGAAATTATAACGAGCAACTACACGAACAATGTGATTTGCAACATCATCATTGTCATTTTTAACATTTAAGTAACCAGCTAAAAGATTCATTCCTGAAACTTTTGTAGTATATAATAATTCAAGGTCAGTATTATCATTACCATTACCATTTAAGTTTCTTGCACCAGCTTGTGTATAACTACCTTGAGCAATAATTTGACTATCTTTATTCAAACTATATGCACCTTTTAGCATAACAGTTTTTGCATCAAGAGCAATCGCATCTTGGTTTCCAATCATTTGAGTATAAAGTGGAGTTTTTACACCTGTACCTGTATTTTTAACAGCTGCAATATGTTTTGTAGAATCTTTCTCACCACTTACATAACTAAACGCACCACATACAGTTAAACCAGCCATTGGATTTACACCAGCTTTTACACCAACTACGTTAGTATCAGACGTAATAGAAGCTTCTGGCATAATAGAACCAACTTGTAAACCAGCTTTAAGTCCCATTGGTAAAGATTTACCTGCTACTTTTGCATCTAACCATACTGCATCCGCACTATCTGCAGCTGTAATATCTTTTAGTGCATAGTATGAAGCTGTTACTGTTGTCATTGGTAAAGATGAATTTTGTACAGTTAACATATATGCCTCTTTATTTACTGCTAACGAACCAGCTGTAGTTGTTACAGTTAAATTAGTAAAAGTACCTAAATCACTATGCTTGTTAGATTGACCAACATAAGCACCAACAATTACAGTATTTGGAAGATCTGTATTTACTAATAAAGCTGCTTCATAAGTATTTTTAAATACATTCCAACCTTCAGAGAATGCTAAAGGTGAAAGAGATTTTGGAAGCTCTTGACGACCAATTTTTACAGTTGTGTTAGCAACTTTTTTAGCTAAATAAATTTTAGTAAGTGCAACTTCATCTGTAGAATCATTCATAGAAACTACACCACCAACATTTTGCATAGTACCACTAACTAAGTTTTTCTCTAAACCTGCAGTTCCAAGGTATGTAAGCTGAGTTCCAAGAGTAAACCCATTTTTTAAATCTGCAACATTATCTAGTTGAATACCAATATTTGCACTTGCCTTACTTTGATCAAAAAGATCATCACCCGCAGTATCTGCCGTTTGATAATAAACTACAACTTGACCTGTTGTAGTAAAGTCAATTCCTTTATCTGCAGCCATTGCAGATGTAGCAACTAAAGAAGCTGCTGCCATTGATATAATAATTTTTTTCATTCATTTCTCCTATTTTGTTTTACCACATCTAGATATAGAAGTGATAGAGCAACAATCTATAAGCAGTTATCATTCCTCTATCACTTCTATTTATGCTAAATATAACCGTCTTATTATATATCGGTAAGTTTTAATTCAACTTGAATAATATTATAAAAATTTAATAATTTTCTTTTTTTACACACTATCTTTTACTTCTACTACAACTGTTTTAGCAACTATATCATGAAGTGTTAAGTTATCTTTTCTAAAAAAAGAAACAATTAAACCAAAAACAATTGTTGCAGAAAATAAAAATACTATAAAACGAAGTAATGCTCTAAAAAAAGAGATATTTTGATGTGTTTTTTGATCTACAACTTTAATATTATAAGCTTTTTTACCAGGAGTTTGTCCAAGTTTTGCTAAAAGAATTGCGTAAACAATTCCATAAAGAGTCACTCCTATAAAAGGTGCTAATTGTGAAGATTGAAAATCATCTTTCCCATTCATAAAAACATAAGTAATAATATATAAAATTGGAGTATAGATCATAAACATATCTGTAATAAAAGCTTTAATTCTATCTGGAGTTGTTGCATAAGGTATTGTTTTTTCTTCTTGGGAAACTTTTTGTTTTTTATGTTTTTTTAGTTCTCTAAACCTCATAAATAAACCTTTTCATATAAAAATTTGGCAAAAAAAAAGGCTAGGGCAAAATTTTGCCCTAGCCCTTAAAAGTTTTGCTTGTTAGAAAAACACTTCTTAGTGTAAATCTCTCCAAACCTCTTTTTTCCAAAGAACAGCAGCAATAATAAAGAAGATCATATAGATCATTACATTCATACCAACTTCTGCACGCTCATGACGTTTAGCATCACCAGCATCTTCAAGATACTCAATAACTTTTTCAGCAGATTCTGCAGTTACACCAACACGTGGCATTGCAGTACCTTTTAAATAGTTTTGAGGGTTTTCAACAAAAGTTGAAATATAGTGCTCACCACGTGAACGGATATACATACTTAAATCTGGTGGAAGTTTACCCATATAAGCTTTTAAAGAATCTTGGTAGTTAGCTAAATTAATTTCAAATGCTAACTCATCTTGTTTCTTTTTAAACTTAGGTTTTTCACCAATTTGTGTCCAGTTTTCATAATGAACAGCGTGACATCTACCACAAGCAGTTTCAAATGCCATTTTTGGAGTTAACTCTTCAGCTTTTGGAGCAATTGATTGTAAATATGCAATCATATCTGCAACTTCTTGGTCCATATCTCCACCAGCACCATAAAATTGTGCCATTGGGTGCATTTTACCTTTAGCAGGATCAAATTTATGCTCAACCATTAAAGCATGAGCTGGGTTTTTAATAAGATCATTTAAGAATTTAGGACTATAAACAGCACCCGCATTACTTAAATCTGGTGGATTAACACCATAAGAAGCTGCAGCAGTTGCAGGATCCATAGATGGCTCAATACCAGCAGCTTTAATAGCATGACAACCTGTACATGCACCAGCACCCATAACTAAATCTTTACCACGAGTTGCATCACCCTTTTTAGTTAATGCAGGAAGATCTTTATAAGCAAAACCTTCACTCTCTACATGCTTGTGCATTTGGTGGTGAGCAAAAGGCTCCACCAAGTAGTAAGTTATAAGTGTAAACGTAGTTACAACACCTAGTATAAATAATTCTTTCACTTTTTACTCCTTATAACTTTCTTTCTAATTTTGTAATAAACGGTAACACAACCCATAATGCAATGAATGTGATAGCTGCATAAAGACCGATTGTACTAAAGATACCTTCTGGTGGAAGTTTACCCATAGCAGTTAAAACGATCATATCTACAAGCATTACCCAGAACCAAATTTTAAATAATCCACGACGATTTGCAGGAACAGCATTTGGACTTCTATCTAAGAAAGGTAGTAAGAAGAAAATTACTTGAGCAAATGCGAATGCAATTAAACCTGGATCTGTTGGGAATGGACGTAAAATCTCATAAGACCATAAGAAATACCACTCAGGGTAAATGTGTGCTGGAGTCTTAAGACCATCAGCAGGGTCAAAGTTTACTGGATCCATTGCAAAATCGTAATGGAAAAATACTAAATAGAAAAAGAAGAATAAGTAGAATGCTACTACCATCATATCTTTTGCCATAAAGTCGTTAGCAAATCTAATAACTTTTGAACCAGCTTTATCACCAGCTAAATATTTTTTAGCTTCAGCATCGAAATCGATCTCTTCACCATCTTGGTTATTTACGTGAGGGATACGAAGTGCTGCAAAGTGAAGACCAATTAAACCTAAAATTGCTAAAGGAATAAGAAGTACGTGAAGCATAAAGAAACGAGTTAAGAATGCTTGAGCTGGAACATAATCTCCACGAATCCATTCAACAAGACCATCAGCATGAAGTGAACCACCAGCAAAAAGGTTAGTAATAACCATACCAGCCCAGTAACTCATTTGTCCCCATGGAAGCATATAACCAGAAAATGCCTCAGCTGAGAAAGCAACAAATAAAAGCATACCAGAGATCCAGATCATCTCACGACCCTTCTTATAAGAACCGTAATAGATACCTGTAAACATGTGGATATAGATAATTAGGAAAACTACAGATGCCGCAACACCATGAACATGTCTCCATAACCAACCAAACTCAACTTCACGCATAATTGTGTAGTTAACACTGTCAAATGCAGTTGCTACATTTGGTTGATAATACATTAAAAGGAAGATTCCAGAAACTAAAAGCAGTCCAAAAGTTACTGCTAAAACCATACCCATTGCCCATAAGAAGTTAATGTTCTTAGGAATCCAATACTCAGTTGCCATAACACGGCGAACTGTATCAATAGCTAAGCGCTGATTTAACCAATCATGCACGCTTGTTGCTTTTTCAAAATGTGCCATCTATTTTCCTTTCCTCGATTATACTTTAAGAGTAACGCCAGTTTCTAGCATTTTTTTGTACTCAGGACCCGCTTCACCAAGAACAAGTTTATTTCCATCAATTTTAAATGGAGGGATATCAAGACCACGTGGTGGTGGAGCTTTTGTCACTAATGCAGTAGAATCATACATACCACCGTGACAAGCACATAAAAAGCTTTCTTCATCTGGGTTATATCCTGGAATACAACCAAGGTGCGTACAAAGACCAACTGCTACCATAAAATGGTCATCACCAATTTTGATAAGTCTTTCAAGATCTTTAGGATTTTTCTTTGCTTTTTCAAGCATCTCTTTAGATTGTTTAAGAACGAAGATTGGTTTCCCTCTCCACTTCTCTGTAACAAGTTCATTCTCTTTATATGCACTCATATCAAGAGTTGTAAATCCAGCAGCTTTTACACTCGGTAAAGGATCCCATGATCTCTTCATCGCGTATAATGAAGCTACCGCACCAACACCTGCAACGGCACCAAATGCCATACCCATAAAACCTCTACGGCTACTATTTTTCATGTCTGCTCACTTTGATGTGAATTTTAAAATCTTATTATATACCAAATTTGTTTTAAGTATCGATTAATTTAAGCTGTTTTTAATAAATTCAGCAATTTTGTTACTATAATTGGCAACTTTTTTATACTCCCTGCTCTCTAAAGTTGCCAAAACTTCCTTTAATTCCTTTTTATCATAATTATTTATTACAGGAACATTAAAACTTTTAATTAATTCGTCAAAATCATCTGTATAATCTTCACGCTTAAAATAAATTGGTCTTCCACCACTAGCTAAAGACTCTAAAACAGCCTGTGGTGAGGCAGTAAGAAGTATATCTGTTTGTTGAATCATCTGCTCATACTCTTCAAATTCAAAATTATTTGGAAACAACTTTTGTAACTCTGTTTCATAGTCTAAAAAGTAGTAAAATCCAAGCTGCAAATGAGGTTCTAAACCCTCAAAAAAGTCTAAGTTTTTTTCTAAATCTTTCTCATAATCATCATCACCAAAAAAGAGTGTCATTGGTATAGTTTTTTCAAATTTTCCAAAGTATTGCTTATCTATTGCATAAGTATTACAAATATTTTCTTGATCATTAAACACTGAAGATATTAAAAACTCTTTATCAGAAGGTTCAATCTCTTTTGTATCACTAATACGAATAAAACTTGAAAAATAATCTCTCATATCTTCAAGCATAATAGGATTTGCTTCATCTGAATCAAAAAGGAGTTTATCACCATGATGTGTCATATAAGGAATATTTCTTACTACATCAATTCCAACACCTTTTTTTATACCAAAATCTCTTACAATTGATGCTATTCTAAAATCTGAACACAAAAGTGTAATATCATCATCTTCTAATGCATGAAGTATAGCTATTGCTCTTCTAAACCTATCTAAACCTATACGATGTCCTGTATGAACATAGTAGTATTTTTCCATTTTCTATCCTTTTAGAAATTCTCTTACTTCTTGATCTATTACAAAAATATCATCTACATTTGATGCTTTTAAATCGAAATGCTCATACGCTTTTAAAATATTTTTAGAGATATCTAAAAAGCCTATTTTATTATCAATAAACTGCTCAATACTTATCTCATTTGCAGCATTTATAATCACACCTTTGTGAGGATTTTTTAAAATATCCTCTTTTATTTCCCAAATTGGATAACGCTCTTTTGTAATTGCTCTAAATTCAAGAGAACCAACTTCTAAAAGATTAATAGGTTTTAAAATCTCCTCTTGCATCGTTTGATTAAGTGCATACGCAATAGGTAGTTGCATAGAAGCATGTGCAAAGTGCGCCGTTGTTGAGCCATCTTTAAAATCAATTAGTGCGTGAATGAGTGATTTTGTTTCAATAATTGCATCATATTCACCCTCACCAAAGAGCCATCTAGCTTCTAAAAGTTCAAACATTTTATTCACCATTGTGGCACTATCAATAGTTATTTTTTGCCCCATAGACCAGTTTGGGTGTTTTTGTGTATCTGCAAGTGTTGCATCTTTGAGTTTTGCTAAATCCCAATCACGAAATGCTCCACCACTTGCAGTGATAATCATTTTTTTTACTGGTTTTGCATCATTTAAAAGGTACCAAAGTCCAAAATGTTCACTATCTATTGGTGTTATTTTTGAAGTATCTACAAAATTTCCACCTGCAACTAAACTCTCTTTATTTGCAAGGGCTACTTTTTTGCCACACTCTGTTGCCATAAGAGTTGGTTTAAGCCCTAAAAAGCCAACAAGTGCATTTACAACTATCTCACTTTTACTCTGCTTTATAGCTTCTAAAATAGCTTCCTCACCAGCATAAACATTATGGTGCTGTACAAACTCAATTTCGTTTTGATCTGCAATTACAACCACTTTTGGATTATGCAGTTTTATTTGCTCATTCAAAAGGGCAATATTACGCCCTGCTACTAAAACTTCAACCTCTATATTAAACTTTTTAGCAATAATTAAAGTATTGACCCCTATTGAGCCAGTTGAGCCTAAAAGTACCATCTAAACAAGTCCACGTAAAAGTACAAGCATTACAATTGCACCAAATAAATAGCCATCTATTCTATCAAGTACTCCACCATGACCTGGGAGAAGATCTCCACTATCTTTTACACCCGCTTGTCGTTTTAAAAATGACTCAAAGAGATCTCCAAAAATGGAGCTTACACTTACTCCAAAAGAGATAAAAAATGCAATTAAAAGCCCTACTGTAGCCTCTCCAACAAACATTCCACTGAGTGTTGCTACAACAATTCCACCAACAACACCCTCCATAGTTTTGTTTGGACTTGTTGGAGAAAACTTTGTCTTTCCTATTGCTTTTCCAACAAAATATGCCCCAACATCACTCATAGCAACTACCACTAAAAGCCATAAAAGAGCGTGTACTCCATACTCTACATAAAGTGTTAAAATAAAAAGCATTCCTGCAGTTGGATAAATAAAAGGTAAAAAATCTTTCCAATCTTTTTCTTGTGGATCATATGCTACAAGTGCCGCGTAAAAAATACCAGCTAAAACAAATAGGTCATCACCATAAGGATAAATTGCAGCTAAGAGCCATAAAAATGCTGCATATTTTGTAAGATTGTGACGCTCCAAACCAAAAAGTTTGGCAGCTTCATTAAATGCAAGAAGGTATGTAGCTCCTAAAAAGAGCCACATTAAAAAAAAGTTATCTATATAACCAAGAGCCAAAACTGCTCCAACAAGGGCTAAACCTGTTTTAATACGAGTTGTATGTGAACCAAAAATTGCCATAAAATTCCCTGCTAAAAAATTACATTAGTATAGCAAAAGGAAGATTTTATTTCTCTTTTATAGTTTTTGTGCTCCACATAAAACTCTATTTGTTCCTTTATCTAAAGCATAAGCAACTCTATATTTTCCAATATCAATACCAGGCATACCCTCTTCATCTGCAGTAAGTTCAACCTCAATTGTCTGATTTACAATCTCAACTGCATCTATCTCACGTTCTAAACAGTAAAATGCTATCCCTTTTGCATTTCTATCAAAAAGGTAGGCATTATCTATTCTATTTCCCCTTTTTATATGACATTTAAGAGGTGGTGCAATAGTACTTCTCTCTACTGTCCTATGATTTAAAACAGCTTGAAAACCATCACTTAATGTTTTAAGTTTTGTACTCTCACCCATAATCTCAATAATTGCTTCATTTAAAAGTTGCGAGTTTTCTAAAGAACTATTGGAGTATTCATCTACACTATCTAATGCTTGGAACACTGTTTCTAATTCTTGACTTTGAAGGTTAAATCTCTCTTGAAAATTATTAATGGATTCAACTGTTGTACTCAATGTTTCCTCAATAGACTCAAAGTTTTGTGTTAATTGTTCAGATTTTTCACGTAACTCTATAAAAATATCTTTTGTTGCTTCTGTATCACTTGTAACTTCAGCAATACTTTGCTCAATACTATGAATAACTGTTTGTATCTCATTGGCACTTTTTTGAGATTTTTCTGCTAGTTTACGCACTTCATCTGCAACAACAGCAAATCCACGACCATGTTCTCCTGCACGTGCCGCTTCAATAGCTGCATTTAAGGCAAGTAGATTTGTTTGATCTGCAATATCTGAAATTGCTATAATTGCATTAGAAACCTCTTGAGAAAGTGTACGAAGCCCCTCAACAGACTCCACTGTTTTTTCAATAGAATCATAAACTCTATCTGTACTATGCATATTGGACTCTAACACCTCTTTACCATCCTCTACACTACTGATAGATTTTTGAGAGTCCTCTTTAAGTTCACGCATATTTTCTATAAGTTCTTTATTGCTATTTGTAACACCATGGACTGCTTTAATAGCACCAGAGACAACATTTCTTTGCTCCTCAAGCATTTTGTAGTTATCATCTACTTTTACAGTTGCATAAGAAGCATTAAAAGTGATATTTTTTGATTGTTTTACAACATTATCTATAACAGGTTGTAAACTCTCTGCTGTCTTTTTAAGGTGACGAATAATTCTATCAAACTCATTTTGCGTAGAACCTTGTGCTGTTAGCTCATTTTCAAACTCATCCCCTAAAACAAAGTTACCATTTTCAATTTTAAAAATAACATCTAAAATTTTCTTCACACGTTTTGTAATTTCAAAATGGAAAAAGAGTTGAATCACTACAAGCACTAAAAAAATATTTAAAAACCAGTTAAGAGTAATAAGAATTAAATTATTATCAAGAGCTTCATTAAAATCAACTAAATCAATTTTAACATCCTCAACAGCGATCACATCTCCAGGTGTCCACGTTGGATGACACATATTACATTTTGCTTCTGCTACAATAGGGCGAGAAACCATATAAAAATCTTTTTGTTTCTCTTTTATAAAATCTTCACGTTGTTTAATATTTTTATTATTTTGAAAATAATCAATCAGTGTTGCTTCAAATTCTGTAGCTTTATTTGTTGGTACCATTGGATTTTTTGAAGCTTCTTTAAAAAAAACTTTTCCACCAGAAATATCAGTAAATTTTGCAAATACCTCATTTTGAATAATTTGTGGTACTTCAGGAGATTCTCCACTAAAAAATTTTTCATTACGACTCTCAAGTAAAACATCTGCAAAATTTAAGATAGATTCTGCTTTTGACTTTAAATTACTTGTATACTCTTTCTCATTTTCAGAATACAACTTCATATATGCTGATGTTGTAATACTTACTATTGTAATAAAAATAATAAGTGAAAAAGCTGTACTAATGCAAAATTTTCTTAATTTTTTTAAAATATTCATCCCTTACCTTTTTTAAACTAAAACATCTAAAAGATGTTCACTACTTGATTCATTCTCTTTTAGTTTCTGCTTTTTTAAATGTCGCTGTTTTTGATCTGCTTCATCTTTTTCATGCTCCGCATCTTCATCCACTTCATGATTTTCCTCAGCTGGACGAACCTCTAAAACCTTTTCATCTTTTTCATTAAAAAGATTTTGATCCATAATAGTTTGAAGCTCAACTCTATTATTATGAGAGTTTTGTACAGAAGAAGCATTTGCACTCATTTGATTTGTAAAAATTGTACTTTCAATTGGTAAAATTCCCATTTTTAATCCCTATTATCCACTGTTACAGTGCTATAGTGCGTATAAAAAACATTAGCACCCTCTTGTACATTTACAAATCTTCTTTGTGTATAATCTACTTCAAACCTATCTTTTTGAGTTGTAGAAAAATCGACACAAAGTCTTGCAACACTTTCTAAAACATTTTTTGGTACATTCTGTTTGTCAGTTTTAATTATAACATGAGTAGATGGAATATCTCTTAAATGAAACCAAATATCGCGTGCTTTTGCACTTTTTAATAAAGCAATATTCCCTTTTTGATTTTTTCCAAGTTGAACTTTATACCCCTCGATAAAAAAAGTTTCAATCGAATCATCTTGCTCTTTTTTCTTACTTTTTTGCTCTTTTGGAAAAAGTAAAGAGAGTTTTGCTAAACTCTTTAGTTCTTGAACTGTATTGTAAAAAAGTTCCAAATATCTAATTTTTGAGCTAAGAGATTCCCTCTCTTTATAAAGATTTTTTGCTCTTTGTTTTGCTTTTTTTGCTTTTGTAAAAAAATATTGCGCAATCTCTGCAACATTACCAAATTTTTTCTCTAAAACCACCTCTTTTTGTGTACCATCATAGTCATCTAAAACTATTTTAGATTGATATGGTTTTAACTTATAAATATTTGCTAATGCTAAATTTCCATAATGTTCAAACTTAAGAGCTTCCTCTTGTAATTTCTCTTCATCATCCAATTTTTCAAGTGTTTTTTTCAATTTATCTATCTTTTTTTGTAAAAAACGAAGTTTTTGATTTTTTATACTTTGAAGTTTTTGAGATTGTTGTTTTTGGTATGTTTGATGTAAAAACTCTTCAATATTCTCTATTGGATACTCTTTTGCTTCAAATGGTGCTGGTGGAATATTTTGAAGTTTTACACCAACTTGCACCTCACGAAAAGAGGAGAAAAGATCAATATGGCGAAGTGCTTCTAAAACAATCTCATTTTCATCAAGTAAAATAATATTTGTATATTTCCCAGTAAACTCAAATTGCAAATAATTTTTTTGCTCTTTATAAGCTAAAGATAAAGTTGTACTAAAGCGTAAAATTTTATCATTATTGAGTAACTCTACATCTACAATATTTGAGCGATTAAAATATTTTGCAACCATAACATCAAAAGGAGCATTATAAATTTTAGAACGTGGATATTCATCTGTTTTAAAAATAGTTGAATTTGAGCGCGTCATATCAAAATAGATTGTTTCATCTTTATCAAAAACAACTTTTAAAACTGTATCTGCAACTCTATGAATTGCAGCAATCTTTTTAAATTTTTTAAAGTATGGAAGTAATTGTTGTAAGTGTGATAGTTTCATAAAGGGATTATACAACCCCTTTATGAAATAGAAACTAAAATCTTACTTAAAAAGTTTTAGTGTGCTTTTTGAAGAATAGTAGATTTTGGATAAACAAAAATAGAATCTCTAAAAACTACGATTTTATCTTCATGTCCAAGTGCATAAGCTCTAATTTTGATAGGAATAATTGTATCTTTTCTATCATTATCAGCTAACTTCTCTGTTGTTACAAGAGCAACAATTTTTTTCTTCTTAATACCAGGTACTGCAGTAAATGGTTTTGAAGGTTTAGCAATTTTAATTTTACCCTCCATACCTTTTGGTGGAATAACTTCAAAGTAAAATTTCATTGGTTTATTTTCAGTATTTTGAAGTAAGAAAATATAATCATTCTCTACTCTTACTTTACCATCTGGTAATTTTTTAACAGAATATAAACGTGTTCCTTTGTTAATATTAAGAAGCATATGTTCTTTTGTGCTTCCCATATAACCAAGTGCAAATACAAGTGCAACTAAAACAGACATATATCCAATAATCTTAGGACGGAAATATTTAGTTTTACCTTTTTGCTCAATCACTTCATAATCACTTGACCAAGTAACTAAAGACTCTTTTCCAAGTTTACCCATAACTGTTGTACAAGCATCAACACACTCTAAACAGTTAATACACTCAAGTTGAAGCCCTTGACGAATATCAATATGTGTAGGACAAACAGTAACACAAGACTCACAAGCTGTACACTCTGCATTTGGTTGATCAGCTAAAAGCTCTTTTTGAGAAGAGTATTTTTTCTTATGACCATCATAAATAACACCACCACGGTGTGGATTATAAAGTGCCATAACAGTATGTTCATCATATAAAACAGATTGGATACGTGAATATGGACATACATAAATACAAAAGTTTTCTTTTAAAAACACAATATCGTAAATTAAAAATGCTGCAATCCCAATTACAGAACCAAAAAGAACTAAATGATCACTAAAGTTTCCTAAATATCTAAAGAAATCTTCTGGTGGAACAAAATACCATAAAAAGTCAGATGCAGCAATAATTGCTAATACAGACCAAATACCAATAGCAATAAGGCGTTTTACCTTATTCTCTGGTTTAGTCATATCTGGTTCTTGTTGTTTGTTTTTAATACGTTTACGTAAACCTAAAAGTTTTGTTTCAATTAAATCACGATAAATTACGCGAAATGTAGTTTGAGGACAAACCCAACCACAAAAAACACGTCCCCCCATAACTGTCATACCAAAAATACCAATAAACATAAGCATTAATAAAAATGGCATTAAGTAAAGCTCTTGCATATCATACTGAATAAATGCAAGGTGAAGTTTCATTTTATCAAAACTTAGTAGAAAGAAATGGTTTCCATTGATTGTAATCCATGGTAAAACCAAAGAAACAACTGTCGCTATTGCATATGCATAATAACGCTTTATTCTCCACGGTGTAGGGATTTTAATACCCTTTTTTTCTGTACTCATAATACTTCTTACTCCTTTTTTTAAGTTGGACAAACAAATGAGTTTATAACTCTTTGTTCCGCCTCACTGTCTGGGTGCAATACAAATGAACTTAATGCCACTTGCTTCAACTCACGTGATTCTATATAATCTTTTAAAGAACTTCTACTTACACCAAGAATCCTAGCCATCTCGCTTACACTTTTTTTCTCTTGAATATATTGCATAATCTCATTGATATATTTATCAAATTTTGAGCTTGACTTACTTCCTCTTGGACGCCCAACAACTTTTTTTGCATTTGTATGCATCTGTTGTGTTAGCTGGTCAATCAAACTAAGAACAAGTCTTACATTACTTGAACTTGAAACCGTAATCCCTTGTTTTACAAAATGGATACAATAGTTATTTTTAAATAAACAACTAAACATCTGTACTAAATCTTCAATATTAGAACTCAATACCCAAGTATCATAAACAAGCAGGGTTGCATTTTCGTGTGATTGAAAATAACTTGTAACGTGGGAACGCTTATCTAAACGCTTATTTTGGGAAGTATGATCAATAAACTCATCATCGATAGTTATATTGTTTGCAATAGCATAAGAGTTAATCAGTTGTAATTGTTCAGCAACAGCCTCAAAATTTTTATCTGGACGGATGTAAGTAACTGTCATTTAACGATTAAACTCCAATCTTTTTTGATTTTCATCGTCATTATATCACTAATTGACGATGGAAGTCAATAGATTTGGAGTTTATTTCGTCATTTTAAAAAAATGTTACCATCCTAAAGCGATACGTGCCATCATACGTCTATCTTTAATAGAAGTTGTATCATCTCCAACCTCTTCCTCATATGTTGCTACACTTAACTTAACAAGAAGCAAATCTAAATCTATACCAGCAGTATATGAACCATCATATAAACCTGCTCTTAATGTTGTTGAAAACCATCTCGAATCATATACACCAAGGGAAGCTCCAAAACGAAGATGTTTCATTAAAACACTTGAATCGTAATCTGTATAACTTACAGTATCTCCATCTTCATTATAGTTGTAAATACGCAATTTATTTGCATTAAAAAGATCTACATAATCAATACCAAATGTAAAAGAGTCTATATATTTTACTTCAGGTGAAATTGAAGCACCAATATTCACAGTTAGAGGTTGACCACCATAGTTGTCATCCATATCTAATGAACCAATATTAAGTACAGAAAGACCAATTGCTGGATGCCAACTATTTTGAGCAAAAGGTTTGTAAATAACCCCTAAATCTACTCCAAATCCAGATGAATCTTCTTCATATCTATCTGCAAATTTATCTTCAATACTTTCACTATCATCTGTTAACTCGCTAATACCTAAAGTTCCCTCATAAGAAGTTTGAGTAATATATTTAAAACTCATACCAACATCAAATTGACCAATTTTTGTTTGATACGGCTTTGCAAACCCTAAAACAACCCCACCATATGCACGTGTTGTTGTTTCTAAAAGCTCAGCATTACTACTTCCATTACCATGAGCCATAAAGTTTGTATCAACTGCTGCTAAAAGTCCTAAAGTCCAAGCAAAAGCATCAGAATTTTTAGAAATAGAAGTATAGTCTTGAACATCAAAATGAAAATGCTCACCAGAATATTTTTGTAAAACCTCAGCTGTTGCAGTTGTAGAATCTTCAGCATCTGTTGCATCATTTAAATCATCAACAAAATCTTTAAACTCTGAACTTCCACTTAGATTTAAGTTAATAACATCTACGATAAAACCTTCACTTTTACGAATATTTGCAAGTCCTGCAGGATTTGAAAAAACAGCACTTGAGTACCCACCAACTGCCACATTTGTTCCACCCATTGCCATAACGCGAGGATCTTTATAAAGATATGCACTCTCTGCATACATAGCCATAAGAGATGTAGTTGCTCCAAGTAAACCTAATGTTAAAATCTTCTTCATCTCTTACTCCTCATTATTTGAATTAAGATAGTTAATAATATCTTCTTCCGTAATTTCATCACCTGGATTTTTATCAGAAGAATCTAAAACCTCTTGTTTAAATTCATCTATATCACTTTTCATATCATCATCTGCAGCAACACCAATAGCATCTATACCATTATTAAGTGCATCTGCAATCACTGCACCTGTTGTTAATTTTTGTGCATCTGGATCTTCATTTACCGGACATACATGCATGTCTGATGTATAGTCTGCATCATTCATATCCTCTACACGTGGATCAAAACTCTTAGTTGTACAATACCCTTTTGTAACTACAGTTGAGCGAACAGTTCCATTTTGAGTTAATAAATATTCATAACTCTCACCAGAAATAATAATATCAATTCTTTGGTATGTATGTTTATTTGCAAATGTTAAAGCTTCACCATTATCTACAATTTCACATGCTGGATCTTCAACTGTTCCATCCACTGCATACTGCATTGCACATGTAGAAGCAGTCAATTTATTATCTTGTGTAGAATCATCACTAAATACACCAGAGATATCATCAGCAATATAGTTCATCGCTGTTGCTGCACCCATAGTTTGAGAAAGCCCTTTATAGATGCAAATATCTTTTTGAGTATCTGTTAAAACTGCATTTTCATCATCACACTTTGTTCCTACAACATTTTTATAATAATCAGTCGCTTTATTTAAATCTGCAAGTGGAGACTTTGAATCTTTTGTTGCACTATCAATACTTGTAATAAATGATCCAAAATCCCCATCTGAATCACCAACAACTTTAATCAAATCAGATAAACTAAGTCCTGCTCTACCCATATAAGCTGCAGCAAGTGCTAGATTCTCTTCTGGTGTTTTTGTAAGGTTATTTTCAAGTTTATCAATAACCCCTTGATAATTTGCCTTATCTATCATATTTTGTGTCTCTAAACGAGACTCCCCTTCACTATCGCTTCCACAACCACTAAAAAGAAGTGCTGCAGTAACAAGTGATGTTGTTAAGAAAGTTTTTAACATAACTCTTCCCTTTTTCATAATTTATTTAAACATTATAATATATTTCTTTAGGTTTTCTCTTAAACCAAATCATTAAAAATTTTGCTCTTGAAAAAAAGTAACGATATCTTCTGTTTTTATCTCATCATCCTCATCGCCATTTTGACGAGTTTTAATAATCTCATTTTTAAACTCTATAATTTTTTCTTTCAATAAAGTATTGTTAATATCACCAACTAAAATGGAGTGTGTTCCATCATTAAAAGCATCTACAATCCCCTCTTTAGTTGTGTAAGATAATCCATCTGTCAAAGATTGTGTAATATAGCTTTTATCTCGATTTATCAAATTTACTGGACATACATGAAAATCTTCTTGATACTCAGGATCTATTTTTTCATCTACACGAGTATCAAAACTTTGTGTTGAACAATATCCATCTGTTACTACAACCTCATCAACCTGAGTTACATTATCATACTTTAAAAGATACTCAAAATGGTTATCATTTACCATAATATCTATACTTTTATATGTTTCATTCGATTCACTAAAAGTTATATCCCCTGCTGGTGTTATCTCACAACCAGATTCTTCACGTTTATTAAAAGCATACTGCATTGCACAAGATGAGGCTTTTTGAGAATCTTTCTCATACCCTAGTACATAATTAATTGTTGTGACAGACTCTACAGTTTGAGCAAGACCTTTATAAGTACACACCTCTTGCTCAAATTCTGTTAAAGTTTGAGTTTCATTGGTATCATCACATCTATCACCAATAACAAGCATATAATAATCAGTTGCTTTATTAAGATACTCTAAAGCATTTTGATTCTCTTTAGTTTGCTGTGCACTCATATCTATAAAATCCATCAAAGCACTTCCATTCTCATCTGATGCTTTTAAAATATCATCTATAACAGTACTTAAACTAAGTCCTGAAACACCCATATAGGCTTCTCCTAATGCTAAATACTCTTCATCTGTGGCAGCACTATCTTTTAATATCTCTATAACACCTGAATAGTTTTGATCTTTCAAAAGTGAATCGATTTGTTGCATCGATATTTGAGGTTGGGAAATATTATAATCCTCAAACGTTGTATCACTTGAGTTATTACATCCATAAAAAAAGAGTGTTAGTATTATTCCAAAAATATATTTCATAATTTATCCTTTTTTATTATTATACCAATTTAACACAAAAGTAACACTCCTTTAGTATCCTTTTACTAAAAAAAGGGACACTATGAATAAAATTACATTATCACTCCTAGCAACACTCTCTTTATATGGTGCAGATTTAGGGACAATTCAAGTTACACAAACAACAGATTCAAAAATTTTAGAAAATGTAAGTAACAATGAAGTAAAAAGTGCAGATTTAGCAGAAACTTTATATAAAGAGGTACCAAGTATTAACCTTATTCGTCGTAGTGGTATTGCAAATGATATTACTTTACGTGGGCAAAAACGTGACAATATTGTAGTAACTGTAGATGATGCAAAAGTGTGTGGAGCATGTCCAAATAGAATGGATCCACCAACATCTCATATTGTAACTGCTAATGTTGAGAGTGTAACAGTAAGTGAAGGACCATTTGACGTAGAGGAGTTTGGAGTTTTAAGTGGTGAAGTAAAAGTAAAAATGAAAGAGCCAACAAAAACACCAAAAGGGGAACTTGAAACAACTCTTGGAAGTTTTGGGTACAAAAAATTTGGAACAAAACTTAGTGGTGGTAATGAGAAAGTAAAAATTCTTTTTAGTGCCTCTTATGAGCAAAGTGACCAATACAAAGATGGAGATGGAAATACTCTTGCACAACAACTTCTAAACGCTATAACAGGTACACCTCAAGCAACTACACAATATGCACCAGCTTATAAAAATGCCAAAGCATTTACAAAAAAAACTGCTATGCTAAAAAGCTTTATAAATCTTAGCAAAAATCAAAAACTTGAACTAAGCTACACAATAAATAAAAGTGATAACGTTCTTTACACAAACAGTAAAATGGATGCTCTTTATGATGATAGTACAATTTACAATTTACAATATAATCTAAAGCATCTTGCACCTTACTCTAAAAACTTTACCCTTAAGCTCTATAGAAGTGATGTAGAACACCCAATGAGTACAAAGTTTAGACTCTCAAGTGGTATCAACTCCTCTAATGAAGTAATTAGTTCATTAACAACAAAAATGGAAGGTATTAAAGCTATCAATGATGCTAATTTTGCTCATGGTACTATAACATATGGTATAGATTTAAGCCTAAGAAACTGGAATGGAGAGTATATTGGGTATGGGATGAAAGCTGGAGTTACAGGTAAAGACTCTATTGCTGATGTAGATACAATAAACAGAGCCTTATTTGTAAAATATACAAAAGATTTTGGTATGTTAAATATCAAAACTGGTTTAAGATATAACGATACAACAATCACTACAGATGATGCAAGATATGATGATAGAAACTTTGACTCTTTTGATGCAAATATTGTTTCAACCCTTTCATTTAAAAATGATTTAAAAATCTTTCTAGCTCTTGGTCAAGCTTCACGTGTACCAGATGCAAGAGAGCTTTATTTCCAAACTTCTATGGGAACAATGGCAGGAGCACCAACACTTGATGCAGTAACAAATAAAGAGGTGGATGCTGGAATTGAAAAAAAATTTGATAATGCTTATTTTAAACTAAAGGGATTTTATAGTAAACTTGAGAATTATATCTATTTCCATAAAGGTTTAACGCAAAATAACTTTGAAAATATAGATGCAAAAATCTATGGTGTTGAGTTCCTTGGTAGTGTTGATGTAACAGATGAGATCTATGTAGATTTAGGTGCAAGTTATAAACGTGGTAAAAAAGATGAAGCACTTGCAGGGCAAAGTGATACAGATTTAGCAGATATTACACCACTTAAAATCAATGCTGCACTTAATCTTGAAACAGAAAATGATTTAACTGCAAAGCTAGAATATATTCATGCAGAGGCATGGAAAAATTACGATGCAGATAATGGAGAACAATATCTTCCTAGTTATGATGTATTTAATGTAAAAGCTACAAAAGCATTTAATAAACACTTAGAAGTAACTTTAGGTATTGATAATATTTTTGATACAACATATGCTGTATCTAACACTTATGCAGATTTAACTCTTTTAAGTGATGGATCAACTGGAGATGTTATGCTTTTAAATGAACCGGGTAGATATGTATATACAAATATAAAATATAAATTTTAAGAGGTTTCAGTGCAAAGATATTTTCTTGCTCTTTTAGCTACACTTACCCTTTATGGGGGTGTAGTTGGAATTTACATTTTTTTTCAACCACACAAAAAAGAGCCAAAAACACAAGAGAGTTCTCAAAAAAAAGTACAACTCCATCTCGTAGCACAAAAAAAGCAGATAAAACAGCAAAAAAAAGTTACAAAAACTCCAAAACCTAAAATAAAAAAAAGAGTTAAAAAAGTTATAAAAAAACACCCTCCTATACAAAAAACAAAAAAAGTTTTTAAAACTCTCCCTAAACCTAAACCTAAACCTAAACCTAAACCTAAACCTAAACCTAAAAATGTAGTACCAAAACCAAAAAAAGAGATAAAAAAAACACAACCAAAACAGATACAATCTTCTCCTATACAAACAAAACAAAAAAGTGTAGGTATAAAGAAAAAACAACAAAATATTCAACAACAAAAGCAAAAATATTTTGCAAAAGTAAAGGAGATAATAAACGAAAATAAAACCTACCCTAAAAAAGCAAAACGGCGAGGTATTAGTGGTATTGTAGAAGTTGATTTTATTGTTTCTAAAGATGGTAAGCTTCTCAAGATTGAAAAACTCTCAGGGAAAAAAATATTTTACAAATCTGTTAAAAAAGCTCTAAAAAATAGCTTTCCAATTAAAGCACCAAAAAACCTTTTTCAAAAAAATATCCATTTACACCTTAAACTTGTTTACAATATAGTATAATCTTTTTATGTTTAATTATGATTATGAAGAATTTCAAAAAGCAGTTACAACACTAGAGCTTATCGGTGTAGAAAATCGCAACGATATTAAAGCAAAATACCAAAAGCTCTCTAAAAAATATCACCCAGATATGCCAAGTGGCGATATTGAAAAATTTCAAGAACTTACAAAAGCGTATAAAATCCTTCTTGAATATGTAGATAATTTTAAATTTCGCTTCACACAAGAGGAGTTTGTAAGCCAATACCCTTTTAGTTTTGAGGATTTGCAAAAATGGAAGAAAAATACTATTTAAAAACTATCTATTTAACTCAATAGCCTCAAACTTATCCTCTGCCATTTTTACAAATTTATAGTATTTTAACTCATCTGCATTGGCAAATACAGGTTCAGGTGTTACAAAAATAATTTTAAATCCACTTTGGTTTGCGAACTCTTTAAGCCTTTTTTGGTTGGAGCTGTGAAGGCGGGAGACTTCATCTACTATAAGGAAAAAAACACTCTGGCTTTGTTTAAGATACACTTTTAAAATCGAAATAGCCAAGGCAATTTTTAAAAGCATACTTCCACCTGTACTACTCTCATTTTTTAGTTGTGTTATTTGTGTTCTTTTTTTACCATTTTCACGAAAACTCAAAGAGAGGTCAATGGTGTCTATAAGGCTTATTTTGTCACTTTTTAGCTCTTTTTTAATCTTTAAAAAAAGTTCCTCTAAATCTTGAAGTTTTTGGAGTGAATTTTTTTGCTCAAAAAAGAGTGAGTCTTGCACAAATAAAGCACTTATCTCTAACATCTGCTCTTTAAGTTCTAAAAGTATCTTAGCAATAGAGTCTTGTTGCGACATTGAAGTCTCAATCGATATATCGCTAATAACTCCAAAATCTACCCCTTTTAGCTCTTTGTTTATCTTCTTCACAAGAGAAATAAACTGCTCCTCAGTGTTAGAGAAAAGTTCTAGTTTTTTTGTGTAGATTCCCTCTACAAAGTTTCTAAAATCTAAACTCAATGCTTGTTTAAAAGTGGAAAGTTTAAACTCTTTTACCTCATAAATATTTTCTATATTTGCTTTAATGGAGGAGAGGTTTGTTACAAACTCCTCTTTCTCAAAGAGTGTAAAATCAAAAAAGATATTATCAAGTTTATGCAATCCTTTAATTTGTGCTATTTTTTGCAATGCTCTTAAAAGCATAGCTCTATTTGCAATGCGAGAGTTCTCTATTTTTCTAAAATGTGCTGTAAGCTCATAAAGAGAGGTTTCACTCTTTATTGGTGTTGCATTATAGAGTGTGAGTTGCTCAAATATCTCAAGTGCTTCAACAATCACTTTTTGTTGTTGCTGAATTTTGCTTTGCTTTTCAAAAAGTTTTTGGAGGTTTTGCTCTTTTTGTGCTATTTTTTGCTCAATTCTTTGGTTAAATTGCTCCACAAAAAGGTGAAGTTTTTCTTTCTCTTTTTGAAGTGGTAAGTAGTTTTGCATCTGCTGTTTTACTTTGTTATACTCCTCTAAAAAGAGTTTTGCTCCTAAAATTGCTTCACGTTTTTTCTCTAAAAGCTCTATTTGTTTTTGAAGTGTGAGTATCCTTTGATCTTTTGTGATGCTGTTTTTTGTCAGCTCTAAATGTTGCATCTCCTCTTTGAGTTTGTCTTGCTCTTTTTGCAACTCATTTTGCAATGTTTGTTGAATCTCTTGTTTTTGATTTTGTTGTTGTGCTACAAATGCCTCTAACTCTTTTTTCTTTTTTTGTGTTTGTTGTTGATTTTGTGTTTTTAAGTTTTTAAGTTTGTTTTGTAAAGTGTGCAGCTGCTCTTTTTGCTTATTGAGTTGTTGCTCTTTTTGTTCTAAAACCTTTTGAAGCTGCAGCTCTAACTCTTTTGTTTGTTGCTCTAACTCTTGAGAGAGGTTTTGTAAATCCCTCTCACGTAAAGCCAACTCTTTTGTAAAACTCTCTATTTTTTTCTCTAAAATAGCTACACTTTGTTGGTGCGAGGTTTGGAGTGTTTGTTGCTCTAGCTCTAGTGCTTCAACACTTTGCGTAAAGCTTTCATAGAGTGCTGTTTGTTTTTGCGCTAAACGCTCTTTTTGTGCTTTTGCTTCATCTTTAGTTGGGATAGTTTTTAACTCAGCAACTTCAAAACTAAACCCTAAAACTTCATTGGAAGTTTTTTTAAGTTGTAATGTTTTGGCATCTTTTTCTAAAAGGGAATCATCTAAAATTGGGTAGAGTTTTTTCTCCCAATCCTCTATTTCATTGTCTAAAAACTCTTTAAAACTTCCCTCTTTTGGGTAAAGTATTGCATCTACAAACCCAATTTGTGTTTGAAGCTCACTTTTTTGCTCCTCAAACTCTTTTGTAAGTTGCTCTTGAAGTTGTGCAAATGTTTGCATCTTTTGTTCAAATGTAAGAGTTTGCTCATTTATAGCTTGTTTGTTTGTAAAAATATCTTGTGCAAGTTGATTTTTTTGCTCTTGGAGTGTTTGTTGTTTAAGGGCGTACTCTTTTTGAAGCTGTTTTTGTTTCGTTGTAAAAAGTTCATACTCTTTTGCTTTTTGCTCTAAAAGTGTTGCAATAGTTTTATTTGTTTGTTCAACTTGGTTTAAAATCTCCTTTTCTTGTTGCTCTAAATCTTTAAAGATTGTCTCATACGCAAACTCTAGTTGCTCCCTTTTTTGCTCTAGTTGGGTATGGAGTGTTTCAAACTTTTCGTTTTGGAGTTGTTTGTAGTGTTGTGGAAGTGTTAGCTCTATTTTTTGTTTTAAAGATGCTATCTCATTTTGTACACTTTTGAGTTTATCTTCCAAACCAGATGTAAGTTTAAGGTGCTCTTTTTGGAGTTGTTGCAATTCACTAAGGGTTGTACTCTCCTCTAAAAGAAGCTCTTTGTTTTGCTCTATATTTTTTTGCGTGAATTTTTTTTGCAGCTCCTCAATAAAATGGAGTTGCGATTCTAGTTTATACAGGTGCTGTTTTACTCTCTTTTCAAAACGTTTTAACACTTTTTTATGAAGTGTTATAGCTGTTTGTGTTGCTGAAGTTTGCACTTGAAGCTCTAAAAATTTCTCTTGCAGTTTTGTTTGCTCTTGCTCCTCTTTTTGCTTAGCAAATAAAATCTCACCAGAGAGTTTTAAAAGCTCCTCTTCCTCTTTTAGAAGGTTTTGGTAGAGTTGTTTTGCTTTTAAAATATTATCACTTTGTTGCTCTATAGCTTTGTAAAGTTTTACATCGTGCATAAAAGCGTTAATTTTTACAAGGTAGCTATCTGGGTCAAAAAAAGCAGTTTGTGAGGAGAGATTTAGAGAGGTAAAGAGTGCTTTTTTAATACTTTTTGCATCAATTATCGCTTTATCAATATTAAAAACACTATGGTAAAGGCGTAGAAAAATATCTTTATTGGCAATAGAAGCTATAGAAAAATCAAGATAGTTTTTATTTTGCGCGTATAAAATAGAGGTAAAATCTTCCACCCCTTCAGTGCGTGTATGAAATGCACTTTTTATGTAACTTCTTATCTCTTTAAACTCTAAAAGTTCTCCAGATTCATTGAGAATTTTTTCAAGTTCAAACTTTTGTTTAGAGAAGTATTTTATAAGCTCATTAGCTCTTTTGTACACAAAAATAAAAAACTCTTCAAATACATAGATAATGTAAGAGTTCTCATACGCAAAGTAGTACTCTTTAAAACCCTCTTTATCATTTGGAATACCAACACTTCTTACATCTCCACTATAAAGGTAGTGAATAGCACGTATAAAACTTGTTTTTCCACTTCCATTATCTCCTAAAAAGAAAAGATCTTTTTCTAAATTTACCCGTGCAAAATCGAAATTTGCTGAGTTTATAAGTAGTACCTCTTTTAACATTACCCTATCCTACACTTTCTACAATTTTTAGATAATAATTTATACTTTGCATAACACGAAAACTATCTTTATCTTTTGCATTTACTCGCTCTAAAATAGCTCTTTTTTCAAGAAGTTTAAAAAACTCCTCTATTTTTGTTTTTGTATCTAACTCACCAAATAAGAAGTAGAGTTTTTGCTCTAGCGATTCATCAACCCTTTTTGTAAGTTCTGCTGTAAAGTCGGTGATTTTAATGGTGTCATTTGGAGAAAGCAAAGGGATGATTTGTTTTAAAATAGCAATAGCAACTATCACTTTTTTATGCGATTCTACAAAAAGTTGCACCTCTGTTGGTGTCATAGTTGATTCTTTTACAAAGTAAAAATACCCATTTTCTCCAATAAGCTCAAACCCTAACTGTGAAACTAAAGAGGAGAGTTTTTCAAAGTTCTCATCTATTGCTAAAAAGTTTACAACCTCACTATATTTTTTTGAATTTTGTGAGAGGATAACCCCTTTTGATAATATCTCAAATGCCTCTTTTAGTTGTTCCATTGTACTATCCTAATATTATGCTTGTTAAATTGGTTTGTAAAAACAACCTCCTCAAAACTAAGAAGTTGTAGGTAGATAAGAAATGCTTTATTATACTCAAACCCCTCTTGGAGTAAAAAGAGAAAAATATCTTCACAATTTTGTTTTGCTAAAAGCTCTAAAATGGTGTCAATATTTACAATATCTAACTTTTGCGGTTGTGGTGGTGTAAGTTTGACTTTTGCTTTTGGTTTCTCTACGCGAATAAAGTTAAACTCTTTAAGTGCTGCTCCAACTTGTGTTAAATCCTCCTCTTTTGGGTAGGTAACAACACGGTTACGTGAAGAGGTAATAGTATGGTGCAGCCTCTCTTGATTTGATGTTAAAAAAAACTCTAAATTATCGTTGTGTTCATATAAAATATCGTGTGCTACTTTTAAAAAGAGTTTATTTTGACGTCGTTTATTTTTTGTTTGAATAATAAACCCATTAAGCCACTCAATATAGGTTGAGATTTTCTCCACAAGTACCAAAAAACCCTCATCGAGCATTGTTACTTTCTCTTTAAAAGTTTCATCGATAGATTTAAGCTCTATAAAGGTGTTTGTTATATTTGTATTTGCTTCAATAAGCTCACTAATCTTTTCTAAAATATTGTTAGCCTCTTCAATAATAAGATCTAACTCAAGCTCCATCTCACTCTCTAGCTTTTTTAAAAGAGCTGCAATCTCTTTGTCACGATAAAAAAATTTAAGGTAAATATCATCCACAAGTTGTAATACTTTGTTTTTATAGAAGGTTTCATAACCAGAGAGGTACTTGTTTTTGTACTTAATAAGCTCTTGATGCTCCTTTTGGTAATCCCCAAAAACAATACTATAATCAACTCTATCTAAAACAGAATTTACAAAAGTTATGTAGTTTTTATTGAGTACATAATTTTGCCCAACCTCTACAAAAACAGTTGCATCAACTAAGGCTTTATCTGCATACTCCAAAGAGCCCTGCACATACCCTTGATGGATTTGCTGTTTGTTTTTATAAAGCAACTCCACAAGCTCTTGGTGGGTCATAAAATCTCCTGTTTAAACACTTTTTCTTCTTTTTTATAAGCTCTATTTTTATTGCAACTACTTTTGTAATTTTATCTAAATTTTTTCAATTATTCTCCAAAGAGATAGTTGCTTGTTTTTTACTTTATAGAAGAAATTACGGCAAATAATATTTTTATTTTGAACAAGGGAGTTTAATACTCCACTCTATCTTCTTTTTTAAGCCAAAGCTCAAAGAGTTCTTTATTTTTTGGAGCATCTATTTGTTGTAAAAATTCTTTTTGGTTAGATTCTACTACTTCATAAAAAAAAGCATCATCAAACCCACCTTTTTTTGCATCCTCTTTTGTAGCACCATAATAAACTTTATCTATTCTAGCCCATAAAATTGCACCCAAACACATGGGACATGGCTCACACGTTGTGTAGAGTTCACATCCACTAAGGTTAAAGTTTTGCAGTTGTTTTGATGCTTCTCTAATTGCATTAACCTCTGCATGAGCAGTTGGATCGTTTGAAACAATAACACGATTATGTGCTTTTGCAATAATCTTATCATTTTTTACAATAACAGCTCCAAAAGGACCCCCTTCATTGGAGTTGATCCCTTTGAGTGCTTCATTGTATGCTTCTTGCATAAATAGATTCATTTTAGTATCTTTTTTCTCTATCTTGTGTTGAAGGTGTAAGTGTTAATGGATTTACTTGTGGTTCTGGCTGGGGTGGATAATTATAATGCTCCACCTCCTCATCTGCTTGTTGTGTTACATCTGCAATATCTTCAATTGGTTCTGGTTCTATCGTTAGTTGTTGCACCTCTTGAATTACTGGTTGTTGGATCTGTTCTTGAGAAGAGGAATCTGTTTGAGAATCTTCATTTTCATCTTTACTCTCCTCTTTTTTTACAGACTCTTTTTTTTCAACCTTTTTTTTCTCTACAATTTCTATTTTTTGTACTTGTGCTTTTTTTGGCTCAACAACAATCAATGACCCAGCATCAATATCAAAGTTCCCACCTCTATCAAGCTCAATACTAATAGCTCCACTAATACATGCAATAACCTCTTTTTGTGGTGCTATATCTCCCCAAAAATCTGTTCCACGGATCCCAATTGTTGCACTTCTAGTTTTAAGTTTAAAACGTTTTGGTGCAATCTTTCCAATCTTCCCTGTAACAGAGCGGAAAAAACCTTTTGTTGCTTTTAAAGATACTTTAGAGTTTGCTGTTCCATCAAAACTATACTCTTCAAACTTAAAATTTGAATTTGAACCTATTGTAATTACTGTTTTATCTTCAAGCATCACTTGTACACGTGAAGATTTCTTTGTAATAATTGTATCTTTTTGTTGTAGTGCCATCCCCATTGTTGCTGCAATTGAAGTTGTAGCTCTTACTACAGAAACATCTCCACGTAAAGCCATAATATGCCCAATAGATGCAAAAAGTGAAGAACTAAAAAACAATAGTGCAATTAAAAATAGTTTACGCATAATCTATCTCCTTAATGTTACACCAAACATCAAAATATATTTATTATATTTCGCTGGTGCATAATTTGAATTATTTGTTGTATATTGATTTACAACACGCAGATCTATATTTTTCATAAAAGGTTTTGTAAGGGTTATATCTATTTTATGTTGCGTATCTTCACGTGATTTAAAAGAACTTTTTTTCCATTTATAGAGTGCTGTTGCTGTAATATTTTCATAATGAAGTGGATGTTTATAACCTAAAGTTAAACTATATACATCTTTATCTATAAATGATACAAATGAGCTTTTATCTGCTTTATAACTTAAATAACTCCACCTCCCAAAGAGTAAATCTTGTTTAAAAACATAAAAACCATTAAACTCTATTCCAATCTTTGTATCATCTCTTAAAGAGGAACTACTATTGTAAGAGCGTGAAGCATAATGAAGTTTTGCTTTTACAAAACTCTCTTTATTTGGTTTAAACCAAAAAGTTGGAACAAAAGAGAACTCTCCATAAAGATCTTGATCTAAAAAATGAAGTTTTGTATATGTTAAAGGGAAAAGAAAATCATAATTTTTCCATTTATACCCAGCACCACCACTAAAACTCATTAAAAACATATTGTATGTTGAAGCATTAAAATTATTTTGATAATAAAAACTAGCATCTGCTTGAAAATAATCGATACTTTTTTTATGTAAATCTCTTTTATAACACATAGACCCACTTACTCTTAAAAATGGTGAACTCTCTTTTTTAAACGTTGTAGAATCTGGACTTGAATTTACATTTGTATCATACCCTAATGCAACATCCCCTTGCATTGAAAGCTTCTGGATTGTAATATCTCCAACCTTTGAAAATTGCTTTTGTTGCTTTTGTGTCAATTGTAATTTTTCAACTTTCTCTTTTAACTCAAGTGCTAATTGTGTTCTTTTTGTATCTTTGTAAATTTTTAAAAGAGCTAAAGAAGCTTCAATATCTTTTTCATCAAGCATTAAAACACGCTCATAAGCACTCATTGCCTCTTTTGTGTGACCCAATTTTTGAGCACTTTTTGCCCAAAGAAGATGAAGTTTTTTGTTTCCATATTCACTATAAGAGTTTTGTAACTCCTCTATAGCTTGTTTATAGTTTCCTTGTTTATAAAGTTGTAATCCTTTTGTATAACTTGCTTGAAGCAGTGTTATAGAAAATAAAAAAAGTAGTATATATTTCATAATAATCCTTTACTCTTGTACTGTGAAATGGCTTATTGTATCGTTACCATCATTACTTTGACGACCAAGAAGATCTGTTATATTTTTAGAAACTGTAACTGTATAGTTATGATCTAGTGTTAGGTTCTCATCAGGGTCTAGTGTTATTATAAAACTAGAATACTCATACTGTGTAAAGAAACTAAAAGTTACATTACTTTCATTTGTATTATCATAGAGTGTAATGTTTTGAGGAGTAAGAGTTGTTGTATCTAAATATTGTTCTGAAATATAAATTGTAATATTTTGATCTGCAGAAGTTGTCGCACCATCTGATGGTGTTATGAAGATACCTGGTGCATAATGATCTTCTGCTGCATTAAAAAGATCTAAACTACCATCTCTATTTGCAACAACTAAAAAAGAGCTATTAGAATCAAACCCATACACAGCTGTTGCACTTACAACCTCTTTACCTGTTTGCATAACAGAGAAGTGTTTTCCATAAATATTTCTATAAACACCATGAGATGGAATAACATAATCAACTCCCATCATCATCTCTGAATCTTGGTCTGTTGCTATATCACTTGGCTGTGCAGGAAGATCGAAACTAGAACCATCTATGTATGTTGTATTGTAATCAAAAAGATCAACTCTTCCAGAGGTATAACTTACTACAAATTCAAATGATCCATATTGATTTGTTAGTGTTGCAAGTCTTGGTGCTCCATTTAAGAAATGTGTCGTTATGTATGTTGCATCATCTCCAAAAATACGACCTTGACCTTTATAATCTAGTGCCATTACTCTTGTTGGCATACCATTTTGAGCATAACCTATAGTTACAAGTGTTTCTCCAACTTTGTCACTAGAAGCTCCTAAACCTTGAGTTAATGTTTGGTTAGTTTCATTAAACTCAAAGCTATATACTCCAAATGTTGGACCACTAATTAAAACCTCATTATCTTCATTATGTTCATTATGGAAACTCTTTATTCCATAAATAGATTCTGTATCGAGATAAGTTGCAATTTTTCTAAAACTATTTGCATTTACCTCATAAAAATCAACTCCCCCATCTAAATTTCCAACAAGAAGATATTTTTCATTAAAAGTATAAAGTGTATTAACCTTTTTATCTATATCTATTTTTGCTAAATAAGTGATTGTTGGTTTTGATGGTAAAGGAGTATTGTAATTAACACTATAAAGCTCCAATGCTTTATTTGTAGCTAAAATAATTTTTGAACTTGTTGCACTATTTAAAAGAGTTCTTAGTTTATACGTTTCTTGGGCTGGTGATAATGGTGTATAAGTTGTTAAAATTTTATGTGAATCATTTGCAAGGGGTAGTGTTTCTTGTGAAGATGTAGTAAATTCCCAACTAAAAGGTTCTACTGAAGTTATTCCATAAATATCAGAGATAGGATTTACAAGTTTTACAGAGATATTTGTATCAGCTGGTAAGTCACTTGCTGGAATAAACTTTAAAAGGGAGTTAAAAACTTCAGTATGACCCTCAATTTTTTGGGAGTTGTCTTTGTTATAAACTTCTAAGTAACTATTTGTACTAAAAAGGGGATCAAGTGCTATATTTTTTGTAAAATCTATACTAATTTCACTATTTAAAAAAGCAATGGAACCCTCCATTGGATGAAGATTACGAACCTGAAAAACAGTTGTATTATCCTCTTGTGTGAGAGTTTGTGTTTGAAACTCTTGTCTATAGTTTGCCGATAGTGTTGCACCTGTTGTACTACGAATATCTGTTGTAACATTTAAGCTATATAAAGATGCAGGTTTAAAAAATTGATATGGTAAGATTACAACACTTACATTATCATCTAAAAGTTGTACTTCTGCATTAATGGTTTGATTTTGCTCATTTGCTATAAAAATAGTTTGATTTGAAACTGTTGTTTCATCAAGAGGTTGAGAAAATTGAACTACAATTGTTTGATCTATACCAATTGGATCGCTTTGTAAAGGTGCTTTTGCTATTGTAAAAAGATTTGCTTTTTGATCTTCTTGTTGTGTATTACAGCCAACAAAAAAAAGGATCAAAAAAAGACTTAGAATGTAATGCATCTTTTACTCCTTCTTAATTTTTCTATATAATACGATAATTAATCTAAAATACAATAAAAACAGAGAAACAATGGAACAATTTAATACAAATTTGCATAAAGAGGTAAAAAGTAACGATGGAACTTTTACCGCTTTTTCACAAAAGTACAATGAGCATTACCACTCTACAAAAGATGGTGCTCTTAATGAATCGCTTTATAAACATATAATCCCAGCTTTTGAGCTTTCTAAAGGGAAGAGTGAACTTCATATTTTAGATATTTGTTATGGTCTTGGGTTTAATACTTTAGCAACTCTTTATTATCACAAACAAAATAATTTAGATACAAAACTTTTTATCTACTCTCCAGAACTTGATGTACAGCTTGTAAAAAATTTACGTTTTTTTCACTATCCACAAGAGTTTGAATCTCTTACAGAGATTATAAAAGCTTTAAGTACAAAACAGTTTTATGAAGATGAAAATTTTACAATAGAGGTTTTTTTAGGGGATGCAAGGGAGTATGTAAAAAAATTTGAAAATAGATTCGATATTGTTTACCAAGATGCTTTCTCCCCTAGTGTAAATCCTGTACTTTGGACACAAGAGTATTTTAGTGATATTAAAAAAAGTATGAAAGAAAATGGAGTTCTAACAACATACTCAACTGCTTTAAAAACACGTTTGGCACTTTATAACAACGGTTTTAGAGTTTATTTAAACGAGGGGGAAAACTATAGAAATGCTACAGTAGCTTCTTTAGCACAACTACCACTTAAAGAGGTAGATATGCAACATAAAATCAAATGTAACCCTACTGTAGAACCACTTAGAGATTAAGCTCAAAAAGCACTAACAGTGTTTTTTGAAAAGGGTTATGGTTGTTATCACTTACAACTAAAAAGAGGTTGTCTTTCACTTTTGTAATCCCCTCAAAGTTATCAAGCCTCCATCCATCTTTAGAATCAAACTCATGGATTGTTTTTGCTTTACAAGAGCCATATTTACACTTTTTTAAATTAAGTAAGACAACTCTTGAGACTCTATGCATTGTAAAAAGATGAAACTCTTTAAGTAAAATAAGGAGTTTATTTTTACTAATAAAGGTCATATCTGAAATAACCCCTTTAGCTTTGAAATGCCACACTTTATCTTTAGCATAGATAACATGCAGTTTTTTCCCTTTTAAAGGAATCTCTGGAGCTGTTAAAATACCATATTTTTTAGAGTAAGCAACGCTTTCTAAACCTTTATTTTTTCCATCGTAATCGGAGTATTTTAAAAGTTTTTTGTTGATTTTTATAGATTTAATTTTTTTTGCGTGAAGAGAGTATAAATCAACTCTGTTTTCCCCTTCAAAGGAGATAAGAAGATTTTTTTTATAAAATGCCAAACCCTCTGCATCACTCATCTTTTTTGAGAGTTTTTTATTGTGTTTATCGCGTAACTCTTTTGCATAATCTAAAGAGAGTTTTTCTATTTTTTTATCTTTAATCTCTATAGAAAATCTATATAAAATCCCACCATCTCCAATAGCATAGAGTTTATTGTTTTTATATACAAGACCTGAGAGCTCATTAACCCCACTAAAGTTTAATTTTTTAACATCTAAGATATTAATATGGCGAAGTTTGAGTTGTTCCTTTGAAGCTGATGGTAAAATCTCAAAGTTTGTAACATCAGCTTGGAGGGTATTAAAGGAGATAAAAAAGAAAACCACCCCACCTACAAAAGTGGTAAAGATTTTTAATTTTTTTAAAAGTGTCATTTCTCTATCCAAAAAGTTCTTTAATTAAGTGTATTGTTTTTGTATCTACTCTTTGTATTTTACCATCAAATGAAACAAATACGAGTATAACATCTAAAACAAACAGTTTTATCTCCTCTTTGTAGATTGTTTGGCGAAGAGTAAATGAAGCACCCTTTAAGGAGATAAGCTCATTTTTTACCTCTATAATATCACCAAGTTTTGCACTCGCTATAAAATTTGCTTCAAGCTTTTTTACCACAAAGTGGCCATTTTCTAACACAGGATTTAATCCATGTGAAAAGAAAACTTCACTTCTAGCTCTTTCACAAAAGTTTAAATAGTTTGAATGGTAAACTATACCACCTGTATCGGTATCTTCGTAGTAGATGCGAATTTGCATTAGTAAGCTATCCCCGTTGCACTACGAATTTTCTCAATCATAGGATTAGCTACCTCTTTTGCTTTTTGTGCACCTGCATTTAAGATATCTCTTACTTCATCTGTGTGTGCAAGGTAGTACTCTCTTTGTTCTCTATATGGTCTAAAATACTCCCACATAATATCTGCAAGGTAAAGTTTAAAATGTCCATGCCCTTCACCGCCACGCTCATAACGTGCTTGAAGCTCTTTTTGTCCTGTTTCATCTAAGAATAGTTTTGCAATATTATATACATTACAATCA